>Ga0182024_10001921_pt1 | contig 52354 bp, 46 predicted proteins | sample P32metaG_FD_120480 | JGI IMG/M metagenome (GOLD analysis project Ga0182024, IMG submission 120480) | Permafrost microbial communities from Stordalen Mire, Sweden - P3-2 metaG (Illumina Assembly) | ecosystem: Environmental > Terrestrial > Soil > Wetlands > Permafrost | place: Sweden: Stordalen... | reverse complement strand
TCCCCGCAACCAAATTTCAAAAGGGACCTGCCCGGGGCGGGTCCCTTTTGCGTTTGCCGTTGAGCTCCGCTTTGGCCCGGTCTCCGAAGCGGACGAGCGGCGGGCCTGCTATTTGCACTCCCGCCATCGCAGCCATGCAAGATGAATCCGGCACAGCCGACCTGGTGACTGACCCGCGACTATTCGATATCCATGATAGGGGACGGCGGTGTCACGGTTGGTTGCATGCAGTTTGAGCCACAACGGTCGGAGTGCGTCCCTCGCGCTGCGAGTTTGACCAGACGGTTCACGTGGCTGCCCGCCCTGCGGTTCGTTCGCTTAAGTTTTCCGCGGCCGGCGGTGGCGTTGCCGCTCGTCTTGGGACTGCTTGCCTTGCTGCTGCGGCTTCACGGCCTTGCCGACAAGCCGCTTTGGTATGACGAGATTCTTAGCCTGAACCGGGCGAGGCTTTCCCTCGCTGATCTCGTTATCGACGCGCTCAAGCACAAGCATTATCCGACTTATTTTCTGCTGCTGCGAAGCTTTGCTCCGTCGCATGTCGATCCGTGGATGCTGCGATTGCCCTCCGCCCTGTGCGGTGCCGGGTGCACCTTTCTCGTGGCAAGGGTGGCGACCGATATCCGCGGTATGCTCGCCGGCGTCGTCGCGGGATTGCTCATGACGCTTTCGCCGCTCGAAGTGCAGTACGGGCAAGAAGCTCGGGCTTACGCGCTCATTTCCTGTCTGGTGCTCATCGCGCTCTGGGGGTTGGTCCGTATAGCGCAAGATCCCGGGCGCGCCGCGTTAGGCGTGGCGCGGCCCGGCGGCCTGCGCGGGCCTTGGACGGCCTATCTGCTCGGCACGATCGGAGCGCTTCTCGTTGAGAATAATACGGTACCTTGGCTGTTGGCGTCCAACGTCGCCTTTATTGCGGTCGTACACCGCGCGGCAACGGAGCGACGCGCGTTGATCCGAAATTGGGCATGGGCGCAGGCTCTTATCCTGGCGGTCTGGCTGCCCGTACTCTTCATTATGTTCTCGCAGAATCGTGGCGCCGTTCTGACCGGACTCGAATGGATCCCAGAGCCTACCTGGGAAAACTTTCGCTCGATCGTCGCGGCGGTTTATCTCTTCCGCATATCGGACATGATGAGCTTCGGCATTCTGCCGACGCCACTTCCGCTATTCGGCGCTGTCGTTGCGGTGCTCGCATTGCTGGGAGCTTGGCGGCTCAGGTCGCAACCCTGTCAGCTTGCGATCATCGGGCTTGCCTTCGTGGCGATGCCGATCACGGTTCTGGCCATTTCGATCTTTCAGCCGGTCTTGGTGCCGCGGTATTTGCTATGGAGCACCGGCCCCTTCTTCGTGATGGCCGGCATTGGAGCGGCGGCGCTGCCCAAGCGGTTATCGCCGGCAGTGGCGGTCGCCGTAATGGTCGGCGGTGCAGTCAGCCTCTGGCCTTACTACAGCGCGGAGACCAAGCCACGCTGGGACCAAGCGGCAAGGTATCTGTTGCGCAATGTGCGGCCCCAAGACCGCATCGTTGCGGAATACCCTTCCGTAGAATTCGTTCTGGATACCTATGCCGAGCCAACTCATTTGCCGTCGAAATTTACGGCACTCGCCTGGAAGGCGCACCGCAGTCCTTTGCTCGTCGCCGATGGCGAGCGCACTTGGGTCATATACGGCAGCGTCGGTCAGAGCACGCAGGAACCCGAGGAAGAGTTTCGGCGAAAGTGGGCTGTGTTGGGTACTCCGGCCGACCAGATTCGCTTCGGCACTCATATTCTGATTTTGCGGTTCGACAAGCCCGCGATGGCACCGCAACAGAGCTTCAGCAGCGCCCGGCTGGAGCGGAATGACGGAACGATGCCGCACACGCCCCCGATGCCCTAGCTGTCAGTTCGAGTGGTGCGCCGCCGATAGTGCCGGCCTGTACCCATCGCACCGTCAGGGAGGCATCGGTTGCCTCGATTAATCTGGCGATCGGTAGAAGCCGCTCCGGCTTGCCGTCGAGCGCGACGACCGTGACGGTCGGATTGAAGAAACCGAAGGCAGGTCGTCCATTGGATATGTCGAGATGCGGCGACGCCAGCGCGTGCGCGAAGAATTCCGCGGCGGCTTGCGTTTTTGCCGATTGCAGCGGAAGCGCCCCATAGCGCTGATAACGTTCGTAGTTAAACGTCGACGTTACGATGACCGGTGTATTGGCGGCAGACGGTTTCGTGGCGCGTCCCGCCAAGGAAGGGACGTGCGCATAGCCAGCATAGCCATCCACCGCGACGGGACCGGATGCATTCGCCACGATTTCGGGCAAAAGCCGCCGCGGGTCGTCGTCGGCCCGAACATTGACGCGGAGCGACATCCACCAGGCGGGCAGGGCCGCGATAAGCAGGGCCAGTGTCGCGAGCATTGCGCCTGCACCGGGGCGCCGGCGCTCGGTGCATTCATGGACGAAGGCCGCGCCGAGAATAACCAGAAGCGGGGCGAGCGGCACCATGTAGCGCGAAAAATCGGGGTAGGGTTTGAGTGGGGAGACCTCGTGGGCGAAATACCAGAGCACAGCGAATCCGGCGATGACCGTGAGCGGCTGCCGGCGCTCGGGAGCTGCAAAAAAAGGTGTTGTGAGACCGAGTACGCCGAGCACGGCGAGCAGGTGGCCGAGCCCGGGCCATAGGCTTTCCCGGAGGTGGAAAGCGCCCAAGGTCAGCGAGATCGGCAGCACGACGTCGGCGTGGCCGCTGACGGCGTGAACGTATTCGAGGTGAAGATTGGAGCGGAACCGATGAACCGCGAATATGGCCGGCAGATCGACGGCGGTGAACGCGATCGCGGCGATGAGCACGACAAGGCCGGCGTTTATTGCGCGCATGCCGATGCGCTCGCGGTCGCCAAAGACCACCATCAGTGCCGGGGCATAAAAGATGAGGAGCAGCCCGCCGACATATTTCGAAGCTCCGGCGAGCCCGACGGCCGTACCGAGCGCGAATATGCGCTTTAAGGCCGATGCGTGAAGGGTGGCGATGAGCGCGACGAGCGCCAAGACGACAAACGGCGCTACGAAGATGTCTTCCTTGAAATAGCGCGCGTGGACGCTGATCAGCGGAGTAGCAAGTGTCGCAGCAGCGACCGCGAACGACGACGATGCCGGCAGCACAAGGCGCGCGAGGAAGAATGTCGCGACAATCAACGTGCCGCCGGCGAGCGCCGCGAAAGCCCTGCCCAGCTCGACGATCGACTGCGGGTCGGTCCACCCCAGAAAGATATTGGCCGCGCGCACCAGTTGGATCATGAGGATGGGATGGAAGTCGGCAGCCGGCGCCCCCAATACGGCCGCGACCTTGGCAGGCTCATCGGGATGGGTACCGAGCGGGAAATCGACGGCGGACAGCCATGCCGTGACTCCGGCGGCAGCGAGAATGACGACGGCAATTGTTGCGCGGCCGACCTTAAGGCGAGCCCGTGGGCCGGAGCGATCGGAGCCGGGATGGCCGGACCATGGAGGCGCGGAAGGACGAAGAGCGGTTCCGCTTACGCGTTCAAAATCCACATCGCCAACAGACGTATTCATAGACCTACATGCCAGTCCTTCCCGGACTCCGCTGCACGAAGCCAAACGCCGATCTTTGGAGCCGCAATTGCGGCTTATTGGGTAATCGAACTGAATCTGCTTGCGACCTTAGCAACAAGTCGTCCGAAGCCGATGCCGAATGTTTCGGCAAAACACGTCGATCCTGTCCACGCGCGCGCCACAGCGCCCGTTTGCCGCATGGCCAACCGCCCAGTCCATCAGCGCGTGGGCCGGCAGATCTTGTCCGTTGTGCGCCCAGAAGTCATAGTCCGGCGTGGCGCGCGCGAGGCTGCCAATTCGGTCCATTGCCATCGCGTCCGGCCATTTCGGAGAACGCTTCCATTTCCGAAAGATCCACGCGAGAAGATCCATGCCGCACATTACAACCGACGACGATGTGAAGCTTTATTACGAGGAAACCGGAAGCGGCGTGCCGGTCGTTTTCGTGCATGAATTTGCCGGCGATTTTCGCTCCTACGAGATGCAGATGCGGTATTTCGGTCAGCGCTACCGCTGTATCGCCTATAACGCGCGGGGCTATCCGCCATCCGACGTGCCGAAGGATCCGGCGAAATATTCACAGTCTCGCGCGCGCGACGATATCCGCGCTGTGCTCGATGCCTTGAAGATCGAGCAGGCCCACATCGTCGGACTTTCGATGGGCGGCTTTGCGACGCTGCATTTCGGCTTCACCTATCCGACCCGCGCGCGCTCGCTGGTCGTCGCCGGCTGCGGATATGGGGCGGCGCCCGACAAGCGCGCGCAATTCGCCGCCGAAGCCGAGGCCGCCGCCGCTCACTTCGAGAGCCAGACGATGGCGAAGGCAGCCGGAGGCTACGCGCTCGGCCCGACGCGTGTGCAGTTTCAAAACAAGGACCGACGCGGCTGGGCGGAGTTTGCCAACCAGCTCGCCGATCACTCGACCGAGGGTTCGGCGCTGACCATGCGCGGCGTGCAGGCGCGCCGGCCGTCGTTGTTCGATCTGGTCGAGCAAATGAAGTCCATCACGGCGCCGACGCTGGTCATGACCGGCGACGAAGATTGGCCCTGCCTCGAACCCGCGCTGCTCATGAAACGCACGATCCCGACCGCCGCGCTGGTCGTCATGCCGAATGCCGGGCACACCATCAATCTGGAGGATCCGGCGGCATTCAATCAACACATCGCCGATTTCTTTCACAGCGTCGACGTCGGGGGGTGGCGCAAGCGCGATCCGCGCGCTACGGGTTCTGCCATTCTCGGCCGCTAAAGACGTCGGTCTACCGTCGCGGCGCTCAGGCCGCCTGCTGGCCGAGGCGATCCATCTCGCGTTGCATCAGCTGGCGGTAGGGACCTTCGCGGCGCACCAAGAGATCGGGCGCTCCGTCTTGCACGACGCGCCCGGCTTGCAAGACGACGATGCGATCGAAATTGCGCACCGTCGAAAGCCGGTGCGCTATGGCGATCACGGTGCGGCCATTCATGAGCCGGCCCAGCGCCTCGCGGATCGACTCCTCGGACTCGCTGTCGAGTGCTGAGGTGGCTTCGTCGAGCAGCAACAGTGGCGCGTCCTTGAGAAACGCGCGCGCAATCGCGATGCGCTGGCGCTGTCCACCCGAGAGTTTCATGCCGCGCTCGCCCATGATGGTCCACATGCCCTGCGGCAGATCTTCGATAAAATTGCAGCGCGCCGCGAAGGCCGCCTCCAGCACTTCATCGTCGGTCGCCTCTGGCCGGCCGTAGCGGATGTTGTCCATCACCGAGCGATGAAACATCGAAATGTCCTGCGGCACGACGCCGATGGCCTCGCGCAGGCTCTCCTGGGTCACCCGCGCGATATCCTGGCCGTCGATCAGGATGCGCCCGGCTTGCACATCGTAGAAACGCTGCAGCAGTGCGAATAAAGTCGACTTTCCGCCACCGGAAGGACCAACGAGCCCGACCCGTTCGCCCGGGCGAAAGCTCAGCGTGAAGTCGCGGAAGATGTGCCGGCCGTCAGAATAGCGGAAATCGATCTGCTCGAACTTGACACTGGCGCCGCGCCGCACCAGCGGTTCCGCCTGCGGATGGTCGCACAGCTCGTGCGGCACGAGGAGCGTCGCCACGGCTTCCGCGAGCCGCGCGATATGCTGGGTCATGTCGACCAAAGCCACGGCGAGGTCGCGCGTGGCGCTGAGCACGGAAATGGAAAGCGTGCAGGCGAGTACAACGTCGCCGGTGGTAGCCTCGCCTTGCGTCCACAGCATGATGGACCAGGACAGCAAGCCGAGCGTCAAGAGGATCGTGACCACAGCGTGAAAGATACGCAGCCTCTCCAGATAGAACAGGCTGCGCCGCCGCGCGTTGAGCTCGCGATCCACGGTGGCGTCAAAGCGCCGATGCTCGCGCGACACACCGCCGAATGCTCGCACCAGCGGCATATTGGTCACCACGTCGATCATCTCGCCGTCGACGGTCGCGGCCTTGGTGGCGAAATCGTGGTGCAAGGGGCGGCCGGCGGCCGCAAGGCGGAACAGCACGAAGACCATGATGCCGGCGACCAGTGCAAGTGCGGCGGCCATCGGCAGGCTGATGGTGCAAACGAGCACGATCGCCGCGATGGTCGCCACGCAGGGCGGGAGCACGTTCCAGACGAACATGTTCTCGGCGGTGAAGACCGCGTTTGAGGTCGCGGTGACGCGGCTCGTTAGCATGCCCGGCAGCCGGTCGGCGAAATAGCCGGGTGAATGTCCGGTCAAATGGCGAAACAGATCGCGGCGCAGATCGCCGGTGACGCCCACGAAGGCGTAGTTGGCGATCCAGCTGGCAACGCGCCACAGCAGATTGTCGGCTGCAATGAGTGACCCGAGAAGACAAAATGCGGTCCACACGGCGGCGTTGGCCCCGGTGGAGAGCGTATCGACCAGGAATTTGACGCCGTATTGCGTGCCTACCGAGCAGACGACCGCGCCGAGGACGGCGGCGAGAATGACCGCGTGAGACACCGGGCGCAACCGGATGTAGCGATAGATGAAGGCGAGAGGGGAACTGGCGTAACGCGTAAGTTCGGCCATCCGAGTCGATCTCCGCCGCTAAGCGCTGGCTCTCCCCCTAGGCTTCTTCGCGGGTGCCTACGAGGGAGGCGGCGTGAAAGGAACGAGGGGCCCTCCCGTCATGTTCCGCAATTTTCTTCGGCGCATATCAATTTCGACGACCGTTCATTACACGGCCCGACTGGTATACCCTGCCTGGAATACCTGCCTGGAACTCGCCCCGATTTAGGGCTTAAGTGTTGACGCCGCTGCGCGCAAAAAGTTCCCGTCGCACCGCAAAATTAAGTTCCCGCCATAATTTGAAATATTCCCGGTTTGCGACGTTGTCGGTAGTCGCCGGGCGAGCAAATCTCAAACGAGGGTCTTTCTATGCACATCGCACAGGTTGCGCCGTTGACCGAAGCCATCCCGCCCAAGCTTTATGGCGGCACCGAGCGGGTGGTGTCATGGCTGACCGAGGAATTGATCGCGCTTGGCCACGAGGTGACGCTGTTCGCCAGCGGCGATTCGGTGACGTCGGCCCGGTTGGAGGCTGTGTGGCCGCGGGCACTGCGGCTCGACGGTGCGGTGCGCGACCCCAATGCGCTCCATATGATGATGCTGGAGCGCGTCTATCGGTCGGCGTCCGACTTCGATTTCCTGCACTGCCATCTCGACTATTATCCGTTCTCCTTGCTATCGCGGCAGGCGACCCCGTTTGTCACCACGCTGCATGGCCGGCTCGATTTGCCGGAGCATCAGCCGGTGTTCGACACGTTTTCGTCGGTGCCCGTGGTATCGATCTCGAATGCGCAGCGCCGGCCGTTGCCGCAGGCAAACTGGGTGCGCACTGTCTATCATGGCCTGCCGGCGCAGCTCCTGGTACCGAAACCCGTTAAGCCCTCCTATTTTGCCTTTCTCGGCCGCATCGCGCCGGAAAAGGGCTTCGACCGCGCCGTCCGGATTGCGCAGCATTGCGGCGTGCCGCTCAAAGTCGCCGCCAAGATCGACAAGGCTGACCAGGATTATTTCAACGAGCAGATCAAGCCACTGATGGCGTCCGGCAATATCGAATATATCGGCGAAATCGGCGACAAGGATAAGTCGGAGTTCCTCAGCGGCGCGATCGTGCTGCTGGTTCCCATCGACTGGCCGGAGCCGTTCGGTCTTGTCATGATCGAAGCCATGGCTTGTGGAACCCCGGTTATCGCGTTCAATCGTGGCTCAGTGCCGGAGATCATCGACGACGGCGTCACTGGATTTGTCGTCGAGGACGTCAACGGCGCCGTCGGAGCCGTCGACCGGCTCGGCCATTTGTCGCGCGAGAAAATCCGGCGGCGCTTTGAGGAGCGTTTCACCGCGCGCCGTATGGCGCAGGATTATCTGGCCGTCTATCGCGGCTTGTCGGATGCGGCTTCGCCGCACCTGCGGCTCGTCGCTGACGACGCGCCGGCGTTGTAGTCCTCGCACCAAGCTGGCCTGCCGTCATTCTGCTTGTTGTTCCGGCCGGGTCTCAGGCATCAGAAGCCACAGCGCCACGAAGCCCGCGGCGCCGATCGCGGCGAGCAAAGCAAAAGCTGACGGACTGCCGAAGCGGTCGGTGATATAGCCGGCGAGCGTCGCCGAAAGTGACGCTCCGATCCCGGTCGCGGTGCCTAGAATACCCTGACCGAGATTGAAATGGCCGGTGCCGCGCGTGAGGTCGGCGACGACGAGTGGCACCATCACCGCAAATACGGCGGCGGTGATGCCATCGAGAATCTGCACGGCAAGAAGCAGCGACGGGTCGCGCACCGTTGCGAACAAGAGCCCGCGGATCGGCAACGCGGCGAATCCGAGCAGCAATAACGGCCGGCGCCCCCAGATCTGCGCGCGCCGGCCGACCCAGGGCGACAGTGCCGCGACGATAAGTTGCGGCACCACGATGCAAGCCCCGATGATGACCGTTGCCCAGTGCGCCGAGCGCATTGTCACCGCGCTGCCCACCAACGGCAGCATCGCGGAATTGGCAAGATGAAACAGCAACAGACAGCCGGCGAAGATGAGAAGGGGCCGATTGTGCATCAGCGCGCCCGGCTTGATCGGAGGTTTGTCGACTTTGCGGTGCGGCGGCGCGCCGTGCGCCCGCTCGGGATCGATTTCATTGTCGGCGATCGAGCGCAAAGCGATCAGCGCGGGCACCAGCAATAGCACCGTGACGATGAACACGGCGCGCGCGGAAATCAGATAACCGCAGGCGCCCATGGCGGCCGCCGCCAAGCCGTTGCCGACGGATGCGAAGCGGGCATTGCGGCCAAACCGCTCCCCGATCGCCGCGTGACCGACGAGGCCGAGACTGATCGCCGCGATCGCCGGGCCGAGCACGCAACTCGCCAGCGCGTGCAGAACCGATCCCGCCAATACCATTGGAAAAATCGGCAGCAGGGCATAGCTTAAAGCGCTGACGCAAATTGCCACAATCGAAACGCCCGCGACAAAACGCTCGGATCGGGCGGCATCGACCAAGGCGCCGCCCGGCATTTGTCCGATCAGTGCAACGAAGCCCGCGGCCGACTGGACGAGTCCGATATCGACCTGGGTCCAGCGCTGCGTAGTGAGATAAACCGAGACGAAAGGCCCAAATCCGGTCTGCACGTCGGCGACAAAGAAAATGAACCAATCGAGCCCGCGCAGGCTGCGCTGCGACGGCGCGAGCGGCGGTTCGCTCCCTTCGGGCCGTGGGGCGGACGACGAGACAGATGCAGCTTCTTTCATGCGTGCGGCTCTGGCCGGTCGCGGAGGCCGCGTGACGAAATCAGGGGCAGGATACATCTCCAGCGGTCGTTCAAGTGGCGCACGATCCATTCGACAACTACTGCGACCCGGACTGGGATCCGAGTTCAGCGATCTGACATCATGTGCGGCTATTCGGGCAGTGGCTCGAGTTTGCCGAGCGCACCGAGGACGACGATGGGTTTTCCTTCCTGATATTCGGGCGCGGCTTTCACCTGGTCTCGCGTCAGTTCGAGCGTGATCTTGGCTTCAGACTTTTCCGGCGGCGGGAAATGCAAGGCGTTCCAATCGACCGCGATTTTGCGGCTGCCGACGCCGAGGAAACCACCGAAATCGATGATCGCAACGCGCACTTGCCCGCGCCTGTCGACCAGCACGTCGACGATACGGCCCATATCTTCGCCGGCGCTGCTGACGACTTCGCGGCCGAGGATGCCTTCGACCTCGTGGTCGTTGAGGATAGTCACCGCGGCGGGCGGGGCGGGCGGCTGCGGTGCACTCGCCGCCGGTGGCTGATTGTTGGCCGGCGGCTGCGGCTCTTCGGAAAAGGCGGTGCCGGTCGTGCAGGGTAGCACTGCGATCAACGCCAGTGCAGCCAGAATCACTATAATTCTCATGAGCTTTTGCCCCGCATGCGGGGTTCCGGGTTCCAGATCGTGCGAATGCAACTTACACCACTAAAACGAGGACGTTGGCACTGGTTCCTACGCCGGCTAAGCTTGCATGGCGTCGGCGCGGACATTCGCGCAGTTCGGGCCGGTCAGGACGAAAATACGATTGAAACCCGTATATCGCCGTTGATCCGGGTTGTATCGAGCGAGACTGTGTCGCCGTGACGACGCACGCGTAGATCGACACTCGATGACGAAAGCTGCAAATCGCGCAATGTCACTTCATCGAGGAACTGCGGCAGGCGCGGATTGCGTAGCCGGATTTCGCCGTTGAACGGATCGAATTCGAGGCCAAGTGAAGCCTCGAGCAGCGTAAACGGCGTCGCGCTGGCCCATGCCTGCGGCGAGCAAGCGACCGGATATAGCGTCGGGCCGTGACCGCGCTGCCGCTGAAAGCCGCAGAACAATTCTGGCAGGCGGCTTTGATCCATATAGGCGGCCGCGTTGAACAGGCCGCCGAACAGCGTGTCGATCGCCGGCTTGCACTGATAGCGCGCCAGACCGAGCGCGATGAGCGCATTGTCGTGCGGCCAGATCGAACCGTTGTGGTACGACATCGGATTAAAGCGCACTTGGTCTTTCGCCACCGTGCGAATGCCCCAGCCGGAGAAGAAGCGCGGCTGCAATAAATCGTCGGCGACGTGCCTGGCGCGGTCGGCCGCGGCAATGCCAGTGAACAACACCTGGCCGGCGTTCGACGTGCGCACGCGGCATGGTTCTTTCGCGCCATCGAGCGCCAGCGCGTAAGTCTCTAGTTCAGGACACCAGAAGGCGGCCTCGAAGCGTTCGGCGAGGCGGCTTGCCTCGTCATCGAGCCGTTGCGCCACGGTTTCGCGTTTGAGCCGCCGCGCGCAGCACGCCGCCATGCGCTTGGCGGCATAGACGTAGCCCTGCACCTCGACGAGCGCGATCTCACCCTCGGCTTGGCGTCCGTCGGCATGAAAGATGGCGTCGTGCGAATCTTTCCAGCCTTGATTGGCGAGGCCTTGCTCGCTGGCGCGCATATATTCGACGAAGCCGTCGCCATCCGGATCGCCCGGACCATCGATCCAGGCCAGGGCCGCCTCGATATTCGGCCACAGTTCGACGATGGTCTGCGTATCGCCGGTGCGTTCCAGATAAAGTCCGGCGAGCAGGACAAACAGCGGCGTCGCGTCGACGCTGCCATAATAAAGACCGAACGGCACTTCGCGCAGCGCCGCCATTTCACCGCTGCGCATTTCGTGCAGAATTTTTCCAGGTTGCGCATCGGCCAGCGGATCCGTGGTCGTAGCCTGATAGGCGGCCAGGCGGCGCAACACGCCACGCGCCACTTCCGGAGACCACCACAACATCTGCAACGCCGTTAACAGCCCGTCGCGGCCGAAGGTGGTCGAGTACCAGGGAATGCCGGCATAGGGGTAACGGCCTTGCGGCGTGTCGGTCATCAGCATCGCGAGATCGGCGGCCGATCGGCACAACACCGCGTTGAAACGCTCATTCGACGTTTGCACGGAGGTTCGTTCGCGCGTCGATTCGCGCAATTCGCGGCGCGCCGCAATAAGACCGCGCAGGAACGGCAACGGCGGCGCGTCCGTCCGATCGCAGCTCACGGCGATGAAAAGCGGACACATTTGGCCGGGCTTGAGATGAAGCTCGTACAGTGCGGAGCTGGTCGTAAGCTCGTGCGGCGGGGGGTCGAAATTAAGCGCGGTGCGCCGTACTTTGCCGTCCAAGCCATTATAGGCCAGAAGCACCCGATCGTCGCCGTGAAGTCTTGCGGTCGCGGTGCCGCGTCGGTCGCGGCGCGCGCCGCGCACCTCGAACAGGTCGGCAAAGTCGTTTTCGAAATGGATCGCCAAGCGCAGATCAATCGCCTCATCGCCGTAGTTGCGCACGCCGAGCCGTTGATAGGCGGTGTCGCGCCAGAGAAAGATAGTGCGCAGAATATGTACGCGATCCTTCTCCATGACGATGTGCTGACCGTCCATCAGGTCGGGATTGGTCAGATCGACGAAGAAGGCCGAGTTGTCGTCGCGCAGGTTGGAGCCGAGTAGAAGCGGCGGCCCGTCATTGACCAGCAATTCCAGACGCGACAGGTGCCGCGTGTCGCGGTGGAAGAGTCCCCCGGATGCCCCCCCGATATCGCCGCGGCTGTCGAGGACGACGAAGGTGTCGCCGTATTTGAGCGCGCGCGGCGGTCGGCTCGGCTGCGTCGCCGTGATGGTGAATGCCACTTCGGGCGGCGCTTCACCCTGAAGCGATGCGGCGCTTGTTGGGGCGACCTTGGCAATATTCGTCTTCACCGCGGATTGCGCGGACGTCCTTTGAGATTTAGCGGTTACCGCCATCGGAATTACAGCTCATGGTCTGATGTTGCCGCGGATGACCTCGACGACACGCATTCGAATCGGATCGACGACTACCACATCGTCCGCCACCATGGCATATTTGAGAAATGTCGCGTCCACGAGGCCACCCTGATCGGGCAACTCGGCGAGCCGGGCCGAGGGGGACACCGGCGCGCCAACCGTAGCTTCGATCTGCGTCGAGGAGGTGCGCCCCCGCTGCCGCACAACGGCATTATAGATGGCGTTCTTCTGGGCGGCTGTAAGCGCGACCGTCTGGGTCACTGCACCGTGCGACGTTATAGCTTCGTCGGCACCTGCGCTTTGCGCAAGGGCATTCGCCGTCCCAAGAGACAAAGTAAGGACAACGAAGAGCGAAAGGGGGACCCAGCCGGTCATGCAGCGCTCCAATGAAATTAATGTGGAACTCCTCTGTTAGCGAACGCCTGACCGCCGCAATCGGTTCAATCGAATTTTGTTGCACCGCACATCAGCTTTCCACCCGGCTGGTCTGCGCAAGTCTTTGGTGTGACGAATGGCCCCACGGAGCGCAAAAAGTATCGTGATGCACTCGTAAATTGTGGAGAAATAGTCTAAATTTTGATCCCAAAGAACAAAGTCGAATGGGGTGGAGACCATGGCTGCAACAACCACGGTAATCGAATCCGGAGCATCGGCGGTGCAGGCAACGCGCTGGCGGCAGCTCATTTGCGCCATCATCTGCATGGTGATGATCGCCAACCTGCAATACGGCTGGACGCTGTTCGTCAACCCGATCAACAAGGCGCACGGCTGGTCGATCGCTTCGATTCAGTTTGCTTTCGCGATCTTCATTGCCCTTGAAACCTGGCTCACTCCGATCGAGGGCTGGATCGTCGACGTGCTCGGCCCGCAACGCGGGCCGAAGTTCATGGTCGGCTCCGGCGGCATCTTGGTCGGTGCCGGCTGGGTCATCGATGCCTATGCCGACTCGCTGGAAATGCTTTACTTCGGCGCTGTTATATTGGGGATCGGCGGTGGGGCCATCTATGCGACCTGCGTCGGCATGGCGGTTAAATGGTTCCCGGACCGGCGCGGCCTGGCGGTCGGCCTGACCGCGGCGGGTTACGGCGCGGGCGCGGCGCTCACCGTCATCCCGATCCAGTATGTGATTGCGAATTACGGGTACAACTTTGCGTTCCTCTGGTTCGGCATCGTGCAAGGCGCTGTCGTTCTCTTGTTGGCTTTTTTGCTGCGCGGGCCGGAGCCGGGCGAAATGGCGTCCGCGCCGGCGCCGAAGGTGGCGCAGTCGGCAAAGAGTTCCTCGCCGCGCGAAGTGCTGATGTCGCCGGTCTTCTGGCTGCTCTACATCATGTTCGTAATGGTATCGGCATCAGGTCTGATGGCGACGGCGCAGATCGCGCCGATTGCGGCCGATTTCCATGTCGGCAATCAGATCGCGTTCTGGGGCGCGACAACGCTGACCGCAGCGTTGGTCATAGACAATATCGCCAATGGTACAGCCCGTCCGCTGTTCGGCTGGATTTCCGACAACATCGGGCGTGAAAACACCATGGCGATCGCTTTCGGCCTCGGCGGTGTCGCCTATTGGCTGCTGGTGGAGCTTGGCACCGCTCCATGGGCTTTCGTGCTCTTCGCTGCTCTGATCTTCCTGACCTGGGGTGAAATCTTCAGCCTGTTCCCGTCCACCTGCACTGACACGTTCGGGGCGAAATTCGCCACGGTGAATCTTGGCCTGCTCTACACCGCCAAGGGGGCGTCCGCCTTCCTGGTGCCGGTCGCCAACATGATCAAGGACGCGACAGGCAACTGGCACATTGTCTTCGTCGTCACCGCAATCATGAATTTCGTGGTGGTCGCCTTAGCTCTGTTCGTGCTCAAGCCAATGCGATCAAAGATGATGGCACAAGGCTGAAGTCCGGCGTTTGCCGCCAAGGTAAAAGCGGGCGCGGGTACAATCCCGCGCCCGATTCATTATCGAAAAGCCTTCAAAAATGCGGCCTTCTGACTCTGGCATAATGTATTACAGTACGCTATGGGTGTCCCTAGGAACGCGGCCGTAGCTTTCATCAACGGCCCGCGTCCGGCCGGGCCGACGGCGCTTTTTGAGGTTCGCGAGCGTTCATGTCGTCCAGCGTGCATCGTTTTTCCGTCGCCAAAAGCGAGATTGCCGCCAACGACGGCGACCCGGTCGCGCGGCCGCGCCTTGAGCCGATCGACACATCCTTCAGCTTCAAGAACAAGGCCTATGCCGCGCTGAAATCCGTCATCGTCGGCATGGATGTCTATGGCAGCCGCAGCGAGATTCGGCTCGACGAGCGCAGTCTGGCGAGCGACTTCGGCATCAGCCGCACGCCGGTGCGCGAGGCGATGGCGCAGCTCCAGCGCGAGGGCTTTGTCCGCTCGGTGCCCCGGCGGGGCATTTATGTAGTACGCAAGACGAAGGGGGAGATCATCGAACTGATCACTGCCTGGGCCGCGCTAGAGAGCATGGCGGCGCGGCTGATCACGGAAAACGCCAGCGATGACGAGATCGCGTCGCTGCGCAAGATGTTCGCGACTTTCGAAAACGGCGAGGTGCGCGCGCATCTGGACGAATATTCCGAAGTGAATATCGAATTTCACCAGTCCATCATTCGGCTCAGCTGTAACAGCGTGTTGATGGCGCTCGCCGAGAATTTGTTCACCCATATGCGGATGATCCGGCGCAAGACGATCGGCGAGAAGGATCGCGCCGATCGCTCGATCCGCGATCATACGCACATCATCGAGGCATTGGAAGCGCGCGACACCGTGCGCGCCGAGACGCTGGTTCGCGATCACGCGCTCGGTCTCGCCCAGCACGTGGCGAAATACGCGGATTATTTGGACTGAATCAAGGGAGAACTCCCATGGCAGATGCAGCAGTAAAGGCAAAGGCGCCGGAGGCCGCCGCGGCGGCGGCGCAGGACCTGACGGACGGCTTTCACCTCGTCATTGAGGCGCTCAAGCTCAATGGCGTCGAGACGATCTACGGCGTGCCCGGCATTCCGATCACGGATTTCGGCCGCATGGCGCAGGCCGAGGGTATCCGCGTCCTTTCGTTCCGCCATGAGCAGAATGCCGGCTATGCCGCCGCTATCGCCGGCTTTCTTACCAAGAAGCCCGGCGTTTGCCTGACGGTGTCGGCGCCCGGCTTCCTCAACGGACTGACCGCGCTCGCCCACGCCACGACCAACTGCTTTCCGATGATTCTGATCTCCGGTTCATCCGAGCGCGAGATCGTCGACTTGCAGCAGGGCGATTACGAGGAGATGGACCAGCTCGCCATCGCCAAACCGCTGTGCAAAGCGGCCTACCGCGTGCTGCATGCGGCCGACATCGGCATCGGCCTGGCGCGGGCCATCCGCGCCGCGGTGTCGGGGCGTCCGGGCGGCGTCTATCTCGATCTGCCGGCCAAGCTGTTCGGGCAGGTGATCGGCGCGGAGGAGGGCAAGAAGTCGCTGGTCAAGGTCATCGATCCTGCGCCGGCGCAAATTCCGGCGCCGGAGGCGATCAAACGCGCGCTCGACGTGCTCAAGAGCGCCAAACGGCCACTCATTGTCCTCGGCAAGGGCGCGGCCTATGCGCAGGCCGATGACGCTATCCGGGCGCTGGTCGAAAAGAGCGGCATTCCGTTTCTGCCGATGAGCATGGCCAAGGGCCTCCTGCCCGACACTCATCCGCAATGCGCCGGCGCGGCGCGCTCGACGGTGCTGAAGGATTCCGACGTCGTCATGTTGATCGGCGCGCGCCTCAACTGGCTGCTGTCGCATGGCAAAGGCAAGGCCTGGGGCGAGCCCCACTCCAAGAAATTCATTCAGATCGATATCGAGCCCAAGGAGATGGACTCCAACGTCGAGATCGTCGCGCCGGTGGTCGGCGACATCGGCTCGGTCGTCGCCGCGCTACTCGCCGGTATGGACGCCAAGTGGCCGGCCGCGCCGGCGGATTGGACTGGCGCCATCAGCAAAAAACGCGAAGAGAACGTCGCCAAGATGGCGCCGCGGCTGATGAACAATAACGTGCCGATGGATTATCACGGCGCGCTCGGCGTGCTCCGCACCGTCATCAAGGAGCGGCCCGACGCCATTCTCGTCAACGAAGGCGCCAATGCGCTCGATCTCGCGCGCGGCGTCATCGACATGTATCAGCCGCGCAAGCGCCTTGACGTCGGCACCTGGGGCGTCATGGGCATCGGCATGGGCTACGCCATCGCGGCCGCCATCGAAACCGGCAAGCCGGTGCTCGCGGTCGAAGGCGACTCCGCTTTCGGTTTCTCGGGAATGGAAATCGAAACCGTCTGCCGTTACAAGCTGCCGATCTGCGTGGTCATTTTTAACAATGACGGCATCTACCGCGGCACCGACATTAATGTCGGCGGCGGGTCGGATCCGGCAACGACCGTCTTCGTCAAGGGCTCGCGTTACGACAAGATGATCGAGGCCTTCGGCGGCGTCGGTGTCAATGCGACGAGCCCCGACGAGCTCAAGCGGGCGGTCAACGCCGCCATGGATTCGGGCAAGCCGACATTGATCAACGCGGTGATCGACCCGGCGGCCGGCAGCGAGAGCGGCCGGATCGGCAATCTCAACCCGAAAAGCGCACTCGGCAAGAAGTGACGCATCGAAGACTCGGGATAGAGACAAGTTAAGGAGAGGAAACGATGGCAAAGAGCAAGAAAGCCCCCAAGGCAAAGGGCAAAAAGACGGCAAGACAGTCCGCCAAGAAAGTTGTGACGTTCGCGGCAAAAAAGCCCGCGGCAAAAGCGCAAAATGGCAACGGGGTGCCGCGCCCCTCGGCAAAGCCATCAACCAAGCCATGGGGCCAGGCCGGCAGGGCGCTCGAAGGCGTCAAAATCCTCGACTTCACCCACGTGCAATCGGGCCCGACCTGCACGCAGCTCCTCGCCTATATGGGCGCCGACGTCATCAAGGTTGAGCGCCCCGGCATCGGCGACGTCACTCGCGGCCAGCTGCGCGATGTGAAGGGGCAGGACAGCCTCTATTTCACCATGCTCAATGGCAGCAAGCGCTCGATCACCATCGATTCCAAAAATCCGAAGGGTAAGGAAATCCTCGATCGGCTGATCAAGCAATGCGACGTGCTGGTCGAGAATTTCGCGCCCGGCGCGCTCGACCGCATGGGCCTTACCTTCGAGCACGTCCACAAGCTCAACCCGCGCATGATCGTGGCTTCGATAAAGGGCTTCGGCCCCGGCCCCTATGAGGATTGCAAGGTCTACGAGAACGTGGCGCAATGCGCCGGCGGCTCGGCCTCGACGACGGGCTTCCGCGACGGCCCGCCGCTTGTCACTGGCGCGCAGATCGGCGATTCCGGCACCGGGCTGCACTTGGCGCTTGGCATCGTCAGCGCGCTTTATCAGCGTGTGCGCACGGGCCGCGGTCAGAAAGTGCTGTGCGCCATGCAGGACGGCGTGCTCAATCTGGCGCGCGTGAAACTGCGCGACCAGCAGCGTTTGGCGCATGGCCCGCTCACCGAATACAGCCAGTACGGCGAAGGCATTCCGTTCGGCAAAGCGACGCCGCGCGCCGGCAACGATTCCGGCGGCGGTCAGCCGGGCTGGATCCTAAAATGCAAGGGTTGGGAGACCGATCCCGACGCGTACATCTATTTCATCACGCAAGCGCCGGTGTGGGGCGCGATCTGCGATCTGATCGGCAAGCCGGAATGGAAGACCGAGCCGGATTACGCCACGCCGCCCGCGCGGCTGCCGCGGTTGCGGCACATTTTCGATACCATTGAGGAATGGACCAAGACCATGACCAAGTTCGAGGTCATGGAGAAGTGCAACGCACACGACATTCCGGTCGGACCGATCCTGTCAATGAAGGAAATCGCCGATGAGCCGTCACTGCGTGCGACCGGCACGGTTGTCGAGGTCGATCATCCAGGCCGCGGCAAGTACCTGACGGTCGGCAATCCGATCAAGCTTTCGGATTCGCCCGCCGACGTGCGCCGCTCGCCGCTTCTGGGCGAACACACCGAGGAGATTTTGCGCAAGGTGCTCGGCTATTCCGAGAAAGATGTCGCTGCGATCAAGCTGTCGGGCGCGATCACCGCGCCGGACAAACCGGCCAAAGCGGCGGCGGCGTAATTATTGTCGTCCCCGCGAAGGCGGGGACCCAGTGATCGCCGAACGATCGGTGGTTACCGGATGCCTGCTTTCGCGGGCACGACAGCAGCAGATTAGGAGTGGGTTTTTGCGATGCGAATCGTCGTTCACGGCCAGCAGGCGTTCGGCAAGGCAGTGCTGGAGGCGTTACTCAAACGCGGCGAAGATGTCGTCGCGGTCTATGTCGCCCCGGAAAAGCCGGGCGCCAAGGCCGATCCGCTGAAGGAAGCGGCGCTCGCCGCCAAGCTTCCGGTCTATCAGCCCGACTCCTACAAGAAGCCCGAAGTCTTGGAGGAATTCAAAGCGATCAAGCCTGACCTTCAGGTCATGGCCTTCGTGACCCTGTTCGTGCCGGAAGAATTCCTCAATCTGCCGACCCATGGCTCGATCCAATATCACCCCTCGCTGCTGCCGGCTTATCGCGGCGCCAGCGCCATCAACTGGCCTATCATCAAGGGCGAAACGGAGACCGGTCTGTCGATCTTCTGGCCGGACAATGGGCTCGATACCGGCGACGTGCTGTTGCAGAAAAAAACGCTGATCGGACCCAGCGACACACTCGGCACGGTTTATTTCGACCGGCTGTTTCCGATGGGCGTCGACGCCATGATGGAAGCGGTCGATCTCGTCAAAGCCGGCAAGGCGCCGCGCCTCAAACAAGATGAAACGAAAGCGACCTATGAAGGCCGCTGCACCGCCGATAATGCCAAGATCGATTGGGGCAAGCCCTGGGAGCAGATCGACCGGCTGATCCGCGGCTGCAATCCGGCGCCCGGCGCCTGGACCATGCTGGACGGCAAGCAATTGAAAATCTTCGACGCCAAGCCACTGCCGGCGAAGGATCCCAAAGGGATTGCCGGCAAGCTCGGCGAAATCGTCGCGGTGGAGGCCGACAGCTTCACCGTCGTCTGCGCCGACGGGCGCTTCAAGGTTTCACGCGTGCAGCCCGCGGACGGCAAGAAGATCGAAGCCGGCGAATGGGCCAAATCCGTCAATCTCGCGGCCAAAGCGAGATTCGCATGACGACGAACTGAAGTTTCGCAGCCCTGCCGGGTTTCCTCTTTCACTTCATGGACCGTTCAAATGCCCGCCTCACAGCATCAATCGCCGAAATCGGATATTGAAATTTCGCAAGCCGCAAAAAAGCGGCCGATCGTCGACATCGCCCGCGAGAAGCTCGGTATCGCGGCGGAAAATCTCGAACCCTATGGCCACTACAAGGCCAAAGTGTCGATGGACTTCGTCAAATCGCTGCAAAGCAAGCCCAACGGCAAGCTTATTTTGGTCAGCGCCATTAATCCGACGCCGGCCGGCGAAGGCAAGACCACCACGACGGTGGGACTGACGGACGCGCTCAATCATATCGGCAAGAAGGCGATGCTATGCATCCGTGAGCCCTCGCTGGGCCCTTCGTTCGGCGTCAAGGGCGGCGCCGCCGGCGGCGGTTACGCGCAGGTCGTGCCGATGGAAGACATCAATCTGCACTTCACTGGCGATTTCCACGCCATCACCTCGGCGAACAATCTGCTCGCCGCCTTGCTCGACAACCACATCTATTGGGGCAATGCGCTTGGCATCGATGCGCGCCGCGTGGCGTGGCGCCGCGTGCTCGATATGAACGATCGCGCGCTCCGCTCGGTGGTGTCCTCGCTGGGCGGCGTCGCCAACGGGTTTCCGCGCGAAGACGGCTTCGACATCACCGTCGCCTCGGAGGTGATGGCGATTTTCTGCCTGGCGCGCGATCTCGACGACCTCAAGAAGCGGCTCGCTAACATTGTGGTTGCCTATACGCGCGATCGCAAACCGGTGCGCGCCGGCGATCTCAAGGCGCAGGGCGCCATGACGGTTCTGCTCAAGGAAGCGCTGGCGCCGAACCTGGTGCAGACGCTCGAAGGCACGCCCGCCTTCATTCACGGCGGCCCGTTCGCCAATATCGCCCACGGCTGCAATTCGGTGCTGGCGACGACGACGGCGCTCAAGCTCGCCGATTACGTGGTCACCGAAGCCGGTTTCGGCGCCGACCTCGGCGCCGAGAAGTTCATGGACATCAAATGCCGCAAGGCGGGCATTGCGCCGGACTGCATCGTGCTGGTGGCGACCATCCGCGCGCTCAAGATGCACGGCGGCGTCAAGAAGGAAGACCTCAAGGCGGAGAACCTCAAGGCGTTGGAAGCCGGCATGAGCAACCTGCAACGTCACGTCGAGAACGTGCAGAAATTCGGTGTCGTGCCGATCGTCTCGATCAACCGCTTCTCGGCCGATAGCGAAGCCGAGATCAATCTGGTCATGGAAAAGTGCAAGGCGCTCGGTGTCGAAGCCTTGATGGCGGATCACTGGGCGATGGGCGGCGAGGGCGCGGCCAACGTAGCGCGCGCCGTCGTTAAAGTTGCCGAAAGCGGCAAGAGCAAGCTGAAATTTCTTTATCCCGACGACATGCCGTTATTCGAGAAGATCCGCACCATCGCCAGGGAGATCTATCGCGCCAAGGACGTCACTGCAGACAAGTCGGTGCGCGATCAACTCGCCAATTTCGAGTCGATGGGGTACGGCAAATTCCCGATCTGCGTCGCCAAGACGCAGTACAGCTTCTCGACCAATCCCGACGCCAAGGGCGCGCCGACCGATCACGTCATCAACGTGCGCGAGGTGCGGCTCTCCGCCGGCGCCGAGTTCGTGGTCGCGATCTGCGGCGAGGTTATGACGATGCCCGGTTTGCCGAGAGTTCCGGCGGCCGACGTGATCGATGTCGGCCCCGACGGCAAGATCGTCGGGTTGTTTTAATAGTTATTGCGATCCCCAAGGAAGAATCCAGAGGCAAAGAACTGGATTGCTTCATCGCTTCGCTCCTCGCAATGACGCAGCAAAGGAAGACAACAATGGTGAAATTCTACTATAGCGGCGCGCCCAACCCGACCAAGGTGGCGCTGTTCCTCGAAGAGACCGCACTGCCTTATGAAGCCCTCCCGGTCGACACCCGCAAGGGCGAGCAGCACAAATCGGAATTTCTGAAGATTAATCCGAATGCCAAACTGCCGGCCATCGTCGATGGCGATGTCACGGTGTTCGACTCCAGCGCGATCCTGCTTTACCTCGCCGAGAAGACCGGCAAGTTCCTGCCGGCCAAGACCGACAAGGCGCGCGGTGAATTGCTGTCCTGGATGTTCTTCGTATCGTCCGGCGTCGGGCCGTATTTCGGCCAGGCGGTGCATTTCAAGAATTACGCGCCGGAAAAGGTTCCTTATGCCATCAACCGCTACGTCTTCGAGGCGCAGCGTCACGCTGGCATCCTCGACGCGCGGCTCGGTCAGCATAAATACATGCTCGGCGACACCTATACGATCGTCGACATGAACGTCTGGGGCTGGGCTCGCATGCTGCCGAACGTGACCGGCGAGGGCAGCTGGGACAAGTACAAGAACATCAAGCGGCTGGTCGACGAGATCAACGCCCGGCCCGCGGCGCAGAAGGCCGGCACGTTGAAGGACCGTCACAAGTTCAAGACCGAGATGGACCAGGAAGCGCTGCACGCGATGTTCCCGCATCTGAAGGAAAAGGTCGCGTAGTCTCCGAGATCGGTGATTGACGAATGAAAAACGGCGCGACCTCACGGCCGCGCCGTTGGCATTTTGAGTGCCGAAGCAGTTACTGGAACAGCTTCATCGCATTTTGCAGGGTTTGCAGCACGCCCCAAGCCAGAGGGATGCCGACAAGGCACCAAGCGAGAGCGAGATGTAACGTCGTCGTTCCGGGCTGTTTTTCGTTTGCCATGGTTTCCCTCCCTTAGGCGCCCGCCGGCTCGCCAGCCGCATCCACCGCGACTTGGCCGCGCAGTGCTTCGTGGTCCGGCCGCATGTGGAAGCGGTGATGCACCGCCTTGATCATGGCGTTGGCGATGAAGCCGATGATGAACAGCCCGGCCATGATGTACATGGTGGTGTTATAGGCTTCGGCCTTCGGAACGCCATGGTCGATGTTGTACTGCCGGATATAGTTCACCAGCACCGGCCCGAAAATGCCGGCCATCGACCAAGCGGTGATCAGCATGCCGTGGATGGCGCCGACGTAGCGCGTGCCGAACATGTCTTTGAGATAGGCAGGCACCGTGGCGAAGCCGCCGCCATACATGCTGATGATCACAAGGAATGCCAGCACGAAGCCGACAACGCTGCCGATCGAGCCCGAATAGGGCACGGTGCAGTACATAAGGAAGCCGAGCACCATGAACACGAAGTAGGTGTTCTTACGCCCGATATAGTCCGACGTAGACGCCCAGAAGAAGCGGCCGCCCATGTTGAACAGGCTCATCAGGCCGACGAAGCCCGCCGCCGCGATAGCGGTGATTTTGCCCGGAAACATGTCCTGCGCCATCGCGGACGCCTGGCCGATGACACCGATACCGGCGGTTACGTTGATGCACAGCACGATCCAGATGCACCAGAACTGCGGCGTCTTGAGCGCGTCGTAGACGTAGACGTCGTTCTTGGTGATCAGCTTCTGCTCCACCACCGGCGGCGTGTAGCTGGCCGGCTTCCAGTCCGGCGCTGGGATGCGCACGATGAAGGCGCCGACCATCATGAAGATGAAGTAGACCGCGCCGAGGACAAGGAATGTCTCGGCGACCCCGAGATGCGTGGGCGTCGAGAACTGGCTCATCAGCCAGACGGAAAGCGGCGCGGCGATAAAGGCGGCGCCGCCGAAGCCCATGATGGCCATGCCGGTGGCCATGCCCGGCCGGTCGGGGAACCATTTGATCAGGGTGGAGACCGGTGAGATGTAACCGATGCCCAAGCCGCAGCCTCCGATAAGTCCGTAGCCGAGATAGACGACCCAGATATTGTGGACGTAAACGCCGACGGCCGAGATCAAGAAGCCAATCGCCCAGCACAAGGCCGCGGTGAACATCGCTTTGCGCGGACCACCTTCTTCGACAAAGCGGCCGAAGATTGCGGCTGAGAAGCCAAGGACGAAGATGGCGATGGAAAAGATCCAGCCCAGTTCGGGAATGGTCCAGTCGGTCGGCGCCGATTGGGTAATGCCAACCAGCTTGGTCATCGGCAGATTGAAGACACTGAATGCGTAGGCCTGGCCGATGCACAGATGGATGCATAATGCCGCGGGCGGCACCATCCACCGGTTGAAGCCGGGTCCGGCAATCGTATGGCTACGATCGAGAAAGCTCATCGCGCGGTCCTCCTTGGATCCCCAGTCGCTATTTCCGCAGACTTCTTATGAAGACTTGTTAGGCGGGTTATTGCGCCTTCGCATCGCCGTGTCGAACGGACAGGCGCGGCGAGGCATTGTTCAAAAATCTCCTATAGAGTGAGGCGAATAGCAAGTTCGACCATAGTCAATCGGCACCGGGTTCCGATGTCGTGCACAGGGTCTCCCCCTCTCCTCGACGGGATCATTCCCTTCTCGGCAGCAATGGAGAAGAAAATCGCTCCCAGCTTCAGGCAGGTCGCCATGTTCACTTCTGCGATAACATTAATGTTTTCAATTTGTTATAGTGCGTGCCCTGGTTGAGATTGGTCATTGTTGGGCAGCGACGCCCATCGTCCGGGTCGAGCGCTCTGCGGTGGAGCTCGATGAGGCCAAGTGTCGCGGCAATACGGATTGGCGCTGATAGCGAGCACGCGAAGTTCTGTTTCAATTGACGTTTTTGCGTCTTAAAAGGACATAATGAGCCTTACCGAACAGCCGCCGACATCGAGACCCGGCCAGGGCGGCGGAACCGGCCGACGCCGGCCGCCGCGGACACCCAAAGGCCGGCAGGTCGATCCGCAGGCGCTGGAACAGGTTCAGGCGCTGCTGATCGACCGGCCACGCCGGCGTGATCTCCTGATCGAGCATTTGCACCTGATCCAGGACCGTTACGGATACCTTTCGGCCGCGCATCTTGCCGCGCTGGCGCAGGAAATGAAGCTTGCGCTCACCGAGGTCTATGAGGTCGCCACCTTCTACGCCCATTTCGATGTGGTGAAGGAAGGCGAGATACCGCCGCCGCCGGTCACAGTGCGGGTCTGCGATTCGCTGTCCTGCGCGCTGCAAGGCGCGGAGCAGCTGCTCGCCGAGTTGCCGAGGATGCTCGGCCCCGATGTCCGCGTCGTGCGCGCGCCCTGCATGGGCGCCTGCAACCGCGCGCCGGTCTGCGCCGTCGGCCATGTGCAAGTCATGCAGGCGGACGCGCCGAAAGTTACCGCGGCCGCGGCGAAGCCGATGCATCCGCACGCCTATCCGACGCCGACCGCCTTCGATGCATACGTAAAGAGCGGCGGCTACGAACTGCTCAAGTCCTGCATTGCCGGTAAACGCACCCGCGACGATCTTATCAAGACGGTCAGCGACGCCGGCTTGCGCGGCCTTGGTGGCGCCGGTTTTCCCACCGGACGGAAATGGTCGCTGGTGCGCGCCGAACCGGCGCCGCGGTTGTTCGCGGTCAATTGCGACGAGGGCGAGCCCGGCACATTCAAGGATCGTTATTATCTCGAACGCGACCCGCACCGTTTCATCGAGGGCATGCTGATCGCAGCATGGATCGTGGAAGCCGCGGACACTTATCTTTACGTCCGCGATGAATATCCAGAAGTGATCCTTCTTCTTACCGAAGAGATCGGCAAGGCCGAGCAGGCTGGCCTGTCGACGCACACCAAGATCCACCTCCGGCGCGGCGCCGGCGCTTACATCTGCGGCGAAGAATCGGCGATGATCGAATCGATCGAGGGCAAGCGCGGATTGCCGCGTCATCGTCCGCCTTACGTCGCGCAGGTCGGATTGTTCGGCCGGCCCACGCTCGAACAGAATGTCGAGACATTGTTCTGGGTGCGCGACATCGTCGAGAAAGGCGTTACCTGGTTCACCTCGCAAGGCCGCCACGAGCGCAAGGGCTTCCGCAGCTTCTCCGTTTCCGGCCGGGTCAAAAATCCCGGCGTCAAGCTGGCGCCCGCCGGCGTTACCGCCAGCGAATTGATCGATGAGTTCTGCGGCGGCATGGCCGACGGCCATACATTCAAGGGCTATCTGCCGGGCGGCGCCTCGGGCGGCATTCTGCCGGCGTCCATGGCCGACATCCCGCTCGACTTCGGCACCTTGGAAAAATACGGCTGCTTCGTAGGCTCCCATGCGGTTGTGATCCTCTCCGACCGGGACGATATGAAAGCGGTGGCGCTCAACATCATGAAATTCTTCGAAGATGAGAGCTGCGGCCAGTGCACGCCCTGCCGGGTCGGCACCGAGAAAGCAGCGCGACTGATGATCAAAGGGCCGTGGGATCCGGCCCTCCTCGACGAGCTGTCCGCGCTGATGCGCGACGCCTCGATTTGCGGTCTCGGCCAGGCGGCGCCGAATCCTTTACTTTGTGTGCTAAAATACTTTCCCGACGAACTAACCAAGCCGCTGGGACATTGGTGATCGAAGGCTAATGCTATGAGCGACGGCAACGGACAAAAACCAGTCGGTTACGGCCACGACAGGAAAGGTGCCGCGGGCGGTTCGGCCTATGGTGACGGCAAGCCGGGCGTGGCGCACACAGCGCCAGTGGACAAGGTCGCCGGCAAGGGCGATGCGGCGACCGATAAAACCTTCACCATCGACGACCGCGAAGTCGACATCCGCGACGGCGAGACCATCTTCCGCGCCGCGCGCCGGCTCGGCATCAAGCTGCCGCATCTGTGCTATTTGCCGACGCCCGGCTACCGTCCCGACGGCAATTGCCGCGTGTGCATGGTCGAGATCGAGGGCGAGCGCGTCTTGGCCGCAAGCTGCATCCGCACGCCGGCTCCCGGCATGAAGGTCAAGACCCAGACCGACCGCGCCAAAACCGCGCGCAAGATGGTGACCGAGCTGTTGCTCACCGATCAGCCAGATCGCGCCCACGCCCATGACCCGGATTCCGAATTGTGGAAGATCGCGACGCGCATGCAGCTCGAGCAGGGTCGCTTCCCGCGCCGTCCCGCCCCGGCGCCGGATCGCAGCCACGTGGCGATGGCGGTCAATCTCGACGCCTGCATCCAATGCAATCTCTGCGTCCGCGCTTGCCGCGAAGTACAGGTCAACGACGTGATCGGCATGGCCGGCCGCGGTCACGGCGAAAAGATCGTGTTCGACTTCGACGATCCGATGGGAGCCTCGACTTGCGTCGCCTGCGGCGAATGTGTGCAGGCTTGCCCGACCGGCGCGCTGATGCCGGCAACCATGGTGGACGAGAACAACGTCTATAAGGGCAAGCCCGATCGCACGGTCGACAGCGTCTGCCCCTATTGCGGCGTCGGCTGCCAGCTCACCTATCAGATCAAGGACGACAAGATCGTCGCGGTCGCCGGCAAGAACGGTCCGGCCAATCAGAATAGACTGTGCGTCAAAGGTCGCTTCGGCTTCGACTACGTGCACAACCCCGAGCGGCTCCTCAAGCCGATGATCCGCAAGGATGGCGTGCCGAAAATTCCGCACGAATATATCGACCCGGCAAATCCCTGGACGCATTTCCGTGAAGCGACCTGGGATGAAGCGCTCGATCGCGCTGCCGCGGGCTTGAAGAAAATTCGCGACCGCGACGGGCCGCGGGCGCTGGCCGGGTTCGGTTCGGCCAAGGGCTCGAACGAAGAAGCCTATCTGTTCCAAAAACTCGTTCGCACCGGTTTCGGCAGCAACAATGTCGATCATTGCACACGGCTCTGCCACGCCTCCTCGGTAGCGGCGTTGCTCGAAGGTGTCGGCTCGGCGGCAGTGACCGCAACTTTCAACGAATGCAAAAATTCTGACGTCATCATCGTCATCGGCGCCAATCCGACCGAAAACCATCCGGTCGCAGCCACCTTCTTCAAGCAGGCGGCCAAGCGCGGCGCCAAGCTCATCGTGATGGATCCGCGCGGGCAAGCGCTCAAGCGCCACGCCTGGCGCATGATGCAGTTCAAGAACGGCGCTGACGTGGCGATGCTCAACGCCATGCTCAACGTCATCGTCGCCGAGAAGCTTTACGACCAGCAATATATCCAGACTTATGTCGAAGGTTTCGACGCCTGGAAGGAAAACGTCAAGGACTTCACGCCGGAGGAAATGGCGCCGATCTGCGGCATTCCCGCCGACACGCTGCGCGAAGTGGCGCGCACTTATGCGCGCGCCGAAAGTGCGATTATTTTCTGGGGCATGGGCGTGTCGCAGCACACCCACGGCACCGACAATGCGCGCTGCCTGATCGCGCTATCGCTGATCACCGGCCAGATCGGCCGCCCCGGCACCGGGCTGCATCCGCTTCGCGGCCAGAACAATGTGCAGGGCGCATCCGACGCCGGCCTGATTCCGATGTTCTTCCCCGATTACCGATCGGTGGAGAATCCGGATATTCGCGCCGAATACGAGAAGGCTTGGGGCGTCAAGCTTGACCCGAAGAAGGGCAAGACTGTGGTCGAGATCATGGACGCGGTCCATCACGATGAGATCAAGGGCATGTATATCGAGGGCGAAAATCCCGCGATGTCCGATCCCGACCTCAATCACGCGCGCGTGGCGCTGGCGCATCTTGAGCATCTCGTAGTGCAGGATCTCTTCCTCACCGAAACCGCGGTCTATGCCGATGTGGTGCTGCCGGCCTCCGGCTGGCCGGAGAAGGACGGCACCGTCACTAACACCAATCGCCAGGTGCAAATGGGCCGCCAGGCGCTGCCGCTGCCGGGCAATACGCGCCACGATCTGTGGATCATCCAGGAAATCGCCAACCGCATGGGCTGCGGCTGGAACTACAAGCACGTCAGTGAAGTCTTCACCGAAATGGCATCGATGATGCCGGCACTCGACAACATCACCTGGGAACGCGTCGAGCGCGAACATGCCGTCACTTATCCGACCGATGCGCCGGATAAGCCCGGCCGCGACGTGGTGTTCGACAAAGGCTTCCCGCGGCCCGGCGGTTTCGCCAAGCTGGTGGCGACCAAACTGCAGCCGCCGGACGAGGTTCCCGACGAGGAATTTCCGTTCATTCTCACCACCGGGCGAGAGCTCGAACATTGGCACACCGGCGCCATGACGCGCCGCGCCACGGTGCTCGACGCCATCGAGCCGAGCGCAGTCGCTTCGGTGTCGCGCGGCACTATCGAAAAGCTCGGCATCAGGCCGGGCGACATGATCCGCGTCGCCACCCGCCGCGGCACGGTCGAGCTGTATTCGCGCCAGGACGACGGCATTCCCGACGGCGTGGTGTTTATCCCCTTCGCCTTCGTCGAGGCGGCGGCGAACCTCCTGACCAACCCGGCGCTCGATCCGTTCGGCAAAATTCCGGAATTCAAATTTTGCGCAGCGCGAGTCGAAGCAGTCGATCCAGCGACACGGGTGGCGGCGGAGTAATCTCCCCTCCAGGGCAAGGTAAAGCGCGGTGTATGCTGCGCCCATGGCTGACATCGGCATCCACGGCGGCGGCCCGCACGACCAGATCGCGCGCCTCGAAGCGCAGATCGATCAGCTTGGCGAGAAGCTTGAGAGCTGCCGCAAGTTTGTTTTGGCGGGCCGGGTCGCCGTGGCGGCGGGGGGCATCGTTCTCCTCGCACTGCTGTTTGGCGCAATTCGCTTCGACCCAGCGATAATGGCTTGCGCGGCGGCGGCACTTCTTGGCGGCTTCGTTGCCTGGGGTTCAAACCAAAGTACGGCGAATGAGACGGCCGCGGAGATCGCCGCGGCCGAGGCCGCCCGCGCGGCGTTGATCGGCCAGATCCAGCTTCGTGTCATCGAGGGCGGCGCGACGCTGCACTGACGTTCGCGCTAACCTTGCTTCTCGTTCCTGAAATACACCTCCACCGGGCCGGTCAGCTTGATCGTCACCGGATTGCCATAGCGATCCTTGGTTTTGCCGGCCTCGACGCGGATCCAGCCTTCGCTCACGCAGTATTCCGCGACATTGGTCTTTTCAACGCCCTTGAAGCGCACGCCAACGTCGCGCTCGAGCGCTTCGGCGTCGTAATACGCGCTCTTTGGATCGGTCGACAGGCGGTCAGGCGGGGCGTCGGACATGCTGGGTTTTACCTATTTGTTGGCGGGTTATTGCTGCCAGGCGGCAAATCGGCACGCCAATCATAACACCGTTTTAGGCACGGCAATCGATTCGCGCGGCACTTCAGCCGACCGGTCGATGTCGCGCGTGCCACTGCGCAGTTGCGCGTGGGCAAGCTTGCGCCGGCACGGCCGCCCCTGCGGCTGGTGGGTACTACCGCAGCGTAACCAGACTTTCCCTAGGCGTCGGGGCGGGTTACACTCAGCGCGATGTCTCTTGCCGCCGATGTCTCGCCATATTCACCGAAGTCGGACCTGCTGCGCCACGATTGGACGCGCGATGAGGTGCGGGCGCTGTTCGACCTGCCGTTCCCGGAACTGATGTTCCGGGCGCAATGCGCGCACCGGCAGAATTTCGACCCTACCGAAGTGCAGATTTCGACGCTGCTGTCGATTAAGACCGGCGGCTGCCCGGAGGATTGCGCCTATTGCCCGCAGAGCGCGCGCTACGATACCGGGGTGCGCGCCGAGAAATTGAAGGCGCTCGACACCGTGCTTGCCGAGGCGCGCGCGGCGAAAGCTGCCGGCGCCAGCCGCTTTTGCATGGGCGCGGCCTGGCGCGAGCCCAAGGACCGCGATCTTGACGGCGTGTGCGCCATGGTCGAAGGCGTCAGGGCGCTCGGGCTCGAGACCTGTGCGACGCTCGGCATGCTGACGGCGCCGCAGGCGCGCCGGCTCAAGGACGCGGGGCTCGATTACTACAATCATAATCTCGACACGTCGCCCGAATTCTATGGCGAGATCATCACCACCCGCACTTACCAGGATCGCTTGACCACACTCGATCACGTGCGCGACGCCGGCATCCATGTCTGCTGCGGCGGCATCGTCGGCATGGGCGAGACCCGCGAGGACCGCATCGGCATGGTCGCGACGCTGGCGTCTCTCCCGGTTCATCCGGAATCGGTGCCGATCAATATGCTGGTGCGCGTTGCCGGCACGCCTCTGAGCGAACAGTCTGCGCTCGACCCCATCAATTTCGTACGCACGATCGCTGTCGCGCGTATTTGCATGCCGCGCTCGGTGGTAAGACTCTCGGCCGGTCGCGAGGACATGAGCGAGGAGACGCAGGCCTTGTGCTTCCTCGCCGGCGCCAATTCGATCTTCTACGGGCCCAAATTGTTGACGACGCCCAATCCGGGCCGCGACCGCGATCGCGAGCTGATGGACAAGCTCGGGCTAAGTCCGATGGCGTGAGCTCCTTCCGAGCTGTGCCAATTCATGTCCGGCCGTGATGTCGAGGAACGGACATCGCGCTCGGGGCCAATGCGAACAATTAAGATCGGTCATTCATGAGCGCACAGCAAATTGCCGCAAGCCGAACGCGGGCCTCCTTGCTCGCCTATGTTTGCGCCGTCGCGATGGCCTTTGCTTCGCTTTCGGCGGTCGCTTTCGGCGAGCAACCGGACGATCTCCTCAGCAGAGACAGCGTGCTGCGCGATCCCGAAATTCCGGCTTTGGGCAATTCAACAGGCGACCTGACGGTCGTTGAATATTTCGACTATCAATGCCCCTACTGCAAAAAAATGGCGCCCGAGCTGGCGCAATTGGTTCAAGAAGACGGCCATATCAGGTTGGTCCTGAAGGATTGGCCGATCTTTGGCGCGATTTCGACTGCCGCTGCGGAAATAGTGCTGGCGGCGAAATATCAAAACAAATACGCCGAAGCCCACGCTGCCCTGATCGGCGCCGATGCCAAGCTCACGAAGGAAAGCATCGCCGGCCTTCTTGCCAAAGCCGGCGTCGACGTCGACCTGGCGATCAAGGATCTGCAGGTGCACCAAAAGACGATCGACGACTTATTGGCGCGCAATGAAGCCCAGGCCGAAGCCTTCGGTTTTGAGGGCACGCCCGGCTTCATCGTCGGCACGTTCCGGGTGCCCGGCGTCGTGGAAATGAAGGTGTTCAAGCAAATCGTCACCGATGCCCGGGTGCGGGCGAAGAAGCGGAAATCTTAACGCGCAGCGTTACACTCCCGCCGCCCCGCCATCCGCGCGCGGATCGTGCGCGCCTTCGCATGAGCCGTCGGGGTTCAGCACAGCGGCTCCGGCATGGCCCATGACGTCGGAATATGGCTCCGTCAGCACATCAACATCGTGACCAGCGGCGGCCAGTCGATCGACCAGATTGCCGTCGAAGCGCGGTTCTAGCCTCAATGCTGTGCGCGGCGCGCCCCAGGTTCGGCCCAGCACCCAGCGCGGCCGGTCGATTGCCTCGAAAAGCGGTTCGCGGAAATCGACATAACGCGTGAACAGCGCGCTTTGCGTCTGAGGCTGGCCGTCGCCGCCCATGCAGCCATAGGCCATGATGCGGCCGTCGTTGAGGACGGCGAGCGCCGGATTGAGTGTGTGGAATGGCAGCCGGCCCGGCCGCAGATAATTCAGCGCGCCGGCCTCGAGCGAAAAACTGGCGCCGCGATTCTGCATCAGCACGCCGGTTTCCGGCAGCACGCAGCCGGAGCCGAACTCCCAATAGAGCGATTGAATGTAGGAGACGACGAGGCCGCCGGCGTCGGCGGCGCCCATCCAGACCGTATCGCCGCCACCGGCCGCAAGCGGCCAGCGCGCCGCCCTGTTGCGGTCGATCTTCATGGCTTCGCCCGCGATATAGCGGTCGTCGAGCACGCGCTCGAGCGAATGGGGCAGATAAGTCGGATCGGTGACGACTCGATCGCGCACGCGCAAGCCGCGCTTGGTCGCTTCGACCAAGCCGTGGATGTGATCGAAGCCTTCCGCTTCACGTACGCCCAGCCGCGCGAACAAAGCCAGGATCATCAGTGAGACGACGCCCTGGGTCGGCGCGTCGGTGTTATAAACCGTGCCACTCGGCAGCGTGACGCGCAACGGTTCGGCATGCGTGGCCTTGTAGCGTTCCAAATCGAGGCGCGTGACCGGGCTTCCGATACGTTCAAGGTCCGCGGCGATCTCACGGCCGACGTCGCCGCGATAGAAATCGTCGAGCCCGGTATTGGCGAGATGCGACAGCGTTTCGGCAAAAGCCTGCTGCTTGAGCGTCGTGCCGATTGTCGGAGCCTTGCCGTCGACGAGAAACGTCGCGGCAAAACCCGGCACGTCCTTGAGGTATTCGATGCTTTCGCGCGTCAATCCTTCTTGACTGCGCGTGACCCTATAGCCCGTCCGGCCGTGGCTGATGGCCGCCGCTAGGAGGACATCGAGCGGCAATTTTCCGCCATTGGCTTTCGCCGCTTCCAGCCCCAGCATCCAGCCGCCGATCGCGCCCGGCACGCTTAGCGCCGCGAGCGGTCCACGCGGCGGTATGGTCTCGTAGTCGCGATAAAGCTCGGGCTTCGCATGCTGGCCGGCGGGACCCGCCGCCATGATGGCGCGCACGCGGCCCGACGGCTCGCGGATCAGCCAGAATCCATCCCCCCCGAGGTGGTTCATATGCGGATAAACGGCGGCGATAGCCGCTGCCATGGCCACCATGGCTTCGATTGCGTTGCCGCCCTCGGCGAGGATCGCGCGGCCGGCTTCGACGGCGGCGGAATGCGGCGCGCAGACGACGCCGCGGCGGTGGCCGGCGCTGTGCAAATCCATGATGCTCAATTCGCCGCAGTCGTTTCGAAACCGCGCTTGCGCAACAGCGCGTCGGCGCTCGGCAGCCGGCCGCGGAACGCCTTATAGGCATCGGCCGGTTCCTGCGTGCCGCCGGCGGCGTAGATCGAATCGCGCAGCCGCTTAGCCGTGGCCGGATCGAATATGTCGCCTGTCTCCTCGAACGCCGCGAAGGCGTCGGCGTCGAGCACCTCCGACCACATGTAGCTGTAATAGCCGGCGGCGTAGCCGCCGCCGGAGAAGATATGGGCAAAGTGCGGCGGCCGATGCCGCATCGCGATCTCGTCCGGCATGCCGATGCGCGACAGCGCCTTGGCCTCGAATGCCGTGGAATCGATGGCCTTGGGCTGCACCAACGAATGGAAGTCGAGATCGACCGCAGCGCAGGCGATGTATTCGACCGTGGCGAAGCCTTTATTGAAATTGCGCGCGGCGATGAGCCGTTGCAGCAACTCCTCCGGCATCGGCTCACCGGTCTGATAGTGGCGGGCGAAGCGGCGCAGTACTTCCGGCCGCTCCAGCCAATGCTCGTAAAGCTGCGACGGCAATTCGACGAAATCGGTGGCGACGTTGGTGCCCGAAATCGTCGGGTAAGTGACCGACGATAGGAGCCCGTGCAGCGCGTGACCGAATTCGTGGAACAGCGTGCGCGCGTCATCGAAGCTCAATAGCGTCGGCTCGCCGCCGGGAGCCTTGGTGAAATTGCAGACATTGACGATGAGCGGCTGGACATCGCCCGAGAGCTTCTCTTGATCGCGCAGCGAGGTCATCCAGGCGCCGCTGCGCTTGGAGGACCGTGCGAAATAGTCGCCAAAGAACAGCCCGACCTTGTTGCCATCGGCGCCGGTCACCTCCCAGACCCGCACATCGGGATGCCAGACCGGCACGTCCGCGCGAGTAAAGGTCAAGCCGAACAGCCGCTGGGCCGTATAGAACGCGGCCTCGATCATACGCTCGAGATTGAGATATGGCTTGATCGCGGCCTCGTCGAACTCGCATTGCCGCTGGCGCAGCTTCTCGGCGTAGTAGCGCCAGTCCCAAGGCGCGAGCTTGAAATTGCCGCCGTCTTCCTGAATCAGCGCCTGCATGGCGTCGCGATCGGCGAGCGCTCGCGAGCGCGCCGGCGTCCACACCGCGTCAAGGAGCTGCCGCGCCGCCTGCGGCGTCTTCGCCATGGCGTCGTCGAGCCGGTAATGGGCGAAGTCGGCGTAGCCGAGGAGCCGCGCTCGCTCGGCGCGCAACCGCACCATTTCGGCGATCAACGTCTTGTTGTCGGTCGGCCCGCCATTGTCGCCGCGCATGATGAAGCCGCGGAACAGCTTTTCGCGCAGATCGCGCCGCTCGGAGAATTGCAGGAACGGCTCGACGCTCGAGCGCGACAACGTCACGGCATAGCCCTCCAGCCCGCGGTCGCGCGCTTCCGCGCGCATCGCCTCGCGCATGGATTGGGGCAAGCCGGCCAGTTCGGCTTCGCTGTCGAGGCGCAGTGTAAAGGCCTGCTCGTCGGCGAGCACGTTCTGGCTGAACGCGGTGCCGAGCTCGGCGAGCCGCTCGATGATTTGGCCGAGGTGTTTTTTGGCTTCGCCATCGAGCGCGGCGCCAGCCCGGCGGAAGCTCGTATGGTAGCGCTCGGTGACGCGCTTTTGTTCGGCATCAAGCCCGAGCGTGGCGGCTTCACGCATCACCTCGTCGATGCGGCGGAACAATGGCGCATCGGCGTGGATCTTGTTCCAGTGGCGGGCGATCTGCGGCGAAAGTTCGCGCTCGATTTCCAGCAAAGCGTCGTCGGTATGCGCCCCGGCCAGCAGCCAAAACGCGTTGCCGACCCGCTCCAGCGCCCGGCCGCTCAATTCCATCGCGGCGATCGTATTCTGGAAATTCGGCTGTGCGGCGTCCGCTGCGATGGCCGCGACCTCGGCCTCGTGCTCGGCGAGTGCGCGCGCATACGCCTCCCGAAAATGCTCGGGTGCAATGGTGCCAAAGGGTGGAACACCGTCGGGGGTCGTCCACGCCTCGAAAAACGGATTGTTGGCAGGGGAAGTCTGGGTTGTTTCGGACATCGGAGGAGTCTTACCAATGGCGGTGGCAGGCGTGATATATGTCATCGGTGGAGCATCGCCAAAAGCGTTAAGGAGAGCCGTAAAATGCCCCGTCACGCCCATTACCTGCCGCATGGCGTCATTCCGGCCGTCATCCTGCCGTTCACCGACGATTTGGCGATCGACGAGAAGGGCTTCCGCAAGCATCTCTCCGACGTCGCGGCGGCCGATGGGCTCTCCGCCATCACAGTGAATGCCCATTCGACTGAGGTCGCCTCCTGCAGCTTCGAGGAGCAGCGCCGCGTGCTGGATATCGCCCAGGACGAGATCGGCGGCCGGCTGCCGATCGTCAACGGCATATGGGCCGACGGCAGCCTGGAAGCCGCGCGTATCGCCCGCATGGCGGAGGAGGGCGGCGCTTCGGCGCTCCTGGTATTTCCGCCGGCGCCGTTCACGCTGGGGCAATCGCCGGCCATGGCGGTCGAGCATTTCAAGCGCATCGCCGATGCCACAAGCCTGCCGCTGATCGCGTTCCAGTACCCGCTGGCGACCGGTCAGGGCTACCCGCGCGACACGCTCCTTAAGATGGTCGAAGAAGTGCCGACCATCCGCGCCATCAAGGACTGGTGCGGCAGCATTCCGCAGCACGAAATGCATGTCCGCGAGCTGCAGAGCCTCAAGCGGCCGGTCAACGTGCTCTCAACCCACAGCGCTTGGCTGTTGAGCTCGCTGGTGCTCGGCTGCAACGGGCTCCTGTCCGGCTCCGGCAGCGTCATCGCCGACCTGCAGGCAGCGTTGTTTCGAGCGGTCAAAGCCAATGATCTCGCCGAGGCGCGCCGGCTCAATGACCGCATTTATCCTCTGGCCAAGGTATTCTATTCCGAGCCCTGGGCCGATATGCATAACCGCATGAAGGAGGCCCTGGTTCTGCTCGGCCGGCTGCCGCGCGCGGTGGTGCGGCCGCCGCTGGTCAAAATCGGCCGCGCCGAGATCGAGCACATCCGCGCCGCCTTGGTCGACGCCGGCCTGTTGTCGGCCAAAGCCGCGCGCGACGCGGCTTAATTGTAAAGGACCTCCTATGGACAGCTCGACGCCTTCGCGGTCCCGCCGCATCCTCTGGCCGAACGTGCTGACGGTGCTCAGCGCGGCGATTCTGATCAGCGCCGAGGTGTTCGGTGCGGCGTTCGCCGGCAGCTGGGCGATCGCCAATCTGTTCGCGCTGGGTGCGCTCGGCGCGCGCGTGCTCGACGGCCTGTTTATTCTCTGCGGCATCGCGGTGATGGTGCAGTTCGTGCGCGCCGCGCATCACGTCGAGCCGTTCACGGTCGACTGAAGCGATTGCCGCGGCGCGCCTGCCGCAACAGCGCGCAGCTTTTACGTCTTGTTAGGACTAAAACGCTTGACAGCGCGGCTGAATAGATTAATTCGAGATTGCCCAATTTCGCACGTGCCTGTGGCCGTGTGTCGGTCGGTGGGCATCCGGACAAGAGGCCGGACAGCCGCCTAAGGAAGAGACGCTACTTCCTTGCACCCGCGACCGGCAGCCGGAGGCGAAACCGGCAATGCCAGCTCTCCACTGGCGACGCGGCTTAAAGCAACGACGGAAGGGCTTTTTTGGTTACTGCCGGCGCCAATGCCGGGGACACCGAAGAGGCTTGTCCATCTTTGCCAGCAGTGCGGAACGGGATTTCCCTCATCCGGACCAAGGCAGCATTCGCGGCGACGCATGCAGCTCCGCAATGACGCGGGGCCGCGCACGTCGCAGGAGGTTCATCTTGGCGGCTACGCCGCCTGCCGGATCAGGGAGCTGGGTGGCATGACGACACGCATCCGCGAATTTCTCAAGCATCGCACCGATAACGGACCCTGCCTCGTCGTCGATCTCGACGTCGTGCGCGAAAACTATCAGAACTTCGCCAAGGTGTTGCCGGACACCAAGGTGTTCTACGCCGTCAAGGCCAATCCGGCGCCGGAAATCCTCAAGCTGTTGGCCGAGCTCGGCTGCTGCTTCGACGTTGCCTCGTTACCTGAGACCCATCAGGTCCTCGCCGCTGGCGCGACCCCGGAGCGAATCTCCTACGGCAACACTATCAAAAAAGAGCGCGAGATCGCCGAAGCCTTCCGCCTCGGCGTGACCCTGTTCGCGGTCGACTGCGAGGCCGAGGTCGAGAAGGTGGCGCGCGCTGCGCCCGGCAGCCGCGTGATCTGCCGTATCCATTGCGACGGCTCCGGAGCCGAATGGCCGCTGTCGCGGAAGTTTGGCTGTGAGCCCGCTTATGCCGCCGATATTCTGGAGCATGCGCACAAGAACGGCCTCGTCGCTTATGGCATTTCCTTCCACGTCGGGTCACAGCAGCACAATGTCGAAGCCTGGGACCGCGCGCTGGCCTCCGCCGCAGCGGTGTTCCGCACCTGCGCGGAACGCGGCATTGCCCTCTCGATCGTCAACCTCGGCGGCGGCTTTCCGGCCCGCTATGTGCGCAAGACGCCAAAGCTGGAAAGCTACGGCAAGGCGATCTTCAAGGCGCTGCGCAAGCACTTCGGCAACAACCTGCCCAACACCATCGTCGAACCGGGCCGCGGCCTGGTCGGCAATGCCGGCATCATCGAGGCCGAGGTGGTGCTGATCGCCAAGCGCAGCCCCGAAGACGAAGTGCGCTGGGTCTATCTCGATATCGGCAAGTTCCATGGGCTGGCCGAGACTATCGGCGAATCGATCCGCTATCCGATCCGCACCACGCACGACCGCGACGAGACCTCGCCCTGCATCATCGCCGGTCCGACCTGCGATTCGGTCGATGTGCTTTACGAGAAGACGCCGTACCCGCTGCCGGTATCGCTCGCCATCGGCGACAAGGTTTTGATCGAGGCGACCGGCGCCTATACCGCCACCTATTCCTCGGTCGGCTTCAACGGTTACCCGCCGCTGCGGCAGTACCTGATCTGAACCGGCTTACTTCGGCTGAACATTCGGATTGCCGCCCGGGCTGCCGGGCGGCGGGATTACCGGCATTTTGCCGGCGTTCGGCGTCGGCGCCTTGATGGCGGGATCGACATTGGGCGGGCAGATGACGCCGTTAGACTAGGCGAGCTTGTCGCTGAGGTTCTGACTGGACGACGCGGTCGTGTCATTTGCGCAAGCCTTCGCGCCGGGCTGTTCGCTGGATTGGGCCTGCGCCAAGGCTGCCGAGCGCAGCCCGTGGGTGATGAAGATGACGGTGAAAAGGATTTTAACGATCGTGTTCACGCAACGATAACGACCGGCCCCTAGTGCAGTTCCGCCGACGTCACGCCAGATCGACAACGCCCGCGTCGCCATTTTCGGCCCCCCACGCCAGCAACGCTCCATCGGCGCTCCAGGCCAGCGCCTTGACCGGCGCGTCACCCGGCTTCTTGGCCAAGACCTCCGCGCCATCTTCGATGCGGATGAGGAGCACCATGCCGTCGGCGTAACCGGCGGCGACGATGTCCTGGCGGGGATGGCAGAAGACGGCCTCGATACGATGCTCGGATGGCGCCAAAAGGCGCGGCTGCTTGCCCATCGGACCGTCCTTGGCTTGGAACGGCCACAGGATGAGCTGCGTCGCGCCGGAGGTCGCCAGCCAGCGGCCGCCGACGGTCCAGCCGAACGAGGTCACGCGCGCGCTGTAGCCCGACATGCGCATGTGCTGGTGGTCGACCAGCCGCCAGCCATGCAGCATCGGCTCCTGCATGGTGGTGACGAGAAAACGGCCGTCCGGGCTCACCGTCGCGCCGAGATGCGAGCCCTTCCATTCGAGCTTCTCCGGCGTTGCCCCCGGTGCGTTGGGAAACCACAGCGTGGCGCCGTTGTAGTGCGCGATCGCCAAGCGAAAGCCCTTCGGTAGGAAGGCGAGCCCGCCGACCGTCGAGGGCGCTTCGAAGCTGCGCAGCTCCTTGGCTTGAACGAACGCCGTCTTGCCGGACGACCAGGCGACCGCGCCGTCGGGCCCAAGTGCGACGTGATCGATCCAGCGATGCTTGGCATCGGTCGCCAGCACCCGACTCGAGCCCAGGTCGGTCGTGATCAGTTTGCCGTCGTCGCCGCCGCTGATGATGCGTTCGCCGTCGGCAGCGGTGGCGAGAATGGCGCCGCCATGCACCGCCATCCGCCGCAGCTCGCCGCCCGGCTCGGCGAACACCAGCGTTTCTTCGCCGAGCACGAACACGACGGTGCGGCCGAGAAAATGCGCGGCGAAAACGGCGTCGCCGGCGTCAACGGCACGCGTGCGTTCGACGACGGAGACAGTGTCGCTGCGAGTGTCGGCCATGGCAATCAGTCGGTGCTGATCCCTTCCCTCCGAAGGGGAAGGGAGATCATGCCGCGCAGCTTTCAAAACCTTCGGTGATCTTCTTGCCCGGGAGGTTGCGGCCGATGAAGACGATGCGGCTTTCGCGCTTATCGTCCTTGGCCCATGGCCGCTGATGATCACCGTCGAGGATCATGTGCACGCCCTGAAAGACGAAGCGCTGGTCGTCGTCTTTGAACGACAGGATACCCTTGCAACGCAGAATATTCGGACCCTCTTTCTGCACCAGGTCCTGCACCCAGGGAAAGAATTTGTCCGGGTCGAGCGGCTTGTCGCTTTTCAGCGAAATCGATTGCATATCCTCGTCGTGATAGTGCTTCAACCCACCATGCGAATGCGCGTGCTTGTGGCCGTCGTCGTGATGATCGTGATCATGTCCGTGAACGTGACCGTGCGCATGATCGTGGTGGTGGTCATGATCGTGATCGTCACCTTCGAGAAAGGCCGGCTCGAGATCGAGGATACGGTCGAGATCGAAGGCGTTGCGGCCCAGCACCGCGTCGAGCGGAATTTGGGCGCGCTCGGTCTTGTGCACCTTGGCGTAGGGGTTGATGCCGCGAATTCGCGCTTCGACCTCCGCAAGCTCATCGGGGGAGACGAGATCGGTTTTGTTGATCAGGATCACATCGGCGAAGGCGATCTGATTCTTGGCTTCCGGCGCGTCCTTGAGACGCTCGTTGAGCCATTTGGCATCGGCGACCGTCACCACCGCGTCGAGCCTCGTCTTGCGCCCGACATTTTCGTCGATGAAGAAAGTCTGCGCCACCGGAGCGGGGTCGGCGAGGCCGGTGGTCTCGATGATGATGGCGTCGAACTTGCCCTTCCGCCGCATCAGCCCGTCGAGGATGCGCACGAGATCGCCGCGCACGGTGCAGCAGATGCAGCCGTTGTTCATCTCGAACACTTCCTCGTCGGCGCCGACGACGAGGTCGTTGTCGATGCCGATTTCGCCGAATTCGTTGACAATCACAGCGTATTTCTTGCCGTGCGGCTCGGACAGGATGCGATTGAGGAGCGTGGTCTTGCCGGCGCCGAGATAACCCGTCAGCACGGTCACGGGCACCTTTTCCAGAGCTTTTTCTGGGGCCTTTTCTTGGACTTTTGCGTCGGTCATTTCGTCCCTCCGTTGGCCCCTCCTATATAGGTATCCGCCGCGCGTTGCCATCAGCGGCCAGAAGTGGCCGTCAAGGCCGCCATGCTCCGGCTTGATCCCGCTGTCCCTTCGACTATCGTTTTTAACCGCGATTAATACGGTGGAGGAAACGATGCGCACCGGGGTGATCTGCACCGCGACCCTGACCATGGCCCTGGTGACCGGCGCTGCGACGCAGGCCTATCCCGAGCGTGTCGTTCAGATCGTCGCGCCGGCCACAGCCGGCTCGAGCGCGGACATTCTGGGCCGCGTGCTGGCCGAAGGCTTTTCGGCCCGGCTCGGCAAGTCCTTCATCATCGTCAACAAGCCCGGCGCCAACGGCATTCTCGGCACCGCCGACGTCGCTCGCGCCAATCCGGACGGCTATACGCTGCTGCACACCGCGACTTACTCGATTACCGTGCAGCCGCTGACCAATAAAGAGGTCGGGTACACCGCCAAATCGTTCACGCCGATCTGCCAGACTTTCAAAAACGATCAGGTCGTCATTGTGCCGCCGAACTCGCCGCTGAAGACGGCGCACGATCTGGTTGAAGCCGCGAGGAAAAAGCCTGGCGCCATGACCGTCGGCATTCCCGGCATCGCGACCATTCCGCATCTCGCGATGATCCAATTGGCGGATGAGGCCAGGGTCCAATTCAACGACGTGCCGTTCAAGGGACCGGCCGAGGAAATTCAAAACGTGCGCTCCGGACAGATCGATTTCGCCGCGGTGCCGCTGACGGCCGCGGCGGGCAGCGGCCTGCCCATGCCAGGATTATTCGCCGAGACGCGCAATCCCTCGCTACCCGATGTGCCGACATTCAAGGAGCAGGGTTACGACGTGGGGCCGCTGAGCTTCGGCGGCTTGTTGGGGCCGTCGGGGCTGTCCGCCGACGTCACACATAAGCTCGAAGCCGCCTGCATCGCGATCATCAAGACCGATGCCGCACAACGCGTGGTCAAGACCACCCTGCAGCCGGCGGATTATTTCGCCGACAGCGCCGGCTTCGCCAAAAATATCGCAAAAGACGTTGCGGAGAAAACACGCTTGGTGGCGATGCTCAAACCGAACTGACGGCCGGTGGGCCGCCGAGTTGCGGAAGTGACCGGCAGCGGGTCGTTCAGGCTTCCAGGTGGCGGCCGGGAAATACCTGCCAGACAATCCCGCCGACCCGCCCGAACAGGACCGAGCCGCCATAGAATAGCCCGGCGACAAGCGTCACGGCGGGCCCGGAAGGTATCTTCAGGTGAAAGGCAAACAGCACTCCGGCGAAGCCGGACAAGAGTGCGACTAAGGTCGCCAGCACGATCATCGTCGAGATATCGCGCGTCCAAAACCTGGCGGTGGCGGCCGGAATGATAATGACGCCGACGCCGAGCAGCGTACCGAGCGCGTGGAAGGCGTTGATCAGGTTGAGCACCAATATCGCGAGGAAGGTCAGATGCGCGATGCCGTCGGCGCGGCTGACCGCGCGCAGGAAACCCGGGTCGACGCAACTGAGCACCAGCGGCCGATAGATCAGCGCCAGCGCGACTAGGCTGATCGTTGCATTGACGGCAATGACCAGGAGCTTTTCGGCGCTCATCTTCGCCGCCACTTCGCCGAACAGGAACGTCATCAGCTGTTCGATGTCGATGCCGTTGACGATCACGATCACGACGCCGAAGGCGAGCGATACAAGCAGAAACACCGCAAGTGACGCATCCTCCTGCAAGGCGGTGGCCCGGCTCACAGCTCCGGCCAAGAGCGCAATCAGGAGACCGGCGACAAGACCGCCGAGCGTCATAGCAAAGACACTCAAGCCGGCGGCAAGAAAACCGATGGCGACGCCCGGCAAGATGGCGTGCGACATCGCATCGCCGATCAGGCTCATACGCCGCAGCATCAGGAACACGCCGATCGGACCGGCGCCGAGCGCCAATGCCAGGACAGCCGCCAGCGAATGCCGGACCGCAGTGTCGCCAAGAGGCTCGAGCAGATAATGTGACAGCATAACGCCTAAGCGACCTCGGGCATGGCGCAAGCTTCGGCACTCTCGTCGAATGCCTCGCACATCAGGCGCGCTTTATTGAGATTATCCGCGGTCAGGACGCTTGCCGTGGCGCCCCAAGCCACCGGCTCGCGGGCCAGCAGCAAAGTATCCGGAAAACTCGCTCGCACCAATTCGATATCGTGCAGCGCCGCCAGCACGGTGCGCCGCTCGTTATGCCAGCGTTGTATCAGGCCCAAAAGATCAACCGAGGTTTTGGCGTCGACCGCGGCGAACGGCTCGTCGAGCACGATCAGACGAGCGTCCTGAACCAGCACCCGCGCGAACAGCATGCGCTGCATCTGTCCGCCTGACAGCGTGCCGATGGCCCGCCGCTCGAAGCCGGTCAGGCCCACGGCGGCGATCGCACCCTCGATGATCTGCTGATCCTTGCCGCCGATCCCGCCGAATAGGCCGCGGCTGCGCCACAGCCCCATGGCCACCATGTCGTACATGGTAATCGGAAACGAGCGATCGATGTCCGGCACCTGCGGCAGATAGGCGATGTCGTGGGTGTCGAGCCCGTCGCGCTCGATTGATCCCGCAAGCGGCTGCAGCACGCCGGCCACGGCCTTGAGCAAGGTCGACTTGCCGGCGCCGTTCGGCCCGACAACAGCGATCAGCGCGCCGCTTTCCACCTTGCCGTCAAGGTGGTGCACGGCCGGATGGCGTTCATAGCCGAGGGTGAGATTGTGAAATCGCAACGCCGGCATCGTCTATCGCGTCGCCCATAAATAGGCCGCCCAGATGAGCGCTATCAGTGCGCCCGCGACTGCGAGTCGCCCGCTCGCCGAGAGGCGCAACAGCGAAGTCGAAATCGCCGGCGAGGGGTCCGGTTCGCGGCCCTGATGGTGGTGATGGGTCATGAGCTTCCCGGGCAAGTAACTGTTACAATATAACAGTACGGGTGGCGGATGCCAGCCGGCCGCGGAATGCGTTGCCAAGGTCGGGCCGGCTCGCATAAGGCTTGGTGTTGGCCCGTTGCCGGGGTTCGTTTGAAGGGCGAATGGCATGACCGAGCAGACTGCGCGCGCCATTTGCATCGGCGAGGTCGTGATCGAATTGGCGCGCGGTGTGGACGGCATGTTCGCGCTGTCCTGCGGCGGCGATGCGTTCAACACCGCGATCTATCTGGCGCGCGCCGGCATCGACGTGGCGTTCGCCACCGCTCTCGGCGACGATACCTATTCCGACAGCGCGGTGGCGCTCGCCGTGGCGGAAGGCGTGTCGTCAAATCTCATGTTGCGCGTTCCCGGTCGCCTGCCGGCTTTGTGCTTGATCGAAACCGCCGCGGCCGGCGCAGGCACCATACGCAGGTGGGGCGAGAGCGCGCCGGCGCGGGAACTCTTCGAACTGCCCGACTGGATGCACGTTGCCGAAAGCCTCGCCGCGGCGCGGCTGATCTATTTCTCCGGCATCACGCTGTCGCTCTATTCGAACAACGGTCTCGGCCGGCTGTTCGCCGTCCTTGAAGTGGCGCGTCAACAGGGCGCCAGGGTGGCGTTCGACGGCAACTTCCGGCCGCGCGGCTGGCATGGCGATTTGCAGCGCACGCGCGCCGTTTTCCTCGAAGCGCTCAAGCGCGTCGACATCGCGCTGCCGGCCTACGATGACGAGGCGGTGCTGTGGGGCGACCCTAGCCCGGAGGCGACGGTGGTGCGGCTGCAAGCGTTTGGCATCGGCGAGATCGTGGTCAAGAACGGCCCCAACAGCGCGCTGGTCGCGACCGGCGGTCGCGAGGAATTCGTGCCGGTGCCGGAAGTCATGGTGCCGGTCGATACGACCGCCGCCGGCGACGGCTTCAATGCCGGTTATCTCGCGGCGCGGCTTTCCGGCAGCGATCCGGCGCAGGCCGCCGGCGCCGCGCACCGGCTCGCCGGCAATGTCATACGACATCCCGGCGCGCTCACCCCGCGTATCGCTACGGCGATGCATTGATACGCCAGCTCCATTCGCGGTATGAGAAGATCAGGTTTAAGCGGCCGCAATGGCCGCATGGGGGGAGAAATACATGAAGTCCTGTGTCACTCGACGTGCCGCTCTTGGGCTTGCCGCCGCCGTGCCGGCCTTTGCGCTGGGCCGTCCGGCATTCGCCGATCCGCCCGTCATCAAGTTCAGCCACGTCGTGTCGCCCGATGCGCCCAAGGGCAAGGCGGCGTTGCTGTTCAAGCAGCTTGCTGCAAAATACACCGACGGCAAGGTAACGGTCGAAGTCTATCCGAACTCCTCGCTCTACAAGGACAAGGAAGAGCTCGAAGCCCTGCAGCTCAGCTCGGTCCAGCTCTTGGCGCCGTCGATCTCCAAATTCGGCCCGCTCGGCGTGCGCGAATTCGACGTCTTCGATCTGCCGTTCCTGATGAGCGATGACGCCCGCGCCCGCCAGATGATGGCGAGCCCGATGATGGCCGAGCTCAACACGAAGCTCGAAGCCAAGGGCGTGACACCGCTCGCTTATTGGGACAACGGCGCCCATGTTTATACCGCGAACAAGCCCTTGATCGCGCCCGACGATTTCCAGGGCATGAAGATGCGCATTCAGGGCGGCAAGGTGCTCGACGCGGTAGCGCGGCAGCTCGGCGCCATTCCGCAAATCATCGCCTTCGGCGAACTCTATCAGGCCCTGCAGACCGGCGTCGTCGACGGCGAGGACAATGTGCCGTCCAATATCTGGACGCAGAAATTCTACGACGTGCAGAAATACCTCACGGTATCGCACCACGGCCGGCTCACTTATTCGCTCATCACCAACAAGAAGTTCTGGGATTCGCTGCCGGCGGACGTGCGCCCCGGCCTTGACCGCGCGGTCAAGGAATCGACCGACTTCTTCGACGATACCGCGGCCCACGACAATGTCGCGGCGCTCGATCAGATCAAGGCGACCGGCAAGATGGAATTCCACGTCCTGACGCCGGACGAGAAGAAGGCCTGGATCGCCAAGCTGATGCCGGTGCACAAGGAGATGGAAAGCCGCTTCGGCAAGGACTTCATCGCCAAGATCTACCAGGCATCGGGCTTCGTGCCGCCGCAGACCTGAAACGGTTGATGCCTCGCCGAACGCGGCAAAGCATCCAACTCGCGGGGATGGCGGTGCTCGACCGTTTTCTCAATCGGCTCGAAGAGTGGATCATCGTCACGCTGATCGGCGCCGCGACGATCCTTACCTTCGTCGCTGTAGTCCATCGCTACGGCGCCAGCAATTCCGCGAACCTCGCCCGCTGGGCCGCCGCGCATCATCTGCTGCTGCTGCAAAGCGCGGCGTATGCGGTCTATCTCCGGCTCGCCGCGATCAATCTGTCCTGGGCGCAGGAGCTCGCCACCTACATGTTCGTGTGGATGGCGAAGTTCGGCGCCGCGCTCGGCGTGCGCACCGGCATCCATGTCGGCGTCGATGTCTTCGTCAAGAAACTCACCCCCGCGGCGCGCAAGCCGGTGATCGTCTTCGCAATGCTGTGCGGCGCGCTGTTTACCGGCGTCATCGGCACGCTGGGCGCCGTCTATGTCTATGAGCTCGATCCGGACGATGTGTCGCCGGAGCTCGAATGGCCGAGCTGGATAATCTATCTGGCGATTCCGCTGGGCTCCTATCTGATGTGCTTTCGCTTCCTCCAGGTGATGTGGCGCTTCCTGCGCACCGGCTATGTGCCGCATCAGGCCCACGGCATCGATTACGAGGCGCCGCCGCCGGACGAAGTCGCGCCGGCCCATGAGGTGGCGCGATGACGGTGCTGTCGCATTCCGCCAAACCGGCCGAAATGCGGCCGCTCGCCGCCAACGTAACGTCATTGTTGATCATCGCCACGCCGATCGCGCTGGCTTTGATCTGCTTCGCCGCGCGGCTTCACATCATCGATCTGACGCACACCGTGCGCGCCGAATTGCTGTTCGCGCTCTTGCTGGCGCTGATGGCGTCCGGCATGCCGATCTCGATCGCGCTCGGTCTGTCGGTGCTGACCTATCTGTTCATCCTTTCCGACGTCGATCCGAAAATGGTGGGCTTAAAGCTGTTCACCAGCATCGACCGCTTCGAGATCATGGCGATCCCGTTCTTCATTCTGGCGGGCAATCTCCTCACCTCGGGCGGCGTGGCCCGACGCATGATCGATTTCGCCTCGTCGCTGATCGGACACTGGTACGGCGGGCTGGGGCTTGCCGGCGTTGTCGCTTGCGCATTGTTCGCCGCGATCTCGGGCTCCTCGGTGGCGACCGTGGTCGGCATTGGGTCGATCATCCTGCCGGCCCTGGCCGAGCAAGGCTATCCGCCGCGATTTTCCGCCGGCGTGATCGCCACCTCCGGCGCGCTCGGCATTCTGTTCCCGCCCTCGATCAATCTCGTCATCTTTGCCGTGGCGACGAGCGGCATGCAGCCGCGCGGCCCGACCGGGGCGGTGGTCGATTCGGCCTCGGTCGGCCAATTGTTCATCGCCGCATTGGTGCCGGGACTCATCCTCGCCGTGATGCTGGGTGCGACCACCTGGTATCGCGCCTGGCGCCATGATTATCCGCGCATGGAGCGCTCAAGCTGGATCGAGTGCTGGCGCGCCTTCCGCGAAAGCGTCTGGGGCCTGTTGCTGATCGTCATGGTGCTCGGCGGCATCTATACCGGCCTGTTCACACCGACCGAAGCCGCCGCCGTCGCCGCGGTCTATTCGTTCATCATCGCGGTTTTTGTCTACAAAGGCCTGAAATTTAGTGAAGTGCCCGCGGTGCTGCTCAAGGCGGCGTCGATGAGCGCGATGATCCTTTATATCATCACCAATGCGGCGGTGTTCTCCTGGCTACTGACGTCCGAACAGATTCCGCAGTCGATGGCCGAATGGATGACCGCGCAAGGTTTCGGCATGGTGGCGTTCCTGCTCGTCACCAATATCGTGCTCCTTGCCGCCGGCAATTTCATGGATCCGGCGGCGATCACGCTGATCATGGCGCCGATTCTGTTCCCAATGTCGGCGGCGCTCGGCGTGCACCCGGTGCATCTCGGCATCCTGATGGCGGTCAACATGGAAGTCGGACTGTGCCATCCGCCGGTGGGACTCAATCTCTATGTCGCCTCCGGCATCACCAAAATGGGCATTACCGAGCTGACGATCGCGGTGCTGCCGTGGCTCATCACCATGCTGATCTTCCTGGCAATGGTGACCTACATCCCCGCGCTTTCACTGTGGCTGCCGCACGCCCTGGGGATGCTTTAGGACGCCTGACGCAGCGCCGCGCGTCCGTTGCGCAATCCCTCAAGGATCGCTTTTGCGCGCGCCATGGAAAAATCCCGCGTCTTTTTATCAAACGCCTCTCCGCTGTCGGGCATCATGTAACCGTGCAGCACGCCCGGGAAGATGTTTAGGTCGAGATTCGGAAAGCGCGGCGCGACGTTTCGATAAGCTTCCTGCACCGGCGGGGGAGCCGCGTGATCCTTGTCGCCCCAGATGATGCAGACGGGCGCTTCCACGCCGTCGAGTTCGCCGATGTAATCGAGGAGTTGTGTGCCGTGACAAGAAACGCCCGCGGCATAGCCAAGGCGCTTGGGGGCGATGATCGCGTAGGGTCCGCCGTAGCAGAACCCCATCACCGCGGCTTTGCCATTGAATTGCGGCAAGGTACGCAAGAAAGCGAGCGTATCCGCGAGGTCGGCTTCGCCGGTCTTGATGCGCTCCAGCCTCGGCTGCGCGCGCGTCTTCGATCGCTCGTCGCTGCGCGGCAGCGGCCCCGGCACCGTGCGCCAGAACAGGTCGGGCGCGGCGACGATATAGCCGGCGGCGGCGAATTCATCGGCAATCGCGCGGATGTCGGCATCGACACCGTGAATGGCGGAGGCCAGCACCATCGCTGGCACCCTCGCATCCGCCTTGGGCGTGACCAGGTAGCAATCGAACTCGCCGCCGTCGTTTGAGCGGATTTTGACGGTTTTTCCCGCATTGCTTCGATCGCTAGCCGACATGACTTTCTCCCATCATTCGCGCCTGCCGAAGCCGGCATTCATCGATTAAGATGGTCGAGCATCGGAATTTTTCGTTGCGTTGACAAGTATCCCGCTTACTTGAAGTCGACAGGAGCAGTGGAGATGGCGAAACACACGCTGTTGGAGCGGCTCGGCATTGAGCGTCCCATTCTGCTCGCGCCGATGGCCGGTAGCGGCGGTACCCCCGAACTTGCTGCGGCGGTTTCGAATGCGGGAGGGTTAGGGGCGTGGGGCGGCGCTTATTCCAAGCCCGACGACATTGCCGCTGCGATCCGTCGCATCCGGCAGATTACAGAGCGGCCATTCAGCGTCAATTTATTCGCCGGGGGTTACGCCCGCGAATCGATCATCGACCCGCAGCCGATGCTCGAAATCATGACGGAAGCGCATGCCAAGCTCGGTCTGTCTCCGCCGCTCTTGCCGTCAATGCCGCGCGATCCGTTTGACGAACAATTGGAGGCCGTGCTGGAGGAGCGACCGCCCGGATTCAGCTTTACCTTTGGCATACCATCCGCGGCGAACACGGCATCTTTGTTGCCGGCACGGCGACCACGGTCGAAGAGGCGCGTCGTCTGGAGGACGCGGGCGCGGATGCGATCGTAGCGCAAGGCGCCGAAGCGGGCGCGCATCGCGGCACATTCGCCGGACCGTTCGCCGATTCGATGATCCCGCTTGCCACGCTGGTGAGCGCAATTTGTCACGAGGTTGCGGTACCGGTGATTGCCTCCGGGGGCATTATGGGCGGGCGCGACATTACCGTGGCCATGAAACTCGGCGCTGCCGCGGTGCAGCTCGGCACGGCGTTCCTGCCGTGCCCGGAATCGGGAGCGCCCGCGATCTACAAACGCGCTCTGCTCGATGCCAAGTCGGATACTACCGTCATTACCCGCGCCTTCTCGGGCCGGCCGGCGCGCGGACTCCGGAACGCGTTCATCGCTATGGTGGCCGGCAAGGAACACGCCATACTGCCGTTCCGTCAGCAGAACGATCTTACCCGTCCGATGCGCAATGCCGCGGGACAGCAAGGCATCTCCGACTTCATCTCGCTGTGGGCGGGGCAAGGGGTGGCGCGCTCGCGCCAAATGCCGGCGGCCGATCTGGTGCGGACACTGATGGAAGAGACTTCAGCTATTGAAGTCGTCCGGCCGTAGCTCAATCGGCCTGCCATGCGGCGTGCGCTCACAGGCATGCTGCCAGGCGTTGCGGGCACGCGACAGTGCGTCGGCATCGGCAAGACCTTTGGCGGCGACAATGCGTTCCAGCGTGGCGAGCCAGTGATGATAATAGGTCTCGCCGGTATCGGGATCGCCGGCAGCCTGCGCCTTCTTGATCTCGTCGCCGAGTGTCGCCGCCCATTCTGTCCAGGTGAACAGGCCGCGTTCGTGGAGCTGGAGCGCCAGCGCGAAGGCTTCGGCTTCCCACGGCGCACCGAATACCGGGCCTTCGGCATTGCGCGGGATGCTCGGCACGGATTGGGTCGCGCGCTGCGCGGCAGTATCGTTGTTCATGCCGGCTCCAGATAGGGCTCGAACGCCTCGACGGAGACTTTGAGCGAAGGTTCGGCGCTGTCGCCCCACAGCTCGCGTCCCTCGAACAAAACCGTATAGAGCCATTGCGGGTTTTCGCCTTGGCCGAGTGCGGCCGTGTCCGGAAATACGTGACAGCCACGTATCGCCTCGATCACCCCGATTTTGTCGCGCGCGTAACGCGGCAGCCGCGTGTGAGTTGCCGGGTGGATGTTTTTGGTGCGCACGCGGCCGCCGGGCGCAAATCGTGCCGGCGCTTCCGCCGGACGGCTGTACGACCCGCGCGTCAGCGTGTTGGGCACGTCGGCTGCGGCGAGCTTGCGTTTGAGCGGCTTGCCCGGACGCAGGGCGTGGCCCGCCTTGATCTCGTCGGCGCCAGCAAGACCGCGCGCGACGACGAGGTTCTCCAGCCGTACCGCCCATTTCTTGTAGTAGGAGCTCGTCAGATAGACGTCGGGCGGCAGTTCCTCGATGCCCGCGCGTGTCTGGTCGATGGTCCAAATGCCGGTGTAGCCCATGGCGCGGTTGAGCGCCAAGGAGTGCCCCTCCCAAGCGGCGTGGAACACCGGCTCGTTCGGCTCGGGCTCGACTTTGCCGAAACCGTGCATGCCGCCCATGTCATGAATGCCGTCCATCACGCGTCCTTCGGATTTTTGGGCAGGCCGGTGCCGATCATGCTGTCGCGGGTGACCAGAGCTGCGAGCTTTTCTTCGCTCCAGCCCTCGGTGCCGGCGGGCCGCATCGGCAAAACCAGAAAGCGCGTCTCGGCGGTGGAATCCCAGACGCGGATGGCGGTGCCGGCCGGCAGCGTCACGCCGAAATCGGCGAGCACGCCGCGCGGATCGTTGACCGCGCGCGACCGATAGGGCGCAGATTTGTACCAGACCGGCGGCAGGCCGAGGACCTCCCACGGATAACAGGAGCACAGCGTGCAAACGATCATGTTGTGCTGCTGCGGCGTGTTCTCGACCGCGATCAGGTGATCGCCGATGCGATTGAGCAAGCCGAGCGGCGCCACCGCTTTGCTGGCATCGGCCAGCAGGGCCTCCTTGAACGCCAGGTTGCTCCACGCCTTGGCGACGACGCGTGCGCCGACATGCGGTCCAACCTTGGTCTCGTAGGCCTCGATAATGACGTCGATCGCTGCCGGGTCGAAATAACCCTTCTCGGCCAGCACGGTTTCGAGCGCGCGGACGCGCAATTGCATCTCGGAAAGCTCGGAGCCGTGCTCGTGGTGATCGTCGTCGTGGTCGGGGTGATCTTGATGATTTAACGCCATGCAGCGGGTTCCCGGGGGCGACGCCGGCTCGCACCGGCCAGGAGGGCATTATAGTCGGACGGCGCAACCAAGCGAAATATGATCGAGTATATTGCCGCCGGCTTCGGCAACCCAACACCGGCCTTGCGACCGGGCTGCCGTATCGGCTTTATGCTCCGCGAAACTTGTCCCTTTGGCCTCCGGGAGTGCCGCCGTGACCGCGACAGCCGCAGCTTCGACGCACGTGCAGCGCCGCAACCCTTGGTGGACGCAGCTTTGGATCTGGGTGCTGATCGCCATGGGGCTTGGCATCGCGCTCGGCATTGTCGCACCCGATCTCGCCGCCCGCATGGGTCCGCTCGGCGACGCCTTCATCAAGCTGATCCGCATGCTGATCGCGCCGATCATCTTTTGCACGGTGGTCACCGGAATCGCGCGCATGGCCGACATGGCCCGCGTCGGCAGGGTGGCGATCAAGGCGCTGATCAATTTCGAGGTCATGACCACCATCGCGCTCATCATCGGGCTTTTGGCGGTGAATATCCTGCGACCGGGCGCCGGCATGAATGTTGACGTCAGCAAGCTCAATCCCAGCGTCGTGGAGCCTTATGTCAAGCTGACGCACGAGGTCGGCGCCATACCCTTCCTGATGAACATCATTCCGAATACGTTTGTCGGCGCTTTCACCGCGGCAATATCCTCCAAGTCCTGTTCATCGCGGTATTGTCCGGCTTCGCGCTGGTCGGGCTTGGTCAACGGGGCCAACCGCTGGTCGATCGCTTCGAAGATGGTGTTTTACATCGTTGGCATCGTAATGTGGGCGGCGCCGCTTGGCGCGTTCGGTGCGATAGCATTTACCGTCGGCAAATTCGGCGTCGGCTCGCTGGCGTCGCTCGGCATGCTGCTTGGCGATTTTTACCTGACCTGTGCGGTGTTCATCATCGTCGCCTTTGCTCCTTTGGCGCGGTACTGCGGCTTCAGCGTGCTGAAACTGATCCGCTACATCAAGGAG
>Ga0182024_10001920_pt1 | contig 52359 bp, 45 predicted proteins | sample P32metaG_FD_120480 | JGI IMG/M metagenome (GOLD analysis project Ga0182024, IMG submission 120480) | Permafrost microbial communities from Stordalen Mire, Sweden - P3-2 metaG (Illumina Assembly) | ecosystem: Environmental > Terrestrial > Soil > Wetlands > Permafrost | place: Sweden: Stordalen... | reverse complement strand
GAGGACCGCAGCGTCGTGCTGCCAGGCGAGGAGGAGGGGCCGGAGGGCTTCGTCGCCCGCGGAAACGCGGCGGATCTGCGCGAGCGTCGCGGCCAGCCGCTGCCGGGCCTCGCGGCGTCCGCGCTGGGGATCGGTGCGCTGCGCCCGCAGCCGGGCCAGCCAAAGCCAGAGGCCGGCGACCACTGCGAGCGGTAGCAGAAGGCCGGCCGCCCAAATCGCGGTCGACCACGGCGCCGATGCGTCCTGCGGCCCGGCCAAGGGGTCGCGGGGAATGCCGCTCGGAATCGCGGGGGCTGCGGCCGTTGGCGCGGCCGGAGAGGATTCGGCGGCCGGGCCGGGCGCGGCCGGCAGGGCCGCCGGAGCAGGTGGCGCGGTGATGGCGACAGTCGCCTCCGCCGTCGAGAGCGTGCGGTAGGCGCCGGCCTTGGGATCGAAATAAACCAAATGCACCGCCGGCAGGGTATAGCTCCCGCCTTTGGCGGGAATCAGGACCGCATCCTCCGTGAGGGTCGCGTCGAAAATCTTGCCCGTGGCGGGAGTCTTCTTGGATTGCGGATGGATGACGTGAAAATCCTGCGAGACTTCGCGGGCCGGCAGGCCGGCGATCGCCGGCCAATTGCCGGTGCCGCTGAGTTCGAGCGTCCAGGTGATCGGGTCGCCGACCCCGGCTTTCTCCGGCACCACCTTGGAGGTCAGCTTGAACTGGCCGACCGCACCGGTAAATCCCGGCGGCGGCGCGGGCAGCGGCCGGACCGTGAGCGTCGGGGCCGAGCTGGGGACGGCGAACGCCTGATACTGGCGCTGTTGAAAGAAGCCGAATCCGGTCACGCCGACGCTGAGGTTGACGACCTGTTTGACCGGGTTGAGCCGAAAGGATCCCGGATTGGTCGCGATCGCGCGAGTGCGGTACTGGAGTCCGGTGCGCGCCTCGGCGCCGGTGTTGTCCTCGAACTGTTCCGGGCGTGACCAGTCCTCGGCGACCAAGGGGTCCGCGTTCCAGTCGATTTGTCCATGGCCAAAGTCGGGGCGGGAGTCGTTGATCGCCTGAACGTCGTAGTCCACCTCGAAGACCTCCCCGGCCCACACTTCCGCCGGCTTGGTGATCAAATGGGCGCTGACGACGCTGTCCAAGGAGCGGCCGGTACGGCCGACCGTCGCCGCGGAGGGGTCAAACCGCGCGGCGGGCACGCGAATCGGCCCCTTGTTCGTCTCCACCTCGAAGGCCGGGATTTCGAAGGCGGTGTTCTTTTCCAGGAGCGCGGCGAAGGTGTAGGTGACGCTGTTGGAGTAGGTGCCGTTGACGAACGACATCGTGCTCGATTGCCCCGAGTATTCCAGGGTAAGTCCGTCGACCTTGGGTGGGGTCGGAATCTCCTTGGCTTCGCAGCCGTCGCAGACGAGCAGGATCTGAGTCGCCTGACCCACCGGCATTTGCCCGTCGGGCGGGTCCCAGCGGATGGACTGGCCGCGCGCCGCGACGGCGAGCAGCAGCAGGGCAAACGGGAGGAAAAATGAACGGACGAGACGCATGCGGTTTACCAATCCTTGCCTTTCTTGGCCGGAGCCGGCTTGGGCTCCTGGTTCTGGAGCATTTCAAAAAGTTCGGCCGGCGAATCCTGATCGCGCACCTGGTCCAGCTTCTGGAGCGGGATCGCCAGATTGGGATCGTTCTTGGCGGGATCGGGGGGCTGGGGTTGGGCGCCGCCCACCTGCTGGTTGCCGCTGGGCGACGCCCGCGGCGGTTCCTTTTGGAGGTCTCCCAATCCCGCATGGGGATTGTTTTGCGCGGGCGAATTTTGCGGGCGATTCGCGTCCTGCGGCGACGACTTCTGGCTGGAGGAGTCCTTGTTCTCGTCCGGAGATGGCTGATTTTGCGACTGCTGATCCTGGCCCTGCTGGCCCTGGGATTGCTGCGGCTCGGAATTCTGCTGCTGCTGTTGCTGTTGCTGCGGGGACTGCGACTTCTGATCTTTGGGCGGCGGCTTCGGCGGATTGGTTTTCTGCAGCAAGGTTTCCAGGCCCGTGCGCAGCTTGTCCCAGTCGGCGGCGTTCGGATCGAGCGCACGGCCCAGTTTGACGCCAGCCAGCGCATCGCGTACCGGGTTTTCCGGCACCGGCTGCTGGGACTGCTGAATCGCTTGGCCCCATTCCAGCGTTTCGCGGCCGAGTTCGCCCCAATCGAGCGCCGTCGGCGGGGTCTCCTGGCTGGACAGGCGCCCGACCATGCGCCCCAGCAGCACTCCGGGCGGGGGCGGCGGGGCGGCGGTCGCCGTGGCCGCCGCGTCGCTGCGGCAGACGCCGAGCGCGGCGGCCAGCATTAGGGCGCTCGCGGCCAGCGCGGCGGCCTTGGCGCCGCCGCCCGGCGCAGGCGCGGACAGCCGCATGGCCCGGGGCTGGGGGCGAACCGGAAACTCCCACCAGAAGCTGAACAGGAGGCAGAGCAGGGCGGGCGCGAGCGCCCACTGGTACCGCTCCACGAAGCGCGCCGTGTTCCGGTCGACGAACTTGCCTTTGCGGCCCGCTTCCACGGTGGTGCGGAGCACCGCGGGCAGATCGACCCAGGTGCTTGCGTCGCGGTAGACTCCGCCGGTTTTGTCCGCCAATTCGCGCAGGGTGTCGCTTTCGAGCTTGGCGAGGACGACCGCTCCGTCCTCGTCCTTCATGAATCCTCCGGACCCGTCCGGAATGAATCCGCCCTTGGCCGTGCCGACGCCCAAGCCGAGGACGCGGATGCCTTTTTTCGCCAACGCCGGCAACTGCGAGCGCCAATCCTCATCATTGGCCCCGCCATCGCTGAGCACGATCAGATAGCGGTCCGCTCCGGAGCCGTCGCCGAAGGCGCTGGCCGCCGTGGCGATCATGCTGCCGTAATTGGTGCCGCCTTCCGGCAGGAAGTCGGGCCCGAGCGCGGGGAGAAACTCCCGGAGAATCTCGTAGTCGGCGCTCATCGGCGCCTGCAGGAAGGCGGTGCCCGAAAATACCACCAGGCCCACGCGCTCGCCGGCCAGGCTGTCGAGCAGCGACTGAATCAGGAGCTTCGAGCGCTCCAGGCGCGAGGGGGTGACATCCGGGGTCAGCATCGAACGCGACAGGTCCAGGGCGATGAGGATTTCCCGGGCCTGATCGAAGACCGGCTCGTCGATGTGGCCCCATTGCGGGCGGGCGAGCGCAACGACCGTCAAAATCAGGCCGGCGCACAGCCAGGGCCGGATCCGGCGAGCCGCCGGATGGCGCGCGACCAGCGTCAGGCGGCGCGGTTCGGCGGCCGCCTTGAGAATATGGGGTTGGTCCGCCGCGTCGGCGCGCCGGCGCTGGCTCAGCTCCCAGGCGAGCCACGCGCAGGGCAGCAGCACGAGCCAGAGCAAATGGGGCAGCGCAAAACTCATGGGCGGGGGGCCGGCGCCGCGCGCAGGACCGGGGGAAGCGCCGGCCGCGGCCGGCGGGGTCCGGCGCGCACCATCGCGGCCGCGAGCACCAAGAGAGCGAGACCCGGGGCGGCGAACCACGGAAACAGCTCGGTGGTCAGCAGCGTGCTTTTGGTTTTGAATTCGATTTTCTGGGCCTGATCGATGTCGCGGAACGCAGATTCGATCGTGCCATTGTCGGCGGCACGGAAAAAGTGTCCCCCGGTCGTCGTGGCGATCTCCCGGAGCGCCTTCTCATCCAGGTCGGCCATGATGTGCTGATAGCCGATCTTGCGGTGCTGATCGTCGAAGATGGGATAACGCACGATTCCGTCCTTGCCGGCGCCGATCGTGTAAATGGGGATGCTGCGCGCTTTGGCGATGGCCGCGGCCTGCATCGGGGCCAATGCGCCCATGTTGTTGGCGCCGTCGGTCAGCAGCACGATGAAGGCGCCCTGCCGCCGCCCCTGTTGCTCCCGCGCCGCCTGATCCAAGCGCGTCAGCGCCACGCCCAGGCCATCGCCGATCGCCGTGCCGTCCTGGATGAGGCCGATGTACACGCGCTCCAATTGGCGCGAAAGCCAGTCGTGATCGCTGGTTAGGGGCGCCAGCGTGTAAGCGCGGGCCGAAAAGAGGACGACTCCGATCCGGTCGTTGGGCCGCTGCTCGATGAACGCCTGAATCACCGGCTTGATGGCCTCCAGGCGGTTTTCCGGCTCCCCATTTTTTTCGTAGTCCTCACTCAGCATCGAGCTGGATAAATCGATGCACAGCATAATGTCGTAGCCTTGATTACGGGAATCGTGCTTGTCTTCGACCCGCTGGGGCCGCGCCAACCCTGCGACCACCAGCGCCAGGCCGACCGCCGCGAGAATCGTCGGCCACCGCGAAGCGGCGAAAACGGCGGGACGGTGCCACGCCGAGGCGTACGGCACGACCAGAACATCGACGCGAGACCGCCTGCGCAGCCAAAGCACGGCCGGAATGGCGAGGAGCGCCAGAAACCACGCGGGGTTGGCCAGGCGCAGGTCGCCGGCGGCGAGCGGCAGGAGCGTCATTGCAGCCAGCATGGCGTCAGCGAATCGCGCCCGCGCGCATCCGGGCGTGGAAGAAGCGCACGAGCGCTTCCAGGCGGTTTTCTTCCGTGGTGACGACGAGGCGGGAGAGAGGATCCGGATACAGCGCCTGCCATGCCTGTTCGCGCTCCGCCCGCCAAGCGGCCTGCGCCGCCCGCTCGGCGGCGTTTCCTTCCAGAGTCACCAGGTGGCCGGCGGCCGGATCATAGGCGGCGAACAGCGGCCGATCGGGCAGACCCCGCTCCCAGGGATCCTCCACGCGAAAGCCCATGGTTTGGTAGCGCCGGCGCAGCACCGACCAGCCTTCCGGCGCCGGCCGGGGCGGGAAGTCGCCGAGCCAGATCAGGACGCTGTGCTTGGGGGCCGCCCGGGCGAGGAATTGCCAGGGAATTCCCGCCTGCGCCTCCATCGTGTCGACGGCCGGGGGCGGCCGGCTGAGGAGCGTCGCGGCGGTATGGAGGATCGCCCCGCGGCCGCGGACCGGCTGGCGCACCATATAACCGTCCGGCGAGGCGTGCACAAAGCCCACGCGGTCCCGGTTCACGGCGCCGAGCATCATGACCAAGCCGGCCAACTCCAGCAGCGCATCGCGCTTGGATTGCGCGCCGGAGCCGAAGCGCAGCGACGGCGAGTCCTCGAAGACCAGCAGTAGGGTGACTTCGCGCTCCTCGACAAATTTCTTGCGGTAGGGCTCGCCCAGGCGCGCGGTGACATTCCAGTCGATATCCCGGACGTCGTCCCCGAACGCGTACTTCACCACTTGGTCGAATTCCATGCCCCGCCCGCGGAAGGAGGACCGGTACTCGCCGCTCAGCACATTTTCCACCGCATGGCGCACCCGCCACTCCAGCTGGCGCAGGAGCGCCATCTGGGAGGTCGGGGTGGGGACCGGGGCGGTGCTGGACATGGGGCGCGGAGCAGGGGGCGGCCGCGGCGGCTCAGCGCCCGTCGGTCACCGGCACGGGAGTCGCCGTCAGGACCTGGGCGATGATCCGGTCTGCGGTGATCGCTTCGGCTTCCGCCTCGTACGTGAGGCCCACGCGGTGGCGCAGAACTTCCGGCGCCAGCTCCTGCACCAGCGCCGGGTTGAGGTAATCCTGGCCCCGCAGCCACGCGAGCGCGCGGCCCGCTTGATAGAGGGCGAGCGAAGCGCGCGGCGAAGCGCCGAAATTGAGGAGCCGGCGGGTGGCCGCCGATCCGGCCGGCGGGACTTCGGCGAGCTGCCGGGTCGCCCGGACCAGGGCCAGGATGTAGTTCTGGACGGCGGGCGCCACGTGCACGCCGTCGACTTCCGTCCGCAGTGCGAGCAGTTCCTCGCCGCTGGAGACCGCCGCCAAGCTCGGCTGCTGGGTCACCTGCCCCCACCGTTGCATCATCGCCGACTCCTCCTCGGCGCTGGGATAGTCGACGATCAGCTTGAAGAGGAACCGGTCGGTCTGCGCCTCCGGGAGTGGGTAGGTGCCCTCCTGCTCGATCGGGTTTTGCGTCGCCATTACGAAGAAGGGGCGCGGCAGCGGATGGGTTTGGCCGCCAATGGTCACCTGGCGTTCCTGCATGGCTTCGAGGAGCGCGCTTTGCACCTTGGCCGGCGCCCGGTTGATTTCGTCGGCCAGCACCAGATTGGCGAAAATCGGTCCATGATGCGGCCGGAACTCCCCGTCCTTGGGCTGAAATATCATGGTGCCGACGACGTCGCTGGGCAGCAGGTCGGGCGTGAACTGGATCCGCTCAAATTGAACCCCCAGAGCGGTGCCGACCGATTTGACCAGCAGCGTCTTGGCGAGCCCCGGCATGCCCTCGAGGAGCACATGCCCATTCGCGAGCAGGGCGACCAGCAGCCGCTCGATCACGGCCTCCTGGCCGATGACGGCTTTATTGATTTCCGTACGGAGTTTTTGGGACCAAGTCGGGCCGTTGAGCATCGGGGAGGGAAGAGGGGAGAGGAGTGGAATGGAACCGAAGGGCGGTTGGACTGCCGGCGAGCAAAAGAGTTTCGCGAAGAAAACGGGCCGACCTCAAGCCTGCCCTTCGAGAACCTCCACCGGATCGCCGGTCCGCACCCGCCCGCCGGGGCTCTCCGAGAGCAGGTTTTGCCCAAAATTGACGTTGGTGGGCTGCGCCGGATCCCGCCGATAGTCAGCCAGGGTCCGCAGGGGCTCGATCCCCCGCTCGCCGGTCCATTGGTCGGTGGTGGTCACGATGCACCGGGCGCAGGGCCCGCCGCCGCGGAAGATGGCGCCCCCCACCCGAAATCGGCGCCAGCGATCCTCCGCGAAGGGTTCGGAGCCGGCGATGACCAGGTTGGGGCGAAAGCGGTCCATCGGCACCGGCGAGAACTCGCGCGCGGCAAGCCGAAAGTTGAGATCAGCCAGCGAGGTTTCGCCGATAACCAGGGCGGGGAAGCCGTCGGAGAAATTCACAAAATATTCATGGGAAACGCCTTCCGGTCTGACGATCGCTCTATTCTCCGGGCGGCGCCACTCGGGGGGAAGCTTGCGCTCCAGCATCGGACGAGAAAACGCCGGCCCAATCCGGACGAGGCGACTGGGGGTTTGCAGGACGTCGGTGAGCCAACGGGATGCCTCCGGGCCGCAATCTTCCGCCCGCAATCCCTCGCTCTGCCAAATGGTGACCGCCAAAGTGGGGTCGCTGGCTGCCGCCGGTCCCTGGCGAGGCACCGCCATCTCGCCGGCGCCGTCGGCGCGGAGGGTCATGAGCGCTCCATTAAGAGTCGGTTGGACCAGGGCCATGCGCGGGACGGTGCGCTGGGTCAAAAACCGGCCCGAAGGGTCAACCACCAGAAAGCGGCGATCGCCGCAAAATCCCAGTGGGTCCAATTCCGCCTCGGCCACGGCGCAGCCACGCAAGGATTTGACCGGGTAGATGAAGAGCCCGCTCAGGTGCATCGCGGCCCGGGCTCAGGCTTTCTTGACGACTTCCCGCACCCCGGAGTCGATCGCCAGCGGAGCCTCGAGATCCTTGGCGCCCTTGGCACCCAGCTCCGCAAAGCGGCGCGCGCCGGGGAGCAGGGTCTGCTCGAACGAGCCGACCGCGGCATTATACCCCTTCACGGCCGCTTCCAGGCCGCCGCCCATTCGGCTCAGGCTGTCGGCAAAAATGGCGACCCGGTCATAGAGGGCGCGGCCCAGGGAGCTGATCTCCTCGGCGTTCTTGGACACGCTCTCCTGCCGCCAGCCGTAGGCGGCGGCCTTGAGCAAGGCGATGAGGGTGGTGGGGGTGGCCAGGAGCACCCGCCGGGTTAGTGCCCGGTCCATGAGCGTCGGATCCGCTTGCAGTGCGGCGGTGAGGAAATGGTCACCGGGCAGGAAAAGCACCACGAACTCGGGCGCGGGTTGGAACTGCTCCCAGTAATTCTTGGCCCCCAAGGCGTCGATGTGGCCGCGCACCTTCTGCGCGTGCTCCGCCAACCGCTCGGCCCGGGCCGAGCCCTCGGCCACTTCGGAGGCCGCCCGATAGGACTCGAGCGGCGCCTTCGCATCGACGACGATCCGCTGGCCGCCCGGCAGATTGATCACGACGTCGGCCCGCAGGCCGCCCGCCGATTCCTGCTCGGCAAAATCGCAATAGGGGAGCATATCCGCCATCTCCACGACCCGCCGCAGCTGCAATTCACCCCAACTGCCAGCGTACGTCGTGGACCGCAAGGCGGTCGACAGGCGCGAAGCCTCGGTTTGCAATTGCACCTGGGCGGCGTTGAGCGACTTCAGCTGCTCGCCCAAGGCGCCGTAGGCGCCGGCGCGCGCCTTTTCGATCTCGCCGATTTTCGTGTCCACCTTGTCCAGTGATTCCCGGAGCGGCTTGACCAGTGCCTCGACCGCCTGCTTGCGCTGCTCCAATTCCCCGGTCGACTGCTGCTGCAGCTGCGCGAAGGCCTGTTTCGCCTGCTCCAGAAAATCGCCGCGGTTGACCCGCAGGGCGTCGGCCGAAAGCGCCTTGAACTCATTGGTCAACCGCTCGTGGGCATTGTGCTCGGCCGCCAGTTGGGTCGCCAGCTGGGTGTTGGACCCGTTGAGGCGCAGTGTTTCGGCGCGGGCCGCCGCCAACTCCGCTTCCAAGGTTTGGACCTGGGAGGTGGCGGCGCGCAGGCGCTCGGCCAGCGCGGCATCGCGCCCGCGGCGCCACAGGAGCATCAGCGCGGCTCCGACCAGCAAGGAGAGCAGGATCAGGACTGGGACCACGCGGCAGGTGCTAACGGGCGGGGCCCGCCACCGCAATTCAAACCCGGCCCGGCGGGCAAACCGAACCCATCCGTCCCTTGACATGGGCGCGGCCCCTGCTCATATAAGTCTCATGCATTTGCGACCTTCGGAGGGGGATCGCCCTGCGAATCTCAACCCCATGCTGTGTGCGGAGGACCTATGGTGAAGGAAGAAGTTTCCGCCCCTGAAACGGCGGTGCAGAAGAGCTTGGTGCTGGTCGTCGACGACGAGTACGGCCCCCGCGAATCGGTGGCCTTTACGCTGTCGACCGAGTTTGCGGTCGAAACGGCGGACCGCGCGAGCGAGGCCCTGGCCAAGCTCCGGCAGCGCGAATACGCCGCCATCGTCATGGACATCCGCATGCCCGAGATGGACGGGATCCGGGCGTTGGAGGAGATCCGCAAAATCGATTCCCTGATTTCGGTGATCATGCTCACCGGCTACGGCACCCTGCTCACCGCCCAACAGGCGATGGCCGGCGGGGCTAACCAGTACCTGCGCAAGCCGCCGGATGTGGCCGAGTTGCTGGAGGCGGTGCGCAAGCAGACCCAAGCCACGGCACTGCGGCGCAAGCAGGCGAAGCTGGCGACCGATGCCCTCGACCTCAATCTCGCGCTGAAGAAGGAGATCGAGCGCACGGAGCCGCAGGTGTGGCAGGGCCGCGCTTCGGCCGAACTGGTCCACGACCTGAATAATCCGCTCACGGTCGTCATCGGTTATGCGACCCTGCTGGCGGAGGAAGCCCGGGCGATCGGGGAGCGCGATGCCGAGCTCGGCCGCAAACTGCTGGAATATTCCACCATGGTGGAGAAGGCCGCCGAATACTGCCATCACCTCTCCGAGAATTGGCGCCTGGCCTCGAAGAAGCTGATGGAAATGACCAGCCTGGACCTGATCCAGATCGCGCGCGATGTGCAGCAGGTGATCTTTTTCGGCAACGTCTCGATTGTGCTCTCCGGTTTGGCGGAGGCCCCGATCATGGGCTCGAAGTACGAGCTCATGCGGGTGTTTCAGAATCTGTTCAAGAACGCGCTCGAGGCCGGGGCCAAGAGCGTCACGGCCACGTTTGCGGGCACCGGTGCGAACGTGGAGGTCATCTTAATGGACGATGGACCCGGCATGGACGCCGAAAGCGTGCGCCGAGCGCTGCAAGGCGGCTACACCAGCAAGGCGACCGGCACGGGGCTCGGCCTCGGCATTTGTCGGCACTTGGTCACGGCGCACGGGGGGACCTTCGAACTCAAGTCCCAACCGGGCAAAGGCACCACTGTGCGGCTGACGTTTCCGGCTGCACACCGGGGATGAGGCGCCGCGGTAATCGGGCGACCCGCTTGCCCGCTCCGCTATGAACCGCCGCCGCGTCAAGATCACCGGCATCGGATTTGTCACCCCCGCGGGCATCGGCAAGGACGCGTTTCGGACGGGAATTCTCGAATCCGTCAGTCGGGTGGGGGTGATCAAGCGGTTTGATCCCGAAGCCGGGGCGTTTGTGGGTGCGGAGGTCAAGGGATTCCGCCTGGGAGAATATATGTCGGATCCGGGATCGAAGCGCTTGCCCCGGCACACGCAATTTGCCTTAGCCGGAACGATTTTGGCGCTTAGAGATGCCGGCTTGTCATTTGAGCAGGTACGGGCGCTGTCTCCGGTGCAAATCATTGGCACCTCGCTGATCGCCAGCGATGTCCTGAGCAAAGGCATCGAAGAAGTCATCCGGCGGGGCCCCCGTTACGGATCGACCCGAGCGATTTACCAGGGCCCAATCAGCGCGATCGGGGGTGCCATCGTCGATTTGGTGGGCGCCGGGCGAGCCTTGTCGCTTCAAAGTGCCTGTTGCGCAGGAAGCGACGCCATCGGGCATGCGGCGCAGATTGTAGAACGGGGCGAGAGCGACTTAGCCATTTGTGGGGGAACGGAAGCCCCGCTCTTTGTGCATCCCATGCTCGATCTGCGCGAGGCCGGACTCTCACCGGACACGGAGGAACAGCCGGAACGAATGGGTCGCCCCTTCGATCTTTGGCGAACCACAGGGGTTATTGGCGAAGGGGCCTGCATCATGATCTTGGAGCCGGAGTCGAGCCCGCGGCCGGGTTATGCGTTCGTTTCCGGCTACGCCTTTGCGTCGGACTTGGACAAATCGCCGAGTGCGGGCCTGGGCGAGGCAATTCGCCTATGCCTGGGCAATGCGCAAATGCGGGCGACCCAAGTCGATCACATCAGTGCCTGGGGTCCGGGGCATCGGGTGATCGATGCGGTGGAAGCGAGAGTTTTACGGGAGATCTTTGGCGAATCGCTCTGGAACATCGCGACGGTTTCTTTGAAGGGTGCGATCGGCAACCCGCTTGGCGCTGGCGGGGCGATTCAAGCGGGATGCGCCGCGCTCGGGATGAAGGAAGGATTTATCCCTCCGACCGTAAACTGGCGTCATCCGGACCCGGATTGCGTCTTGAATCTCTCTGCCCAGGCGCGATTCGTGCCGACCCAGACGGCGCTCATTAACGCACACGGATTGTCCGGCACGAATTCCTGCCTCCTATTGCGCCGATGCACGTAGATCCCAATCTTCCCTTGGCGGGAATTGCGATCGCCATCGGGCTGGTCGCCATTTGGGCGAATCCGGAACGTCTGATCAACCGGATCTTTTTTACCGCTTCGGTCCATGTGGCGATCTGGATATGGGCCCTGCACCTGACGATCGTCGGTCAAAATGGATTTTTCTGGCTGCACGTCACCGATGCGGTGGGCGCTGCTTTCCCTTTTCACCTCTGGCTGGTGAAGGAAGCCATGGCGGAAGAAGGGTCATTTGGAAAAATTTTGTGGCGGGGGTCGGTTTGGTTCGCGGCGACATTATGCCTAATGGCGGTCGTGTTTACGCCCTGGTTCATCCCACCGAATTCATCGGGTGCGCATCGGCTCTACGGCCCCGGGTACTACTTTTACATGTTCGGAATAGTGTTCAGCACGCTGCTATTGCTGCGCGGAACGCTGTTGCAGGCCCGCCATCAGGTCGGAGTTCGGCGGGCGGAGCTGCAAATCTTTCTCGTTGGCGGCTGCGGCGCCCTCGTAATGACGGTCGGGGTGATGGCCCTGAAAACTTTTTTCCGCGTCGCGCCGTGGTTCACCGAACTACGCATGCTCGGCGTGATGGCGTTCTATGGCTGCACCGTGGTCGCCATCACGACGCACCGGGTCTTCAACGCCCGCCAGCTCTTGGTCCTGGCAGTGCAGAATATTCTCTTGATTGGAATCGTCACCGGCGAGATCTGGATCTTGGACGGCTTGATAAAGTACATCTTGTCGCCCTATCCGGCGATTTTTGTCGCCACGGGAATTGCGTTATGGAGCGCGAGTCTCCTCCACAAATGGCTCGATCAGCGTTTGCAGTTTTACCCGGAAGGCGCGAGGACCCGGGCGGCGGCCTTTGAGCTGGCGCAGTCGGGGCTGCCGGTGGATCGCTTGATCCAGGAATGCCTGGGCATCCTGAAAGGGTGGGGAAAATCCGATCATGCGATGCTGCTTCATGGGAATCAGGGAGCTTGGCGCGGCGAGCAATCCGATGCGGACGACAGCGCGGCAATCGAAATTCTGCGCGGCCTATCCTGGGCAACGCCGGAGCGGCTGAGCCGCGACCGGTCGACCGCCGATCATCGGTTGCTGAGTCGCTTTTTGACCGGACGGCGGTTGGGAATCGCGGTGGTCGTGCAGGGCCCGACGCTGAGCGTATTCGCGGGTGTGGCCGCTTCGGCGTCGCGTCGGCCCTACACCTATCCGCAAGTGAATCAGCTGCTTGAATTGGTCACAATTTTCGAGGGCGCCGTCGAGCGGGCAAGCCTGTCGGCCAAGGCGCAGCATTCCGAACAACTGGCGACGGTGGGTTTGCTGGGCGCGAGTCTGGCCCACGAAATCCGCAATCCCCTGGTCTCGATCAAGACCTTCGTGCAGCTGCTGCCCACGCGGCACGGTGATCCGGTTTTCCGGGAAAAATTTTTCCGGCTCATGTCGACCGAGGTCGACCGTATCGACCGATTGACCGAACAGCTGCTCGAACTGGCTTCGCCGCACGCCTATCTGGCACAGATGGTGGAGTTGCATGCGGTGCTGAAGGCCAGTGGCGAGCTCATCGGCCCCAAGGCGGCCGACAAACGCGTGGAAATCCAATGGGACCTTCGGGCGGAACCGGACCAGGCATTTACCGATCCGTCGGCGCTGAAGCAGGTCCTGCTCAATCTTTGCTTCAATGCGATTCAGGCGATGGAGGTGCAGTCGGCTGACCGCTGGATCCGGATTTCAACTCGGCGGACCGACCGGACTGTGCAAATGTTGGTGGCGGACAGCGGTCCGGGAATCCCGCTTGAAATGCACGCGCGGCTCTTCCAGCCGTTCCAATCGACGAAATCGACCGGATTTGGCCTCGGCCTTGCCATTTGCCGTGACATCTTGACCGGTCTCGGTGGAGATATTCAGGCCGATCCTCCCGTGGCCGGCCACGGGGCGACCTTCCGCGTGACTTTCCCATGTCAACCCTCGTCATCTTAGCGACCGCCGATGCCGGCGTCGCTGACGGCTGGGCGCGGCAGATTTCTTCTGCGCGCACGATTTTGCGCCTGCAATCCGAGCAGTTCCCGGGGGCGATTCCTCCGAGCTTGGCGGCGGTCGTGGTGCTCGACTCCGCCGCCGAGGGATTGCTGCCGGCCGGCTTGTCGCGCTGCCCGACTATTTATGTCGGCGAGCCCCGCAGCCATCCCTACGAGCAGGCGAAGCTGAATGGTCGGGCCCGGGTGTATCTCTCTTATACGGAGAGCGCAAATCGCCTGGGCGAGTTCCTGCCGTTGCTGGAAGAAGTGGCACAGAAGCAGTCGATGCTCGAACTCCTAATCGAGAAAACCCGCCGTACCGAGCCGCTGCGGTTGACGGGCCGGGCGGCGGCAGCGAGCGATGCGGAACTCTGGGATTTTTTGGAGGGCGCGGTCGAAAACATCGATTCCCGCGATCGTTTGATCACGGAATTCCGGCGGGCGTCCCGCTTCGTACTGCGGGCCTCTCACGTGGTTTTCTTCCTGCGCGAGACGGATGGATTTCGCGCCGATCGCGGCACGTCGTTTTTTAGATCGGACGATCCGATGGTTGCGTTTTTTGAGAGTCACCCAGCCGTGATCGACGGCAATCTTTGGGAGATGGGCAACGACGCCGGCGCGGAACTGGCGGTGCGCAACCGGCTGGCGTTGTGGGGCGCGCGGCTGCTCGTGCCGGTCCATGACAACGGGCGGCTGCTCGGGCTGATCGCCCTCGGCGTGCGCAACGATGGCCAGCCGTACGACGATGCGGATCGGTCGCGGGCAATCTTCTTCGCCCGTTTGCTGCGCCATTGCCTCGCCAAGTCGGGCCAGTGGAGCCGGCTTTCGGTATTGGCGGATCAGACTTTGCTCGGCGCCAAATATTTGCCGAGCAGCCTGGTTCTGGGGCCGGATGAACCGATGCCGCAGCATGTGCCCTTGGTGGTGCGAGAGTTGGTCGGTCGGGCGCGCCGCTTGCGGGAGGTCTGCCGCGCGGCGCCGACCGAAGGACAGCCCTTTCGGGCCGGGGCGGGCATCATCGTGGAGACGGGCGGAGTCTGGGCCTATTGGCAGGAAGCGAGCAGCGAGTTGCACGACGCCATTTCTCAGGCGCGAATGGGGCGCCGCGGATTGTTGCGGGAAGTGGCCCTCACCTTGAGTCATGAATTGGGCAATTCCCTGGTTTCCCTCGCGACGCTCCGCCAGTTCGGTCGGGACGGCCCGCCGCCGGCGCCGCTCTTGGAGACCGCCTTGGCCGACATTTCCCGGCTGGAAGGGCTCAATCGCGAGCTGGGACTCATGCAGACGATGCACGAATCGGATTCGGCGTCGGTCGATTTGCGCGAGGTGGTGAAGGCCATCGGAGCGTCTCTGGGCCTGGAGGTCGAAGTCGGGGCGGACCCGGTCCGGCTTTCAATTGCCAAGAGTCTCATCGAATTCAGTCTTCGGTCGCTTGTCATGTCCGTAGTTGAAAATCGAAACGGCCGGGACGCGACGCCACTGTCCCTCCAGCTCGATTCGGCCGGCAGCGGGACGGAGCTCACGGCGCTGCTTTCGATCAAGGGTAAATACCTCGAATTGGAAGGAATCTTCCCCGAGCCGACCGATGATTCGGTCCCCAACCAGGGCCGATTGGGGGTATTTCTCGCCAAGGAAGTTCTCCGTCTGCACCGCGGCGAGATCCACGCGGGGCCCGGGCTGACGGGGACGGAGATCTTGATCTCGCTCCGGTCATGCTAGAGGGGCAGGAGCTGCTGGCTGACATCACGGAGAAACTGCGCGTTGATCCGAACGTGCGGTCGGTCGTTTTGTTCGGTTCGCGGGCGAGGCCGGCCGGGGCCTTTGGTCCCGATCGGTGGTCCGACATCGACTTGCATTTGATCGTGGACTCTCCCTCCCGGATGGTCGAGTCGGGCTGGGCGTCGGGCCTCGGCACCGATTTGCATCTCCAGGTCGCACGGCGGGTGCCCGGCGGCGTGGGCAAGATCACGCTGCTCTTCGGTGCCGGCGAAGCCACTCTGATCCTTTTGCCGCTTTGGCCGCTGCGAGCGGTCCGGTTGGGCATGAAATTCGGCCTGCCCCAACGGCTGCGGCCGATCCGTTTAGCCCTGAACGAAATGGCCACCGTCTTGCGGGCGGGATACCAATTCTTGAAAGGGGAAAAGCAATGGGGGCGATTCTACGCCCAAGTGGTGACGGGCATGCCGGGTCGTCGGCTCGACGATGCCGAAGCCGCCAAATTGGCGGAGGCTTTCCTGATCGAGATGCATGGCCTGCTCGCTCGGCTTGGGCGGGGTGAGCTCGTTGAGGCACAGCGGATGCTTCATAAGCATCTAATGGAGTGCAATTTAGCATTGATTGAGGAAGCGCGCCTACGACAGGGATTGGTCACTTTTGGTTCGGCTCGCCGGGTCGAAAGCTTGCTTTCGCTTGCGGAACTACCGCGCGTGAAGATCAGCGCCCGCTTGAATCAGGAAGAATTGCGCGCCGCGGCGCGACAGGCTCACGCCGGAATGATCCACATTATGGCCGAGCTAGTGCCGGCATGGAAGCCGCCGATCGATTTCTGACTGCAAAGGGTTAAGGGCTTTTTTTGGAGCGGCGGCGCTCTTGGGCGATGTTCCGATAACCTTGCCCGCGAACGGTCGCCACCAGCCGATCGAAATCGGTCCCCGCTTTTTTGAATCGCTCTCTTAAGGCGGATACGGCCTCCCGGATCGAGCCATTTTGCCCGTGATACGCCCGGCGCCAGACCCGATGAGAAATATATTCGTAATCCAAGATTCGACCGGGAGCGGCCTGCAGCGCCGCCAGCAGGCGGATTTGCAGCCGAGTGAGCGGGACTACGGCAATCCGTGCTGGCTCGACCCGGAATTCCAGGGTGCGCCGTTCCGGCGAAATCTGCACGTTTCCCAGGTAAAAATCTTTCACCCGTTCAAAGTCTTGCTCCCGGTGGAGAAACCGGCGGTGCGCCAGCAGGCGTTCCAGGCTCGCACGCTGCAGGGCCACGGACCGGGGTGAAAAACCGGCGCCAATTGCGCCGACGGCGCCGGCCCCCAGGACCTCCGGCTCCGCCCTCAGGGGGACGCCCAACACCACCAGCGGCAGGATCCGGCGTTTTCGGCTGAGTTTCGCCATGAACTCCTGCACGCCGCCATCGGCTAGCCGGTATTCGGCGAGCGCGAGGTCAAATGGCGCCGCGCCCGCACAAGCAGCGATGGCCGCGGAGAACCCATCGCAAATCTGGGCCGAAATCTGCTCATGGCGAAGGAACGAAACCAGGCTGGTGAGGCATGCATGCGGGCGGCCCGGCCGACCGAGATTTGCGTGGTCGCAATTCGGGAATTGGAGAACGTTCACATCGCGATTTCCGAGAAAGGGTCGGGTTTACCCGATGACCGTCGTTCCGAGCCATTTACCGCCGGCCAGAGGGACAAATTGGATGGGATGGGCCTTGGCTTGGCGATTGTGCATGATTGCATCGAGGCCATGGGAGGAACGGTCGGCGTTCGTTCAACCGGCGCTGTTGGCACCTGTTTTGAGGTGATATTGGCAAATGCTGAACGCTTGGATGGGGCCGCGATGCCATGCGAGTTTACTTTTCCGCCGATTGTGGGGGACGCGCCTGAAAGCCAATCCTGAGGCTCGAATGGAAGAAATCGTCCCGTTGCACGTGCGAACGGTCGTTCCCGACCGCTCCGCAACGACCAACGGTCGATTCAGTGGCCACCCATGCTATTCGCCAAGAGCCGGGTTCGGTCCGGAGCTCGAGCGCCCAATGAAACCCCGTATCTTTTCGGCAGCGTCAATTACATTCGTGTCATTGACAACAACGTAGTCTGCTATGTGAGAATAGAACGTACTCTGATAACAGTATTGTTGGGCCTTACGAATCGGCGAGAAGAGATAGCCGCGCCGTAGTTGCCGCGTGACGCTCAACCACGCTCCGTAAAGGGGGTTTGCGCTCGCAAGGACGCACACGATTGAGGTCGTCGCTTGAGCGACCGCCAAGGTATGGGCGGAGGCGTCGACAAAGCGTTCGTGGCAGAGCGCGCTGGCGGGCATGATGACGAGAGCCGAAGCCGAGGCCGGCGTAGGGTCGAGCAGAAGCGAGCGCGCCAACTCTCCCTGAGTCTCGAAAAATCTCTTCCAACCGTGGGTTGCCGCGAACGATTTGATGCTGCCGAATCGGGCAACAAAGAGTTCGTCGACATCGAGGACCGAAATGGGCATCAGCAAACCCAGCTGCCGTCCGATCATGCTCTTCCCGGCTGCACCTGAGCCAATTAAGGCGAATTTGCCTGAGACTGGGCGCATCGAATGTTTGGCGTCGAAATAGATTTCTGCGTAATGGCGAGATCGGGTCCAGATTGCCTGCGAACCCGCCCGCAGGGCACCCAGACTGACCCCTGGATTTGAGGCAGGGCGATCCCCTTGGCTGGCGGATGGGTTCATTGCGCACATAACTCAGGACGGCCCCGTTTTCGTCAATCGCGGATATTGCGCGGTTGGCCGGCAATCGACCGATCGGGGAGGCGATTTTAGTTTTGAGTTGAAGCGTCTGTCCGGATTCAGCATCGATTCGGCTATCTGGCACTAATGGAGACCTGGCCTCGACTGCCGTTCAATTTCACGCCGCCTCCGTAACAGACTGGGATCCCCGGACAATCTCGACGGTCGTGGGCTTCGGGCCCGCGGATTGATCTTGATCCGGCGGGCCGATGGACCCGACCTATGAACTCATGAGTTTGGACCGGTTTCCCCATCAGACCGCGATTATAACCGGCGGCGCCTCAGGCCTTGGTCTGGCCATCGCCCGCCGGTTGCGGAACGAAGGGGCCTTCGTCGCGCTTTTCGACCTGGAACCGGCGTTTTCGGAAGTGCTGCAGATGGAGTTCAGCGACGGGGCCAGTTGGACAGGCGTGGACGTGACCGACGAGGAGTCGGTGCAGGCGGCGGTCGCCGGCGTCCTGGCCCAGCGCCCTGGCGTCCAGGTGCTGGTGAACTGCGCGGGGATCACCGGCCAGACTAATGTCCGTTCGCACTTGGCGGCGGCGGCCGATTTTGACCGCGTGCTGGCGGTCAACGTCCGGGGACCTTTTCTCACCTCCAAGAGCGTGCTGCCGGTCATGCTCCGGCAAAACTACGGTCGCGTCCTGCATGTCGCGTCCATTGCGGGCAAGGAAGGCAACGCGGGCATGCTCGCCTATTCGGCTTCGAAGGCGGCCCTGATCGGAATGACCAAGGTGCAGGGCAAGGAATACGCGGAGTCCGGCATCACGGTGAACGCATTGGCTCCAGCTGTCATCCGCACGCCGATGGTCGAGGCGCTGCCCGCCGCCCAGGTTGCTTACATGACGGACAAAATCCCCATGAAACGCTGCGGCACGCTCGACGAGGTCGCGGCGATGGCCGCCTTCATCCTCTCGCCGGAGGCGAGCTTCACGACGGGATTCACCTATGATCTTACCGGAGGGCGGGCCGTCTATTGAGTTCTCCGCGGACCGACGCTGCCGTGCCGGCGGCACCGGGGGCGAATCCCGCCCTCGTCCGCGCGCTGCGCAAGGCGGCGGGGCGCCTCATTCCCTTCCTGCTGCTGCTGTACATTCTCGCGTTTCTGGACCGGGTGAATATCGGCTTTGCCAAGCAGGCCTTCCTCCGAAGCACGGGACTGAGCGAAGCGGCCTATGCCTTTGGCGCCGGCGTCTTTTTTGCCGGCTACGCCCTCCTCGAAATTCCGAGCACCTTGCTGATGATGCGCGTCGGCCCGCGCGCCTGGTTTTGCCGCATCATGGTTTCCTGGGGCCTGATCTCGGCGGCCATGATGTTCGCGCGCAGCGCGGGCTCATTCTACCTCTTGCGCTTCCTGCTGGGCGTGGCGGAGGCCGGATTTTTTCCCGGGGTCATTTGTTACCTCGCCGCCTGGTTTCCCGCCGGCAGCCGCGGCCGCATGCTCGGTCTCTTTTACTTTGGGGCGCCGCTGGCGCAGATCTTGGGCGGCCCGTTGTCGGGTTGGCTGCTGGATCGCAACGGTGTTGCCGGCCTCCAGGGTTGGCAATGGCTGTTTCTCGTGGAGGGGCTGCTCGCGGCGGGAGCGGGCATGGCGGCCTTTTGGATGCTGGCGAACCGGCCCGAAGAGGCGCGTTGGCTGTCGCCCGCCGAATGCTGGGCGCTGCGGGCCGCGCTCACCGCTGAAGAGGCGAAGTCTGAGGGCACCCAACCCGCCTCGGCCGGCTCGTTCCTAGGAGATGGCCGCATCTGGTATTTCGGCCTCGTATACGGCCTCATTCAAATGAGCGTCTACGGGGTCACTTTCTATCTGCCATCCGAAGTCGCCCGGCTGCTCGGCCGGGAAGCCGGCTTGATTGTCGGCTTGGTCACCGCCATCCCATGGGTCTGTGCTTTGGCCGCCGCTTACCTGGTGCCGCGACTGGCCGGCGCTTCGAGTCGGCGGGCGGCGGTGGCCGCGGCCGCGCTTGCCGGATCGGCGATTGGCATCGCCGCGGCGGCGGCCGACCAGCCGGCCGTTGCCCTGGCCGGCTTTTGCCTGGCCGCCGCCGGTTTCATCGGGGCCCAGCCGATTTTTTGGACGTTTCCGGCGGCGGAGTTTTCCGGCCGCCGGGCGGCGGCCGGGATCGCCCTCATCAATTCGGCCGGAGCAGTCGGATCGTTCCTGGCGCCGAATCTCAAAACCTGGGCGGAAACGGCCTGGGCCTCCCCCCGGGCGGGCTTGATCACACTCGCCGCGACGACGTTCTTGGCGGCCGGACTGATGAGCCGTCTGCCGGCTCGACTGCGCCAGGAGGCCGCCCAGGCCGATCGATCGTAGGACGGGGAACCGGCGGGGATAAAGTCGGTCTAAATCGAACCCCTCGGCCGTTCCGTCTGTTTAAAAATGGTGCGGAATCGTACCCCTTGAATTCGATGTTGCCTCAATCCGACAGTCTGGCGGGCCATCCGGACGATCAGCTCGCTCGCCTGCAGCAGCTCGTGGCCCGCAGGGCCGATGAACTGGCGCTGGAAATTGAGGAGCGGCCGGACGATTTGGTCCTGTGGACCCGCGCCGAAGCCGAAGTCTTTTCCCGCCACCGGTGGGAGGCGGACGGTTCGAATCGGACGCTGGATGGCCCGGGCCGGAATCCGCGTTCCAGCTAAAGCGACTTCGCCGTAGCGGTCGCCGCGCTCTGCTGCCGCGCCGCGGCGAGCTGGGCGCGCAAACTTTCCAGGCGGCTCTGCATCGCCGCATTGGTGGGCGTGGCGAGGCCCCGGTCCACCACCGCCTTGGCCGAGTCCAGCTGGCCGCTCCGGGCCAACATCACTGCCGACTCGTACATCAGGGGTGGATTTTCTGGAAACAGACGGGCTCCGTCCCGGAAAACCTGGAGTTGCGCGGGGTTCGGCTGCCCGGCAGAGACTTGCCACACTTCATAGTAGAGCCCGTACACCTGCGCCAGCGCTGGGCTTTGCGCCCGCGCCCGGTCCAGCAGGCTGAAAATCTGCGCCGTTTGTTCGGGGGCCAGCCTTGCCGACGGCGAATCGGGCAGCGTCTTGATCGCGTTCGACAGCTGCAGACGCGCCAGTTCGAAATAAACGCGGGGACGAACCACCCGCCCGGCGACCGCCGCCTCCAGCAGCGGCTGCGCCGCCGCCGGATCGCCGCACTCCAAGTCGAACAGGCCCATGACGGCCAGCAGTCCCGGGTCTCCCTTGTCAATCTGAAAGGCGAAATCGAGCGTCTTGCGGGCATGCTCCCGGTATTTGGGCGCGAGGATGGGGAACTGGGCGGCCACGCGGTGCATCTCCAGGCGCTCCCAATCGCCTTTGATCCGGCCCACTTCCGCGGCGGTTGCATCCCGCATCCGAATCTCCGTGACGGCGGGATTCAAAGGGGAGGTCAGGCGGAGCGAGTGCGTCAGGGCCCAGGGCAGATAGTCGCTCAGATCGTTGAGCGCGGCCGAATACCCCTCGCCGAACAATTCCTTAAACCGGCGCTCCGTGACCGGACCGGCGACCGAGTCGTTGAGCCATTGCCAAAGCGCCGCGCGCCGGGGGTGGTTGTCGCCATCGAGGGTCCAGCGGATGAAGAGCGAAGCTTCGGCTTGGCGGAGAAAGGCATGCTCCGGCGTTTCGTTCCGGCCGCCGGCCAGGGGGTTGGCAAACAGTTCGGCCAGCGGCAGCAATTTGCGGGGCGCCTCCGGATCGGCGGCTAGGGCCGCGGTCGCTTCCCGGGTGGTCCAGCCGGCGGTGCCGGTAGCGGCCGCCCCCTGCGAAAAATCCATCCCGCTGTACAGATCGCGGAAGCCATCGATGAACCAGCGCGGCAGCGCGGGGGTCCGGCGCTCGAGGCCGACGAGCACGCGCTCATTGGAGAAGATCAGGGTGGTGCCATTATCATGCGGCGGCTGCAGGGCATAAACGATCAGATCGTCCCAATCCCAGAGCATGAAGTTGGGCAGAAAGCCGATCTGGGTGGTGCGCCGCCCCGAATCGGCTTCCGCCGTCTGGGAGTGGGCGAGTTCCTGGGTGACCAGATTTTGCGCCAGCGCGTCGGTGCTCTGCTCAGTGACCAGCACATAGGCGGTCGGCGTCGAGAGCTGCAGCTGGTAGTCGGGCGGCAGGATCGCTTCGAACAGCTGCCTGGCCGCGGCCACGCCCACGGCGAACGACTCGGTCTTGGAGTCGGACCAGTGCGACAGGAATTCGAATCCCGGCACGCTGGCGTAACGCCACGCCGGTCCGCCCGCGTCCTGCACCAGGAAGGGCGGCAGTGAGACCGTGGGTCCGACGGGGGGCATGGCCGGCTGCGCCCGCAGGGCGGGAGCGGCGGCGAGGAGCGCCCCCAAGGCGGCGGCCGCAATTCGAAACGGGAAGGAGGGGGACATGGCGGAAGAGGGGGCCGGGAGCCGGCGGCTCAATCCTTCGTCTTCACGTCGCCGATTTCGACGCTGTAACTGTAGAAATCGAGGTTCAGGAATGCTTCAATTTGGGCCAAGACTTTGGCGCGGGCGACCGGGTCCAGGGCCGCCAGCGAGCCGTTCACCATCAGGGACTCGACGTGACCGCCCCGTTTCTCGACCGCATCGCGCAAGGCGCGGGCCGACGCGAGATAGGCGCGGTCGGCCGCAGCGTCCTCGATGAGGTAAATCGGCCGAATCAGGTCCTGCGGAAAGCGGGCGGGGGAGATGGCCGCCAGGGTCGAGCGGTCGAGGCCGAAGAACGCCCGGCGGGCCTTGGCCGCATAGAGAGCAGGGGAATCCTCCTCCGGCGTGGTGGGCGGCGGCAGCTGCGCGTGCAGCGCGTCCAGTGGGGAGAGTGGGCTGGCCTGCTGCACAGCGGAGATCGCCTGAAATTCGGCCCGGTCCTCGGCCGCCGTTTTCGCGTGGGCGATCAAATCGGTCTCGCCCACCCATGGGCGCAAATCGACCGGCCCCTGGATGGACACCGCGCAGCGGTAGCGCTCGGGATGGACCTGCACGGCCCGGAGTGCGAGATAACCGCCCAAGCCTTCGCCCACCACGGCAATGCGCTTCACATCGATGGCGGTTCGTCGCTGGATCCAGTCAATGGCCGCCCCGATGTCATCCAGTGGCGCGCGGTCGATGGCGGCCCGGATCGCGCTCAGGTGGGCGAGTCCCAGGCCGCTGGAGCCGCGGTAGTTGACCCGCAGGACGGTGAAGCCCATGCCCGCGAAGGCCTGTGCCTCGGCGTCGAACTCCGCGGCCAGCGGTTGGCCGGGGCCGTCGGGGCAGAGGACGAGCAATGGGGCCGGATACAGGCGGGGATTGCGGGCCGCGGTGAGGGTGCCGCTGACGGGGACCCCCGCCGGACTTGTAAAAGCGAAGGCCAAGGCGGTGCTCACCGCTTCGGTCGGCAGCCACGGCGCCCGGCGCGCGCAGAGCAGCAGCTGGCCGTCGGCCGGGGTGAAGACGTAGTACCGGCCGGGATCGGCCCGTCCGGTCACCAAGACGAGAAACCGCGTGCGGGGTTCGTCCCATTGCAGCAGGGCGACGGCCCGGTCCGGAAATTCGGGTGCGAGCCGCGCCTGAACTTGCGCGAGCTCGGGATCGATCCAATGAGTGGAGATCGCGGGCCCGGCCAGCCGCACGCCCACCAGTTGGCGCCGGTGCGCGTCGAAGACCAGGGGACTCTGGCTGCTCCCGCTGGAGTCGTCCGACGCTGCGGCCGGATGGGGATCGACGACGTCAAAATGCGGATTTTCAACCGCAAAGGGGGTGCGGGCTCCCGTCTTCAGATTGAGGGCGTAGAGCCCCATCGTGTCCCGGCCGCGATTGGAGGCATAGTAAAGAATGTTCGGATCGAAATCGAAGCCGACCGGGATGGAGCGCGCGCCGAAGTAGGACTCCGGTTTGGCCTGAAACCCGCGCTCGGCCGGATCCCGCACCGCGCTGTTCAGCGGTTTGGCGCCGCGCCACACTGCCCGGCCAGGGAAGACATGCAGGTACGTTTGGCCGATGGCCCCGAGCACGATCCGCAGGCGCCCCCCCTGGTCGTACCAGACTTGATGCCCCGGCAGAGCGCTTTCGCCGAGCAGCCGACGCTTTCCGGTGGCGACGTCCACCCGGTAATATCCATATGAATACAGCCCCGACAGCGGGTCCTGCGCGCCGCTCGCCTCCACGATGATGTGCCCGGGATCATCCGGCAGCATCGCCGCGACCCGCGCGGTGCGCGGGATCAGGTCGCCGGCCAGGTCGGTGCTCTTGCCCGTCTCGAGCGGGGCGGCCAGGTCGGTGGCCCGGTCGGGGCCCCCGGCGCTGTTGATGTAGGAGTCGCTCCGCCCGTCTGCCATGTCGAAATCGTGGGATGAGGCCGGATCGACGTTCGACAACCCATTGAGCGTGCCGAAGATCGCTGGGTTGGCCCCGATCGCGTTGGGATTCACATATCCGACGCCCTGCGGAGTATAGCCGGCGGCCTTGAGCATCGGATCCATGTTGGTGGTGGGGCTGCCCACCATGAGGTCGAGCTGATTCGGCGCCTGAGCCATGCCGGGGGGGGCGGACGGCTGGAGGGCCTTCAGGTTCTGGCCCTTGGGCACCCCGACGTCGGCGCCGGTCACCAGTTTGGTCAAGCCCTTGCCGTCCGCATTGACGGCATAAATGCCGTTGTCGCCCTCGGCAAAAACCAGCCGTTGCGCGCTGGCCCAGCGCAAAAAGGTCACGTGCGGGGGCTCCCAGCTGGCGCCGGTGAGTTTCTGCCACCAGTTGCCCTGGCCGACTTCGACCGACGCGGTCAGCTCCGGATGGTCGATGTCGATGATGATCAGCCGCACCCGATATTGATCGTAGGCCGGGTACACCACATGGCGGCCATCGGGCGCGAGCTCGACGTCATCGACCCGCGCCGGTCGGAGCAGATTGAGGATGCGCTCTTCCTGGGTGGGATTGTACGCCGGCTGGCCGCCGGTTCCCGGCGCGGCACTGGTGGTCATCGGGCCCTGTTTCCAACCTTCGTCGGGATCCAGGGTGATATCCGGCTGGTTGGGCGCCGATCGGGACGGCGCTGCCCGGCCGAAGGCCGCCAATCCGAAGATTAGACTCGCCCGTATCGCCATCAATGAGATGCGCAAGTAGCGGTCGGAGCGGCACCGGGCCGGTTCGATGGATGTGCGGGGAGCCACGATCAAAACGCAGGACGCGGGCAGAGGCCGGAAGGTTCGCTATTCTTGGCCCGAATCATCGGGGACGAGGACCTTACGTTTGGGTTCGAAACAGTTCGGCAATCACGTCTTCCAGCGGCAGGTCCTCGATGGTGATATCGGCGACCGGGCCATGGCTCAGGATTTCCTGCGAGACGGCGACCACTTGGTCGCTCGGCACCCGCACCGTGACTTTGCCATCGTCGGCCCGGCTGGTCTGGCCATGGCGCGATTGCCAGTTCTCGGCGAAGGCGGAGCTGCTCGTCCGGGCGTCCGGGACGAAGGTGATGATCTTCTGGCGGCTGCCCGAGCCCGCTTCCAGCCGGTCGAGGTTGCCGTCATAGATTTTGCTGCCGCGGTGGATCACCACCACGCGTTCGCACAGTTCCTGGATGTCGGCCATGTAGTGGCTGGTCAGCAGGATGGTGACCTTGTGCCGCCGGTTGTAGTCCCGCAGGAACTGGCGCACCGCTTTTTGCGAGACCACGTCCAGTCCAATCGTGGGTTCGTCGAGGAACAGGACGCGGGGGCGGTGCAGGAGGGCCGCGATCAGCTCCATCTTCATGCGTTCGCCGAGCGAGAGCTCGCGCACCATGACGTTCAGTTTTCCTCCCACCGCCAGCAGCTCGACCAGCTCGTCCAAGGTTTTGCGAAACTGATCGGCCGGCAAGCCGTAGATCGCGCGCAGGAGCGAAAAGGATTCGCTCGCGGGCAGGTCCCACCACAGCTGGTTCTTCTGGCCCATTACCAGGGCGAAGATCCGGCGATAGGCGTTCTCCCGCTTGCTGGGATCGAAGCCGGCGACCCGGGCGGTGCCGGAGGTCGGGTAGATCAGTCCCGACAGCATTTTCAAGGTGGTGGTTTTGCCGGCGCCATTGGGCCCCAGAAAGCCGACGAACTCGCCCTCGGCGATTGAAAAGCTGATGTCCCTGGCGGCGACCACTTCCTCGAACTCGCGGCGGAACAGGCCGCGCACGCCCGCCCAAAAGCCGGGCTGCTTCTTGTAGGTCTGGAAAACGCGCGTGAGGTGCTGGACTTCAATCATGGTCAGGCGACGCCGAGGCGGGTGTAATCCAGCACGGTGTGGCTAATGGCGCCGGCGGCAAGTGCGGCGCGGTCGGTCCGCAGCGCCGCCGGAGAAACATCCTCGCCCATGCGGAAGATCAGGCGATGGGTGCCGTCGTCCGCCTGGGGCGTAAACAGCCGGGGCACCAGCATGTGGGCGGGAACGGTGCGCCACACCGGGCTGTCGGACCGGCAGGGGTAGGGGAAATTCACATTGTGCAGCAGGAATTTTCGGGGCGGGGTGGCGGCGAGCAGTTCCGGTGCGAGCTGGGCGGCCCGCTCTGCCGACACTTTAAGGGTGGACTCCAGCTCGGGGTCCGGGGCGCCGCCGGGCGCCTTCAAATGCTCATACGCCTCATAGGTGACGTCCTGGGAAAAGGAAATTGCGGGGAGGCCGTGCAGGGCCCCTTCCCAGGCGCCGGCGACCGTGCCGCTGGCGATGATGAAGCCCAGCGACGCATTGAGGCCCACATTGATGCCGCTGACGACCCCGTCGGGGGCTTCGCCAATCATGTGGTCGAGCGCGATGTTGACGCAGTCGCTCGGCGTGCCGTCGACGATCCAGGTCGGGCAGCCGAAACCCTGGTCGGCCGCCGTGGAATGGACCGGGCGATTGCGGGATTTGGCGGCCCCGATCCAGCTCTGCTCCACCCGGGGGGCGACGACGAAAATCTCGTGGCGCTGGCGGACGAGCGCCATGACCAATTCGCGCAGGAACGGGCTGGAGATGCCGTCGTCGTTGGTGACCAGGAGCTTCATTCGATGGGAAAGGTAACCTGCGGAATGCCCCGCGGCGTGGCAAGGCGGCACAATTTGGGTCGTGGCTCAAGTTGCCGATGGGATGCCTCTCCGGGCTAGTCCGAGCACACGGTCGGCCTCCAAAGCATTCCCGCGGCAAATTGAGCCCCGACCCAAATTGCGGAGTTGGATCGAGTCGGCATGAAAAAGCCGGAGGCAGAACGCCTCCGGCTAGAGAGTTGGTCGAAATATCCTGCCCGCTTACGAAGCTGGCGCGGCCTCGGCCGGCGCGGCGGCCGGAGCGGGCTGCCCCTTCTGGGCCTCCATCTCCTTCATCGCGGCCTTGCGGGACAGGCGGACCTTGCCGGTCTTCTCATCGATGCCGATGCACTTGACCCAGATCATCTCGCCCAGCTTGACGACGTCTTCGGTGCGGCGCACCCGGAAGTCGGCCAGTTCGGAGATGTGGCACAGGCCTTCCTTGCCCGGCATGCACTCGACGAAGGCGCCAAACTCTTTGATGCCGCTCACGCGGCCGTGGTAGAGCTTGCCGTTTTCGATTTGGGAGCCGCCGCCGCACAGGGAGTCGATTTCCTGCATGGCGCGGTTCATCGCGTCGGCGTTGTTGGAGTAGATGAAGACCTTGCCCGAATCGTCCTCGGCAATGTCGATCTGGGCGCCCGTGGTCTCGGTGATCCGGCGGATCGTCTTGCCGCCGGGCCCGATGAGCAGGCCGATCTTTTCCGGATCGATCTGGATCGTCTGGATCCGGGGCGCGTACTTCGAGAGGTTGGCGCGGGGCGCCGGGAGGGCGGAAAGCATGATTTTTAGGATCTCGATGCGCGCGTCCCGGGCCTGGAAGATCGCCTTGGTGGCGATCTCGGCCGGCAGGCCGTTGATCTTCAGGTCGAGCTGAAAGCCAGTGATGCCCTTGGTGGTGCCCGCGAGCTTGAAGTCCATGTCGCCGAAGTGGTCTTCCTCGCCGAGGATGTCGGTGATGGTGACCCATTTGGTGATCGAGCCGTCCGCGGCATTGTCGGTCATCAGGCCGCAGGAAATGCCGGCGACCGGAGCGATGATCGGGACGCCCGCGTCCATCAGGGACAGACAGCCGCCGCAGATCGAGGCCATCGACGTCGAACCGTTGGAGGCCATGAGTTCGGAGACCACGCGGATCGAATAGGGGAAGTTGTCTTCCGGGGGCAGCACCGGCACGAGCGAGCGCTCGGCCAGGGCGCCGTGGCCGATTTCGCGCCGGCCGGGAGCGCCGAAGCGGCCGGTTTCGCCCACCGAAAAGGGCGGCATATTGTAGTGGAGGATGAACGACTTCGAGGTGGCTCCGCCGGTGAGTCCGTCCATGTCCTGGGCTTCCTTCGTCGGCCCGAGCGTGGTGATGACCAGGCCCTGGGTGTCGCCGCGCTCAAAAATCGCCGAGCCGTGCACGCGGGGCAGTACGCCGACCGAGGCGCTGATGGGTCGGAGGGAGGTGGCATCGCGGCCATCGGCGCGGACGCCGCGCTCCAGGACCGTGTGGCGGTACGCTTTGTACTGCAGTTCCTCGAAGGTGATGCTGATCTCGTGGTCGGCAAATTTCCCCTCGCCCAATTCGGCGATCAGGGCCGCTTTCGCCTCTTCTTTCAGGACCTTGATATTGGCCGAGCGCACCGCCTTCTCCTTGCCGAAGATGGCATCGGAGACGCGGTTGCCGACGACGCGCTCGATGATCGCGCGGGTCTCGGGCTTGGCTGCGACCAAAGCGAACGTGGCCTTGGGTTTGCCGGCGACGGCGACAAGTTCCTTGATCGCGGCGATGATCGGCTGGACCGCCTGGTGCGCGAAAGCGAGGGCTTCGACGAAGCGCTCTTCCGGCATTTGGTCGGCGGAGCCTTCGATCATCAGCATGTCTTTTTCGTTGCCGACATAGATCAGGTCCAGCGTGGAGGAGAACATCTGCTCGATCGTCGGATTGACGACGAACTGCCCGTCGACCTGGCCGACGCGGACGGCGCCGATGGGCCCGCGCCACGGGATGTCGGAGATCGCGAGCGCGGCGCTGGCGCCGTTGATCATCGAAATGTCGGACTCGTGACTCTGGTCGGCGGTGAGCAATAGGCCGATGATTTGCACTTCATTCAGAAATCCTTCCGGGAAGAGCGGGCGGCAGGGCCGGTCGCACAGGCGGGAGGTAAGGATTTCCTTTTCGGAAGGGCGGCCCTCGCGCTTGAAGTAGCCGCCCGGAAAACGGCCGGCGGCGGCGTACTTTTCGCGGTAGTCCACGGTCAGCGGGAACCAATCCTGCCCGGGTTTCATGGTGGACGCGACGGTGGCGGCCACGAAGACGATGGTTTCACCGGAGGTGACGGTGACGGAGCCGTTGGCGAATTTGGCCAGCGTGCCGGCCGAGAAGGACAGGCCGTACTCGGGAACGGTAACAGTGTGTTTCTGATTCATTTGGATCGATGCTGACGGGCCGGCGGCGGGAAGCCGCGGGCGAGGTTTTGGAATGTGGGCGCCGCGAAATGCGGCGACGGTTGGAACTGAGCAGGCGCCCGGCGCGTGGGCCGGGCGGGCTTTCGGTCAGCTCGCTCCAACGCGAGAGATTTCCGTTTGTCGCCGCGGGCGGGGAGACAAACGGAAATGTCCCGATTTGGAGGGCGAGGGTCGAAATGACAACGGGCGACTCGCGGATCGAGTCGCCCGTCTGACGAAAGCGTTACTTGCGAAGGCTGAGCTTCTGGAGCAACTCGTTATACTTTGGCAGGTTATGCCGTTTGAGATAGTCGAGAAGCTTGCGGCGGCGGCTGGCCATTTGCAGCAGCCCGCGGCGGGAGTGGAAATCCTTGCGATGCGTCCGCAGATGCTCGGTCAAATGGTTGATGCGGGCGGTGAGCAACGCGATCTGGACTTCGCTCGAGCCGGTGTCCTTATCATGGGTCTTATATTCGGCGATGATTTCGGGTTTAACTACTGTAGGCATGGTTAAGTGGTTGGATTGCACGACTGGCAGAACCCTTGCAGGCTCCGTGCCGCCCGCCTCGTCCCGATGCAAATCGGGGTTGAGCCGGCGGCACCGTTAACCCCCGGCGGAATGCCAGGGTAGTCATGGTAGGAGTCCGCAACCGACGAACACCCACTAACGGAAGCGTCTAGCTTCTCAAACGGGGCCGGACTGCGCAAGCGAAAATTGGGGAACTAACCGGCGCGAATGTGCAATTCTGTCACACCCGCGCACCCCGGCAGCTTTTGGATGCGTTCGACGATCTCGGCGCGGTGCAGGAAAAGCTCGTTGCGGACCACTCCATGGGTGACCAGCACGACCAGGCGCCGGCCCTCCAGGCGCGCGGCATGGGAATAGGCCGCATTGGGCGCGCCAACCAGTTCGGCCCAACGCTGCCGCACCGCTTCCTCCGGGGAAGATTGGCCGATGCGGTTTTTCACCATGGCTTCGGCCAGCACGTCGCCCAGGTCGCGCGTGGGCCGGCGCTTCATGCGGGCCGGTTCGTCCGGCAGCATCCGGCGAAACTCGCCGATGGTTTTTTCGGCGGACTTGCTGAATTGATGCGGAGACGAAGCCACCCCTCCACCGTAGCGATTGCCGCGCCGGAATCCACGGAAAAGACCGCCTGCCCCGCGCGGCGGCGCTTCAATCCGCGGGCGGTGGGCGGCGGCGCTCCGCCTCGTAGAGGCGGCTGTAGCGCACCAAAGCACCAAAGGCATTCGCCCAGGCGATGTAAAAACCCGGATAGCCGTCGCAGAAGCCCAGGCGCAGGATGTAGGCGCGAAAAAAGCGCCAGCCTGGCCGCAGGAGCGCGGCGCCGTAGGTGAAGGACCGTCCCTGCTCCTCTTTTTGGCGCACGAACAAGTCGGCAAACGGATTGATCTTGGCCACATGGGTCGCGAGCGTGGGAAACGAAAAATGGTGCAGGTCGCCGCGCAACTTGGCCACGGGGCCGCCGCAGACCATTTTTTCATGCACGATGGCGTCGCCGCCCCAGCGGCACTGGCCGCAGCGGATCAACCGAAGGACGTAGTCCGGATACCAGTCGCCGTGAGTGATCCAACGATTGATGAACCAGACCTTGCGAGGGAAGCGGGCGCCGGCGAACCGGGGCAAATCCGAGCGGCCGAAGAATACCCGGAGGGACTGGCGCAGCTCCGGTGAGACTTCCTCGTCGGCGTCGAGACAGAGCGCCCACGGTTGGATGGCCAGCGCGATGGCGTCATTCTTGGTGTCGCGGAATCCGCGCCAGGGCAGCACATGCACGCCCGCGCCGGCTTCCCGTGCGATTTCCGCACTGCCGTCCTGGGTGTCGTTCAGCGCGACAATCACTTCGACGACCCAGCCGCGGACGCTGGCCAGGCACCGGGGCAGGTTGGCCGCCTCGTTGCGCGCCACGATCACCACGGAAATAGGCAGCGGGGGTTTCACCAGCTCTTAAAACTGGAGATTTGGGCCCGCCTGGCAAGGGTCGTGTCCGAACCCGGGGGAACCAGCCCCGGCGCGTCGATTGCCGCCTTTTCCGGCCTCTCTTGATCGCCATCCGGCCGGCCGCGCCGGCGGTTCTTGGCGATCGGTTTGAGGGCGGATCCGGGCATTGGCGGCACTTCGACGCGAAGGGACTGGTTCCCCCGGGTTCGGACACGACCCTTGCCAGGCGGCGCGCTAGCGTTTTCCCGCGAGAGAGCGGGGGACTTGGTAGAGGTAGCCGCAGGAGCGCCAGGAGCGCACGAGCGCTTGCTTGGCGGCGCCGGAGCGGCCCACTGCGATTTGGCCGAGGGCCAGCAGGGCAAATCCGAGCGCTTTGGCGGCATTGGCCCCCAGCCGAGTGAGGAGGTAGGCGGCGGCGCCCGGTTCGCCCGCCCGGTCGATCACCCGCGAGCGGGCGGAGTCGAAGGCATGGCGCGCGGCGTACCGGAACGTGGTCCGGCTGGCCGGCATCTGGTGGCGGACGGCCGCTTCCGGCGCGAACCACACGGCGAGCCCGGCCGCCCGGACCCGCCGGATCATTTCGCTGTCGCCGCCGGAGAAGTAATTGCCCGCCGCGCGGTCGAGCGCGGTGTGAAATTGCCCGAGTTCGGCGAAGATGCGCCGGGGGAACGCGAGGTTCGCGCCCATGGGCGATTGCTCCGGGCGCAGCGGGCCGGCATCCGGCCGGAAGGCGAGGGGCCCGTGCCAACCGGTCACCCAGGGCGGCAGCCCGTCGGGAAAGATCGGGATCACCTCTCCGCCCACCGCCCCGATCGTCGCCCCGTCCGTGCGCGCGAACGGCGCCGACAGCTGCGCGAGCCAGTCCGGTTCGGCGAGGATGTCGTCGTCGGCAAAGACGATGATCTCGCCGGCCGCTTCGGCGATCGCGCGGTTGCGGGCGAAATCGAGCCCCTGTTGGGCCTCGAGGACGTACCGCGGGGCCGGCCGCGCCTCGGCAAAGGCCGCCACCACCGCGCGAGTGTGGTCGCCGGAATTGTTATCGATCACCAGGACCTCGAATTGGTCGCGGGGGAAATCCTGGCGCGCGATGCCCGCCAGGGTCTGGCGGAGCAGCTCGGCCCGATTGTAGGTGGGGATGGCGACGGTGACGCGCATCAGGGGAACCGCTGCAAGGTCTGCCAGACCCAGCCGCTCGGCACGCGGGCGAAGGGGATGCGGCCAAATTCCAGCGCGCGGGACAATCCGGCCGGCCGGTCCGCAAAGCGCCGCGCGTAGGAGCGGGCGGTGCGGTAGGTGAAAAAGCGGGCGAGCCAGCGGCCCAGGCGCGGCCGCGCCGCAAACTGCTCCCGGGCGATCCGCAGCCGCAGCAAATGGGTGAGGCGGAGCATGCGAATCCAGGTTCGCTCCGTCCATTGGCCCGGAGCCACCCGGTAAAAGGCGGCGGGAGTACGCACGACCTCCACTGGGCCGGCACAGGCGAGGCGATACCAGAATTCGTAATCGGCCAGCGGCCCCCAGGCCGGGTCGAAGCCACCGAGCGCGCAGGCGATCTCCCGCCGCACGAGCACGCCGGGGAAGGGCGTCATCGAACTTTTGAGAAAATAGCGCGGCGGATACCGCCGCGCGGGCACTGCTCCGGCCGGCGCCGCCGCCGTTGGGGGCGCCGCGCCCTGCACCGTGCGGGTGCAGACGGCCGCCAAACCGGGCCGCAGCCGGGGGATCACGGCGGCGAGGTACCACGGATAGAGGCTGTCGTCCTCGTGCAAGATCGTGACCCACTCCCCGGTGGCGAGCGCGAGGCAGCGATTCCAATTCTCCACCGGGCCCAGCGCTGGGCGATTGGCATAATAGCGGCAGCGCCCGCCCGGGAATTCGGCGGCGAGCTGGCGGACGGCCGCCAGATCTCCGTCATCGCAGATCACCACTTCGTAGTCGACCGCCGCCGTCTGGGCCGCGATGGCCCCCAGGGCTTCGGCGAGCAGTTGCGGGCGATCGTAGGCAGGCAGGCCGAAGGTGACCAGCGGCGCGCTCATACCGGCGAAGTGGCCGGGCGGCCGAGCTGCGCGCGGACCGCGGCAAACACGTCCTCCACCGAGAGGCGACGGACGCAGAGATTGTGGTAGGAGTCCGCGGGCACACACCGCTCCGGCGCCACGCAATCGGCGCAGGGCAGCGGCGCCTGGAGCAGCCGGTGGCCGGCGCCCGCCGGCTGGAAGAGCACGGCATTTTGGGAGCCGTATAGGGCCACGACCGGCGTGCCGACCGCCGCCGCGATGTGCATCGGGCCGCTGTCATGGCCGAGAAACACCGTCGCCAGGCGGGCCAGCGCGGCAAAGCGCGGCAGCGAGAGCGGTTCGGCCAAAACGAGGAGATGGCTGCGGGCGGCCCGCCGAATCGACTCGACGGTGGCGGAATCGCTGGGCCCACCCACGAGCACGACCTGCGCCCCCAGTTCCTCCTGCGCGCGGTCGCACACTGCGGCGAACCGGTCGGCCGGCCACAGCCGCCACAGGCTGCGGCTGCCCGGATGCACTAGGAGGACGGGCCCGGCCGCCCCGACAAAACGGCGCAGGTCCGCCAAATCCGCTTCGCGCGGCACCAGCCGGACTTCGCGGCTCGCCACCGGAATTCCGGCCGCGGGCAGCGTGCACAGGTAGTACTCGGTGATCGGCTGCGACTCGTGCTCGGCGTTCGAATGGTTGACGACATGGGTGTAAGCGCCGCGCAGCTTGAGGGGGAAGCCCCCATGGTGGAGCCCCAGCCGGAAGCCGGCGCCGGTCCAGCGGGTCAGCGCTGCGGTCCCCTCGGTGTTGTCGAAATTGAAAACGTGCGTAAACCGCCGCCGCCGCAATCCCCGGAGAAAGACCGGCCAGTCGCCAAGGCGGGCCGGGGACAGCAGCGTTTCGTCGACGTCCGGGTTGAGCGTCAGGGCGCCCGCGAAGGCCGGCTCCACCAGGACGCTGATCCGGGCCTGCGGCCAGTGGAGGCGCACGCAGCGCAGCCAGGAACCCAGGAGCACCACGTCGCCGAGGTACCGGCGGCGGAGGACGAGGACGTTCGGGCGGGACGGCATCGGAAGTGGGTTAAGCTGCGGTCATCGCCGCCGCCTGGCAAGGCGACATCAATGGCCGCGGCCGCGGTCCGGTCCACGCCGAACGCTACGGGTTGGGCTGGGCCGGAAAAATTCCGCCGGCGCTCATGCGTCCGGCCGCGGCAGGCGCGAGGGAGTCGGGGGGAATCGCCGCGGCGGCGCTGGCGGGATGGGGCACCGGGTCGCTGCCGCGATGGCCCGCCAGCCAGCGCTTCAGATTGATGAACGGCTTGGTCAACCGGTGGATCATCCAGCAGACGAAATACCAGCGCCGCGTGACGTGCGGCATGAGGGTGGACTCGGCGACCGCCGCCAATTCGGTGCGCGGGCAATCCTTGCGCGCATAATAGAGATGGCGAAACAGCCGCCGGCGCATGGCGTAGGACTGCGGCTTCAGGCCGACCGAGGTCGCGAAAAAATCAAAGTACCGCGCCACGATCCGCATCACTTCGCTGGAGGCCAGGCGGTGCTTTTCATTGGCCACGGTCTGCTGCGCGGGATGGCGGCGGAACGCGCACAGGGTTTCCGTGGTATAGACCAGCCCGGAGGATTCCAGCAGATGAAACCACATTTCCTGGTCCACCACCTGGCGGAAGGTCGGATCGAATCCGCGGGCCGCCGGAATTCGCCGGAAGAGCACGCTCGAGGGCTCGCCCACCAGATTGCGGTCCCGCTGCATGCAGCGGATAATCACGTCGGGTCCGGACTGATAACCGGCCGCCCCGAGCTCGTCCCAGACCTCCTGCACCTGGGAAGCCTCATCGAGGATCAGGCGGGCGCTGACCGCGAGGCACGCCCGGGGCTCCGTGTCGAGCATGGCCACCAGCCGGCCGAGCGCCGACGCCGAGGGCAGGCAATCGTCGCCGAAAACATACTTGATATATTCCCCGCGCGCCTCGCGCAGGCACCAGTTCCAATTCTCCACCATGCCCAGATTGCGTTCGTGGATCCGGTACCGCACCCGGGAATCCTGCGCGGCATACCGGCGGATCACCGCGGCGGAGTCGTCCTTCGAGCCATCGTCGCTGATCAGGAGCTCAAAGTCGCGGAAATCCTGAGCGAGCACCGACTCGATCGCTTCGGGCAGAAAGCGCCCATATTCGTAGGTGGGTATGAGAACGCTGACCTTGGGACGGGAAATCATCGCTTCACGGTTCGGGAGGGCAGGGAGGAAGTGGCGGAGTGCTTGACACCGGGACTTCGAAAATGTGGCTGCGGGGGTAAAAGAGGTTTTCTAACTAATTAACATATAACATATTAATTATATGTTCAAGTCTGGGGGCTGACTCAAACGGGCCGGGCATGCTGGCGGTCGTAGAGCGCGCGGTAAAGGGGGTTGGTGGCGTACAGTGCAGCATGATTGCCGCTGGCGACGATCTTTCCTTGGTCGAACACGAGGATCAGTGAGGCATCCCGGATGGTGCTGAAGCGGTGCGCGATGATCAGGACGGTCTTGCCCACGACCAGCAGCTTCAGCGCCGCTTGAATCGCCGCCTCGCTCTCGCTGTCGAGCGCGCTGGTGGCCTCGTCCAAAATCAGGATCGGCGCATTGCGCAGGAAGGCGCGGGCGACCGCCAGGCGCTGCTTCTGGCCGCCGGAGAGGCGGGAGCCGCGCTCCCCGGCGAGCGTGTCATAGCCCTGGGGGAACCCCATGATGAATTCGTGGGCATGGGCGTTTTTGGCCGCGGTGATGACTTCCGCGCGCGCGGCGTCGGGGCGGCCCAGGAGCAAATTGTGATAGATCGAATCGTTGAAGAGCACCGGATCCTGCGACACGAGCGCGATGTTGCGCCGCAGGTCGGCAAAGCGCATCGAACGCACGTCGATGCCGTCGATGGTCAGTTGCCCGGACTCCACATCATAGAAGCGCGGCACCAGGTTGGCGAAGGTGGTTTTGCCGGCGCCGCTCGGGCCGACCAAGGCGCAGACGGTGCCGGCGGGAATCGCTGCGTCCACCGCGGACAGGACGGGGCTGCCGGCCTTATAGCTGAAACCAACCTGGCGGAAGGCAATGTCGCCGCGGAGCCGTCCGACCGGGACGGGATTGGGCGGATCGGAAATCGCCTCCGGTTCGTTGAGCACGACCTCCAGCCGTTGCAGCGAGGCCTCGCCCCGCTTCAACTCGGTATTGACCCCGCCGAGCCGCTTGAGGGGATCATAGCTCATGTAAAGCGCGGCCAGGATGCTTAGAAAGGCGCCGCTGCGGACATTGGCGTGATAGGCGAAGACAAAGGTGGCCGAAATGCCGAAGGCGGAAATGACCTCGATGCTGGGGTTGAGCGCCTGGGCGTACTTGACGACCTTCATCTGGGCCAGGACGAGCTGCCGGCTAAGGGTGGCAAACCGGCCGATTTCATGCTGCTCCAAGCCGAAGGCGCGCACTTCCTTGATCCCCGCCAGGTTCTCGGTGAAGCGGTCGGTGATGGTGCCGGCCTGCGCCTGAAAATGAATCGCGCGCGAGACCATTTTCTTGCCGACGTAGCGCATCGGCAGAATCGCCAGCGGAGCGGTCAGCAGGCAGACTAGGACCAGAAGCATCCCCTGCTCATCATAGGCTAAAATCGCGACCGTGGCCAGGGCGCTCAAGAGCTGCGCCGGTTGCTTGATCAAATCATTGGAGATGACCGTGAGCGTGTTTTGCAGTTGATTGGTGTCGCCGAGGCCGCGGGCGATCAACTCGCCGGTCGAGAGGCGGTGGAAAAACGCCAGCGGCAGCCGCTGGAGCTTACGAAAAAAATCCAGCCGAATCTCCTCCAGCACGCGGACGCCGGCGTATTGGATCAGGTAGGTATTGAAGTAGCCGGCGATGCCCCGGATCATGAACACGAAGGGCAGCCAGAGCGCCACCGCCCAAATTGTCGCAATCGGCACTTTGGGGTGCATCGTCCCCGCGTTGGGCGGCGGGACTGCGGGAGCTTGAGTCGCGGGCGCCGGCGTCGCGGTCGGCAGCGGCATCAGCCGGTTAAAGAACGCGTCCACGTGTTCGGTAATGAAATCATGCCGGCGCGGGGCGACCGCCCCGCTCGGCGTGGGCGCATCGTCCGCCAAGAGCACGCGGGGAAAGACATACTTGATCATCAGCGGCACGCCCAGGCCGCCGGCCGCGCCGTAGATGATGCCGCAGAGGATGCCCCCGATCAAAGCCACGCGGACGCTGCGCAGATACCGAAAATAGGGGAAAAAGCGCCGCATGGGTCAGTCTTTGGCGGCGCGGACATCGAGCGCATCGCGCAAGCCATCGCCGAGGAAATTGAGGGAGAAGAGAGTGAGGGAGAATACGGCGCCCGGGAAAACGAGCAGCCACCAGAACTCCTCCATGTCATCGGCGCCATACTTGATCAAGACGCCCCAGGAACTCATCGGCGGCTGCACCCCCAGGCCGAGAAAACTGAGGAAGGCCTCGAGCAGCATGACGGCCGGGATCGTGAGCGTCGTGTAGACGATGATGGGCCCGAGGACATTCGGAATCACGTGGCGGAAAATGATCCGCCCGCGGCTGAGTCCCAGGGCGCGCGCCGCCTCGATGAACTCCATCCGCTTCACCGAGAGGACCTGGCCGCGGACGATGCGCGCCATCGTGAGCCATTCGACCGCGCCGATCGCGAAGAAGAGCAGAAAGATATTCCGGCCGAAAAAGACCATCAGCAGAATGACGAAGATCGTGAACGGCAGGGCGTACATGATGTCGACCACCCGCATCATCAGGGCGTCGAGTTTGCCGCCGACGAACCCGGCCACCGCCCCGTACGACACCCCGATCACGAGGGCGACGAAGGTGGCGATCAGGCCGACCGTGATCGAGATCCGGCCGCCATAGAGGATCCGGGCCAGCAGATCGCGCCCGAGCGTGTCGGTGCCGAGCCAATGGGCGGCGCTCGGGGGCGTCGCGCCCAGGTCGAGCGCCTGGTCCTGGTAGGACTGCGCGAAGAGCGGCCCGATGGAGCAGAGCAGGATCATCGTGATCACCACCAGGCCGCCGGCCAGGGCGAGACGGTTGCGGCGCAGCCGGTGCCAGGCGTCGTTCCAGAGCGAATGACCGCGCTCGGCCAAATCCGGTGCCGCCGCGGGCAGCCGCTGAGGGGAGGGCGAAAGCATGGGCGCTACGGGCGGACGGCGGCCGTCATTCGAAGCGGAGCTTGGGGTTGAGCCACACTTGCACCACGTCGACGACGAGGTTCAGGATGACGATCAATCCGGCGTACAGGATGACCGTGCCGAGGACCAACGTGTAATCGCGATTGAACGCCGAGTTGACGAATTCGCGGCCCAGGCCCGGAATCTGGAAGATGGTCTCGATAACGAATGACCCGGTGAGGATGCCCGCCACGGCGGGCCCGAGAAAGGAGACGACCGGCAGCAGGCCGCCCCGGAGGGCGTGCCGGAAGATGATGCGGGACTCGGTCGCCCCCTTGGCGCGGGCGGTGCGGATATAATCCTGATTGAGGACCTCCAGAAAACCGCCGCGGGTGAGCCGGGCGATATAGGCCGCATACACCGATCCCAGGGTCAGGCAAGGCAGCACCCGGTCGCTGGGACTATTCCAGCCGGAGGCGCTGAACCAGCCCAGATGGATCCCGAAGGCGAGGACGAGGAGGGGCCCCAGGACAAAGGTCGGCACGCAGATCCCGGTCATGGCGGCGGACGAGCACAGATAGTCGACCCAGGTGTTGCGGCGCACCGCGGCCAGGATGCCGAGCGGCAGGCCGAGGCCGAGCGCCAGGAGGAGCGACCAGCCCCCGAGTTCGAGCGAGGCCGGCAGCTTGTCGGCGATGATCTCGTTGACGGTGCGGTTGGGATATTTGAACGACGGGCGAAAATCGATGCCGAAGGCGGCTTTGAGGTCGAGGCCCTCGCGCAGAGCGAAGGGATGAAAGGACTTCGGGGTGAGGTCCCAAAGGTAGTCCCGGTACTGCTTCCAGAGCGGGTCATCGAGATGGTAGTAGGCGTCGAGATTGCGCTGCACCTCGGGGGTCACCGCCTTTTCCGCCGTGAACGGGCCGCCGGGCACGAACCGCTGCATGAAAAACGTGCCGGTGATGATGATGAACATCACCGGGATCGCTTCCAACAGTCGCCGGCCGACAAATCGCAGCATGAATACGGGGTATTGAGCGGCAGCGCGGCAAAAGGGAAAGATGAAAACGCCGCCCTACGGGGCGGTGGGCATCATGGCGTCCCGCCGGGCTTGGAACTCGGCCGCCTTCAGTGGGGCGAAGTCGAGGCCGGCGGCCAGGGGCAGCACGAAGCTGGCCACCGGCAGCAGAAGGAGGAATCGCATGGCGCCAAGCTGCGCGGATCCCCCGCAAATGGCAACGGCGCAATCGGATTCAGGGGGCGCGCACCGGATCGAGCCAAAGACTCGGATAGTAGCGGGTCCACAACGCGTCTTCGCGCCAGCCGTGGACATAGGGGCGCATCGCCCAATTGCGGGCGTTGAAATACAGCGGGGTGAGCGGGCACTGCGCCAGCAGGCGCGTTTCGGCGGCCTGCAGCAGTTGCTGGCGCCGGTCCGCTTCCGGCGCGCGGGCCGCCGCCGCGATCAAGCCATCGAACTGCGCGTCGCTCCACTGTGGATAGTTATCGCCCGCGCCGGTAACGAAGCTGCCCAGGGTCGGCAGCGGGTCGGCGACCTGCGGAATCAGGGGCAGGAACGCGATGTCGTAGCGCCCGGCGCGGGCGGCCGCCAGATGGGTGCGCGCCTCGCGGTTCACGATCGCGACCTCGAGGCCGAGATTTTTTTCCCACATCGCCTGGATCGCCTCCAGCACCGGGCTGCCCGACCAGCCGGATAATTCCAGCGCCGGCCAGAGGGCGCCACCGGGGAATCCGGCCGCGGCGAGGAGCCGCTGGGCTTCGGCCACCGCGCCGGCATCGTCGGGGCCGGCCACGGCGCGGCCGGCCCCGAGTTGGGTGGCGGTATCGGCGGCGGGACGCAGCTCGGGCGGGACGAGCCGATAGGCGGGTTCCTGTCCGCCGCGCACCACGTCGGCGACCAACTGCACCCGGTCGATGGCCAGCGCGAGCGCCTGCCGGACGCGCCAGTCGCCGAGCGGCGGGCGGCGCACGTTGAAGGCGAGGAAGCGCGTCTCCGCGAGGGGAGCATGGTGCAGCTCGGCCGGTCGCTCGCGCGCATACGTGTCCAGCTTGCTCGTCGGGACCTTCATCGTCACATCGACCTCCCCGGCGCGGTAGGCGCGCTCCTCCGCGTTGTCATCGTCGAAGCGCACGAACTGCATCCGATCGATTTGGATCGACGCCGCCGCGCGGTAGCGCGGGTTCTGGCTCACGGCAATGCGCTGATTTGGCCGCCATTCGGTCAGGATGAAGGGGCCGTTGCCCACAAAATTTTCCGGCCGCGTCCATTGGCGCCCGAAGCGGGCGACGACCCGCGGATTGGTTGGGATCCAAGGGCCGCTCGCGACGTAATCGAGAAAGCGCGGGGTCGGGCGCTCGAGCGTCACCACCAGCTCGTCGGGGTGCGGGGCGGCGAATCCGACCCGGGCGAAATCGGTGAGTTGTCCAGCCGCGAAAGCGCGGGCATTCACGACGGCGAAGAACAGGTCCGCGTGCGGGGCGGCGGTGGCCGGATCGAGGGCCCGGCGGTAGGAGGCGACAAAATCCGCGGCGGTCACCGGTTCGCCGTTCGACCATTGCGCGCGCGGGTCGAGATGAAACCGCCAGACCAGTCCATCGGACGACACGGCCCAACGGTCGGCGGCGGCCGGGGCGGGAGCTTCGGCCCGGGCCGTCGGCACAATCAGGCCCTCGCTCAGCGCGCGGATGACGAAGAAATCGTCGGGCAACGCGGCCACCGCCGGATCGAGGTCGTCCGGTTCGTTGCGCTGGCTGATGCGCAGCACGCGCAAGCCGGTCGCCGCCGGGGCGTCGGTCCGGGGCTTGCAACCGCTGAGGGCAAGCAACGCCAGCACGGCGAGGCCAATGGGTGGAATCCTCATTCGTCCCTGGCACTTGTGGCGAGAAGACCGCGCAAACGCACCTCAAAACCCCCGCGCCGCCCCTTGGTCACCGGGCCGCGGCCGGGCGACGAAGCTTGCCATTCTCCCGGGGCCATCGTGAGAATTGCGGTTCGGTTCCCGGAGGAGTGGCTGAGTTGGTTTAAGGCACCTGACTTGAAATCAGACGTGGGCGCAAGCTCACCGGGGGTTCGAATCCCTCCTCCTCCGCCAATTTTATCGCGGCGAAGCCCGCGTTATAAATTGCCGCGTCGAAGCTTGCGTCCAGCAAGCGAAGACGGGCGCTCAGTGCCGATCGCGATCCCCACCGCCATGCGCGGCGGCTGCGGGCCGCGCCGCCGCCGGCCGGGGCGCGCTCGGCATGAAGGACCCGCGAGCGGCCGGGTGGGCGTCATCGTGACGATCGTAAGCGGGATGGGCGTAGATTCCACCCTCCACATAGCCAGGGGCATCGTAGTAAACCGGGCCGGTATAGCCGAAACCGCCATACACGGTGCCACTTTCTGCATAGCCGCCATCGGCCACACAGCCGCCGAGCAGGCCGAACGAGCCGGCCGCGAGCAGAGGAAAGAGGAGCGAGGCTTTGGAAAATTTCATGGCTTTGGGGGGAGGCTGCCCACCGCGGCGGGAGCCGCTTCGGCTTCATTGTGCTCCACCAGGCCGACGGCGGCGCCGACGCTGTCGGCAATGATGGCCAGGTGCGTGTCCGCATCCAGCGCCCGTGCTCCCACCAAGATCCGGCCGCCCAGGCCGGGGACCCGGCCCAGCGTATCCTTCAGGTCAGTCACGCGGACGAAGCCGAGCCACGCCGGCTTGCCTTGCGACTGCGCATACAAGGGAACGATGCTGGCGCGGGCATAGCCGCCGCTGCTGAGCAGAAACGTATCGGGCCGCTGGAGGCGCGAATCCGGCAGCACCTCGTAGCCGAGCGCGGTGTGATAGGAGAGCGCGGCGGCCGATGGATCGCGGGCGAACAACTCGGACCAAGTCCAATCGCCGGGGTCCGGCCGATACTCTCCCGGATCGCCCGAGGAGGAATGGATCACGCCGATCAGGGCGCCTTCGGCGTCGGCAAAAATCGCTTGGGTGCCGCGCGCCGGCAGATCCTTTGCGGCAAAGATGACATGGCCGCCGCCGGCGATGGCCGCGCTCAGCGCCTGGGCGACATCCGGGACGGAAATGTAGTGCACCCAGCGGCCGCGAGTCGGGCCGGGCAGTTTGCCGGGGCGCAGCAGCGCGATCCCGGCGATGGGCCGGTCCGCGTTGGACAGGACAATGTAGTCATGGAGGCCCTGGCCGTTCTCGCGTTCGACGGTGGTGGCCGTCCAGCCAAACAGGCCGGTGTAGAACTGCGTCGCCGCCGCTTGGTCCGCGGTCAACAAGTCGGCCCAGACAAATTTGCCCGGAAAGTTGTCCGTAGTGGCGGGGGTGTTGATCGGGGGCATTTCCGCCGCACCCATCGGGAGCGCCAGTGCGGCAGCCAGAATCAGTGCCAATGTCTTCACGGGGGGAATAGACCGGCTTTAATCCTTTCGGTTCGGATAAGATTTGCCGCCGGCGGAATGGGGGACCGAAAAACCGCCTCGCTTCAGCCGGGTTCGGGCGCGGCCCGGACGATCGCGCCGGCGGCGAGCGGGAGCGGCTTTGGCCGCGACGCGGCCTCCAGCTCGGCGAACAGTGCGGCCACCGGCAGCGGATCGGTGGCGGGTCCGGCGAACGCGCGGTCGATCGCCGCAGTCAATTCGTCGTAGGTTAGGCCGCGCTCCCGCGGCGTTGCTGGATTTGGCAACGGTTACGGGGCCTCCGCTCCCCGCGCGGTCCAGGCGGAGCGCAGGGCCCGCGATTCCCGCAGCGTGGCCGCCGCCCATAGCAGCCGCGTGGCGCCGAAATGCTCGGCCGTTTCCGCCCGGCGATCGGGGCGCAGCGTGGCCATCAGGAGCCCGCCGTCCGCGCTGACGTCGTAGGGCAGGTTGGAGATGCCGGCGAACTCGCCGTGCACCCGCGCGCCCGCCGCCGCGGCCCATCCGACCGGCCCAAAGCGGTGGCAGCCGTGGCGCCGGATCAGCCACGCGATCCAGTCGGGCTCCGAGATCGCCTCGGCGCCGGCCAGCAGCAGCTCGTCAAGCGTGCCCGTTTCGGGCCGGCCCATGACGGCATCGATGCACTCGAGGACATCCGGGGGCAGCAAGCCGGCATCCCGCAGTTCCGCCATGAACTCGCCGTCGGTCTTGGGATCGAGAAAATGCATGGCGACGGGAGGTTCGTCACGGCGCGAGCGCGGTCGTTTGGGCCCAGGGCGCGGCTACCAGCGGCGGATCGGCCGAATCGGGGAGATCCTCGAGGCACCAGCCGCCGCCGCAAGGGGCGACGCGCAGATCGGTGCGATCGGCGAGCTGGAGCAAGGCGGCCGCCGCGGTGGGGGCGGTAAAAATGGCGCTGAGCCGGCGACCGGGGGGACCGAAATAGGCCACCGGGACGGCCCACGCCCGCGCGATGTCCGCGACCACCTCGGCGGCGGGCGCCTGGTCGAAGGCGCACCGGTAACCGTTCGCGGCCCGGTGGATGGCGCCGTGAGCAGACGCAATTTCTTCGCCGGGCGGCGGTGGTCTCGCGCTCGGGTCGGCGGCCGCGGTACCTGCGGCCCAAAGGCCGGCGGCGACGGCGGTCAGCGCGGGCCGCCATGGGAAAATACTGGGCGCGGTCATCATGAAGAGCGGTTGCGTGCCGGCCGCAGCAGACCGAAAAATGCGATCGCGGCCCCGCAAGGCCCCAGGAGGTGGGCCGGGCCGTTGGCGACGCAGCACAGCGTCAGCGAATACCCCAGGGCGCACGCCAGCGCGATCCGGCGCCACCCGCACGCGAGGGCAATGATCAAGCTGAATGCGCACAGCATCCCCGCCGAAAGCCAGAGCGCGGCGGCAACCTGCGCCTGGGCGGCGCGGAGGACGTGCTGCAGCGTGACCGGATCAAGGTCGGGGACCGGCGCGGCGGAATTCATAGGGGAGGGAGGGCGATCGATCCGGGTCGGGATCGCAGCATCTCGGCCGGGCGGATTTCGACCCGATAGGGGTGTTCTCGGCTCGCCGCGTTGGCGATGCCGGCAGCCGGCTCGTTCCGCCCCGCGCGCAGAAACGCCGCCCAAGCGGGATCCCGCCAGACCGCGGTGCGCTCGGCCGCCGTCAGCTCCCGGTAGGTTTTGGGGCGGTAGGTGAAGCCGCCGGCCAGCGGACCGAGCGCGAACCGCCGCCCCGGGGCGGCCTCGGCACCGGGCGCCGCCGGAAGAATGTCCGCGCGATAGGCGGGCGTGCTCGTGGCGGCGGCGGCGAGGAAGGCGTCGCATTGCGTGAGGACGCTCGTTTCACCCGCGGCGGCGGCGGACCCGGCGGCGAGGAGCAAACAGAGAAAAAGGAGCGGGAGGGTCACAGCGGGGTGCGGGCACCGCGATCATAGCAAGCGGCCGGATTGAAAACGCCGGGTCGGAGGCAGATCGCGGCGGACCGGAGGCGGCGGAGTCAAGGGTGGGGCTCCGGGAGCGGCCGGATCTCCACCCCCCAGGGACTGAGCCATTGCCCAAATCCGACGTCGACGGGGCGATTGGTGTAGATCCGAAACGCGCGCTCTTCGGCGACGGACCGATAAGTCTGCAGCCGGAGCTGGTAGGTCGGCTTGAGGACACTCTGGCCCGATTTGATCTCGGCAAATCCGGTTTCCACGCTGTCGACCACCGTGCCGCGCGCAAATCCGCGGTCGGTGTATTGGGCCTGCCCCACGATCTGCTTAAAGTCGGGGCTTTCGATCTGGGCCGGAGAGGGCCGCCAAATCTCCGTGTTCTTGCGGATGCGCAGCGCGCCGAGCGCCCGGACCTCCGCCGCCTGGCCCGAGGCGAGGGGGCGGGGGATGCCCCGGACCCCTCGGGCCGCGGCCCGGGCGGGCGTCGGGGCGCCGGCGCCCAGGAAACCCATGGCCGGATCGAGCAGCGGGTGATCCACGGCCTTGGCGGCCAGCAGGCGCCGCAGCGCCCGGACTTTGCCCGGATCGCCCAGCCAGCCGCGGCCGGCCGCCAGTTCGATCAGCCACGCCGGATCGGTCGCCACCGCCGCCTCAAAGGCGCGGGGTTCCGGCGAAAAGCAGCTGAGCGCAAAATGGCAGGACCATTTGGGATCCGAGCGCACCTCCTCCGGCCGGACGGTGAAGCCGCGCGGGTAGAGCCGCGGCAGGGACCAATACGCATAGAACGGATTCGAGACCAGGATCTCCCGGAAAGGCCCCACGGCCTCGCGGGGATGGCGCATAAGAAACACGGCCGCGGCCGCGGCATAGTCGCGCTTCGCATCGGCACACCAGGACGTGACCTCGCCGAGGAGCCGGGGATCGCGGCGTTGCCGCGCCAAGCGGACGCCCCAATAGCTATCCTGAACCAGGGTCTGGCGATAAAATGGCGCCGGTTGCCGCAGGCGCTGGCGGTGCAGGTCCGCCCAATTGAGCAAATGGAATACCGCCTCGCCGGATCCGGCCAAGCCGGGTTCGATCTCCGCAGCGGTGGCTTCGTAGTGGCGGCAGAGCAGCGCGGTGGCGCAGGCCGGATGCCGGACGATCGCCGCGCGCAACGCCGGCTCTCGCCAGGCGGCGGGACCCACCTGCGCCAGCAAATCGGGCCGGTAGCGCGCGAGTTCGGCGGCCGGCGCGCTCCCGCCCCGGCGCGCGGCGGCCACCCGCTGGGCCTCCCAGGCGTCCTTCCAGCCCGGGCGGGCGGCGGGGGGCGCCAGGCGCCAGAGGGCGGCGGGCCGGCTGAGGATGGGCGGATGGGGACTCAAGGCGAGGGTTCCGGCGCGGACGCCGCGGCGGCGGACCGGACCGCGGCCATGCGATCCGACCCGTTCGGGGATGATAGCACGGAGCCTTGTTATTATGGCGGCCTCTGCCCGATGAATGCTTTCTCCCCCGCTTTGCGGTTCTGGCGCCGCTGGGTCGCCGCCTGCGCCCGGTATCTGCCGCTGGAGTCGCCGACGGCCTGCATGGCCGGAACGGTGTTATTTCTGGTCGGGGCCTGCGGTCTGTTGCCCAATTTGGAAGGCTGCGCGCGCCGAACGCCGCTCTTGGTCATGGCCCTGGGGGGCTGGAAGTGGGGCTGGCTCAGCTTGCGTGCCCTGCAGGGCGGGCTGATCCTGGCCGCTTACGCCGGAGCGGGACTATTCCAAGCCCGGTGCCTGCAGCTGTGCTTTCCCGACTATTACGATGCGGCGGGGCTGGCCGGCGGCGTTTCATCCCGGAGGCGGCGGCGCGCGCCGGTGGCGATTGCCGGGATGCCGGTCGAACCCGACGAACTCCGGACGTCAATTCTGGTGACCGGGGTCACTGGCTCGGCCAAGACGGCCGGCGTGCTGCTGCCGGCGCTTGCCCAGTTGCTGGCCGCCTACCACGAGGATTCCGGCGCCGGCGAATTCCAAAAGCTGGGCGCCTTCATTCCCGAGGTGAAAGGTGACCTGGTGGATGCGGCCATTTATCTGGCGCACGAGGCCGGCCGGTGTGTCAGCCGCGAGGTGCTGATCATCTCGCCCTCGAGCCGGATCCCCGTGGTCCGCTATCGCGACGAGGCGGGGCGCGCCTGGTATTTGGCGGGGCGCGGCGGTTCGGGCGGATCGGAGGCCGGCGACCTTCTGCCCGCCCTGGTATTTCCGCCGGATCATCCCCGGTCCGGCGAGCGCGTCAGCGCCGCGGCGCTCGAGGATCCGGCCGACGTGGAAGCGGTGCTGCCGAGCTGGGCGCGGGCGGCCATTCCCCTCGGCGCACGGCGGCCGCGATTCATCGGCTGGCGGTGGCAGGGGGACCGCCTGCGCCGGGTGCGCTGCACGAACCGGCCGGAGGATCCGGAACTGGTGCCGGAGGACGGATGCGGGAACGGGTGGGCGACTCCGCCCGGCATCCTGACCGCCGAGACGGTGCTCTATGTCGACAACCGGGTGCACTACAATCTGGTGGACGCGCGCCTGCCGCCGGCTGAGGCGGCGGAGCGCCTCACCCGCCTCGCCACCCTGGCCCGTGGCACGGCTGCCCGGGGCGAAAACGATTATTTCTACGAGCAAGGCCGCAAGCTGATTGCCGCCTGCATCTCCCTGCATCGGGCGGTGAGCCCAGCGCCCTGCACCGCCGCCGACATCGTGCGCCTGGCGACCCAGGACGGTCCGCTCGAAGCGGCGCTGGCGGCGCTGGCGGAGCGCCTGGGGGCCCTCGCCGCCGCGGCCGAGGCCGCGGAGGCCGAGCGGGCCGAGGAAATCCGGCGGCGCCGGATCGCGCCGCTGCGCGAACTGGAGGCGTTCTTCCGCGACGAATGGCGCAAGATGGTCGCGGATGGAAAAACGGCCAACGTCATCAAGTCCACGTTGTCGGCGGCGTTCGGCCTCTTTTTGCAGGACGCCAATCTGGCGGAGACTTTCTGCCAGCCATCGTCCTTCTCCTTTGAGGATATCATTCAATCCGGCAAGCTGATCGGCCTGGTGCCGGGCGACCGTTACGAGCAATTGGGCCGACTGCTCGGCACGGCCTGCAAAATGGATTTCCAGAGCACGATGCTCTCCCGCAACGGGCGGCCGGACCTGAACCCCACGCGGCTCGCGTTATATTTTGCCGATGAATGCCACAAGTACATCGTCAGCGGATCCGCCTCCGCGGGCGACCCCTACTTCATGAACCTGTCGCGCTCCAACCACGTGGTGAATCTGTGCGCCACCCAAAGCTATGCCTGGATTGTGGAGGTGCTCGGCCGCGAGGCGGCCAATGTGTACATCTCCGCCTTTGGCGTCCAGTTTTGGCTGCAGCAAACCGACCCGGAAACCTGCCGCCGCGCGGCGGAGATCTGTGGCTCGATCACGCGCGAGAAATTCAGCGCCGAGCACGATCTCAACCTCGGCGGCTTGCTGGGCGCGCTCGGTTCGGGCCGGGAAATGGTGATTCGGCATCGGCGCCGGGACGAGGAGAGCCCCCGCCACCGGGCGGAGGATTTTGCGCTCCTGGATGTGGGCGAGGTCGTGGCGTACAACAAGGGCCGGCCGGGCCGCTTCGACAAGGTGACCAAGGGCCGCGTCCGGTACCATTTTTGCACCTCGCGGCCGGCGGGCGTGGCCGCGGTCCATGCCCGGGTGCGCGAATACTACCGGGAAGTCTTGGAAAATCTGGCGGACGACCACGGCGAGATGGCCCGCTGGGACTGCGACGCGCCGGTGCCGCCACCGGTGGCAGCCGCGCCCGCGGCGGCGGTCCCGGATCCAACGGCGCCGGCCGGTCTCACCGCCCAGGATATCGGGCGCGAACGCGCCGCATTTGCGGCCTACGTCGGCAGTTTGGACGCGGCGGTGGGCGAACTCACCGGCGAGGACCCGATCGATCTGGCGCTGGCCGACGCCGCGGCGACGGGGGTGTGGGATTCGGCGGCGCAGAAGGCGCGCCAGGAACTGGCCCGGGTCGAAAGCGTCCGGCGCGCGGCCGGGCGCCGCTGGCCGGGTGGCGCCGAAGGGAGTCCGCCCCCATGACCGCCGGGCCGCCCGCCGATGGGTTCGCGCCGCTGATCATGGGCTTCGGCACCGAGGAGGTGGTCATCCTCTTCGCTCCCGGGGGCATGTTCCGCTCGATCGCGTCCGCCGCGCCATGGCGCGCGGGGCTGCGTTTCCTCGCGCCGGGAGGGGACCACCCCGGCCTGCTGGCCGAAATTCCCCGCGCGGCGCTGCGCCCGCTCCTGGCGGGCGCCCCCGGGCACGAGGTGGAAGCCGAATTCAAGCGGCGATTGTTTGAACTTGCGACGCCGGCCGAGTGGCCTGAGTTCTGACCGGCCGCCCGTCCCCTTATCATGAATTCCCTTAAGAATGATCCTGAATCCGATTTTGGCCCGGTGCTCGCGCTGGGGCTGGGCGCCGGACCGCTGCGCGTTCGTTATTGCCCGGGACCGGCGCGCGATCCACTGGCGCCATACCCGTTGCTGCAGCGCGAGGGCGCGCCCTACAACCGGTGGCTTTCCGCCCATGTCCTCGATCCCTTCTTGGCGCGCTGGGCGGGCCGGGCCGCCGGCTTTGCCGAGTTGGCCGCCGAAGTGGGCGCCGTCGGCGACCGCGGGCGCCAAGCCTTTGGGCAGGTGCTCCCGGCGGCGGCGGCCGGCGGCGGACCGGCGATCCTGGCCGCCCTGGCGGTCACGGCCAATCTGCTGCGGACCGTGACGGCGATCGGCGAAGCGCTGGCGTCGGGCCGCCCGGCCGAGGGTCCGCCCTGGGAGTTGTCGCGCCTCTGGTGCGGCCGGATGCCCCATTTGGAGCGGGGCGGCCGGGTGGCCGATCCGGCGAAGGCGCGGCGGGGTCCGGTGCAGCGGAGCAGCCGGAGCGCCGCGCGGGAATTGGGGGGCGCCCTGGGCTGTTCGGTGGACGCCGTCGAAGCTTCGTCCCGCGAGGCGATCGAGACGTTGCGCCGCGAGATTCGGCGTTCCGGACTATTCACCGCTGACGATCTGCGCCAGATTCAGGCCGATCCGCCGAGAGCACGCGGCGATGCCGGCGGCGGCGATCGGGCTCAGGAGAAGAGATCCGGAGTCGTGCGACTCAGAAAATCCTCCATGTAGGAGGTCGTGGCCTTGCCTTCGATGAAGACCGGATCGGCCATGATGGCCTTGTGCAGCGGAATCGTGGTCTTGATGCCCCGGATCAGGTATTCGCTGAGCGCGCGGTAAGCGCGCTCGAGCGCGATCTTGCGGGTGCTCCCGGTGCAAATCAGCTTTCCGATCATCGAGTCGTAGTAGGGCGGAATCGTATAGCCGCTGTAGGCATGGCTGTCGACCCGCACGCCGTGCCCGCCGGGCGAGTAATAGAGGCCGATCGTGCCGGGCGAGGGGGCAAAGTTGCGGGCCGGGTCCTCGGCATTGATCCGGCATTCGATCGCGTGCTTTTCCCAGCGAATGTCGCCCTGGTCCCATTCGAGCTTCTCGCCGTTGGCGATCCGGATCTGCTCCTTGATCAAGTCGATCCCGGTGACTTCTTCGGTCACCGGATGCTCCACCTGGATCCGCGTGTTCATCTCAATGAAGTAAAACCGGCCCTTGGCATCGACCAGGAATTCGATGGTGCCGGCATTCTCGTATTCTGCGGCGGAGGCGGCGCGCACCGCGGCCTTGCCCATTTTCTTGCGCAGATCGGGGGTTAGGAAAGGGGAGGGGGATTCCTCGATGAGCTTTTGATGCCGCCGTTGCACCGAGCAGTCCCGCTCGCCCAAATGGATGACCTTGCCGTGGCTGTCGCCGAGGATCTGGAACTCGATGTGCCGGGGCCGCTCGATGTATTTTTCGATGTAAACGGCGCCATTGCCGAAGGCTTTCTCGGCTTCGCCTTTGGCCACGTGGTACTCTTTGGCGAACGAGACATCGTTGTGGGCGATCCGCATGCCGCGCCCGCCGCCGCCGGCCACCGCTTTGATGATGACCGGATAACCGATGGAGCGGGCGACCTTGACCGCCTCGGACTCCGAATCGACAGGCCCGTCGCTGCCCGGCACGATCGGCACGCCCGCTTTGCGCACCGTATCCTTGGCGACTGCCTTATCCCCCATCATTTTTATGGAATTGGATTTAGGTCCGATGAACTTGATGTTGCACGACTCGCACTGCTCGGCGAACTTGGCGTTCTCCGACAGGAACCCATAGCCCGGATGAATGGCATCGACGTCCGCAATCTCGGCGGCGCTGATGATGCGGTCGGCCCTCAGGTAGCTGTCGGCGCTCTTGGGGCCGCCGATGCAAATCGCCTCGTCCGCGAGCTGGACATGCAGGGATTGCACATCCGCCTCGGAATACACGGCGAGAGTCTTGATCCCGAGTTCGCGGCAGGCGCGGACGATGCGGAGCGCGATTTCACCGCGATTGGCGATGAGGATTTTTTGGATCATCGGTAAATGGAAGACGGCAAGCCCCCAACCGCTATCGGATTGCGCCAATTAGGCGTCCGACCCGGCGGCACGAGGACGCGGATCGCTCAGCTTAGTTTGACCTTAAAGAGGCGTTGGCCGTATTCGACCGGTTGGCCGTTCTCCACCAAGACTTCCAAGACGGTGCCCTTGGTCTCAGCTTGAATTTCATTCATGATTTTCATCGCTTCAATGATGCAAACCACGGAATTTTCGACGACTTTGGTATCGGTGTCCGCGAACGGCTTACTTTCCGGCGATGCGGCCCGATAAAATGTCCCCACCATGGGCGACTTGATGTACCCCACATCGGGTCCATCCGCGGCCGCCGGACTGGACGGTGGGCCGGCCGGCGCGGCTGCGGGAGCGGCCGACGGACCGGATTCGGCGAGTCCATACGAGGGATTGGCGGCGTGGCTCGCGGCGACCACCGGGATGCCATTCATGCCGCGGCGGATTTTTAATTTGAAGCCTTCTTCCTCGACCGCAAACTCAGAAAGCTCTGAGCGCTTCATCAACTCGATGATTTGTTTGATCTGTTTTAGGTCCAAGATTGGCCTTAGTTGAATTGGGCAGATGAACGTGGGGTCGGCTGGTGCGGCGAGGGCCTGTTCAAGACTATTGCGAGAAAGAAGCAATCTATGTATTTTGGAAATTGGCTTAAAATTGTCTAAAACCCGGGGGATTTGGTGAAAAATAGCGAAATTTTGATGAGAAATGGGCCTTTTGGCACTATTCGGCCGCCAGAGGGGAATTTGAATTTAGGTGGCCATTTGGAAATTCCCCGATACCTACTGGCCACCGCTTGATGAACCTGCCCCTCAAATTTTCGGCTCGGGAAGGTGAAAAAGAGGGTAAAGTCGTCGATTTTTCATCCAATTCGACCCCAAAACACCCGTTTTCCGGGGTTTTTGACCTTTTGCAACCTCACCTCGAAGCGCTCAACGAGTTTTTACGCGGCCAATTGGCCGCGTTTGAGCCGGAGATCCGTGACATGGCGGACTACTGCATCGATACGACGGGAAAGCGGATCCGGCCCGCCCTGGTTTTTTTGAGCGGTTGTAGAACGGTCGAAGCCGTCGAAACCGATCTGGTGCGGGCGGCGGCGGTGGTGGAGTTGATCCACTTGGCCACTCTGGTGCACGACGATATCATGGACGGGGCCGACCTGCGGCGGGGGCGCCGTACGGCAGCCCGCGAGTATGGCCCGGCGGCGGCGG
>Ga0182024_10001919_pt1 | contig 52415 bp, 40 predicted proteins | sample P32metaG_FD_120480 | JGI IMG/M metagenome (GOLD analysis project Ga0182024, IMG submission 120480) | Permafrost microbial communities from Stordalen Mire, Sweden - P3-2 metaG (Illumina Assembly) | ecosystem: Environmental > Terrestrial > Soil > Wetlands > Permafrost | place: Sweden: Stordalen... | reverse complement strand
CGCACATTCGGCGGCAACAAATATCCCTGTTCCGGGTTGTACTCGTAAAAATTTGGCATCGCGCAACCTCCTGCGCGAAGTATACCTGTACTGTCAAGCCGAGTTGCCACACAGACTCTGAAGTCTGTCCTACTCAGGCACTCGTGATAAAGTAGCCCCCTGAACGATGGCGCAAATCGAAACATCCGTCCAAATTGCCGCTCCAGCCGAACTCGTATTCGCTTTTTTTGTGCCCCAGCGAATGCCTTACTGGTATGGCGCGGACATGGAAGCGTGCTTGGAAGTTCAAGATGGCGCTTCGGACTTCGCCCTCGCGCAGAAAGTGCGCGTCACCGGGCATTTGGGAAAGCGCGAAGTATCCCACACCGCTGTGGTTACGGCGCTGCGGCAGGCGCGGCTATTCGAATGGCGCTTTGAAGACCGCTACGGCGTGAAGGGACTCGAACGCTGGGAGCTCGCGCCTGTAGATGCGCCGGGCGCTGCAGGGGCGCCAATAACAGTCGTGCGAATGCGCAGCGATTATAAATTGCCCGGCGCGCTTGGCAAGGTCATGGATTGGCTGGTGACGCGGCACGCGGTCGCTCGCCGCAACCAGGATTACCTCGCCCGCCTTAAACGGTACGCGGAACACGGCGAACTAGAATAAGCACATGACATTCGAACAAAATAACGAGCTCCCCGAGCCAAACCTGAAGCGGTCCTGGCTGGCCCCGCCGAGCGGCCACCGCGACGGCTTTCAGGAGATTTGGTGGAACGAGCGCGAATTGCGGGCCGCCTGGCGGCTGGTGATTTATTTCGTGCTCTTCGGCGGTTTTGCCGTCGCGCAAACTTTGCTGGCCGTCGCTATGCGCTTTCCGATGCCTTCGCGCACGGACCTGACTGCGCCCGGCTTGCTGGTCCAGGAAGCCATTCTGATGTATGCAGCGATGGGCGCCGCGGCGATTATGGGTTTGCTCGAGCGGCGGCCGTTCGGAATCTACGGACTGCCGGGAACCGCCGCGTTCGGTGCTCGATTCTGGCAGGGAATCCTCTGGGGACTCGGGATGATTACGGCGATGATCCTCCTGATCCGTTTGCTGGGTGGATTTTCTTTAGGCGACCTGGCGTTGCACGGCCCTGAGCTATGGAAATACGCGGGCTTGTGGGGAATCGTTTTCCTTTGCGTCGGATTGTTTGAAGAATTCGGGTTTCGGGGTTACGTGCTATTCACGCTGGCTTCGGGAGTTGATTTTTGGCCGGCGGCGACAACGTTATCGGCGGCGTTTGGCCTGCTTCACCTGGGCAATGGTGGTGAAGATCGAGTGGGCGCCCTGAGCGTATTCGTGATCGCAATGTTCTTCTGCCTGACGTTGCGGCGAACTGGAAATTTGTGGTTTGCGGTGGGAATGCACGCTGCGTTCGATTGGGGAGAGACATTTTTATTTTCCGCTCCCAATAGCGGCCTTGTTGCGCCCGGCCATTTGCTGAATTCTACTTTCCACGGCCCGGTCTGGCTCACGGGCGGCACAGTGGGGCCAGAGGGCAGCGTCATGGCGTTTGCGGTCGTGGCGATTGCGGCCGTGATTTTCAGCCGAGTGTATCCACCTCGGGATAAAAATTAGCTTTGGGGACGGAATTTCATCGATCACATGAACCCCTGGGGGAGTTTTGTGGGTCGGACCTTTAGGTCCGACAATAACAGTTGGCAATATGAAGGGCCTTTAGGCCCTGATGCCTCAGGGGCTAAAGCCCATACTACTTTGGTCGCTAATGTCGGAGCTAAAGCTCCGACCCACAAAGCCCACAGCCAATACATCTTCTAAATGGTTCTGCACCATGCCGCCGGAGGGCTGTCTCCGAACTATTCGACTACAATCCGGAGGAATTTTTTCTTACCGATACGCAAATCATAGGTTCCCGGTTGCCCTGAGTCGAGCTTAGTAGTGGGGTCGGTTACAACTTTACCGTTGATCTCCAAACCGCCATGCTTAATAATTCGATCCGCCTCGGAAATAGACTCAATTTCCCCTAAATATGCCAAGATTTGAGACCACTTCCGAGAACCGCTAATGAACTGGGGGGCTGGCACCCCCTGACGGAGGAGCCCCCCTTGTTCTTGTATGAACCTGACCTCTTGCACATGCTTGGGCGCTTCGCGGTCGCGGAAAATTCGCTGAAATTCAGCCGCCGCTTTTGCTGCCGCGTCCGCGCCGTGGAATCCCCCGATAATTTCCTGGGCCAGCGACATTTTCACGTCCATGGGATGCCTCGCGCCGGATTTTACTTTGGCGGCGAGCTCTGCAATCTCCTCCGGCGTGCGATCGGTGACCAGGTCGAAGTATGGCCACATCATTTCGTCGGAAATGGACATCAGCCTGCCAAACATTTCCGAAGGAGGCTGAGTGATGCCGACGTAGTTGCCAAGCGACTTGGACATTTTGCGCTGTCCGTCGAGGCCTACCAGGATCGGCATGGTCAGCGCCACTTGCGATGCCTGCCCGTATTCACGCTGAATTTCGCGGCCCACAAGCAGGTTGAATTTTTGTTCCGTGGCGCCCAGTTCGACGTCGGCTTCTAGCGCGACTGAATCATAGGCCTGCAGTAGCGGGTAGAGCAGTTCGTGGATGGATATTGGCAGATTGCCGGCAAGGCGCGAGCGAAAATCCTCGCGCTCGAGCATGCGCGCGAGGCGGTAGCGCGCGCACAGGCGAATCATGTCGTGCCCGCTGAGTTTCCCGAGCCATTCGGAGTTGTAGCGGACCTCGGTGCTTTCCCGATCGAGAATCCTGTAAACCTGTTCCAGGTATGTTTTCGCGTTGGCGTCCACCTGCTCGCGCGTCAAAGGCGGACGGGTCTCGGACTGTCCGGTGGGATCACCGACCATGGCCGTAAAATCGCCGATTAGAAAAATTGCTGTGTGGCCCAGGTCCTGAAAATGCTTGAGCTTTCGCAGAACGACGGTGTGGCCCAGGTGCAGGTCAGGGGCCGTCGGGTCCACGCCCAACTTCACGCGCAGGGGCCGGCCGGTCTTGGCCGAATCTTCCAGCTTCCCGCGTAAATCCTCCTCGCGAATGATCTCCGCCGCACCCTTGCGTAGGTACGCGATTTGCTCGTTCACAGGCTTGAATTGCTTTTTCGTCGTCATGATTCGCTTGTGAGTGCAATCACCCGGCGTCCCTCGATGCGATATTTTCCCGAGAGAATCAATGCCACGGCTTCGGTGTAAATGCGATGCTCCTCGGCCAGAATGCGCGCGGAAAGTGTTTCGTCCGAATCGTCGTCGCGCACGGGCACCACGGCTTGCGCCAGGATCGGTCCTGCATCCAGATTTTCATCCACCAGATGCACCGTGCAGCCGCTGAATTTCATGCCGTATTCGAGCGCCTGCCGCTGCGCCTCGAGGCCCGGGAACGACGGCAGCAGCGAAGGATGAATATTCAGGATGCGCTGCGGAAATGACGCGACAAAGTAGGGCGACAACAGACGCATGAAACCCGCCAGGCAAACCAGTTCGACGCCCGCACGCTGCATCTCCGCTACGACAAGCCGGTCATACGCTTCGCGCGGAAGCCCCTTCGACGGAATTGCGCGCGCCGGAATTCCTCGCTCTGCGGCACGAGCCAGACCCGGCGCATCTTCGCGATTGCTGACGACCAGAACAATTTCCGCGCCGGGAATTCGCCCGGCCACAATGCTATCGGCCAGCGCCTCGAAATTCGATCCACGCCCCGACAGTAAGACTCCAATGCGATGCGACATAAGAAAAAGACGTTAGCATAAGCGCCCCGCGCATCCAACCTGCTCGATTTCAATCCGGCGCATATAAACCCGCACCGTTCACAAAAATCGTGAACAGTGCGGCACCCGCCGACCAAACTCACCTGCTACCGGCAATCCGTTAGAGTTTTCCCCAGAAGGCAAATGTCACCGCTCCCACCAAAAACAGGAACGAGACCGCGTGGTTCCATCGGACCTTTTCGCCGAGGTAAATCCACGCGAACACGACGAACACGCAGAGCGTGATCACTTCCTGGATGATTTTCAGCTGAAAGGCCGTGAATTCGCCGTAGCCGATGCGGTTCGCCGGGACCTGAAAGCAGTACTCGAAGAACGCAATCATCCAGCTCAGGACGATTACGGTCAGCAGGGGAACCTTGCGGAATTTCAAGTGACCGTACCACGCGATGGTCATAAAAATGTTGGAGCAGATCAGAAGAAGAATGGTTTTCATAACGTTCAAATCCTATCACGGTTGTAACGAGGAGGTTATCCCGTGAAGCATGGATCCAAGCGGTGTACGGCCTGCAGCTGCGGTCAGTTTTTTTGACCTGCGACTACTGGCGCAGGTACGAAATGAGCAATTCTCCTTATCTCTTCATGACCAGCGTTCCGGCGATCATGTCGTGGAGCGCCTGTTTTTTCGCCGTGAATCCCGCCATCAACCAGCCGATTCCAAGCGGGATCAGTCCGGTGATGATCTTCGAGAAGAACCGGCCGGAAGCATGTCCGAAGGACAGCCGTTGCCCCTCCGTATTTGTGACTCGCAAAGACATTGCCGCCTTGCCGAAGGTGGCCTGTCGCTCCGAACTCTCCATGCCTGCGAAATAGAGCCATTCGACGCCAAGGAAAAGAATCATCGCAAGAAAGTAGCCAAAAAACAGAGGGCCGAGAATAGCCATAACGGCCTGGGGATTGACTTGGTTCGGCGGAAGCCCGGAAAGACCGGATAAGCGCTGCCCGATTAATGCAAATCCGCCCATGAGAAACACGAGGACGATGAAAATGGCCATGAAAGGGATTCCGAGGATCAATCCATCAATCAGGAGGGCGACAAAACGAACCCAGAATCCGCCATAGGGAAGCGGGCTGGGCGCAGTAGCGACGATCGTTGGGGGTGGCGCGCCGGCCATCATGGGTGGAGGCGGCGCGGGAGTGACAACGGGAGCAGCAGGAAGCCGAACTCCAACTTCCTGCCCGCAGGACTTGCAAAAGCGTGTTCCTTCTTCGACTGCCTGACCACATCGCGTGCAGAACATGAGCAGGTCCCCCGGTGGCAGCGCGGCGGCTGCGGGTTCAAGCTGAGGCGGACTTATAGCGCGAGTGAGACTTGCAGGTCAACTGGTGAAAGGCGAGAACTACAGTGGCAGCTTGCCGGTGAACGCCACGCGCGGTTTGCGCGGATCGGAGCGGCGGATCTGCCCGATGCGATAAAATTTCTCGCGGCGGCGCTTCAATTCCATTTCCAGCGCGCGGTGATGTTCGAGCGGCACAATCAGGATCATTCCCACGCCCATGTTGAACGTCCGAAGCAATTCGTCGCGCTCGAGTTTTCCCAGCATCGCCAGGTAGGAAAAAATTGGCGGGACGGGCCATGTGCCCAGCTCGATTTCCGCCTGTACGCCGCGCGGGAGGACGCGAGGAAGATTCTCCGTGATGCCTCCTCCGGTGATGTGCGCCATCGCGGAGAGCCATCCGCGGGCGACCGTGGTCTTCAGCATTGGCCAATAGCACCGGTGCGGGCGCAATAGCTCCGCGCCGATTTTGTTGCTGACTTCGGCGACGTACGTTTCCGGCTGCAAGCCGGCTTGATCGAACACGAGTTTGCGCGCGAGCGAATAGCCGTTGGTGTGCAATCCGGTTGACGGCAAAGCAATCAGCAGATCGCCCTGATTCACCGCGTTCGTTTTTTTCAAACTTGCGCGTTCCATCACACCGACGATGAAGCCAGCGAGATCGTATTCTCCCGGCACGTACAAACCCGGCATTTCCGCGGTTTCGCCGCCGATCAGGGCGCATCCGGCCGAATGGCAGGCGCGCGACATCCCTTCGACAAGCTGCTCGACGACGTTCGGGTCCATCTTGCCCATCGCCAGATAGTCGAGGAAAAACAGCGGCTCGGCGCCAAGCGTAAGAATATCGTTGACGCAGTGATTCACCAAGTCGCCGCCGACCGTGGAATGGATCCCCATGGCCGCGGCGATTTTCAGTTTCGTGCCCACGCCATCGGCGCTCGAGACCAGCACAGGCTCGCGCCATTTTTTATCGAGCGCGAAAAGACCGCCGAACGAGCCGATGCCTCCGATCACTCCGCGCGTGAACGTGCGCGAAGCCAGCCGCCGGATGCGCTGTTTGGCCTGATCTGCAAGGGAAATATTCACACCGGCATCTGCGTATTCCATGAACGAAGAACTCTTTCTGCCGTGGCGAGAGGAGCCGGGCGGCGTGCCCCGTTGAACTAAAACACTTTGAAGATGCGGCGCCAGCGAACGGCGCCGGGATGAATAAAAACACTCGCGTACGTGACCATGCGTTCGCCGATATGTCCGGGATCCCAGGCATCCCCCGGCGCGTCAATTGACATATACACCATAACGGGCGTCCCAATAATATTATCGTTCGGCACGAATCCCCAATACCTGCTGTCGTAGGAGTCGTCCCGATTATCGCCCATCATGAAATACTCGCCCTTGGGGACCGTCACCGGCCCGTAATTATCCACGGGGTTGGGTGGAGCGGCGCGGTAGGGTTCATCGAGTTTCTGGCCATTGATGTACACAACGCCTTCCCGAATTTCCAGGTGATCGCCGGGCAATCCGATCAGGCGCTTGATGTAGTCCGGAGTTCCCGGAAGAGGGGCGCGAAAGACGATAATCTGCTGGCGATGCGGTTCCCGCCACAGACGCACGTGAAGTGCCGTCATGGGCACCTCGGCGTCATAGCCGAACCGGCTCATGAGCAGGTGATCGCCGACCAGCAGCGTATTCTCCATCGACCCCGAAGGGATCACGCGGGCCTGCACAATCGTTCCGGTTATGAAAAGAAACGCAAGGATCACCCAGAGCCAGGACAACGCCTCGCGCAGAATCACTTTGCTTACTTCCGGTTTTCGCTCCACCGCAACCGGAATTGTTTCGTCAGCGTTCATTTGGCGCCACCTGGATTTCCACCATCTGGGATTCTTCCGGCCCGGCCGCGCGGGATTCGAGTTCACCCTGTGCGCCGTCCACCGGGTACACACCCGTGTAGCAGGAAGTGCAAAACTTAGCGTCGGTATCCCCGACGGCCTCGCGCAAACTCGAGAGCGAAACGTAGCCCAGGGAATCCGCGCCGAGGTAACGGCGGATTTCCTCGAGCGAGATCCGCGAGCGATCGGATCGAGGCTCGCGCGGATCCAGCGGGCCTTCGAAGGCCGCAATTTCTTCCGGCGTCAGGCGCGGGCGTCCGCGGGATTCATCGGCCGCGATCAATTCCTCGCGAGTCGGGGTGTCTATGCCGTAGTAGCACGGTGAGATCGTCGGCGGGCAGCTGATGCGCATGTGAACTTCAGTTGCGCCGGCATCACGCACCAAGCGCACGATTTTCCGGCTGGTAGTGCCGCGTACGATGGAATCATCCACCAGCACCACGCGCTTGCCTTCGAGCATTCCGCGCACCGGATTGAGTTTCAGCTTCACTCCAAAATCCCGGATGGCCTGCTGCGGTTCGATGAAGGTGCGTCCGACGTAGTGATTGCGGATCAACCCCATGCGGAACGGCACTCCCGATTCGAGCGAGTAGCCAATCGCCGCCGGCACGCCCGAATCAGGAACCGGCACGACGATGTCGGCGGGCACGTGATGTTCGCGAGCGAGCAGGCGGCCCAGCTTTTCGCGGCTTTCCTGCACGACACGGCCAAAGACCAGGCTGTCGGGCCGCGCGAAATAAACATGCTCGAAAATGCAGTGCTGCAGCGGCTTTTCCGGTGCGAAGCGCAGCGATTCAATTCCTGTCCTCGTGATCCTCAGCATTTCGCCGGGTTCAATATCGCGGACGTAGGTCGCGCCGATCAGATCAAACGCGCAGGTTTCCGAAGCGACGATCCAGGCGCCGTCAAGCTGGCCCAGCGCCAGCGGGCGGAAGCCCCGCGGATCGCGCAGCGCGTACATTTCGTCGCGCGTCAGCACGAGCAGCGAATAGGCGCCCTCCACCTGATTGAGCGCGTCAGCAAGCGCGCCGGAAAGATTACGCGCCTGGCTGCGCGCCACCAGGTGCACGATCACTTCGGTGTCGCTGGTCGTCTGAAAAATCGAGCCCCGATGTTCCAGCGTGCGTCGCCATTTCACGGCGCTGGGGAGATTGCCGTTGTGGCCCAGGGCAAGTTTTCCCTTGTTGCAATCGGTGACGATTGGTTGCGCGTTCATCAACGAATTGTCGCCGGCGGTCGAATAGCGCGTGTGGCCCAGGGCCGCGTCGCCGGGAAGGCGCGCCAGCACGCTGGGCTGAAAAATATCCGCGACAAGCCCCAGGCTTTTTTCAAGATACAGCTCGCGCCCATCGGTCGAGACGATGCCGGCCGATTCCTGCCCACGATGCTGCAGGGCGTACAGGCCCAGGTAGGCCATCTTCGCAGCTTCGGGATGCCCGAAGACTCCGCACACGCCGCAATGATCGTGGAAATGGTCGTCTTCGATTTGAACGAAATTCGTCATGCTGGTTGATCCACCTGCCGGAAATAAGTCCTTCCATTACCGGAAACTAGCCAGACAAAAATGGGAAGCGATACGGTCAAAAGTATTGCGATTTCATTCGGTTCCAGCACCGGGTTAAACGCATTTCGATTGAACATTTGCGCAACCGCATACAAAGCGATCAGAGCGCAAAGAAAAAAGGAAAAACTCCTGGCCCAGAGATTACGCAATAACACGCCAATTCCTCCGATGATGAAAGCCGCGCCCGTCAGGGAAACGGTAATGACGGCCAGTACGTTTTCGCGGAAGTTCTGGCCTACTGTTTCGGGCTCGAAAATATTAAACGTCAGAAGAATATATACGTAATAAAAGCAAAGCCCCGAACTGACAAACCACATGAATCCGACGATCCATCCACAACCTCTTGTCATCAGATTCATCGGCTCGTTACCGCGGTCTCGATAGAATTTCTCCAGGCATCAGCGAGAGGGGGGACTTCGGCGCTGACAATTACTCGCCCATTTAGTTCGATGCGGAAATCGCTTCGGGCGACTCGGCCCAGTTCGAGTGCCGCGACTTCATATTGTGCCGCAAGCGAGCGCACGCGGGCAAGGTTTGCGGACGTAACCGATACGATGGCGCGCGCGCCTCGTTCGCCGAACAGCGCCGCCTCGTCGGGTTCCTTGCTCGTCAGCGCGACCTGCGCGGAAAGGCCGCGGCTTGCGAAGCAGGATTCCGCGAGCGTCACTGCCACGCCGCCATCGCTCACGTCGTGCGCGGATTGCAACGCGCCTTCGCTTGCAAGCTCTACGAGCAGGCCAATCAGCCGTTTTTCCGCAGCGAGATCCACGGCCGGCGGCGCGCCCGCAACGATTCCGCGAATCGTGCGCGAGTATTCAGAGGAAGAAAATTCTCGGGCATCATTTTCCAGGCTGCCCACCGCAGCCCCATGCACACCGCGGCCATCGAGCAGAACAATCACATCGCCATCAGCGCGGAATCCCATGCCCACAGCCCGCAAGGCGTCTTCGATCATGCCGAGCACGCCGAGGACGGGCGTTGGGTCAATCGAGCGGCCCAGCGTCTCGTTATAGAAACTCACGTTGCCGCCCGTGATGGGAATCTCAAGCGCCGTGCATGCTGCGGCGATTCCATCTATTGCGCGGCTGAACTGCCACATCACTTCCGGCTTTTCGGGATTGCCAAAATTAAGGCAATTGGTCGCAGCCCAGGGCTTTGCCCCGGAGCACGCGACGTTGCGCGCGGCTTCGGCGACGGCGAGTTGCGCGCCCACGAACGGATCGAGCCGGCACCAGCGGCCGTTGCCGTCGCTCGATAGCGCCAGCGCACGCGCCGTGCCCTTGATCCGCACAACCGCCGCATCGCCCGCGCCGGGCGCTTCGAGTGTGTTTGTGCGCACCATGTAATCGTACTGCTCCCAGATCCAGCGCTTCGAGGCAATTGCCGGAGCGGCGAGCAATTTCCGGAAATTTTCGGTCAAGTCGATGCCAGCCGGGCCGAATTCAAACAGGCGCTCGTTCACAACCGGTGCGGGCGCTGCAAGTGGACGCTGGTAAACAGGTCCTTCTTCGGCCAGCGCATGCGCAGGAATTTCCGCCACGATGTGGTCGTGATGCAGGACACGTACGAGGCCGTCGCTCGTTACTCGTCCAATTTCCACCGCGTCGAGGCCCCATTTCGCGAACACGGAGAGAACCTTTTGCTCGCGGCCACGTTCAGCGACCAACAGCATGCGCTCCTGCGATTCGCTGAGCATCATTTCGTACGGAGTCATTCCGGATTCGCGTTGCGGAACGCGCGCCAGTTCAATCTCAATGCCCAGGCCGCCGCGCGAGGCCATTTCGCAGGACGTGCTGGTCAGTCCTGCCGCGCCCATGTCTTGAATCGCGACGACCGCGCCGGTCTGCATCGCTTCGAGGCAGGCCTCCAGCAGCAGTTTTTCCATGAACGGATCGCCGACCTGCACGTTGGGCCGCTTCTGCTGCGATTCTTCTGTGAATTCCGCGGAGGCCAGTAAAGACGCGCCGTGAATCCCATCACGGCCTGTCTTTGCGCCAACGTAAATTACCGGATTGCCCGCGCCGCGCGCCTTCGCGAAAAACAGGTCTTCTTTTTTCGCGATGCCCAGTGCGAGGACGTTCACCAGCGGGTTCGCCGAGTAGCCCGGCTCGAATTGCACTTCGCCGCCGACGGTGGGCACTCCAAAACAATTCCCATAATGCGCGATGCCGCGAACCACGCCGTCGAGGATGCGCCGGTTGCGCGCCATTGTTTCTTCATCAATGGCGTCAGGGGCTAAAGCCCCCGCTTCTTGAGCAGCAGAAATGTCGCGGCTAAAGCCGCGACCCACAAGACCATCCCCAACGGATGTAGTCGGCTGGTTCTCGGGAGTCTTTGTAGGGGCGGCCTTCAGCCCGCCCGATCGAGTATCTTCTTCGGGGGCTTTAGCCCCTGAGGAGATCGGCCCGAAACGCAGCGAATCCAGCACGGCGATCGGCCGCGCGCCCATCGTGAAAATATCGCGGAGAATTCCGCCCACGCCCGTCGCCGCGCCCTGAAACGGCTCCACGTAGCTGGGGTGGTTGTGGGACTCCATCTTGAACGCAGCCGCCAGGCCGTCACCGATATCGACCACGCCCGCGTTTTCCCCGGGCCCCTGCAGGACCTGCGGCGCGCGCGTCGGCAAACGCCGAAGGTGCGCCTTGCTTGATTTGTAGGAGCAGTGCTCGCTCCACATCACGCTGAAAATGCCCAACTCGGTGATGTTCGGATCGCGTCCCAGAATTTTCAGTATGCGCGCGTATTCCTCGGCGGTGAGGCCGTGCTCTGCCGCCAGTTCCTGTGTGACTCTGATTTCGGTGTCGAGCATGATTTCGTCTGCGGTTCTCTTTGGTAGCGCCGGCGTCCCGCCGGCATTGTTACGTCATGTTTGTGGCCCAAGAAAGTAAGCGTCCAAAAAAAATACATAGGCTCACGGAATTCGAAATAGAAAAAAGTCCGCGCTTATGCCGAAACCGCCGTCTGCCGCGCGAACGACTCAATCAGCGATTGGAAAATCACCAGGCCGTCTTCTGAGCCGAGCGCCGCTTCCACCGCGCGTTCCGGATGCGGCATCAGGCCCAGCACATTGCGCTCGCGATTGCAGACGCCCGCGATATTCGCCAGCGAACCGTTCGGATTTCCGGACGCGCCCTCGCGCCCGTCCGGCGTTGTGTAGCGAAACACAATCTGGCGGTTGCGTTCGAGTTCCGCGAGCGTCGCTTCGTCGCAAAAATAATTTCCTTCACCGTGAGCAATCGGGATTTGCAGCACCTGGCCGGTCTTTGCTGCAGCAGTGAACGGCGTTTCCGTTGTCTCCACCCGAATGTGAACCTGCTTGCATACGAACCTCAGACCGTCATTGCGCTGCAGCACTCCCGGCAACAGTCCCGCCTCGCAAAGGATCTGAAATCCATTGCAAATCCCGAGGACCAGACCTCCGGCGCGGGCAAATTTCTCCACCGCGCGCATCACAGGAGAAAACCGCGCGATCGCGCCCGTGCGCAGGTAGTCGCCGTAGGAAAATCCTCCCGGCAGCAGGATCGCGTCAAAGCCCGAAACTTTTTCCGATTGATGCCACAGGAATTCGACAGGCTGATGAAGGACCTGGCCCAGAGCGTAGTACGCATCGTGGTCGCAATTCGAGCCCGGAAACACAACCACACCAAATTTCATCGCGCGGAGTCTCCCCTCAAGCGCATTTTATCACAGGGCGGCAGGATATTGTCCGGTAGCCCAGAGGAGCACAGATTTATGCATAAGTGTTCAGCTTGACGCAGATATACATCAAGAGTTTTCGAAGAAAGTAATTCGACTCTCGACGAGCGGCTCTAGTTTCCCGAAACGCGCTTCGGCAACATAGGCGCAGGCTTGCGGTGGATCGCAAGATAGGCCGCGGCCATGACAAATGCGGCCCCCAGCCCAACGGCGGCCGAATCAATCGCCATGCCAAGTACCCCACCCGCAAGCATAATCATGCCGAGAATCGCAAGATTTGCGCTGGCATAAACTTCCAGAACGAGACCACCGATAATGAAGGAAATAGCACCCACTACAAGGCCCCAGTTCACCCACACGCCCATAGTCCGGTCCCTCCCAAGGGAAAGTTAGGGGACAATATCACTGGTGGGTTTCAGGATCAACAGTTTCGATTCGGGGGCCTGAACTGAATTGCTATCTGCTGATCGAAGAGTAATTAGTAGCACAGGCTTCAGCCTGTGAGCTTTTGAATTTGCTGATCCGAAAAGCACACAGGCTGAAGCCTGTGCTACCTGGGTTTCTTGCGTTTCGACTTCTTCGGTTTCGCGGCAGCCGCAAGCTGGCGACGCCGTGCGGCGGCCCAGCCAAGTTTATTCACTTGTTGTCCGCGAGCAAGGCCCAGCGCGTCGGCGGGCACATTCTTGGTAATCACAGATCCTGCGCCGACGTACGCGCCATCGCCTATGCGCACCGGAGCGACCAGCGCCGTATCGCTGCCGATAAAAACGCGCTTGCCGATCGTCGTGGGATGCTTGTGCACTCCGTCGTAGTTGCAGGTGATTGTGCCCGCGCCGATATTGGTGCCGCTGCCAATCCGCGCGTTGCCGAGATAAGTAAGATGCATCGCCTTGACGCCTTCGCCGAGAACGCTGTCCTTGGCTTCCACGAAATTCCCGACGCGGGCATTTTCCTCCAGGCGCACGCCCTGTCGAAAATGCGCGAACGGCCCGACTTGCGTTCCGCGGGAGAGATGGCTGGCGTTCACAATCGAATATGGCTTGATCAACACATTGTCTTCCAGCACCGAATCGATCAGGATGCTGCCCGTGCGAATCGTGCAGCCCGCGCCGATGCGCGTTTTGCCGAGCAATTGCACGCCGGGCTCGATGCGAGAGTCCGCGCCGGCGGTAACTTCGGGGTCGATCAGCACGGTTTCCGGCAATTCTATGGTCACGCCCGCGTCCATGATCGCGGCGCGCTTGCGCCGCCGGAACACGCCATCCACCGCTGCGAGGTCCGCGCGCGTGTTGCAGCCCAGAACTTCCTCCGGATCGGCGGCCAGAACGGCTTGCACGTTCTCGCCCTTTTGGCGCAACACGGCTATGGCGTCGGTCAGATAGAGCTCTTTGTGTACATTCTGCGGTTTTAGCGAACCGAGGCAAGGCCACAATTTTTCGAGCGAGAAGCAGTAGATGCTGGAATTAATTTCGCGAATCGCGCGCTGCTCGCCGGTGAGCGCGGAATCCTCAACGATTGCTGAAACTGAGCCGTCGTCGCTCCGCACAATGCGGCCGTAACCTGCCGGGTTTTCGATTTCGGCGGAAAGAATCGTCGCGGCAGCGCCGGTTTCCCGGTGGGCACGCGCGAGCGCTGCAAGCGTCTCTGTACGGATCAGCGGAGCATCGCCGGGTAATACGATGGCGAACTTCACGTGTCCCGGGAGCGCGCGACGCGCCACAAGCATCGCGTGGCCCGTTCCGCGCTGCGGGTTCTGCAGCGCCGCCTTCACGCCCAGCGGCTCAACCGCAGCGGTCACCCCCTCGGCCTGATTGCCGACGACCGCTACAATTCTTCGTTGCTTGAGCGGCAGGCAGGCGCGCACGACATTCTCAACGAGCGTGCGGCCGCCGGCGCGATGAAGCACTTTTGCCAGCGATGATCTCAGTCGCGTGCCCTTGCCGGCCGCCAGGATCACGATTACGAAGTCGGAGGTCGCCATACCATCATTGTCAGGGGTTCACCCCCGTTTGACAATGAACGGCGAAGGGCGCGGTGCGAATGGAACAACTCTCCCGCGCTATAGCCCATTGATGATTAACTTATTCGATAACTGGGGTGCTTTGCGGGGGAAATGATTAATCCGCGGCGGAAACAGGGGTATGCGCGCGAACCATGCGCGAATTCGACGGAACATCTTCGTACGTCTCCGCCCAAAGGGAAGAATCGGCCAATAATCGCGTAACCAGCTGCGTGTGCAACGCATGACCTGCTTTGTAGGCCTCCACGCGCGCCAGCAAAGGACGTCCAACCAAAGCAAGATCGCCGATCAGATCGAGCGCCTTGTGCCGTCCGAATTCATCGGGGAAGCGCAACGGCCCGTTCATGACTCCATGCTCGTTCAGCACAATGGCGTTGTCGAGCGAGCCGCCGCGAATCAGGCCCATCCGGCGCAGCCCCTCGAAATCCTGCACGAAGCCAAACGTTCGTGCGGGTGCCAGCATGCGGCTGAACGATTCGCGCCCCACACGGATTTCAACTTCCTGCGCGCCAACCGCCGGGTTTGCATAATCAACAAAGCAGTGCACCTCGAAATCATCTGCTGGATAGATTCCAATTCGCCGGCCGCCATCGGAAAATTCCAGCGGCTTCAAGACCTTGAGGTAACGCCTTCGCCTTCGCAGCCGCCGCACCCCGGCCTGCTTCAGCATCTCAATGAAAGGCTGCGCGGAGCCGTCCAGGATCGGCAATTCCAGCGCGTCGATCTCGATGTAGACGTTGTCCACTCCGCAGGAGTAAAGAGCCGCAAGCAGGTGCTCGGTGGTGGAAAGGAGCACGCCCTTTTTCATCAGGCTCGTTGCGTAACTGACGCGAGCCACGTTGCGCACATGCGCTTCGATTTCAAAATTGTCGAGGTCGACCCGCCGGAACACGATCCCAGTATCGGCAGGCGCAGGCACAAGCCGCAAATGAGATTTCACGGCGGTATGGAGCCCAACTCCCTTGGTGGCAACCGGCCGTTCGATTGTGGTCTGAAAGGTCATGAGCGAGCCGCAATTATAACATCTGATGTAGCCTCATGCCATTTGGTTACCTCATTAAAATCAGCGAGTTGCGGATATATAACGAATTCTATGTGGTAAAATAGACACAAAGCTGGCTATTTGGCGTGTCAAATTGCACCGATTGGTGGGTTTCGGCCTTTCTTAGAGCTATCTAGAAATTCAGGGATAATGATTGTTGCCGCACCTGACGTTCACGGGTTGGGCTGGGACTAGAGGCTTCCTTTGCAATGCTTGGCACAGACTTGCTTCCTTGGCATGATTAATGGCCGCGGAAACGTGGCCAGGTATCTATCGGTATCGGGTAGAGTGTTAAAATCTTATGGTCAAGCTGAACCCCAATTATGTGTTAGCCCCATTTCACAACCTAATCGGCAACTGCCAGAGCAATGTCCTCATGGGACTGCGAATTGTTGAGAAGGTCGATGCTTTTCCTGACCCAACCTCTGAGGAGTTAATGTTTTTTCAAATTCAACTTCATGCGCCCATAACTGACATTAGGCAAAGCAAGACACTCTTCAAGAAATGGATACTGATCAATGGTTTCAGAGAGATACACAAATGTCTTAGGACCACGATTGAGAGGATGTTTGTCTTTAGGAAGATCGGCCTGAAAATAGAAAGCGATCCGGGGATTGATCTCCGCGCCTACGAACTAGAACTACGTCGTGAGGCGGCCCGTTTGGACCAGCCTACTCTTATTGGAACGGTGAATTCTCTTTTTGGCGAAGAAATGCAATTTTCAAGTGAAATCGAATCATTTAACAAAGCCCGGAACTGTTTGGAACATGCGAATGGTATCGTGACAGAGCGATCTTGTAATAACCGTGAAAAAAACAAACTAATCATTCATGGAAATAAATTCAAAGCGTTCTTTAAAAAAGGGACGGAGGAAGTTCTCGCCGAAATTGGCAAGCCAGGCCCTGAAAATGCTGCTTTAATGATGGGAGCTGAAAAATTTCAAATCGAGTTTTCGCTTGGTCAGTCAATCGAACTTTCACTTAAACAATTCTTGGACATTTTGAATACGTGCGTATTTGTAGGTGCTGATGTTGAACTGAAACTAAAGAAGTGTAGCACTTACAACTGTCTGGTCCCCATCCTTTAAATTAAAGGATTATTCGCGAGGATCCACTTGTGCGCGTTCTGCGATGCGCCTAGACTTGTGATTCAAGCCGATGGCCACTCCATTTCACATCATCTCGAACCAAGTTCCCGTCCCGGCGTCCGAATTTACAAGCGACCCGGGCGGACATCCTCGGCCGGAATGGCTGCGGGTAAAATTTTTCAATGGGCCGAACTATCAGGACCTGAAGCGCATCATGCGCACGCTTGGCCTGAACACGGTGTGCGAAAGCGCGCGATGTCCCAACATGGGCGAATGCTGGGAGCATCGCACCGCAACGTTCATGATTCTGGGAAATATCTGCACACGGGCGTGCGGGTTTTGTGCGGTGCCTTCGGGCAAGCCGGCCGCGCCACCGGACGAGCAGGAACCGGAGCGCGTGGCGGAAGCGGCGCTGCTCATGGGTCTGCGTTACGCGGTGGTAACCTCGGTGAATCGCGATGACCAGCTCGACGGCGGCGCGGCCATTTTCGCCCGCACGATTGCTGGAATTCGCAGCCGAGTTCCCGGATGCAAAGTGGAAGTCCTGATTCCGGATTTCCGGGGAGATTGGGGAGCGCTCGAAACCGTCGTCCGCGCCGCGCCGGACGTCCTCAACCACAATACGGAAACCGTTCCTCGGCTTTATCGGGAAGTACGCAAGGGCGCGATTTATGAGCGTTCGCTCGAATTGCTGCGCCGCGCGAAATTCCTGGCGCCGGAGATGCCAACGAAAACAGGGCTGATGCTCGGGCTTGGCGAAACGCGCGAAGAAGTTCTTGCAGCGATGCAGGACCTCGCCGCGCAGGGCACCGACATTCTGACTCTTGGACAATACCTGCAGCCCACCCGTGAGCATTTACCCGTTGTACGCTTCGTCCATCCCGATGAATTTGCCGAGTACAAAAAACTTGGCGAGCAAATGGGCTTCGCGCACGTCGAATCCGGGCCGCTGGTGCGGTCCTCCTACCATGCGTTCGAGCAGGAAGCGGCGGCGCACGTCTAGTTTTCCTTTCTAATGAATCGGGGTTGCTTCGCCGGGAAGCGCCTTTGGTAGCACAGGCTTTAGCCTGTGTGCTTTTTGGTCGAATAAAAGTCAAATCCACACAGGCTGAAGCCTGTGCTACTAGATCGTTCTACTGCGCGGCTTCGGCGTTGGCGCGAATCTGCCAGCGGCGCGGCCGTTTTTTCGGATCGAGGATTTTCTTCCTGAGGCGAATCGCTTTTGGCGTGACCTCGACGAACTCGTCGTCGGTAATAAATTCGATGGCCTGCTCGAGAGTCAACTGGCGGTGCGGGATCAGGCGAATGGCTTCATCGGCGCTTGACGCGCGCATGTTCGTCTGCTTCTTTTCCTTCGTGGCGTTTACGTCCATGTCGTCTTCGCGCGCATTTTCACCGATGATCATTCCTTCGTAGACGTCCTCGACCGGACCAACGAACAGCTCGCCGCGCTCCTGCAAATTCCACAAAGCGAACGCCGTCGTATGCCCCGCGCGGTCGGCGACCAGCGCACCAGTAGGCCGCGTAGCCATTTCCCCGCCGTACGGCGTCCAGCCCTCAAACAGGGCGTAAAGAAGTGCGGTGCCGCGCGTTTCGGTGAGCAATTGTCCGCGCAAACCGATCAGGCCGCGGGAGGGAACTGTAAACTCCATGCGCACCCAGCCGGAACCGTGATTGACCATCTTGGCGAGTTCGCCGCGACGGCGGCCCAGCGACTCCATGACAACCCCTACAAACGCTTCCGGGCTGTCCACAACGAGGCGTTCGAGAGGCTCAAGCTTCTTGCCATTTTCCTCGCGCACCACAATTTCCGGCTTTCCCACCATCAACTCGTAGCCTTCGCGGCGCATGGTCTCGATCAGGATCGCGAGCTGCAATTCGCCGCGCGCCAGTACGCGGAATACGTCGGTGGTCTCCGAATCCGTGATTCGCAGGGAAACGTTTGTGAGCAGTTCCTTCTGCAAGCGCTCGCGCAGATCGCGGGAAGTCACCCACTGCCCGTCACGTCCGGCGAGCGGGCTCGTATTCACTGTGAAATTCATCGCGAGAGTCGGCTCGTCGATGACGAGGGGGTCGAGCGGCATGGGATTCAGGAGGTCAGTAAGGCTCTCGCCAATCTGAATGCCTTCGACGCCAGCGACGGCGACCAGATCGCCGCACGCAACCTCTTCCGCTTCGTCGCGTTCGAGGCCGCGAAACGTATACAGCTTGGTGATGCGTGTGGACTCAATCGTGCCATCGCGCTTGGCGATTCCTACATCGGTGCCGCGGCGCAGCGTGCCATTAAAAACCCGGCCGATTGCGATGCGCCCTAGAAAATCGCTGTAGTCCAGATTCATCACCTGCGCCTGGAGCACGCCGTTTGGATCGCCCTTGGGCGCGGGGATCGCGGAAACGATCGTCTCGAATAGCGGCTGAAGGTTGGTGGACGCGTCATCGAGCTTCCGGTGCACGACGCCTGTTTTCGCATTGGCATAAAGAACAGGGAAATCGAGCTGGTCCTCGGTGGCTTCAAGGTCGATGAAAAGGTCGTAAATTTCGTCGAGCACGGCGGCAGGGCGCGCGTCGGAACGGTCAATCTTATTCAGTACGATCACGGGAATCAGCTTCGCCGCCAACGCTTTTTGCAAAACGTAGCGCGTCTGGGGCAGCGGTCCTTCGCTCGCGTCCACCAGCAGGAGCACGCCGTCCACCATTTTCAGGCCGCGCTCGACTTCTCCTCCGAAATCGCTGTGGCCGGGCGTATCCACAATATTGATTTTCGTGTCGTGGTAGAAGAGGGCTGTGTTTTTCGCCAGAATCGTGATGCCGCGCTCGCGCTCCAGGTCGTTCGAGTCCATCACGCGCGTTACAACAGTCTGATTGTCACGAAACACGCCGCTCTGGTGCAGCATGGCGTCCACCAGCGTGGTCTTGCCATGGTCGACGTGGGCGATAATGGCGATATTGCGAATCTGTGGCATGCGATCCTAGCTTTCTCTTCGATTGTCGGTTCGGAGCAGCTATGAATACAAAAAGGGCTGCAAGTGCGAACTTGCAGCCCCCACGTTCAATTCCGAGAGGAATTACAAGTGCCTTCGACACTGTAAGAATAGCACAGGGACGCCAGTTGTTGCACAAACTGTTCGCGCGGAGCAACAGTTTCAAAGCCCGCACGCACGTTGCGAATTTTAGGATACCCTTATTTTACCATGCCACGAGGGATGGAGAGTGCAAAGTGGCCGATGATCCGAGGAGTTCAGAAATTCAGAATGTGATGAGAGAGGAAAAAAGCCGTGGCAAGCGCCGCATCGATACAACGGCCCTCCAACAACGGCAAGAACTTTTGAAGGGATTTCGGGAGGCACTGAAATTAAGAACGGAGCGTGAGTTTGTGGAGGCTATCCGCGAGCTAGGGTTTGCCGACGACCCCGTGAAGCTGCGCGAGGCTTTGAAGATTTGGCGCGCTTCCTCTTGAGTTCGGAAACCTTGATCCCAAACGCTTTGATCCTTCGCTCTCTCTCCTCTTCAGGATAAGACTTCAAATGCCCTTCGGTAAGGAGAGTGAGCGCGAGCGCGGCTCTCTCTCTCGATAAAACTTTCTTCTTCATGACTCCATTTTAAGCTTGTTTCATAGCTCACTGCAAAACTATTTGATCTGTTTTGCGGCGGTGGTGGAACCATGCTTGCTACTCGAGTATCGCATTCGAAGGCTCTCAGGTTAAAATCCCTCGAGGCCTGTGGAGACTGAAAATGCGCAACCCGGCTAAATGGATTGCATCACTGGCGCTGGGATTCGCGCTCGCCTCGACAGCGTCAGCTCAAACGGATTGGCTCGCGCCCGACACCGCGGCGATCAATAAGTTTCAAGAAGAAGGCCTCCAGCATTCCCACGTCATGGAGGTCATGGGCTACCTGACCGACGTGTACGGCCCGCGCCTCACCAATTCTCCAAACATACGGCAAGCCGCCGGGTATGCCGTAAAGACGCTCAGCTCATGGGGTTTGGCAAATGTCCACGAGGAACCGTGGGGACCGTTCGGAGAGGGCTGGTCCAATGAACTGTTTCAGGCCAATGAAATCGCTCCGCGGCATTTTCCGCTGATCGCATATCCCAAGGCCTGGACTCTGGGAACCAACGGGCCTGTCACCGCCGAAGCGGTGTACGCAAAAATTGAAAACGACAGCGACTTTGATAAGTACCGAGGAAAGCTCAAAGGAAAATTCGTTCTGACGGCGCCAATGCGCGCAGTGGAGGCGCAATTCGACGCGCCGGCGCATCGGTACACGGACCAGGAGCTGGCGGACCTCGCGCAGCCCGCGCCCGTTCGACCTCCTCCTGACCGATCCGAGCGGGACCGTTTTGTCGCCCAGCAACTGTTTCTGCAAAGGCTCAGGAAATTCCTCACCGATGAAGGCGCTGCTGCATGGCTCGAGCCTTCGCCGCATGATGGAGGCACGATTACGGTCCAAAGCGGCGGCTCGTGGGAACCGAAAGACCCTCCCGTGCTGGCGCGCGTCGTGGTCGCCATCGAAGATTACGGGCGCATTCTGCGTACGCTTGAAAAGAACATTTCCGTAACGCTGCAGCTCAATATCGCCAACAAGATTTACAACGACAACCTCGATTCCTTCAACATCATCGCGGAAATTCCCGGCACCGACAAAGCGGATGAAGTGGTGATGCTTGGCGCGCACTTCGATTCCTGGGACAGCGGCACCGGCGCCACCGATAACGCCGCCGGCTCCGTTGTCATGATGGAAGCGATGCGCATCCTGGAAGCCTCCGGCCTGAAGATGCGGCGGACAGTGCGCCTCGCTTTGTGGACGGGCGAAGAGGAAGGCCTCCTCGGTTCGCGCGCCTACGTCAGGGAACATTTTGCGGACCGGGAGAAAATGCGCCTCAAGCCCGAGGATACCAAGCTCTCGGCGTATTTCAATGTGGATAACGGCACGGGAAAAATTCGCGGCATCTACCTGCAGGGCAACGAGGCGGCGCGCCCCATTTTCGAGAAGTGGATGGAACCTTTCAAATCCATGGGCATGACCACGCTTTCTATCCGCAGCACAGGCAGCACCGACCACGTGTCTTTTGATGAGGTGGGCCTGCCCGGTTTTCAATTCATTCAGGACCCTATCGAGTACGAGACGCGGACCCATCACACAAACATGGATGTATACGAGCGAATCCAGGAAGCAGACCTGAAACAGATGGCCGTGATTATCGCTTCCTTCGTGTACATGACGTCGAACGCCGATCAGTTGCTCCCGCGCAAGCCCCTCCCCAAACATTGAAGCGAAAGCAACCTGAACCGCCGGAAACCGCGGTGCCATCCCTCAGATACTTTCATTACAATTTGGTAACTTGACCGGCTTATAGCTTCCCTGTTATTCAACTGCAAACAACCGATGTCGCGAAGGCCGCCGACACCGAAGCATTGTCCCGTAAGGTCGCCAGTCTCAGTACCGTGGCGGGACTTGCTGCGAAGTGCCTTTGCGGTCATCGAAGAAGCAACCCCTGTCTCATCGCCGTTCGTGCGGTGTGCTCCCTGGCACTCCGCATGAACGGCGGAACAAGGCGATCCATTCGACTCTGAGCGCCAAACCTGTTTTAACTGCCTATTTGTTGTCGCTGCTGTTGGTGTTGTTTTTGCTGAGCCGCCGGTAATAGTCCGCGACGGATTCTTCATAGCCCTGAGGAACGCTGGTTGTGTCGCCGCTGCGCACCTGGCCGGATTGTTTGTCGTCTATCTGGCGCCGCAATTGAAGCTCAAGTTTATCCACGTCGGCGAGGACCTGCGTGTGCAATTGCTCAACCAGCGCCGGATTGCTGGGGAAACGGCTGGGATCGAGCTTGTCCATTTCGTGGATCAAGTCCTGAACCTGTTTTGCCATTTCCGGATCGTCCTGCACGGCCTGGCGAAGCTGATTCAAATCGCGTAAGCTCTGGTCGTAGGCCTGCTGCGGTGGAACGGGAGTATTGTTGGGCACGACAGGAGGTCCCCCGACCGGCGTGTTATTTCCGGTGTCGAAGCCGCCGTAGTAACGCCCACCATATCCTCCACCGCCCGGATTGCCTCCGTAGACTCCCCCGCCACCGATCCTGGCGCCAGGGCCCCCGACGGGACCGCCGCCTGCGTGGCCGCCGCCCTGATTCTGGCCGTTACCGCCATTCTGGCCTTGGCCTTGACCGCCCTGTTGTCCCTGTCCGCCACCTTGCTGACCTTGCGGGCGACCCTGGCCGTCTCGCGAAAGAGAGCCCATCTGATTGCGCAACTTCTCCACGCGGTTCAGGGCAGTTTCAAGACCTTGTTGCGAATTGTCTCCCGGCTGCGGAGCAGCGCCCAGCGCCTGCTGAGCATCCTGGACTTCTTTTTGGAGGCGTTGCATGCCTGCCGTAATTTCCGGTTCCGCTCCATTGGCGTTGGGATCAATGCCGCGGCGCAACCAGTCCGCGCCTCTCTGAACGCGCGAGCGAAGATCGGATTGTTGCATGTCGCCGAGCGCCTCGCGCAACTTGGTGGAAGCGGCGGTCTGATTGTCGGCGGCGAGTCCGCGCGCCGTGTCCTGGAGATTCTTTTCCAGTTGACCCAGGTCCTGGGCCAGTTGCTGGCGATCGTCGGCAAGTTTCCTGGCATCCCCGAGGTTGGGCCTGTATCCATCCTGCGGATTGAACAACTTGCGCGTTTGGTCTGACAGGTCCTGCTGCTCCTTGGCCATGCGGCCCGCTTCGTCCGCCAGCGCGCCGACTTTCGAGGAGGATTGCTGCTGGCGCATGCCGCCGAGCAGGTCGGTGGCTTCCTTCAGCCGATCGGCGGCGCGGCGCGCTTCGGCTTCGCTCTGCTGCGGCGAAGTCGCGCGGCTCATGTCATCGGTCGCCTGCTTGAGCCGGTCGAGAGATTGCTGCACGCGCGGGTCCGTGCCGCCGGCTTTTCCTCCCGAACTCGATTGGCCGCCCGATTGCCCGGAGGACGACTGCCCGGAAGAGGATTGGCCCGAGGAACTCGCCGAGGAACTGCTCTGCGAACTCCCCTGAGAACCGGACTGGGAATTGTTCTTCGCCATCTGCTCCATTTGCCGTTGCAACTCTTCGGCCTCGCGGCGGAGCATTTCCTGCTGCCAGCGCTGCTCCGCAGTTTGAGTTTTGTTGCTCTGCTGTTGCGCCAAATCCTCCTGGCGATGGGCTAGTTGGTCCAGCTTCTGCAACGCGTCGTCTATATTCTTTTCCTGCTGGCTTTGGGAGCTGGCGGTTTGCGCCGTCTCATACTGATTTTTTTCCGTGTCGAGCTCGAGATCGAAGAGGCTCGCAAGGTCGCGCCCTGCTCCTCCTCCCCCACCGCCGCCTCCGCCCGAGCCGAACGCGACTTGAATCTGGCGGAAGGTCGCCTCTGCACGAAGGAGGTTTTGCAGCGCCTTTTGCTCATCGGGTAGAGCGTCACGCCATTTCTGCGCCTGCAGCTTTCCAGCGGCCGGCGCCATGGCGTCGGCAGCGGCGTTCATGTCCTTCACAAAGTTGTTGAATTCCTCGTTTTCGCCGGACAATTCGCGGCTCTGCATGCGCCCGGCGAGCGATCTGGATTGATCGCCCAGTTTGGCCTGAATGCCGGAAAGAAACTTGGCCGCTTCGGCGGCTGCCTGCTGTGTGGCTGTCTTGTCGCCCTGATGCTTCCAGGTCTCGGCGATAATTTCTTTTTCTCGCTGTGAAATGTCGTTCTGGTCTTGCTGGCCGCCTCCTCCACCACCGCCCCCGCCGCCGGCCGCCTGCGCCTGAGAAAATTCCCGCTCGAATGGATCGGCCTGGATGAAGGAAATATCCGTATGCGATTCGGCGCGCGCGTCTTTTGCAACCGCATAGAGACTCACCACGTCGCCGGGGACAACCTTGAAATTTTCAAGCGAAAGCAAGGTGGAACCATCGGCCTGTTTCACGCCCTTTTGTTTGAGCAAGTCAACCGTCTGTTCGGGGCCGCCATTGACCGTGTAATGTAGCGTCATCTCCGTGAGGCCAAACTCGTCGTCGGCCTTGACCGCGACGGTGACCTCTTCGATTGGGCTGGCGCGGTAGTCATGTTCGGGACGCGCGATAATGACGTTGGGCGGGTCGGCCTTGCGCGCCTCGATGAAGAAATCATTCGACAGGCGGATCGGCTGTCCCTGGTCGAGAGCGGCGACGTGGTAGACGCCGTCTTTCGCAATGGGTAGCGTGCCCTTGTAGATGTTGCCTTCGCCGCCCGACAGGCGGATTTGCTGGTCGTCGTCCAGCACGAGCAGGCCGTCGCGCAGCGGACGGTCGGTTTCAATTTCAAGGGCGGCTTGCGTTCCTTCGACCGCGCGCAGGTCGCCGCCGCGTTCCTCGACGACATTTTGCAAGTGCGTCCACTCGGGATAGCGGTAGGTTACGCGGACATTCTTTACGCCGGGAAGGTCCAGCACGCGAATATTGAAATGCTTTGAGGTGAGTGGTCCCGCTTCCACATAGTATTCAACGCTTTCCGGAAGGCCCGCGAAAACAAATTCGTAAGCCGACGATCCGGCCTGCGGGTGCATGGGGACCTGGTCCCACTTCGAAGCGCTTTGATAACGCGCATACAGCCGCACATTATCCGATTGCAGGCCGATGAGCTGCGCGGTAACGATCTGGTCCGCGTTGCGGCGAACGGAGGCGTCGCCGGGCGTCACTTGAATGTCGTAGTAAGGAGCGGTGCCATCGCGCGGCGTTGCTGCCCACAGCAGGGCGGCCCCATGCCCGAGATAGCCGGGCCCGGCAAGGATCATCCACACAAGCACGCACAACGAAACTGCGCCGACGCCCAGAAATGTGGCCAGCTTGCGGTCGGGAACCAGCAGCGCGGGCTCTGCCTTTTGGGCGAGTCCCAGCGTGTCGGCGGCCAGCAGATCGAGAAACGGCTCGCGCGTAAGGGCGTCACGCTCAGCGAAAGTTACCAGGCGTTGCTTGAATTCAGGGAAAATGTCCTCCGCCTGACGTGCCGCCCGGCGCCGGTTAAGCGCTTTCAGGGGCAGGGCAATTCCGAAACTCACCGCCAGAATGATCGCAAAAAGCAGGACAACGCGCGCGCTGGTGATACTCCATCTGGAAAATGCGAAGGCGTTGGTAATAAGGACCAGGATAACGGTGGCCGTCAGGGCGACGGACGTGAGGATGGCCGCGCCTCGGAACCAGGCGCCCAACCGCAGGCGTTTCTCCAGCCGCTCGATATAGGAGTTGAGCTGATCCCGAATGCTCATGAATCCTCCTGCTGCTGTGTCCCCAGGTATTGATCCGCGAGCAGGGATTCCGCAATCGCTGCCGCCAACACCAGAAGCATAATATACCACCATATACTGTACGGGCGTGTCTGTTCCTGCGCCTTCCCCGTGGCCGCGGCTTGCGCAGCCCCTGTGCCTGAATTCCCCCGCCAGAGCGCCAGGGTTTCGTCGGGAATGACGTCCAAATTCGATTCCCGGCGGTCGGCATTGACGCCGATCAGGTCGTGTCGTCCATTGGCAAGTTGAAGCTCATAGAACCCGTCCTGCGTCAGCTGGAAGGTCTGTGCGGAGGTGGCTTCCTTCAGCGATAGAGGCCGTTTGCCCTCGGGGTCAATCACTTCCACGCTTACGGCTTGTTCCTTGGAGCTGCGCAGTTCGAGGAAGGAATCGACCAGGCGCGAGCCGCTGCGGCGCTCGGTGCCGGAAAGGTACAGCGCGGTCTGCTCGATGAAGGGCACAAAAATCGGGTGGAGCGGGAAATCGTTGGTGAGATTGTCGAGGCCGGAAGCAAACAGCAGCACCGTGCCTTCGCCGATTTTCTTTTCGAGCAGGACCGGCGTTCCGTCCGTCAGGTGAACGATGACCCGTGCGTTGCCGGGATCCACGCGGGCCGCAAAATAGAATTTCACTCCGGTCCAGTGGTCGGCATTCGCCACGGAGGGATACGAGGGATCCGCATCGGCCACGTTCAGGAACAGGTCGCCGGTGCGGGAATAATAATTGGATTGCAAAATGTTGCCGCCGAAGACGGGAATGTGATTGCTATGCGCCGCCGAGGCGCCCTCCGCAATCATCACACTGCCGCCGGACTGCACGTATTTCAGCAAGTCGCTTTCAAAAGAGGCAGGCACCGAAATCAGGTCGGAGAGGACGACAAAGGCATACTTGTTAAGCGGCTGGCTGGCCGCTTGCCCGGCGCTTACGGTATCGAGGGTAAAGGCGGCTTCCGCGGCCGAGGCCAGAGCGGATCGGAAATAGAGCGGCGACCTCGAGTCGGCCGCGTCGGAAACGAACAAGGCCCGGCGGGGGTCGGTACGCTCCACGGCAAACAGGCTCACATCGTCAGCAGGAAATGCGTCCGCCGAATCGATCTTCACTTCGCACTTTGAAAAGCCGTACGGCACGTCGAGGGTCTGGAACTCCACGGTGGCGCGCCCGTTCGCGGGGACATCAGCTTTTTGCGTCGCGATCGTCTTGCCGTTCACAACCAGCGAAACCGTGCGCGAGGCCGCGGGAGTTGCAAATCCTGCGACCGTCACCTGCACGTGCGCTTTCTTCGGATCCCAGACCTGTCCCGGGGCGTTCACGCTTTCCACAGTCCAGTTCGGCACGGGCTCCTTGGCCACCGGATGCAAAACGACCGAAACATTTGCAGGCAACGCCAGCTCGGAGAAACTTCCCGGCATTCCCGATTTTTGCATGTCGCTGAAAAAGTGCAACTCGATGGGCGTCTGGACGGAGCCGGCCAGCGAACGAACACCGCGCGCCATTTCGCCATAATTCGAGCGCGAATCTCCCGGCTGCAGGCTCTCCAGTGCGGCGCGAAGCACGCCGGCATCCTGCGAAGGTTGCGTGAGCACCTGAAGCTGCGATCCGAACGCCATCACCTGGGCGTGATCGGTGGGTTTTCTAGTCGACAGCACCTCAAGCGCCTCGCGGCTCGCGTCGGCAAGCCGCGTTCCGGCGCGCATGCTGAAGGAATTATCAATGACCAGCAGCACCAATTTTTCGCTGTTCATGCTCGCCGCCGAGCGATTGATGAACGGATTCGCGAACGCCAGCACGAGCAGAAACAGCAGGAGCGCCCGAAGCGATAGCAGCAGCAGGTAGCGGAGGCGGCGATGCTTGATGGAACTTTGCGTGCGCCGTTCAAAAAACATCAGCGAACTGAACGGCCGCGGAATCGTCGTGTGCTGCCGCAGCAAGTGGACATAAACGGGCACGGCCAGGGCCGCAAGACCGGCCAGAAACCAGGGGGCGATCAGGCCCATCTAGTCCCTCCCCTGGCGGATTGAGAGATATTCGCGGAGGGCGTGATCGAGAGGCTTGTCGGTAACGAGCAGGTGATAATCCATGCCCGCGCCGCGTGTTTTGTCGCGCAGCTCTTCGACGTGAGCGTCAAATTTTTTGCTGTACTCGTCCCGCACATATTCGGGAGTGATTTCGATGCGCTCCTGCGTTTCGAGGTCGACCAGCGTGGCGGGTTCGCGGAATTCGGGTCGCAACTCTTTCGGATCGAGGACGTGGAACAAAATTACTTCATTGCCGTGGAAGCGAAGGGGCTCGATGGTCCGGACGATGTGCTCGGGAGAATCATAAAAATCGGAAATGAACACCACGATGCCGCGCCGCCGCAGAAATTGCTGGAAATGGTCGAGCGGTTTGGCGAAATCGGTATGGGCGCGAGGTTCGGCTTGTTCGAGGCTGGCAAGCAAACGGACCAGCTGTCCCTGCCGCGTGGAGGGCCGGATGTAAGAGCGGATTTCATCGTCGAAAACGATCAGGCCCGCCGCGTCGCGCTGATTCTGGATCGCCAGATAAAACAAGGAGGCCGCGGTGAAGCGTGCATAGTCCATTTTATTTACGGCGTGCGATGAGAATTTCATGGAATTGCTGGCATCGAGCAGCACGGTCAGAACGCTGTTCGTCTCGCCGCGATATCGTTTCAGGTAGGCGCGCTCGGTGCGCGCAAAGACGTTCCAATCCACATGGCGCAGATCGTCGCCGGGCGAATACGCGCGGTACTCGGCGAACTCCTGGCTGAATCCGAAATCCGGCGAGCGGTGCAGGCCGTTGACAAAGCCGTCGACGACAGTCCTCGCCACCAGATCCAAGCCGGAAATCCCGGCGAGCACGGACGGGTCAAGGAAACGTTGCAGCATAAAATATTCTCAGGCCTTCGCCGGCGGCGGCATATGTTCGAGCAACCGCCGCAGGATCTCGTCGGAATCAATGTGTTCGGATTCCGCGTGGAAATTGAGCAGGATACGGTGGCGAAGAACGGGAGTCGCCATCGCCGTGACATCTTCATACGCGACATGGTACCGGCGGTGGGCCAGCGCCCGTGCTTTGGCTGACAGCACAATGAACTGCGCCGCGCGCACGCTCGCTCCGTAATTGACGTATTTCTTCACGAAGTCAGGAGCGGAGCCGCTGTTGTGGCGCGTGGCGCGAACCAGCTCGACCACGTAACGCGCGATGGAATCGGCGATGGGCACCATGCGGACCAGTTTCTGGAAATCGAGGATTTCCTCGGCGTTGGTGACCGCGTCCACCTGCGCGACGCGCGTCGTGGTCGTCAGGTCAACGACCTTGATCTCGTCCGCCGCGCTCAAATAATCCAGGATCGTATTGAACAGGAAGCGGTCGAGTTGCGCTTCCGGCAGCGCATACGTTCCTTCAAGCTCGATGGGATTCTGCGTGGCCAGCACGAAAAACGGCGCGGGAAGCTTGTACTGGTTGCCGCGCACTGTGCAGGAAAGTTCCTGCATGGCCTCGAGGAGCGCGGATTGCGTTTTCGGCGGCGTGCGGTTGATTTCGTCAGCGAGCACGATGTTGCCGAAAATCGGCCCCGGCACGAACGTCCATCGCCGGTGTCCCGTGGTAGGGTCCTCCTCGATGATGTCGGTCCCGGTAATGTCGGAGGGCATCAGGTCGGGAGTGAACTGGATGCGCTTGAACGCGAGGCCCAGCGTCTGCGAAATCGTGCGGACCATCAACGTTTTGGCCGTGCCCGGCAATCCGGTAATCAGGCAATGGCCGCCGACAAACAGCGAAATCAGAACCTGGTCGAGCACTTCTTCCTGCCCGACGATGACCTGGCGGACCTGGGCGAGAATGTTGTCGCGCACCGTCTGAAAGCGTTCGATGCGCTTCTTCAGTTCCGCGGAATCAGGATCGAGCTGTGCGATGGAGGCCATGTGTTCATTTCCCTTCGTTGGAATCCTTCAGCTGCAATAATAATTTTTGAGCGGGCCGGTAATCCGGTGCTGCCTCAAGCGATGCCAGTACGTGTTCCTCTGCCTTTTCCGCTTGGCCTGCGGCGAAATAGGCTCGCGCAAGATTAAATTGCGCGGACGCCTTGTCAAGCGGCTGCATGGCAACCACGGCATTGTATTCCTGAATCGCCCCGGGATAATTCTTTTGCTCTAGCCACAAGTCGCCGAGATGGCGATGGAGATCTTCATCCTCCGGGTAAACGTAATTCAGGCGGTTGAGCGTCGCGGCCGCGTCGGCAGGCTTGCCGAGTTCCTCCTCGAGCGAAGCGAGTTGCTTCAAAGCGGGAGGATTGTGCCCGCCGAGCTTTTCATAGGACGTGAGAATCGCGGCGGCGGCCTGTTTATCGCCCTTTGCCAGATCGGCGTCCGCCATGAACTCATACGCGTTTGCGGGATAGACGTAGTCCGGGTACAGGCTGCGTACGATCTCGCCTTCTTTGAGGACCGCATCGTAATTTTTATTTTTGGCCTGCTGCGCCAGGTCCTTAATACTCGTGCGCCAGTTGTCAAAATTTGCGACCGTCTTGCCCACGTCCTTGTCGAGCCAAGCCAGAAATTCCTTATCGAATTCCTCCGGGGACATCCCCAAATCCTGCGCGATCACCTCCGGAGTACTTTTTCGATCGGCGAAGGAATGCACCATATCCAGCAATTTGTCCGCGCCCCAGCGGGTCTGAATATAGTCGCAGATTCGCCCGGCCTGGTAATACGACACGATCACCTGGCCCGGATATTCGGGCCGAATAAAACCGCGGTCGAGGTCCGCGACCGGGAGCAGCTTTTTTTCGTGGATGGCGACAACAATGTCCGGAGTGATTCGATCGCCCCACTCGGGGTCGGCCTCGGTTTCTTCGTGAACCGCGAGACCTTCAGTGAACCAGCGCGGAACGCGGAAGTTGGTGGCCGTCAGAATAAACACGTGGCTCATCTCGTGACGCAAGGTGCTAGCCCAATGAAATTCGCCTGGAGGACGGCCGGAGGGGCTGTCCATGGCCACGACTTCACCGAACGTGACTCCCAACGCGCCGAGGCCGGGCATCCCCAGCGTGCGCACGGCGAAGTCTTCGTGGTCCGGATAAACTTCCACCTGCACGGGGCCCGGCAATTTCATTTTGTATTTTTTCGAGTAGTCGGCAATCGCCTGCTTCAGCACGGCCTCAAAATAGGGACGAAGCAGGTCGGCTTCTTTCTTGTTCAGCTTGAGTATCGTCGTATCGTCCTTGAAGGTGACAAAATTCTTGTAGCTGTCGAGCAGGCGAAGGCTGTTGACGGTCTCTTCGTTCCTGTAGCCGTTGTCGTAAGACTGTTCCAGCTGCTTGCGCGGCTCGTCCTCCTCGCCCATGCGCATCAGATTGATGCCGAGTTCCGAATGCGCCGACCAGAGACGTGGTTCCACCTCGATCGCTTTGCGGTAATACGCGATGCCGTCTTCGTAGCGGCGGTTAAGCACCAGGTGATGCGCGATCAACTCATACGCTTCGCCGTAATTTGGATTGATCTGGCGAATTTTATCGAGCCACGGGTCGGGCGAGCGATCGGCCAGTATTTCAATGGCTGCGTGGATGGCCATGGCATCGAGCGCCTCGGACGAAATTTTCAGAGCCTCGTCCGCCTCTGCGAAGGCTTTCGCTTCGTCGGAGTCTTCCAGCAGCAGGTTGGCCATCAGCTCATGCGCTTCGGCGAGCTTGGGATCGAGCTCGATCGCCTTGAGCGCGTATTCGATGGCCTTGTTGTCGAATCCGTCGGCGCTCACCAGAGCGAGGCCGTAGTAGGCCTGGGCGTTTTTCGGGTCCCTTTCGAGGGCTTCCTGAAAAAGATTCGCTGCGTCCGTATTATTGAAACGCTCGTGCATCAGGCGGCCCCAGCGGACGCGATACATTGCATTCGTAGGCGACTGCGCCACCGCGATGCGGAACTGGTTGTTGGCCTCTTCGTATTGCTCCATGCCCCAGTAACCTTCGGCGCGAACATACGAGTCGCGGGCGGTGCTGAGCGACTCGTAACATTTCTGCGCTTCCGCCTGGTGGCCATGCTTGCGTAGCGCGTGGCAATCATCCGGCGTCGCGCCCAAGGCGAGGTTTGCGCACGCCAGGCTCGCCGCGCACACCACCGCGCAGCACAGGATTCTCGTCGCGCGTCGTGTGGCTTGCAATGTCATTTGTCGAGTTCGTCCTGCGTTTTAGCCAGTTCGAGGAGCGCATCGGCAAGCTGCTTGTTGTAATCCGCAACCGGCATGGCAGCCTTCTGATATTTCAGCGTGTCGATCTTCTGTTCGAGCGCTTCCTTCTTTTCGAGCAACGCGCGTTTGGCCGGATCGTTCGCGGCCTTTTGCGTCGCGCCCAGCCGGAGCAATACGAAATTCGCGGCCAGCAATCCCTCTCCGTTTTCAGCCGAAGCCGCGCGCACCGCTTCTTTTTTGCCGGTGTCCTCGATCACGGCGTGTTCGGTGGCCAGGCGTTTTTGCGATTCGTAGAAAGCGGCGGTTTTGCGGTCGGCGTATTGGAACGCCTCCAGGGCGCTGACCATTTCGTTCTTGTCCGTGTCCGTCGAGGCGTCGCCCAGCGCGTCCACCCAGTAGCGGGCAAAGACCGTGGCGTTCTTCTCGGTGCCCGTCTTCGTTGCGGCGATCACGATCCGTGCTGCCCTCTGCAACGCTCCGATGGACCCGCCGCTGGCGCTGGTCGTGTTGACGATCAACTGGCGCTTGGAGGGAATCCGGTCGCACAACACCGCAATTTCTTCGCCGGAAATATCCGGTCCCGGCAGATTGAATTTATATTCCTCGCCGTCGAAGCTGCCGTGGCCGATCAACGTCAGTGTAAATTCATCGTCAGGTTTCGCGTCGTGCGCAATCTGGTTCAGCGTTTCGGTCAAGCGCTCCTTGGTTGCATCGCTGCCCGTGAGGGTATACACGTGCGAGTCGGCCGAAGCCGCCTTGAACAATTTATCAAGTTCCTTGGCCAGCGCCGTGAAGCGCTGCTCGTAATCAGGCTCGCCGCCCAGACCGGATACCGTGACGTAATACGGCGCGGCCTGGGCGGTTCGTGCGGCCAGTCCCACGCAGGCAACGCAAAAGCCGACCAACACCACGGCACGGCGCAGGATATTCCGGCGAATTCTCATACGATTCCCCACTTTCGCCGCAGGAGCCACTCCGAAAAAAGCATGGCGACGAGCAGAAGAAATATCACCGGCATATCCCACAGTTCCTTGGTGTCACGCACCGTGATCCCGGCGTCGGAATATGAAATTTCTCCCGGCAATTTGGACAAATCCTGCGGAGTCCAGTATTGTCCTCCGGTCTGCTCGGAAAGTTTCTCGAGCAAATCACGATTCTGGCCGGTATGGAAATTTTCCGCGACTCCGTCCATGCGCGCGAAGGTCATGACGTCGCGGCCCAGTTCGTCCTTGCCGCGCGTGGCGACCACCTCGGTCAGGTAGGAACCCGGCTGGTCGGCGCTCCAATCCGCATGAAACGTCCCCGGCGTATTTGGGTCGGGCGACATCTCGATTTGCGCCGCTATGCCTCCGGGCCCCAGGACGTGCGCCTCGACGTGTGCGTCGGCGGCGGGCAAATAATCCTTGTCGCGCACTTCTGCGGAAAACTTGACGTGCCCGTCGTCAAACAGCATCTGGTTGGGAACCGATGCGACGACCTGGTCCGGCGTGTCGGTCACCAGCCAACGAAGAAGCTGCTGCCAGAATTGCTCATGTGTCTTGTCTCCGAGCGCCTGGGCCATTTGCCATCGCCAGGTGCCGCCGGTTGCCAGCACCGCGGTTCTGCCTCGGCCGTAGTTCTGCGTAATCAGAAGCGGCATCTTTCGGCCCCCCGCACTCATTTCGGCCAGAACCACCGCGCCGGGCTTGGGCGTCCCGACCTCCTGGTAATCCATCAAATAGGGAAGCTTTTTCCAGCGTTCGACGTTGCCCGAGGGGTCTTCGACGAGTCTCGTAATAATATTGTCCGCGCCGACGGGTGTGAGCGAGGCCGTCGCCGGATCGCGATGGAATGTTCCTTTTTTGTTTGGAAGAACAACGGGAAGCAGGTCAGCGAGGTTCGACGAACCCCAGCCTCCATCCCCCAGCGAAGCGCGCCCGCCGAGAAGGAGCAGCCCTCCACCTCGGCGATCCACAAATTGCTGGATCAACTCTTTCTGGGCCGCCGTGAAGTAGCTTGCTTCCACCGACCCGATCATCAGCCCCTGATAACCAAAAAGGTCTTCGGCCTTGGAAGGGAAACCATCCGCAAGTTCCTTGGGGTCAGAAATGCCCTGGCGGTAAATTTTGTTTTCGCTGGTGCGAAGCATCGAAACGATGGTGACGATCCGGTCGTCCTGCTCGGCGCGTCGGATGAATTTGTACTCCCAGCGGGGCTCGCCCTCCACATAGAGGATGCGGCGCTTGCTGGCTTCGACGTTCACCAGGCGAGTGAAGCCGTTGTTGGCGCGGTTGTCCTCACCCGGGAGCGGATCGATCGTGAACTCAAGTGTCTTTGCTCCGGCGGCGCCGGCGTTAAACATCAGCATCTCATTTTGCGTCTGGCCGTCGGAGGCGAGGGTGACTTGCCGGGAGGCCAGCACCTTGCCGCCATCGCGCACCGAGAGCATGGACTTTTGTCCCGCGAAGCCGCGCTGGTGAAAACTAATCTTGACGGAGAGTCGAGAATCGGCCAGCGCCCGGGGCGCAACCGATGCATCCTCGATTTCGATATCGTGCGGAACCTGCTCAGCGCCGAAGCCTACCGTGTGGACGGGAATGCGGCGGCTGCGAAATGTGGAAATCGTGTCCAGGTCAATGCCGCCGGAATTGTCAGCGCCGTCGCTGAGCAGCACTACTGCGCCGATGGGCAGGTCAGCCGCTTCCGCGGCGAGCTGTTTCAGGCCGTCGCCGATATGAGTGGCCGGGGCGGGAGCCGCCGTTTTCAGATCATCCAGCTTTGAAATGCGCGTCATCCCGCCGTCGATCCGGTAGAGACGCACCTGGAATTTCTTTTGCAGCTCGTCCAACACGCCGCTCTGAAGCGCCTTGACAGCCTGGGATTCTCGCGTCGCTCCATTATCCGCGATGGACATGCTGCGCGAGTCATCCACCAGCACCGCGATGATGTTTTGTTGCGGCCGAAGCTCCGCCACCATGATCGCCGGCTGCCACAGCAGGATCAGAACCAGGGCCACTAGCGCAAATTGCAGCGCCCAGATGACGCCCGCCTTCCAGTTCCTTACTTGCGGAGATGCCTGCGGGAGCTTCGACCGAATCAGCCAGGCCAGACCCGCTGCCGCTGCGAGGAGAACAATGACAAGGATCCACTTGGGCCAGGCGCCTAATAGGACAAGGTCGCCCTTCGAGAAAACGGCGCGTGGATATTTAAATAGAAATTCGAACATTATTATGGCGGGCTGCAAGTACAGCCCGCACCCGTCTTATTGCGGGCTGCCCTTCGTCAGGGCAAGCAAGGAAAACCCGCAGCCGTCAATGGCGGGCAGAACGTGAAGCCCGCTACAGGATCAGTATGATGCTAGGATCGCGGCCAGAAGTTCGCCGTTAGTGCGTCATCCCATACATGACGTAATTGATGCCGATCCGAAACGCCAGCGATGCGAACTTCTCCGGATAGCGGGGATCATCAGCCCATTCCCAGGCGTCACCCAAGTGCATGTTGTGGCAGATCGCGACCATGATGCGGCCATTGTCATCTCGAATCCCGCGCCATTCCGCCTCGTTCGGACATTTCTCGCATGTCCTGCCCGAGCTTACATACTGTTCACCGGGCACCTGGAAGCGATCGCTCAAGTCATACAACACGTGGAAAATTTCATCCTTGTCGTTCAAATCCTCGATGGGTCGATCGGGAAAAACCATCAGCATCCCGTTCATGAAGCGTTCCCAATCGTCCGCGCCATGAAAATCGTCGACCATCAAAAAGCCGCCCTTCAGCAGGTACTCGCGCAGAAGCTTGGCCTCCGGCTCAGTGAATGTCCAGGCCTGGACTTGGACCGCATAAACCCATGGGAAGTTGAAGATCATTGGGCTTCCGCTTGCGTCAAGGCTGTCAAGGTCAACGACTTGTTCGGTGGGACGCGCCTGGATGCGGGTGAGCCGGCGCAAGGCAATCAGGAATTGGCGGTCTGCCTTGGGGTAATCCGTGGACCAGTTCCCTCGGCCAAATCCGTACCCGTAACCGCCGCTATAGGCAGAAGTGTATCGAAGACGGGACCACGAGTATTCGCTCTTCGATTCGCCGTTTTCCGAATCGCCTGAGAAAGCGACTCTCGAGTCACCGTACGGATTATCCTGCTGGTAACCCCCGCGTTGCAGGGCTAACAGACCTGTGCTTGCACCCATCAGGAGGAGCAAAACCGAAAAACTTGCGAGGAGCCTCATTTTTGTAGCTCCTAACTAGACGGCCTCGACCCGGCCATCGTTTCATTAGCGGTCAGATAAGACGAGGCTAATTCGCTATGCTACAGCGAATGAAAGCGCCAACGCAAGGCTGGGATGTGCGGGGGAGCTAAATCCCACGGCGAGCCGATGGAAAATTTTCTTCGCTCTTGCGGGCGGAATCGCGCGGGGTGTATATCTGAAGGCCAGAAATCCTTTAAATTGCGTTTGTGGCGCGCCAAAAGCAGCCTACAGGGAGAGCTTTGATGAAAACATTCTGGTGTCGAAACGTGTCCGCGCTTGTGCGGGGAACAGGCCTTGCCATCCTCGTCGCAGGATTATTGACGGTTGGAGGTTTCTCCGCCGCGGCTCAAGAGAAGTTGACTCTCGAAGACATTCACGCAGCCAAGGTGGATCCGAACGTCATTTACGGAATGTATTCGGGCCTGGCCTTGGTGATGGACGTCTATCACCCCGCGCAGCCCAATGGCTATGCAGTGGTCTTCGTGCATGGCGGCCACTGGAGAATGTCTCCGGAAGTCGGCGCTGTCCCATTTAAAGACGGCGGCAACATTGTCCAGCTGGTTCAATTTATTAAACCCATGATCGGCGCGGGCTATACCGTTTTTGTTCCGGAGTACCGGATGGCGCCGCACTTCCTGCCGCCCGCCGAGGAGCAGGACATCCAACGAGCCGTCCGCTTCATCCGGTTCAATGCGAAGAAATATGGCATCGATCCCGAACATATCGGTGGCGTGGGCTTTTCCTCGGGAGCGCAAATCATCAGTATGGTCGGCCTGCTCGATGGCAAGCCTACCTCGGATGACCTTTCTCCCGCAGGGCAGATGAGTGGCCGCGTTCAGGCCGTAGTCTCCGGAGCCACGCCGGCAAATCTGGTCGAAACCGCAGCCGTCATAGACGATGATGCTTTCACGTCGGTATATATCGGCGACCAGGTGGGGACGAAAGTGGCCCCGAACTCGACCCTGTATAAGAGACTAATGGATGCTTCACCGATCACCCATGTCGCGCCCGGCGCCCCGCCGTTCCTGCTGATCCATGCCGATAACGATACCGAGGTTCCCATAAAGATCGAGCAGGAATTCCAGCAGGCGCTTGAAAAGGCGGGAGTTCCTGTAAAAATGGTGGTCGTTCCGAATAGCGATCATGAAGCCACATTCGTCGGCGCGCACGCCGATGTGTTCGTCCCCACGATGATTCAATTCCTGGATCAGAACCTAAGAGGGAAGGCGAAATAACAGGCTCCCGGCTTCAAGGACCCAGTTTGGTTGGTTCTCGAAAGTACGGAGGTCACTGTATTGTAGACCTGCACCTCCATGCTATACTCGACGATACGTCTCACGGTGATAATTGCCAGTGAGATGGGTGGAGATGGGCGCCGCTGATTGCTTCCGCTTCAGCAGGCGCAAATTTTTGGAGGTGGGTTTATCGCTGAGCGGAGTTTTCGGCAGGCCGACCGGATTCGAGTGAATGATCGCATCCGGGCGCGCGAAGTTCGTGTCGTTGATGAGGACGGTGGGCAGCTGGGTGTGATGGTACCGTTTGACGCCATCAAGCTTGCCCGCGAGCGGGGGCTTGATCTGGTGGAAATCTCACCAACCGCTGACCCTCCGGTATGCAAGATCACCGATTACGGCAAGTACCTTTACCAGACCAACAAAAAAGCGCACGAGCAGCGCAAGCATCAGAAGGGCTCGCAGCTCAAGGAAGTCAAGTTCCGTCCGGCAACGGCGGAGCACGACTATCAGGTTCGCAAGAATCAGATTATCCGGTTCCTGGCCGACGGCCACAAAGTCAAGGCGATGATCTTTCATCGCGGCCGCGAAATGGCCCACCAGGAAGTGGGCCGAGCGAAAATGAACCGGCTATTGCAGGAGATCGCCGATCACGCGCTGGTCGAAATCGGCCCGCGCATGGAAGCCAATATCATGATGGCTCTCCTGGCCCCAAAGCGGGGCGGCGGCGCACCACCCAAGGCGTCTGGAGCACCGGCCGCGGGGCAGGCCTGAATCGCCCGCAATTAAAAAGGAAATCCAGTGAGGTCAAGTTCGTGGCAAAAAAGGTAAAGAAGCTCAAACTCAAGACGCACCGCGGCGCCGCCAAGCGTTTCAAGATTACTTCGACCGGAAAAGTCATGCGCATGCATTCCGGCAAGCGGCACTTGCTCGGCACCAAAAAAGCCAATCGCATGCGCCGCCTGAAGAAAATGACTCAGGTGCACGCCGCCGACTCCAAGAACGTGCACAAGATGTTGCCGTACGGCAAGGGATTTTAGTTGTCATTCCGAACCCGCTTCAACGGGTGAGGAATCTCTCTTTCGGTTTCGTCGCTGGGAGAAAAGCGCGGAGAGATTCCTCGCTCCGCTCGGAATGACAACGGTATTGTAGGGTCATTGCATTTTTTGCTGTGCCAGGCAGAGCGCAACCCGCCACGGTGGGCCTGCCGGCCAGCGGTTCCGATTCACGTCGGAACATTGCTCGCGCAAGATTCGCGCATCGCGCGGATTTTTCGCTGAGCTTCTAAACACGCCGTGGAGATGCTCTTGCTTTCTGATCGTGTGCCGGAACCCCTGCGCGGGAACCGCCTCGATGCTCCGGAAAACAGTGTGTCTCCGCCCAGGAGAAAAACACCATGGCTCGAGTAAAACGCGGAAGCAAACGCCGCGCGCGCCGCAAAAAGATGTTGAAGCGGACAAAGGGATTTTTCCTTACCAAGTCAAAGCTCTACCAGTCCGCCCAGGAGGCGGTGAATCGCGCGGAGCGTTTTTCCTTCCGCGATCGCCGCGTCCGCAAGCGCCAGTTCCGATCGCTATGGATTCAGCGTATCGGAGCGGCAGCGCGCAATGCAGGCATGTCGTACAGCCAGCTGATGCACGGCCTCAAGGCGGCGGGTGTCGAAATCGACCGCAAAATGCTGGCCGATATCGCCGTGAAGGATGCCGCAGGCTTCACGATGCTCGCCGAACAGGCGAAAGCGAAGCTCGGCGCGAAGGCCAAAGCGTAAAATATTCCTGCTCAGTGCGGGGATTCTGTCGAGTCGACGGTGTTGTTGCGCCGCCGTCCCGGCGGCTCTTTTAGTGCGCTAAAATCACCGGCAAGATGCCGGCGCTACCCGGAGCGTCCGTCTCGCAATGGAACAAGACCGAACCTCAGGAAGGCAGGTACTTCAACCACTTGACGCCTCCACCCCGGAGCACGTGGCGGCACGCTTCGAAGAAGTTCGTCGAGAGTTTAACGCACAGGCTGCGTCACACAACAAGGATCTCGGCGATTGGCGCGCGATGAGCGATCGCTGGACGAGTCGAAAGTCGGGCGTGCTAACGATGATCGTGAAGAACTGGCTGAAATCGGCGAAGCCGGAACTAAAACCATCCATCGGACAAGAACTGAATGCATTGAAACTGCATATTGAGTCAGTGCTCAGCGAGCAGTTTAATGCGATCCAGGCAGCAAAAGATCAATTGGCGCTGCAGAGCGAGCGCGAAGACCTTTCCCTCCCTGGCGTAATTCGCGCGCTCGGCTCGTCCCATCCGTTGCGGCAGACCTTCGAGGAGATCGAGCGGATTTTTCTCTCGCTCGGCTACTCGGTGGTTGCCGGGCCGGAAATGGAAACTCCCTACTACAATTTTGAGGCGCTCAACATTCCCGAGCATCATCCGGCGCGGGATAACATGGACACGTTTTACATGGCAGCCCCCATGGGCGCGCAGCCCCGGCTGCTGCGCACGCATACTTCTCCCATGCAGGTGCGCACGATGGAGAAGCAGCAGCCCCCTGTGCGCATCATTGTTCACGGCAAGGTCTATCGCCGCGACAATCCCGACGCGACGCACGGATTCATGTTTCACCAGATCGAAGGCCTCGCCGTTGATACCGACATCACGTTCTGCGATTTCAAGGGGACGGTGGATTATTTCGTCCGCGAATTCCTGGGGCCCGACATCAAGACGCGCTTACGTCCGAGTTATTTCCCGTTCACCGAGCCTTCGGTCGAAGTGGATGCGACGTGCGTGTTTTGCGGCGGCAAGGGCTGCGGCGTCTGCAAGCAATCCGGATGGATCGAGTTGTTCGGCGCAGGCATGGTGGACCCGGCCGTCTACGGTTTTGTGAACTACGATCCGAAGAAGTTTTCCGGCTTCGCGTTCGGCCTGGGCGTCGAACGCCTCACGCAGCTCAAATACAACATCAATGATTTGCAGCTTTATTTCCAGAACGACGTGCGGTTTCTGCGACAGTTTGCGTGACAGCATTCAACGAGGTTCGAGGAAATCTTTAAAATTGCCATTCCGAGCGAAGCGAGGAATCTCTCCTTCTTTTCCTTCTGGACCGAAGAGGGATTCCTCACCCGCTAAAGCGGGTTCGGAATGACACGCAAAATGTTTTGACACTTTGAAATATGAAAGTCCTCTACAACTGGCTCAAAGAATTCGTTGACCTTGCGGCGACGCCCGAGGATCTGCGCACGCGGCTCTCGCTTTCCGGCACGGCTGTCGATGCGCTCGAGCAAACTGCCGCGGGCCCGTTGCTCGATGTCGAAGTGACAGCCAACCGCGCCGACTGCCTGGGCCACTACGGAATAGCGCGCGAAGCGGCGGCGCTGTACCGGCTTGCGCTCAAACCCGTCGAGCCGCGTCTACGCGAATCCTCCGAACCCTCTTCGAGCGCGACGCGCGTTGAAATCGAATCTCCTGAACTGTGTGGCCGATACGTCGCGCGCGTGCTGCGCGGTGTGAAAATCGGGTCGTCACCCGATTGGCTGCGGCAGCGCCTCGAATCGCTGGGGCAGGCTTCAATCAACAATGTCGTGGACGCGACCAACTACGCCATGCTCGAACTCGGGCACCCGCTCCACGCATTTGATTTGGATCTGCTGAATGAAAAGCGCATCGTAGTGAGGCGAGCGAGCGCCGGTGAAAAAATGAAGACGCTCGATGGCGTCGAACGCGCCCTTACTTCACAAATGTGCGTCATCGCGGACGCAGCGCGCGCGGTGGCCATCGCTGGAATCATGGGCGGCGCCGAAACTGAAATTCGCGCTGCCACCCGGAATATTCTTCTAGAATCTGCGTGGTTCGATCCCATTTCCATTCGCCGCACATCCAAAACACTCGGCCTGCGCACGGAAGCCTCGATGCGTTTTGAGCGTGGCGCCGATCCGGAAATGGCGGAGTTGGCTTCGCGCCGCTGCTCCGAACTGATTCAGCAGGTTGCCGGCGGAGAAGTTCTCGCCGGCGCGGTGGACATTTATCCAGGGCGCATCGTTCCCCCGGTGATTGAGCTGACGCGAAAAGAATTCTTGCGCGTAATGGGCGCGGACGTGCTTGACGCGGACATCGAAGCGATTCTCTCCGCGCTCGGATTCGCGCCGGTTCGATCCGACGCCCCGCGTGGCGTCGCGGAATCGCTGACGGCGGTGTGGAAGTGCAGCGGGCCATCGTGGCGCGGCGACGTCACGCGCGAAGTGGACTTGATTGAAGAAGTCGCGCGCCTCCACGGCGTGGATAAATTCGCCGCGCGGCTGCCCGCAGCGAAGTTCCCTGCCGCGCGCCTCGAATACGCCGAGGCAGAGGACCGTCTGCGCGAGCACCTGGTTGGCCTGGGCTATCAGGAAATCATCACGATTCCGATCGTGGAGGAATCCAGCGACGCGGCGTTTCGCCCGGAAGCCGCCGTGCCCGCGCGAATCGCAAATCCCCTTGCTGAGGACGCTTCCGTCATGCGCTCGACAGGTGCGGTCACCATGGTATCCACGCTGGGATGGAATCTGAATCACGGGCAGCGCAATGTTCGCCTGTTTGAATTTGGGAAGACGTATCGCTGGGAAGGCTCTGAACCGGTGGAGACGCGCGTGCTCACGCTCGGCGCGACAGGCTTCGCCCGCGAAAAAGGCATCGCTGAAACCGAGCGCACGTTTGTGTTCGCCGACTTGAAAGGCGACCTCGACCAGATCGGACAACTCGCGGGCGGAATAGCGTGGAACGCGGGAACATCGGACTGGCTGCATCCCGCGCATGTGGGGAAAATTTCATTGCAGCATCCCATCGCGCCGAATTTGTCCGCCCAAACGATCGGCATGGCGGGACAACTTTCGCGACGCATCTCGGAACGATTCAAGCTGCGCCAGGACGCCTACGTTGCGGAAATAGAACTGGCGCCGTTGTGCGCGGGGTACCGTGCAGCGCGGGCGATGCTGCGATACAAACCGCTCTCCCGTTTCCCCGCGGTCGAGCGGGATTTCTCGCTCATCCTCGCCGATGAAACATCTTTTGCCGCGGTCGCGGAAACCATCCGCGGCCTCGGGATCGCAGAAATTTCCGCGGTCAACGCCGTGGACCTGTTTCGAGGCAAGAACGTGCCCGCCGGAAAATTTTCGCTGCTCGTGCGCGTGACATTTGAAAGCCACAGCGCCACGCTCACGGAAGCGCAGTTGACGGATTTCTCCTCGCGCATCGTCGCTGCGCTCGAACAAAAGCTCGGCGCCGCTCTTCGGGCGTAGGTTTTTCTTTACATTCGCTTGCCACTTCTCGTCGATCATCGCAGAATAGCCGGGTCCAGCCAGGAGCGTTTTCCATGTCGAACCGTGTAAAAGTTGAAATTTACGGGCAGAGCTACACATTAAGCGGAGATCTCGACGAATCCTACGTCCAGAAGCTCGCTCGATACGTGGATGAGAAGATGCAGGCGGTCGCCGAGGCCACGCAAACGGTGGACTCGGTCCGCGTCGCTGTACTGGCCGCGATGGCGATCGCCGACGAACTGCATACCGGGCAGCACGAAAACGGCCACCGCGACGATGCGTTGCGCGAACGCGCCCAGCAGTGCCTGACCATCCTCGAACGTGCCCTCAACCAGACCGCCTAGCGCCATTTCAGGAGGTTTGGAAGACCTCCCGCGAGGGTGAGTGGCGTGACCACTTTGATGCTCTTGCGTTCGGTCAGCACGATCCGTTACTCTTCCGATTGGCGCAACGGGCAACGCTTTACGTACGTCCCACATCACGTTAGTATTCAATGAGGTTCCCGGTCCAATCGGATTTACCGGCATAACAATGCGGAAGACGGTTCGCATCCTTGGGGTTTGCCTGGCGCTGGTCGCGCTTCTGGTCTTTGCCACCGGTGTAGTCAGCGACTGGAACCATCACGATTCCACCAGCGATGCCCGGTGTCCGTACTGTCATCTGGGCCACCAGGCTCCCAGCCCGATGGGAGCGCCGCTGTGCGTTTCCGTTCTCAAGCCGGTTGCCTCCGTCTCTCTACTGGAAGACGCCATCCCACCGATGGGTCCTGTCTTCGCGCAGACGTCGCCTCGCGCTCCACCCTCCGCATAATTCTCCTCCCTTAGGCGCCAGTTCTACCGGGCGAATACGAATTTCAAACTTTACTTAATCAAGTCCCTTGAGCTGCTTCGGGCCTGTGCATGTTCCTGAATGCCGCCGCGATTGACTTGAACGTTTCACGCAGGAGAGGACCCATGCGAAAGCTTTTCAGGGCCACAAAATGGCATCCGCCCATCGCGCTGAGCACGGCTATGATTTTAATTTGCGCCGCGACGTCCTTCGCGCAGGCCCCGGCGCAGACCGCGCCGCAAACCCCTGCTGCGCGCGTCACGCTCGACCAGGCGATTGATCTGGCGATCCAGCATAACCATTCACTGGAGGCCGCGCGCACCACGATCCTGCAGAATCAGGCCCAGGAGATTACGGCGAATCTGCGGCCCAATCCCGTGCTGCTGGGCGACGCGCAGTTTCTGCCCGTTTTCACACCCAGCAATGTGAACGGCGATTACTTTGATAACGGAGCCCAATTCGACCTGGGGGTTGGTTACCTGTTCGAGCGGGGGAAGAAGCGGCAGCATCGCCTGCAGGCGGCGAAAGACGTGACAGCCGTAACCACCGCGACGGTCGCCGACGACGAGCGGACACTGACGTTCAATGTCGCCTCGCAATTCATCGCGGCTCTGCTTGCCCAGGCCGACCTCGACTCCGCCCAGAAGGACCTGGAGAGCTTCCAGCAAACCGTAGACCTCGGCCAGGCGTCGTTCGCGGCCGGCGCCATGAGCGAAGGCGATCTGATCAAGATCAAGCTGCAATTGCTGCAATTCCAAATGGACGTCTCCTCAGCCAGGCTGGCGCGCGTGCAGGCGCTGGCCAGCTTGCGGCAACTGCTCGGATACGAATCCGTTCCGGAAAATTACGAAGTCGTCGGCGACCTCGAATACAAGCCTGTAAAAGTGGGCGAGGACGACCTGAAAGCGTTGGCCCTGCGGCAGCGCCCGGACCTGCGCGCGGCGCAGTTGGGCGTGACTGCAGCGGAAAGTCAGCTGGCGCTGGCCCGTGCCAACGGTAAGGTCGACGTCAACGCCCAAATCAATTACACCCACGTTGCCGATCTGAGCACTGCCTCGCTCTTTGGCAGCCTCCAGCTTCCCATTTTCAACCGCAACCAGGGCGAAATCGCGCGAACGCAATATGCGGTCACGCAGTTCCAGGATCTTTCCAGCGAACAGGCCTCGATCGCGCTGACGGACGTGGCCAACTCCTACGAAGGTCTCCGCACTGCCGATGAAGTCGTGCAGCTTTACCAGTCCGGCTATCTGAAGCAAGCGCAGGATTCTCGCGACATCAGCCAGTACGCCTACCAGCGCGGAGCCGCCACGCTGCTTGATTTCCTAGATGCCGAGCGCAGCTACCGCGCGACCGAACTTGCCTACCGCCAGTCCCTCGCCACCTACATGCTTTCGCTCGAACAACTGCGTCAAGCCGTGGGCACAAGGAGTTTGCCATGAGAATGATGGAAATAAGCTGGATCCCGAAGAAGTTCAGTGCGCGTCGAGTTCTTTGCGGTACCGCTTTAGCCGCCGCCCTGGCCGTTGCCGGATGCGGCGGCGAGCAGGCAAACAAGATGACGTCGTTCTCGACCACCGAGAGCGCGGCGAGCAAGGCGGAATTATTCTCGCTCCCAGCGGACCAGATGGCGCACATGCAAATCTACAGCGTCACTCAGGCTCCCCTGGTGCGGACCCTGCGTCTCACTGGCGCGGTTGCCTACAACGCGTTCCTGACGACACCGGTCATCACGCAGGTCGGAGGCCCGGTAAGCCGCATCGTGGTCGCGCCGGGCGAGCAAGTGACCGCGGGCCAGCCAATGCTTTACGTCACCAGCCCTGACTATTCGCTGGCGCGCTCCGCCTACCTGAAAGCGCGTGACGCCTATCAGCTCGCGGACAAATTTTACAAACGCGCACAAGATCTCTACGCGCACAAAGTCATCGCGGAAGCCGACCTCGAGCAAGCCGAATCAACGCGCAGCCAGGCCGAGGCCGACTTGCAAGCCAGCGAGGAGGCCATCCGTATCCTGGGAATATCCAACCCGGAGGACCTGGTGGACAAGCCTCCTGCCCCGGAAGTCGCGCTGCTGGCGCCACTGGCAGGAGAAGTAGTGGAGCGGCTCTGCTCCCCGGGCCAGCTGCTGGCGGCGGGAGGAACGCAGTGCTTTACGCTCTCGAACATGAGCAGCGTATGGGTGCTCGTGAATATCTACCAGAACGATGTCCCCTACGTGCACGTCGGCGATGAAGTAACCATCGATAACGAAGCGTATCCGGGCACAGTGCGCGGGAAGATCCAATACATCGCGGCCGCCCTTGATCCAACTACCAGGACGCTGCAGGCGCGCATTGAAGCTTCCAATCCCGGCGAGCGGTTGAAGAAAGACATGTATGTCACGGCCGAGGTCCGCGCGGGCGTTATTCCAAAGGCAATGTTGGTTCCGGACTCCGCCGTTCTGCGCGACGACCAGAACATGCCGTACGTTTACATACAAACCGGGAACGGCCAGTTCGCGCGCCGAGATGTAACTCTTGGCGAAAGTCAGGACGGCAAAACACAGGTTGCTACGGGTTTGCAGGCGGGCGACAAGATTGTCGGCGACGGCAGCCTGTTTCTGCAGTTCCAGAATTCGCTCCAACGCTGAGCCAGGGGGCATAGCCACAATGATTCATCATGTCGTTCAATTCGCTCTTCGCAACCGCTTCCTTGTCCTGATCATGGTGGTTCTGGTGATCATAGCGGGTGTGATCTCTTTCAAGGGCATGCCCGTGGACGCCTACCCGGACCTCTCCCCGCCACTGGTGGAAGTCATCACGCAATGGCCCGGGCATGCCGCTGAGGAAGTCGAGCGGCTGGTGACTCTCCCGATCGAGCTGCAAATGAACGGCGTGCCGCACATGGTTTACATGCGGTCGATCTCGCTCTATGGCCTTTCCGACGTGATCATGACGTTCCAGGACAACACGGACAACTACTTCGCGCGGCAGGTGGTATTCGAACGGCTCTCCGATGCCACTCTGCCATCCGGTGTCACAGGCAGCCTCTCGCCGCTTTCCAGTCCCTCGGATCTGGTCTATCGCTACGTAATCGAAAGCCCGGATCGCAGCCCGCAGGAATTGAAGACGTTCGAAGACTGGGTGATCGAACGGGCCTACAAGTCCGTTCCGGGTGTGGCCGATGATTCCGGTTTCGGCGGCACCGTCATGCAATACCAGGTGCTCCTCGATCCGGCCAAGCTTTACAACTATCACATCCCCGTGCCCCAGGTGATTGCCGCGCTATCGGCCAACAACGCAAACGCAGGCGGCGGGTTTTATTCGCAAGGCGCGCAATTTTTTTACGTGCGCGGTCTGGGTCTGGTGAACAAGACGGAGGATATTGGAAACATCGTCGTGGGAAATAATAACGGCGTGCCTGTGTACATCCGCGACGTCGGCGAAGTCGCCATCGGCCACGCGCCCCGACTGGGAGAATTCGGTTTTGGGAAAGATGACGACCGGGTCGAAGGCGTCATCCTCATGTTGACCGGCGAGCAAACACAAAATGTCCTTAAGCGCGTGGAACAGAAAACCGAAGAGTTGAATCACGGCATTCTGCCGCCGGACGTGAAGATTCACCCGTTCTACGATCGCAGCGACCTCGTGCAGCTCACGATTAGTACTGTGGAGCACAACCTGCTTGTCGGGATGGCGCTGGTTCTGATTGTCCTGCTTTTCTTCCTGGTCAGTGCGCGCGCGGCAATCATTGTGGCGCTCACCATCCCGCTGAGCCTGCTCTTTGCGTTTATTTTGTTGCACGGGCGCGGAGTGCCCGCCAACCTGCTCTCCATCGGCGCGATTGATTTCGGAATCATCATCGACGGCACCGTTGTGATGATGGAAAATATTTACCGCGAGCATGCCGAACGCGATGGGCAAAACTACAACCTTAAAGACGTCATCGTGGCGGCGGCGCACGACGTGGACCGGCCGATTTTCTATTCCGTCGCGGTCATCCTGGCCGGATATCTTCCCATTTACGCCTTAACCGGGCCCTCGGGAAAATTGTTCGTCCCCATGGCGGAGACAATGTCTTACGCTCTGCTGGGTTCCCTGATTTTCACGCTGACGCTGGTGCCTGTCCTGGCTTCCTACTGGTTCACTCATGGAGTCAAAGAAATCGTAAACCGTCCCTATGAATGGGTGAAAGGCGTTTACGCTGGAGAACTGGACTGGTGCCTGGATCATCCCAAAATAACCATGTTTGTTGCCGCCATAATTTTTGGCGCCACGTTGATTTTGATCCCCTTCATAGGTGGCGAGTTCATGCCGCACCTGGATGAAGGCGCGGTGTGGGTGCGAGCCACGATGCCTTACACAATCTCTTACGAGGAGGCTGCAAAGTTCGCACCCCAGGTGCGCAACATCCTGATGTCCTACCCGATGGTGACCGATGTGGGCTCGGAGCTCGCGCGACCCGACGATGGCACGGACCCCACGGGATTTTTCAATTGCGAATTCTATGTGGGGCTGAAACCCTACAAGGACCCGATCTGGGCGCAGGGTACAATCAACAACAAAGCCGCGCTGAGGGACGACCTCGAAAAGAGGCTTGCGGCGTATCCCGGAGTGATTTTCAACTTTACGCAACCCGCCGAGGATGCCGTGGACGAGGCGCTGACGGGCCTCAAGAGCGCGCTGGCCGTGAAAATCTACGGTCCCGACCTTCAGGTGCTCGAGGGAAATGCCGTCGAGATCAAGCGCGTTCTCCAGCAGGTGCAGGGCTTTACGCAACTGACGGTGGTGCGCGAACTGGGCCAGCCCACGGTCCAGATTGATGTGGACCGCGAAAAAATCGCTCGATACGGCATCAATGTTTCCGACGTGGAGGGAGTGATTCAGGCCGGTGTGGGCGGGCAGGCTGCCACGCAAGTGATCCAGGGCGAGATGTTGTTCGATCTGGTGGTGCGCATGAAGCCCGAGTACCGCTCGAGCACGCACGACATCGGCAATTTGCTTGTGCCCACACCCTCCGGCCAGCAGGTGCCTATTTCGGAACTGGCCACCATTCGTCAGGGCAACGGCGCGTCATTTATCTATCGCGAAAATAATTCCCGCTATATCGGCGTGCAATTCAGCATCGAGGGGCGTGACCTGGCGCGGGCGGTGGACGATGCGCAAAAGGCTGTAAAGGCTTCGGTCACGTTGCCGCCGGGGTACACGCTCGATTGGGGCGGTGAGTACAGCGAATACGTTGCGGCCAGGAGTCAATTCGCCATCATCGGGCCGTTGGCCGTTCTTCTGATTTTCATGATCCTGTTCGCGCTCTACGGTAACTTCAAATTCCCGGTGACCGTGGTCATCGGGGTGGTCATGACGGAGCCGGTGGGCGCGTTGATTGCCCTGAAACTGACGCACACGCCGTTTAGCGTGAGTTCCGTCCTGGGCCTGCTGGCACTGATGGGCGTGTCTGTGGAGACCGCCGTGATTCTGGTTTCGTATATCAACAAACTACGCCTCGAAAAACACTCCATCCGCTCGGCAACCCGCGAAGCGGCGCTGCTGAGGCTGCGGCCGATCATGATGACCGCTCTGGTCGCCTGCCTGGGCTTGCTGCCCGCGGCCCTCTCGACTGGGATCGGATCAGACACGCAAAAGCCCTTCGCCATCGTCATCGTCGCGGGGCTGATTTCGCGCCTCTTCCTCGGATTTTTCGTCAACCCGGTGCTGTATGAAATGGTGGCGAAGGAAGGCGACGTCCTGCAAGTGTAGAGAGTCGGGTGCGGGCCAAGTCGTTTATGGATTCATTATGATTTATCTTTTGGGTTAATCGATCCACAAACGCTTTACGTAAACCGAAAATCAAGTTACTATCCGAGCGGATCGTGGTTTCGTTTGGGTTTGTCCGAATGACCTTGCGGAAGACAATTCGCATTGTTGGAGTATCCCTGGCGCTGGTGGCGCTTCTGGTATTTGCCACAGGGGTCGTCAGCGACTGGCATCACGATAATTCCACCAATGATGCGCAATGTCCGTACTGTCATTTGGGCCACCAGACCCCCATTCAACCGGAAACCACTCTATGCGTCGGCGTTCCTAATCCGGTTGCGACGGTCGTTTCGCCGGCAGATATAACTTTCCCCGCCAGCCCCGTATTTTCGCAAACCGCGCCGCGCGCGCCACCTGTCGCGTAAAAACCCTCTCCATGACTCTTGTAGCGCTGCGCTGACCCAAATATTGGTCTAGCGCGCACGCCCATTTTTTCGGGTGGCAACCCCTGGCCAGCTATGACATCGCCTTATCCCCAGCGGACAGAGGAGATATTGAAAATGAACTCGCAGCGGAAAATAATTCGCATTCTTGGGGTCTCGCTGGCGCTGCTCGCGCTGCTGGTCTTTGCAACGGGTGTGGTCAGCGACTGGCATCACAACAGTTCCGCAAATGATGCACAATGCCCGTACTGTCACCTGGGCCATCAGACCCCCATCCAACCGGAAACGGGCCTGCACGTTACCGTTCTCAATCCGGTTGCTTCCGTAATTCTGCCGGTAGACGCAGTCTCTCCCGCAATCCCCGTATTTTCGCAAACCGCTCCACGCGCGCCGCCCTCCGCGTAACAAGCCCCGAAATCTCTTTATTCCGCCTGTGCTGCGTCCCACTTTGTGGGCACACAGCATTCCACTTTGGCCGTCCATCCACGCCAACGCGCGCACATAGGAGGATTTGGAATGCGACTTTTACGGAATTTTATAGCTCTACTCGTGTTTGCACTCTTAACGTTTGCCAGCCCGGCGATTCGTGCGCAGGGTATCGGAAATTCCGCTGCCATCAGCGGCACTGTCCTTGACCCTGCCGGTGCGGTAGTTCCGAAAGCGACTGTCGAGATTCGTAACCCGGTGAGCGGTTACGATCGCACCGCGGCAACAGATAACTCGGGGAATTTCAGCTTTGCGAATGTGCCTTTCAACCCGTATCACTTGACTGTCACGGTCGCCGGCTTCGCCTCTTACACCCAGGATGTCCAGATCCAGTCCTCGGTCCCCGTTAATTTGAAAGTTAATCTTGCCCTCGAAGGACAAACCAGCGCTGTGACAGTGGAGGCATCGGCGGAGGATATGCTCGAAACCACTTCAACGGAACACACTGACGTGGACCGCAATTTGTTCGAGCAACTTCCGCTCGAGAGCGCCTCTTCCTCGATCAGCTCACTGATTACGCTTTCTTCTCCCGGAATCACAGCGGATTCGAACGGCTTATTTCACGGTCTTGGCGATCATGCTGAAAATTCCTTCTCCATTGACGGTCAGCCCATCACCGACCAGCAAAGCAAGGTCTTCTCAAATCAGATTCCGGAGGACTCCGTTCAATCCATGGAAGTGATCGAGGGAGCGCCGCCCGCCGAATTTGGCGGCAAGACAAGCGTGGTCGTCAAGGTGACCACCCGCTCCGGCCTCGGCATCACGCAGCCGACCGGTAGCATAACCACTTCCTATGGAAGCTTCGGCTCTCCAAGCGTTTCCTTCGAAACGGCTTTCGGGGGGGCGAAATGGGGAAATTATATCGCCGTAAGCGGGCTCGATACCGGCAGGTTCCTCGATGGACCCGAATACGCCACTCTGCACGACAAGGGAAACGAGGAAAACGGGTTCGATCGCCTGGACTTCAAGCTTTCCGACAAGGACACGATCCAATTGAATCTGGAATTCACGCGTTCCTGGTTCCAAACTCCCAATACGTGGGATCAGCAGCTGCAAACCTGTACGGTTCTATCCGCAGACTGTAGTGGCAGTGGCATCCCCTATGCCCCAGGTGTCGTCGTGCTTAACCCCCTCACCGGGACTCCCCTGGGACCGACGGATCAGCGCTCTCAAATCAGGACGTTTAACGTTGCGCCGACGTGGATCCACCTGATTGGTTCGGAAGCTGTAATCACCGTCGGCGCCTTTGTGCGGCACGACCAATATAACTATTACCCGAGCAACAATCCTTTCTCCGACCTGGGGCCGCTTCAGGATGAAACTGTTTCTCAACTCAGGTTCCTGACCAATGCCGGCATCCATGCCGATGTGTCGTATGTGAAAGGCGTTAACAACATCAAGGTGGGAGGGGTATTTGAACACACGTTCCTTACCGAGAACGACGGTTTTGGAATTGTGAATCCCGGGCTGCTCCCCGGGCTCGGCTGCCCGGATCCGACAAACTCCATTTGCAGTACCCTGGCGCCCTATGACCTGACGAATGGAGGAACGCTATACAAATATCACGGCCACACGGACGTCAAGGAAATCGCGCTCTACGCGCAGGACACCATCACCAAAGGACCCTGGTCCATCAACCTCGGACTTCGCGGAGATTTCTATAATGGCCTCCAGTCCAGTACCAAGCAGGCGGAGCCTCGTGTCGGCGTCGCCTATAACATCAAAAAGACAAATACGGTCCTCCGAGTATCCTATGCCCGTACAATGGAAAGCCCGTTCAATGAGAACCTGATCCTTTCTGGCACGGGTTGCACGAACCCGGTGGTCAACGCGATTATGACCGTCGCCCAAGGCTTCGCTTGCGTGACCGCGCCATTGACCCCCGGCTTTCGCAATGAATTTCACGCCGGTTTGCAACAGGCCTTTGGGAAATACTTCGTTCTGAGCGGCGAGTACATCTGGAAGTACACGCACAACGCATACGACTTCAATGTGTTCGGCACAAGCCCAATTACCCTCCCGATCGAATGGCAAAGGTCCAAGATTCCGGGCTTTGCCGTTCGCGGAAGCTTCCCGACCTATCACGGCTTGACCGCGTTTATTGTGTTGTCCCATGTGGCTGCGCGCTTCTTCCCCCCGACGGTCAGCGGAATCGCGCCGGCCGCGCCGCCAGGCGTGTTCCGCATCGACCACGACGAAATTTTCAACCAGACGACGCACATCCAGTATCAGCCATTTAAGAGGGGCCCGTGGCTCGGGTTCAACTGGAGGTACGATAGCGGCCTCGTAGCTGGTGCCACACCGTGCCTTGCGGCGACCGCGACGTGCGGATTCTCGACCTCCGCAGATGATGGAGGGGCGCCGGCGCCCGGAGTCACAATTCCCATGGGAGATGTTGGTATGTTTAACACCATCAGT
>Ga0182024_10001918_pt1 | contig 52420 bp, 44 predicted proteins | sample P32metaG_FD_120480 | JGI IMG/M metagenome (GOLD analysis project Ga0182024, IMG submission 120480) | Permafrost microbial communities from Stordalen Mire, Sweden - P3-2 metaG (Illumina Assembly) | ecosystem: Environmental > Terrestrial > Soil > Wetlands > Permafrost | place: Sweden: Stordalen... | reverse complement strand
TTCCGTTGCAGGTTCTTGAAGGTTGGTGCGGTGGCCGTCGTTTCTCGCGGATGCTCGGCCAAAATGCAGCGCCGGCCGAGGTGATCAGCTCAGGTCGTACACCACTCTGGCGGACTCAACTGCCCGCCCAGACATTCTGTTGAATAAGGACAGAGGCACGAAGGGTCAGCCGTATCCTCTGCCGCGATTCGTTCCGTGTTATTCGAGTCCCTTAGCGCCCGCAGACGAGAGTGGGGAGAGAGAGGCAGGCAGCACAAAGCGGGACTAAACCGCCGCGCAGACCAACGGCGGCGGGCGCCCGCCAGGGACCGGAGCCAGGCGGCAAAGGCAGACGAACCGAGGGAACGAACGCCGGGAGGCTGAGAGCCGGCCGGAGGGACCCGGGAAGACGGCCGGGGCGGGGAGCCGGCGCAGCACGACGGTCGACAGGCAAGGACCGAAGGGGTGGCGAGTCGGACCCCTAGAGAGCGGCCGGCCGGCGGCCCGGGACCGCAGAACCCGACAGCGACGCAGGAGGCGGCCCCGCAGGCGACGGAGGGCCGGCCGAGGGCGGAGGGCCGGAGACAGGAGGGGGAGAGCCGGCGGAGCGGGAGGGCCGGCGCCCCCAACAAGAGGAGGCATGTCCCAGGCTTCGATGTAAGACTCAAAGGATGACACAACTACCCTCCTCCCTGGCCGCCTGGGTGGACAACTTGTACGAGACAGCCCACGAAGGCGATCAGGAGCTCCCTGGTACAAGCGATTTGGTTGACCCGGACGACGATGAGGTGATCTACCGGCTGCTCGCCTTTCTGCGGCAGCACGCCGAGGTCACCGAGGAGGTCGTCCTCCGTCTGACCAAAGTCGTGGACGGACTCGTGGCAACTGGAAAGCCAAGCGAACAGGACGGTTAGCGGGCGGCGACCTGCGGCGACAGCGCCTGTAAGATATTGCGAGTAGGAGGGCGGCGGAACGGGCTCCCGGAGCGGGGAGCGGTCCCGAAGACACAGCCGGACACCAGACAAGGCGACGGCGGGAAAGGGGAAGCGCCGGCGGCAGGGAGGGGTGTCGCTCGCGGGCTGGAATAAGCGGCCGGATCAGCCGCGCCTTCGCCTATGAGGCCGTCCGGAGGTGAGATCCCCTCGATCAAGATCGGCCGCCGCGTCCTCGTGCCCAAGGCCCAGCTGCAACGCATGATTAGTGAGAAGGAGTAAGCACGAGGTGGAGGAAATCATACCCACATACCCTAGCTATGGGTATGATTTCCTCCATCATGAGCAGCAGCGCGATGAGCCAGCTTTGGAGCCTCGGTGACACCTTCACCTACGGCGAAGCCAGGGCGAGAGGCATCAGCGACAGGCGTCTGTACGGGCTGCGAGATGCCGGCTCGATCATTGCCCTCGGTGGTGGCGTCTACCGATGGGCTACAGCGCCGCCCGCCGACGTCGACCTCATCGAGATCGCGGAGCGAGTCCCACGGGCCACTCTTTGCCTGGAAACAGCGCTCGCGCGACACGGACTCATCGATGCAATACCCGCAGCGATCGATATCGCGATCCCTCGTGGCAACGGACGACCAACCCTCAAAGCACCGTCTCGGCTTCATCAATTCGATGCGCGTACCTTCGACGTCGGCCGAGGCACGTTGGATATCGGCTCCCGCAGGCCCATCGGGATCTACTCGCCTGAGCGGTCCCTCATCGACATCGTCCGGCTCCGTCATCTCGAAGGAAGCGACGTCGCCTGGGAAGCGTTGCGCCGATGGCTCGCGCAGCAAGGCAGGAGTCCGGCGCAGCTTATCGAGCTTGCCCGTTCGTTTCCCCGGGCAGAACCAGCGCTTCGTCGGGCGCTGGAGGTCCTCCTCTGACCGCGCCGACCCGAGCGACGAAGGCTGGGCAGGCGTACCTAGATCTTCGAAAGAGAGCGCGGGAGGACCGGCGCCCAGTCGACGAGCTACTGCAGCTATACGTGCTGGAGGCGTTCCTCGCCCGCTTGGCCGCGTCACAGTTCGCGGACCGGTTCGTGCTCAAGGTTGGGGTCCTACTCGCGGCCTTCGGTGAGCGGCGGCCCACTCGGGACATCGATCTTCAGGCCGAGACATTCGACAATCACACCGACGTCGTCAGGTCGGCCGTGCGTGAGATCGCCGCACTCAACCTCGACGACGGCGTCCTGTTCGCTACCAGAACAGCGGCGGCCGAAGTCATACGAGATGAGGGCGCCTACTCTGGCGTGCGGGTGACAATGGGAGCACAGCTAGCGACGGCCCGGCTCCACTTCCACGTGGATGTCAACGTCGGCGACCCGGTTACCCCGACAGCGCAGGAGGTGCATGTGCCGCGCCTGCTCGGCGGAGAGGTGGTGGTTCGTGGCTATCCGCTCGCGATGGTACACGCAGAGAAAATCGTCACCGCGGTTGCTCGTGGGACCCTCAGCACCCGCTGGCGGGACTTCGCCGACGTCTATCTTCTGGCAAGGCACCACACGATAGACGGGACGGAGCTTGCCGGATCAGTTCGTGATGTCGCTGGCCATCGCCAGGTGCAGCTCACCCCGCTCGCCACGGTGCTACTCGGTTACGGCGGCATCGGCCAACAACGTTGGACGGCTTGGCGCCGCAAGCAGAAACTGGAGGACCGTCTTCCGGACGAGTTCGGTGCCGTTGTCTCGGCGGTGATCGACTTCGCCGATCCGGCGATTAGCGGCTTGACGAAGGGTCGATCCTGGAACCCGACCGCCGGAGTGTGGTCGTAGCAGCATCAGTAGATCAGCACCGGGATGACAAGGGCAAGGATCGCGACGGCGAGGACGAACACGGAGACGAGGAGCACCAGGTAGAGGAACATGGGGACGAGGAGCACCAGGATCACCATGTCGCACACGTCGACGCCATCGCTGCAGTGTGCGAGCCCGTGACCCAGCCCGCCACGTCGTCGGCCGACGGCCCACACGGATCAGTCGCCGGGGTCGATCTCGAACTCGGCGACCCGGCGGTTGTTGCCGGCGCCGTCTTCTTCCACGACTCCTCTCCAACCTCCCTCGAAGCACATCCAGCCTCTCCAACTCAAGTCAGACTGATCGACGGTCACCGCGTCCGAGTGTTCGACCACGCGACAGCCGTCTCCCTCCAGCATGGCTCGTTCGCACTTGACGACATCGGTCCATATGCGCTGGAGCCCGCCCAACGAGGCCTTGACCTGGCCACAATGACTGGGGCGCCGCCCAGATCACTCCCAAGCGCGGACGAGCACCATGTCGTCTGGTGCCGAGGCGCAAAGGGATCGGCGATGCGAGTCGTCGTTTCCCGACGGCTGCGTGCAAGTGTCAGCTCAAGCGGCCGTAACCCCAGCCCTGCGGCGCAATGGAGTCCCGCTATGCGCTACTTCCGTCTGTCTCAGCTGGCCGATGACATCTTCGACGCGTATCGCAACGCCTTTCTCGCACTCGAAGCCGCGCTGGACGCAACCATTTCCCTCTCCGGCCCGAAACGAGAGAGCGAATGGCTTCGTACTGCCCTGGACGATGTTCTGCCCAGGTTCGGTCTCGACCCTCGCCGCTACCTCCTCCAAGCGCCCGGGCCGGATCCTGCCCAGCAGTTTATGGACGAACAGTACTTAGCTCTCCGCTGCACGGTCTTCCACGCCAAGCAGGGTCATAGAACATCACTGCTCCCTGGAGTTGCCGGCGACAGGCGGCGAGTTGCCGAAGCACTCGACCCGCTCATCCGCCTTGTCCTCGACATCAGCCGCCACGCCTTCACCGCCATCTTCCCAGCGGGGCTCATGACGGTAAGCCATTTCGAAACGCACATGCGTACGATTGCATTTCTTGGATACGAGCTGAGCCTTCTCAACACCGACCAAAGTGGTGAAGACCTGTCCCTGGACCAGATCCGCACAATGGCTACGCAAGTCCTTAGGCCAGCTGATGTCGGGACTTTGGGCTCAGCCGGAGAAGTACATGGCTTCCTCGCAGAAGTGCCTGTGGCACATGTCACTCACCCGCGCTTTAACGCTATCGCCGCATACACAGTTCATCCCTTCCCGGGGCCGCCTTCTACGATCCTGTCGGGACACGCTTTGAGCCATCATCACGTCTCCGTCATTGATCTTGCCGGCATAGACATCCTGCAGGTGATAGTTCGTTGGATGCTGGACAATCAGCGAATGCCGCGCTCGCACTTCAGCTTATAAAGTCTATCGAACGATATGTCATCCAAATTTCCGCGCATGTTTGTAACGGTTTACGACAACCGACGCCACTCTTACAATGACAGCAGTGAACACAACAAACTTGCAGGTTGGGTCATTCTTTGGCGTTACTCGGAGGTTGCAAAGTGGAACGATCGCTAATGACCGTGAACGAGATCGCCGAAACTCTCGGATGTGGACGAACTCTCGTCTATCAATCGATACGACGGGGACAATTGCCTATCATAAAACTCGGTAGGTTGACACGCATTCCCACATCATCAGTCGAGCAAGTGATTATTCAAGCTGCAAGCGGAGGTCTATGGTCGCACCAGAAGGGAGTCCTGTAACTCCCCCGCCCCAAGGACTCTTCTGACAGTAACGCAGACGCGCAAAGACGTATAATGGCGTACACGCTAGAGGCCGCTATCCGACCACCCGTGACAGGACTCAACCTCAAACTCGTCGCTTAAGAGTCTCCTGCTCTACCAACTGAGCTAAGCGGGCATACCGCTCCCTAATCAACGCATGCTTTCGACCGAGTGTCCTCGGAGGCACCGGGGCCAAGCCGGCGGCTCGAGCCCGCTCGCGCCACTGGTCGTGGAGCTCGGCGATCGTCGCGCTTCCGCCCGGCGCCGGCCGCTTCGGTTGCCTCGTGTCGAGAGCAGCGATCTCGGCCGCCCTACGTGAATGCGAACCAACCTCGTCGAGTCGCCCGACTATCTCAGCCCGGCGCTGCGAGAACTCCGCAAGGAGGCGCTTCGGCACGCCGACGATCTCGGCGGCTCCCTGGCTGACCGGCCCGAACTGGACTCCCAGTCGCGACACGAGGACCGCCCGGAGCGGCCAAGCTCCAGGGCCAGCTCCGGGTGGCGAGCGGGCTGCTCGGCGCGGAAGGCGCCGCCGTGGTGATCGAGGCGGCGCTGGGCGACCTCGAGACGGCGAGCTCGCTCGACGCGGTCCTCACGGCCGAGGCCGTGGCGGCGTCGTCCTACTGGCCGGCCTGGTGCGACGTGCCGGTTCGCTTCGTCCCCCGCGACCTGGGTCGGATCCCGTCGCATTGGACCAGGGTGGGGCAACGGCGCTCGCCCCTCTCGGAGTCGGCACGCTCGGCGGTCACGCCTGCTCACGCCATCCTCAACTACTGGTACGCCCTGCTCACCGCCGAGTCCCGCATCGCCTGCCTCACGATGGGCCTCGACCCCGGGCTCGGCATCCTCCATGCCGACAAGGCCGGTCGGGACTCCCTCGTGGCCGACGTCATGGAGGTCGTGCGCCCCGACGTGGACACCTTCGTCCTCGAGCTGCTCGAGCGGCGCACATTCAGCGTCGGAGACTTCGTCGAGACCAGGTCCGGCTCGTGCCGAGTGCTTGCTCCGCTCATCCACGAGCTGGCCGAATCGGCCGGCGCCTGGTCCCGCACCCTCGGCGCCGTGACCGAGGGCGTTGCGAGCGATCTCGCCAGGCTGAGCCGAGGGCGGGTGCGCCGGGTATCGACCCCGCTCACCCAGAAGAGCCGGGCCGCCGCCGTCAGGCGATCTCGAGAGCCCGGTTCCGTGGTGGCGAAGGCATCCCGGCCGAAGCCGTCGGGCAACTGCCGATCGTGCGGCGGTCCCGTGCCCGGCGGGAGTACCTCTACTGCGAGGCCTGCCGGCCAGCTCGAAGGGCCGAGGTGTTCCGGGAGTTCCAGCTCGCCAGCAAGAAGGCGACCGAGCGGCGTCGAGAAGCCGGAGAGGATCCGACCCGGACGGAGGAGGCGCTCGAGAAGATGCGGCGGGCGACAGAGCGGCGCAACCGGGAGGCGAGGGAGTGGGCTGAGGCCGGCGGTGTGGCCGAGGATCCCGAGGTCTTCCGGCGGGAGATCCTCCCGCGCCTCCAGGCGATCTCGATTATGCGGCTGGCGCGGGCGACTGGGCTGTCGCGTTCCTACGCCCGTGACGTACGGGACGGGAGATTCGTGGCGCATCCGAGGCATTGGGAAGCGTTCGGGCAGGCAGCCGGATCCACCCCGGCACCTTCTTCATTGTGAGAATGACGCCGCGCCAATCTGACGATTCTCTTAGGGAGCAAGCTCCACTTGGCTCAACTTTCGGTCGGTTGACGAACCTGCGGCCGGCTGCGATAGTTCTCCCGCCGTGCGGCCGGCGGGCTATTCGCCCGTCTCAATCGCGGGGGGTTGCGTGCGAGGTTCGTGGAAAAGGGGAGGCGAAACCGGATGCGTTCGCCAAGTGCCTTTCGATTCCTCTCCACGAAGTTTGGATCGCCTCGCGTCACGAAGCTGTGACGGCTTGATCGGAGGTGCCAATGCCCAATAGAAGCATGCGAGTTCGACTTGGCCTCGTCTCACTCGTTGCCTCGCTTCTCGTGTTCGGAACCGCCGCAGAGCCGACCTCTGCCGTAGCTGCCGCACGGCCGCAGCACCAGAAGGCTCTTGCCGTCCTCTCGTCTACAACCACTCCGGTCATCGCCCGCTCCATACGCCTCGGCCCCGTTGCCGGCTCGCAGCCGCTCTCGCTCGGCATCGGGCTTCGGCTTCGGAACCTCGCCCTGCTGAACGCCAGAGTCGCCGGCCTCGACAATCCCCGCTCGCCCTTCTTCGATCGCCTCATGACGCCGGCCGAGACGACGGCGTCATTCGGGCCGACAAAAGCCCAGCTTGCGACCGTCGAGGGCTACCTGCGGTCGAAGGGCGTCTCCATCGGCTACGTCGCCCCCGAGCGCAACTTCGTCACAGCAAAGGCGACGGTGGCGACCGCCGAGCGCGCCTTTGGGGTGCGCTTCTCATGGTGGCGGGATCCCCTCACGCACCGAGTCTTCTACTCGAACGACGCCGACCCGGTCTTCTCGGCTCCTGTCGCTCGTCTTTTGAGTTCGATCACCGGACTTGATGACTACGCGCAGCCGCCCCGTCTCTCTCCGGCGAGGTCTCCATCTCCTGCCTCATCGGCCACTGCGCCGAGGCACCAGACGGTCTCATCGGCGACCAAGTGCATAACCTCCCCGCCGGGCGGCCCGCCGTCTGGGGGCTGTGCCGAGCCGGCAGGTTACAACCACGAGGGCTACAGCCCTGCCCAGCTCCAGAGCGCTTATGGCGTCGCCCAGTTGGCGGCGTCGAATCTCTGTGGCTCTCAGGAGTGCAACGGCACGGGCCAGGCGGTCGGCATCTTCGCCCGGGGCACCACGTGGAGCACGGCCGCAGAGACAGCCTTCAAGTGGGAGTACGGTCTGACAGGACCCTCGGCTAAACCCCGGTGCCCAAAAGGTGTCAGTTGTCCGCTGGCCTATGCAGCGGGTTCAGACGTTGCACTGGAGGCCGATCTTGACGTAGACATGGTTCACGCTCTTGCTCCCGGCGCTCAGGTGATTGTCTTCGAAGTCCCGGAGACGGTCAACTTCGAGGCCGATCTCATGACCAGGCTGTCGCTCGACGCCAGCATCGACGAGACCCCGGTTACCTCCATCAGCTACGCCGAGTGCGAGACGGACTGGTCAAAGAGCGTTATCGCCACGACGCTCCACGACGAGTTTCAGCTCATGGCGAGCCACGGTCAGCATGTCTTCGCGAGCAGCGGCGACTACGGCCTTGATTGTCAAAGCGTTAAGCAGGGGAAGCTGATACGTGGTGTGGCGACGCCGGCATCCGATCCAGACGTGATCGCCGTCGGCGGCACAAACCTCTTCCTCAACTCGAACAACAGCTATGGCTTCGAGTACGTCTGGTCAGAAAGCGGCGGAGGCCACTCGGAATACTTCAGTCGCCCGTCCTGGCAGGACGGCGCCGAGATGCCGAGCACGGCGACGTATCCCGGGCGACTCGTGCCCGACGTAGGTGCTGAGGCCACATGCATCTCTAGCCAGTGCAAGCCAGACAATGGCCAAGATTACGACATCAAGGGCTTTGCCGTCGGCTGCGCTTTTGCAACGACAAGCAGCACGGGAGGGTTGTATCGCGGAGACAACGGCGGCACGAGCTGTGCCACTCCCTTGTGGGCGGCCGTCGCAACCATCTACGACGAGTACGCGGCGGCAAACGGCAAGATCGGGTTGCCGGCGACCGAGATCCATCCGCTGCTCTACACGCTGGCGACCAAACCGCACCCGTACGAGGCCCTCACCAATGTGAGCCTGAAGGCGGAGGACGATAGCCAACTGTTCGACCCGCCGACTCCTTGCACCTCTGGGCCATGCTGGAATGGCGCGAGCGGCCTTGGGAGCCCGCGGCTCTACCAGATGGTGGAGGACCTGCCGGGTCTCAGCGTCTCTCCGACGAGTGGGCCGCCGGGCACCCCAGTAGAGGTGAGCGGGAGCAGCTACCTGTCGGGCGAGACGGTCGTCGTCATCGGGGCTAGCAAGATCATCTGCTCGGGGACCGTGCAAACGAACGGCACGTTCTCGTGTAACGGGGACATCCCTTCCACGGCTAATGCAGGAAGCCTCGACCTAGTCGGTAGCGGCAATGTCTCCGACGAGCAGGCGATGACAACGTTCAACGTCACTACCACTCCGGGCTGGCAGGACGCGATCGAGGTGCCCGGCAGCGCCGAGCTCAACACAGGCGGGGAAGCCCAAATCAACTCGCTCTCGTGCGCGTCGGCGGGCAACTGTAGCGCCGGCGGCTACTACTACGATGGCACGGACGGCGGCTACCAGGCCTTCGTCGTCAACGAGGTGAACGGCATCTGGCAGGACGCCATCGAGGTGCCCGGCAGCGCCGAGCTCAACACAGGCTACGGCGACGGAGGCGGTGACGCGGAAATCAACTCGGTGTCGTGCGCGTCGGCGGCCAACTGCAGCGCCGGCGGCTTCTACGAGAGCTCGAACGGCCAGCAGGCCTTCGTCGTCAACGAGGTGAACGGCACCTGGCAGGACGCCATCGAGGTGCCCGGCAGCGCCGAGCTCAACGTAGGCGACGACGCTCAAATCATCTCGATCTCGTGCGCGTCGGCGGGCATCTGCAGCGCCGGCGGTTTCTACGAAGACGACGGCTCGGGCAACGCACAGGCCTTCGTCGTCAACGAGGTGAATGGCACCTGGCAGGACGCAATCGAGGTACCCGGCAGCGCCGAGCTCAATGCGGCGGGCTATGCCGAGGCCTACTCGGTCTCGTGCGCGTCGGCCGGCAACTGCAGCGCCGGCGGTTCCTACTGGGACGATTCGGCCCACCTCCAGGCCTTTGTCGTCAACGAGGTGAACGGCACTTGGCAGGACGCCATCGAGGTGCCCGGCAGCGCCGAGCTCAACGTAGGCGGCGCCCAAATCAACTCCGTCTCGTGCGGGTCAGCGGGCAACTGCAGCGCCGGCGGCTTCTACCAGGACAGTTCGGGCAACGCACAGGCCTTTGTCGTCAACGAGGTGAACGGCACCTGGCGGGACGCCATCGAGGTGCCCGGCAGCGCCGAACTCAGCGTAGGCGGCGCCCAAATCAACTCGGTCTCGTGTGCGTCGGCGGGCAACTGCAGCGCCGGCGGCTTCTACCAGGACAGCTCCGGTAAGGAACAGGCCTTCGTCGTCAACGAGGTGAACGGTACCTGGCGGGACGCAATCGAGGTGCCCGGCATAGCCGATTCCAACGTAGGCGGCGCCCCAATCAACTCGGTCTCGTGCGGGTCAGCGGGCAACTGCAGCGCCGGCGGTTCCTACCAGGACAACTCGGGCAACTCACAGGCCTTCGTCGTCAACGAGGTTAACGGCACCTGGCAGGACCCAATCGAGGTGCCGGGCAGCGCCAAGTTCAACGTAAACGGTGACGCCGAAACCAACTCGGTCTCGTGCGCCTCGGCTGGCAACTGCAGCGCTGGCGGCTTCTACCAGGGCGCCTCGGGCGGCTGGGAGGCCTTCGTCGTGAACGAGGGTTGAGCGCTTTGAATAACAATCGGCCGGACGATTCGGCCGGAAACGGGCGAGGGGGGCGAGGGTGTTGCCCCATCGGGTTGAGTAGGACCGTCAGCACAACCGCCTAGCGGTCGAGCGGCGGAGGCTTCGCCTTGGCATGGCCGCGCATAAGTCGTTACCCCTGAAGGGGGGTGTGGTCAACGAGCCACTCTGAGCGGCGGACGTTTCAACATCCCGTATCACCTATCCCGGTGTGGAGCTACGGGTCCCCGGCTCGTGAGGTCCGGTGGCAAAAGCCGGCGGCGAGCAGGCCCGACGTGCCGGTCGAACGCTTACCGCCTGCACCTCGCCGAGCGGTGGCGACGTGGGCTTCCAGGTAGGAGATGGCGTCAGAGACGGCATCGTCGTGGGCCTGCCGGACCGCTTTGCTGACGGCATCCGGCCCGAGCGCGTACAGGAGGCTCACCGACTTCGGGGCCGAGAGGGTGACGTCGAAGCCGGCGACCCGCTTCTCGGGGGGGACCGACCGCCCCGACAAGGAGGTGCCATCTAAGGGGGACACACCCCGCAGCACCGCCGCCAGCGCGTCGGCACCGACCTCGCCGGAGAGCTCGAGCTCTGAAGCCGCCGAGCCGAGCCAGTGCCCCCGAGCTTCGCCGGCGCCGGTGTAGTACTCCTCGAGACCGGACGCCACGGTGCTGAGGTAGTACTGCTCGGCGCCGGCGACGAGCTTGCCGATACTGAGCACGGCGATCAGTCGGCTGGCCTGGCGCCGACCAAGGCGAGGAGGGCGACCCGGGGGACGACGCGTCTGCGGCCGAGCCGGATCGAAGGGAGCTCTCCTCGGGCGACGAGTTCGTAGCCGAGGGCCCGGGATATGCCGAGAAGCTCGGCCGCCTCCGGGACGCTGAAGACGAGCCGCTCGGGGCGGGCGAGGATGGTGGTGTTCTCTGTGCTGAGGGGTTCCATGAGCTCATCATCTGCTCCGAAGTTCCCGAGATAGTTCCCGAGATAGTTCCCGACTTCGGCCTCCGCGAGAAAAAACTCCCGGCGCAAAACACCCTCTGAGCTGGACATGGGAACTATCTCGGGACATAAATCCCGAGGGCCACCCAACCCAGGGCGGTCAAGGCCGGCGGAGCCGAGGCGGGCGACATGTCGCACGCCGGGCCTTGACGGCCCGGAACGTGTCACGAGGGACAATCGAGCAGCTCAGCAGCCCTGCGGCTGAGCTGGCTGCCTTCCCCCGGCGGCGAGACAGGGGGGTGTCAACCGAAGAGACCGGGGCCAGCTCCGCACCCCGTGCAACTGTGTGCCTCTATGCACCAACTGATGTCTAGCCCGAAGTTCTGCGCTCACCGATGATCGCCTTGCCAGTCTCCCTCCCCCGTACGGCGACCTTGACTGTGAGCGGCGAGCTTTCAGTTGCCAAGGAACGGACGGAGCTGCCCCGGTTCTGACGTCCGGGCGTCGTGAGGGGCCATTGACAGCCGCCTTTCTCGGCCGCTGGCGAACTCTTCTGGCACTGTCCAGCCTGAGTGACGATCGGTCTTCCTTCTTCGAGGCTTATCTCGGCGCTGGCGAGGTCCCGGAGCACGTAGGCGCACCTCTCCCGAGATTGACCCAGGCACTCCCCCCTGCGGAACGGGCGCGCACCCTGCTCCGGCAGACGGGTGCCTTGTCGGCTAGCCAAACCTGAGTACGAGGAGCCCGACCATCCGGACGACCAGCGCTGCGTCGCGCAAGTCGGGCGGCAGCGTCGGATGGGCATCGCTGCGTTGGTTGCGCACGGAGGAGATCCATGCCCCAACGCTCTCGATTGCGTTCGCAAGCGGCGTGTCCACGCCTGACAACCAGCCCGCTTTTCGTGCCGCCTTCAGCTGGTCGCCAAGCTGCGTGCCCGAATAACCAAGGTGATCTAAAAGCATCTGCAGTGCCGTGCCCCCGTCGGTTACCGCGTCGGCGGCATTTCCTTCTGCCAGTTCGTCCAGCGCCTCACGCAACTCCGCGTCAAGGTCACGAAGTGCCGGATTAGTGGTGATGAGCGCCTCTAGCGGTTCATCTATGAGGACGGCCTCGCCCAAGTCCTCCCGCAGGACGATCTCGCGGCCGCGGATCCCGAATGGCGTCCCAGCAAGCACAGCCTCCACCGCCGCGAGATACTCGCCCTCTTCGTGCCGAAGCCACGGTATCTCTGGTAGTCGAGCGTACATATCTGCCCAGGCACCGACTGCGTCCAGCGGCAACGACGCGTCCTCGCGGAGGACCATCTCCACGAGCGACTGGAAGGGACGAGCGCCTGCGCGGCGCAGAGTGAGGTCGCCGCGCGCTGCAACGATTCGCTCAATCGCCAGGTGCGCCATCACGTCCGCGACATGCCCAGAGTGGATGGCCGCGCCGGCGACCAACGGCTGATGCTGTTCCAGGAGCAGTGCAAGGCGTCCCCGCGTCGGTGCGTCGAGCGGGTCGATCGGTGCCAGCGAGACTAAGGGCCGGCCAAGGCTATCCCGCGGCATGGGTCGCGGCGGTTTGCGGGCGAGGTACTCGCTATATAGGGTCGCGGGGAGCGGAGGCTCCTCCGGCGCGGGCTGCTGTCCGGCTGTTGAGCTTCGGCGCCTCATACGGCGATTATGGCGGCATCGCGGGCGGTCGGTGTCCGGAAGGGCCTCCCAAGCCAGTGTTCACTAGCGCAGGTACGGGCCTAGTGCTCAGGCCTTGGCCTGGTCCACGGGCAGCTGGAAGCCCTCGCTCGTGTGTTGAAGGACCCGTGTCATTGGGGGAGAAACTCGCTTGCACCGTGGCAGCGGTTAGGTGTTAGCCGGTTGTGAGCCCTGCTAATAACTGTTCCGCGCGCTCCCTTCTGCCCACGGAGGCACTGCCGGCCCATGCTTCAGCGACAAGCGCGCCTCGGCATTGGCGACCGGGGGTGTGGCGCGCGGCAGCGACCGAATCCCTGCGCATCACCGACAGATGCTAGATGTAGCCGCACATTCCCAGCTGCCGGTACTCCGGACCGATATTCTAGTTCTCGTCAAGAAGAACGCTCGAGACACCCGGCCCGATGCGGTGGGGTGCTCATCGTGGCAATCCGTGTGGCAATCAAACCGGGGCGACCGGGAAGACTGCGAAGGACGAGCAAGACGAAAGGCCCAGCTCAGAGGCACGCAAACTCACTGGCACGACTGCCTGGACGAGTCAGATCGGCCTCCGGAGGCGGCGCCGAGAACGCCTGTCAGCACGCAGGCGGAGCTAGCCGGCCAGATGGCGGTCCCGCTTGGGAATATCTTGGGAATATTTCAGAGATAACTGCCTGGATTCCAGCCGCCGGCCCGGACACCACACCCCACCTGAGCTGGTCAAACGCGAGTCAGGCGCACACCAAAGACGCCTCCTCACCCTTTCCTAAACCGCGTGCCGCAGGTTCGAGTCCTGCCAGGGGCGCCGCCGCCGCTGTTGTGTCGTAAGTCCCCGGGGATCGCAGGACGCGAATCCTCCGGCGCTCGAAAAAGCTCCCACTCTCCTTGCCAGTCGTAACCACTTTGGGTGGCTCGGATCGCACCACGGGCGGTTGTCGTGTCCTCGGTCCCGGATTGGGGTGATCGCGTTAAGAGCCGTCGAGGCGCGCGCTGACGATCACGATCGGCTGCTCGTGATTTGTGGCGCGTGAACTGAGTAAGACATAGTTCGGCGTGACTACCAGACGGACGGAGTGGCAGATGGCGGAGTCGTGGTGGAGACAGATGGGCTCGAGGCGGTCGTCGGCATCCCGCCGGGGACCTGCAAGACACGGATCGCGCGGTTCGCCGATTGGACGAGCCGTGGCTCGGAGCCTCAGTGTCATGGCTGTGGCGATGTCAGCGGTATTGCTGAGCACAGGTGTCGCCGCGGCCACAACGCCGTCCTGGGCCATCCAGCCCACTCCGAACGAGGCAGGTGCCACCTCTAGCGTCCTGAGCGCGGTGTCCTGCACGTCGTCCAGTGCTTGCGTCGCTGTGGGGTACTACGTGAACGGTTCCAGCGACCACGTGGTGTTCGCCGAAGCTTTGACCACCGCTGGCTGGGCAACGCTGTCCCCGGTGATCCCGACCCGCGCCTCCTCGAGCGAGCTGTCAGGGGTCTCCTGCCTATCCGCCACATCCTGCACCGCTGTCGGCTCCTACAACAACGGCACCGATACCGTCACGCTGATCGAACATTGGACCGGCGGAAAAAAGAATACATGGGTCGTCCAGCCAACCACGCCACCGACCGGATCCACGTACGGCGAGCTGACTGCAGTATCGGTTAATCCGGGCACTGCGGTCGGGTTCTACTACCCGACGACCGGGCCCGAGGCGACGCTGGCCGAGCGCTGGAATGGCAAGCAATGGGTCATCCAGAAAACTCCGAACCCGACCCGCTCTCTGTCCACCGTGCTGAACGCAGTGTCCTGTACGTCGTCCGGAGCAGCGTGCACCGCCGTCGGTTTCTACTACAACACCGCAAACACCACTTTGTCAGTCGCCGAGCACTGGAACGGCAAGGCATGGGTCATCCAGAAAAGCATGAACCCGAAGGGTGCCTTCTACAGTGAGCTTTACGGCGTGTCGTGTTCGTCCGGTACGGCGTGCACCGCTGTCGGTTATTTCGTGACCAGCTCCCCTCTCGTGGCACTCGCCGAGCGCTGGAACGGCAAGACCTGGGCCCTCGAGTCAACCCCGACCGGCGTCTCAGATCCTTGGCTGACGGGCGTCTCCTGCTCGTCGGCCACCGCCTGCACAGCTGTCGGCTTCGGTGACGATTCACCCAGCGTGACGCTCGCCGAGCAGTGGAACGGCAATACAAACAAATGGGCCGTCCAGACCACCCCGAACCAGGGCTCCAACGGCACCGTTCTCAGCGGCGTGTCATGCCTGTCCGCCACCGAGTGCATCGCTGCCGGCAGTTCGAAGCCAACTACAACCACCTACGCGACGCTGGCCGAGCTCTACTCCTGACACGCTCAACGGTTGCCGGCGGACGCCGCCGATTCCTCCACCATGGTTCGGAATTCCCGCGCCCAGCCGAGTAGGACGGTCGCGCCTTTGCTCTCGTAACACGACGCGGCTCGTTCTGCGTGCTCGATCGCGGCGGCCGAGTCCCCCGCCAGCCACATCACCTCCGCGACGTCGAGCGCCGCCTTGCCTTGGGTGAACGGCGACTGCATGCCCTCCACGAGCACGAGGGCTTCGCCGGCAAGCTCGCGGGCCGCGTCGAACTGAGCACGGCGAGCCGCAACCTTGGCGAGCACGAGAAGGCTCGTCAGCCGTGTCCAAGAACTAGCGCCGGCGGCTGAGCTCTGCCGAGCCCAATCCTCGGCCTCGTCGTATCGGCCCTGGTCATAGATCAGGTGCGCCAGCCAACTCGCGCACGCCGACCAGCAAGTCATATCATCGATCTCCTCCAGCCCGGCGCATTTCTGCCGTTCCGCTTCCTCCGCCTTGACAAGGTCACCGGCAAGCCATTCGATATCCGCGTTCACCTCTCGGGTGTGCAGGTAAAACAGTCTCATGCCTCGGTCGGCCATGTGCAGCGCGGCCGCCTTGTGGAGATCGCGCGCCTCCTCGAAGCGGCCGATGGATGAAAGCAGATCCGCCCGGTAAACGTCGATCCACGGATCTGGCGGTTGAACGTCCCGTTGAGCTTGCTCCAGCCAAGCGAGTGCCTCGTTGATTGGCATCGGTCCGTTGATCAGCTTGCCCGTCACTGAGTCCATGCAGTGCCTGACCATGTACTGTGCGCCTGCTCGAGTGGCGTACTCGAGAGCCCGAAGGGCCGCCTCGTTGGCAGGTCCAGATCGGCCATAATGGCCTTCGAGCCAGGACGTCGAATACCAGAAGTGAGCGAGCGCCGCCTCGTCACCCGCTTCCTCAAACACTGGCCCCGCACGCTCCACGAGCTCCTCGAGCTCCGTCCAGCCGCTCTCGGGCTCGAGGCGGGTGTAGAAGGTGAGTCCGGCCAGCTTGGCCTGAAGTTCGCCGACGATGTCTCCGTCCTCGGCTGCGCGGACAGCCGCTTCCCGTGCTCTCGAAACTGCGTCCGCCGGTCGAGCAGCGAGGAACAGTGCCCAGACGAGGCTGACTTCGAGCGACATGTCCGGCCGATCGGATGGCGTCAGGCTGCTGGCTCGCTCTAAAAGGTTCAGAGCAGCATCGACGTCCGAGCGGTCGAGGGCGCGCCTCCCGGCTGCTTCAAGTCGGGAGGCGGCAGCGGTAGCAAGCGCCTCGGCATCGTGGTCAACCCCACCGAGGTCGCGCCGGAAGCGGCAAGCCTGTTCCAGGTGATAGCCGACCAGCTCGTCGAGCTCTGCGAGGTCACCGGTGCGCGTGTCCAGCCAGTGAGCGAACCGCTCGTGAAGCTGTGCCCGCACCGACTTTGGCATTCCCTCGTAGGCGGCGTCACGGATCAAAAGGTGACGGAATCTGAAGGCGTCGTCGCCGGCAAAAGTCGCTTGATCCGGCCTGACGATGTCCTTGCGGACGAGCGACACGAGGCGCGCGGCCATGTCGGTCCCGTCGGATCCGAGTGCGGCCACAGCACCGCTATGGAAGAGCTCGCCCTCGATCGATCCCCGCTCGAGCACATGGCGCTCGCCCAGCTCCAGCTGGTCCAGCCGAGCGGCGAGGAGGGCCTGGATCGTCGGTGGGATGGACACGGCGCCACCCGAGACAGCAACAGCGGCTGCCATCTCCTCCAAGTACAACGGATTTCCAGCCGCCGCGTCGCGGACCCGTTCACGAAGGCCAGGGGTCCCAGCCTGCTTCGAAGGGAGAAGGCGCGCAATGAGCTCATCGGCCTCGTCGCTGTTGAGCGGCTCGAGAAGAACCGTCGTCGCATTCAGCTTCCCGCCGCCCCAACTGGATTGCCGCTCCAGCAGTTCGGGCCGTGCCATGCAGAACAACAGGATCGGGGCACCGCGGCTGAGGTCCGTCACGTACTCGACAAGTTCGAGAAACGTTCCCTCTCCCCAATGGATGTCGTCAAAGACGACGACGAGCGGCCTCGCCTCGGCGACTCGCTCGAACAGCCTGCGGACAGCCCAGGCGATCTCGCCTGATGAAGTTACAGTGGCTTCCCGCGCAGGCTCCCTAGCGCCGCGGCGGCCCTCTCGTCCATCGTCGCCAGGGCGTCCGGTTCGGCTGTGAGCAGTTGCTCGACGACCTCGACGACGGGCCAGCACGTGATCCCCTCCCCGTATGAGAGGCAGCGCCCCCTAACCACCGTCGCGTCAAGATGTGCCAGGAATTCGGCTGCAAGGCGAGACTTGCCCACTCCCGCCACGCCAAGAAGGGTGAACAAGCTGCACGTGCACTCCCGAACCACATTGGCGAAGGCCCCTCGGAGCATCTCCAGCTGGGGGACTCGTCCAACCATCGGGGTGTCGAGACGCCGGATCGGCGCGCCGGGCTCACTGCTCACCGAGACAAGCCGGTAGGCCGACACGGGTTCCGACTTCCCCCTCAGTCTCATCGGGTCGAGCTCCTCCACGACGACGGCATCGCGAACGAGGCGGAGGGTTTGTTTCCCGAGTAACACGTCTCCAGGCGCAGCTTCCTGCTCCAACCGGGCGGCGACGTTCACGGCATCGCCGAGCGCCAGCCAGTCGTCGGCGGCGGTTATCGCCTCGCCCGTGTTCACCCCGGTGCGCAACTGCAGTGTCGTGTTGTATTGAAGCTCGAGATCGACGTTGAGCTCCGGCAGCTCAGCCCGCAGGTCGGCTGCAGCCCGGACAGCACGAAGAGCATCGTCCTCATGCAGGACCGGCATTCCGAAGACCGCCATCACTGCGTCTCCGATGAACTTCTCGACGGTGCCGCCGTGACGTTCGATCACGCGTCGGGCGAGCTCGAAATACCGCGCCATGACGCGTCGTAGCGTCTCGGTATCGAGGCGCTCCCCGAGCGCCGTCGAACCAGTGACGTCGGCGAACAGCACGGTGATCGTCTTCAGCTGTTCTGGTCGGGCGGCGGTATCTGAACCGAGAGGGGCGGCGCAGCTGTTACAGAAGCGGGCATCGGACGGATTCTCGCGGCCGCAGCCCACGCAGGTAGGCACGCGAGAGAAACTAGCCTTTAAGCCAAACCGACGCTCCGACAGCCTCGGCAGGCGTGTGCCTTATGCCGAGTTCCCACAAGTCACATTATTGCGGACCACATAGGGATCGCCCCTGACGAGAGTCACCTGGCACGTTCGGCCCGGTTCTGCGCACGATGCGGGTTTGGCTGGAGCTCCTCATTCAGGGCCACACCCCAAACCAGGGCGTCAGGGCGCGATCCAACGGCAAACGTGCTCGTCACGACCGCCCCTACAGGTGGCGAGGGATCTTGGCAGTCGTACAACGTCGTCGGCGCCGAAGTCGGGGTGCAGTTGAACTCGGTCTCGTGCCCGTCGCCCTCTCTTTGCGTGGCAGTTGGCGGTTCTAGCTCGCCCGCGTCCCCGACGGAGGTTGTCACGTCCACCGATCCTTCTGGAGGAGCCGCGGCTTGGCCACTGACGGAGCTCAGCGACGGTGGGGGGTCGTCGGCGATCTCGTGCCCGAGCACGAGTCTTTGCGTGGCGGTCGGTCCCTTCGGCTCAGTCATCACCTCGACGGACCCGACGGGCGGCGCCGACGCCTGGACGTATTCGACGCTCGCCTCCAGCATGGGCTCATTCGCTTCCGTCTCCTGCCCGAGCACGACTCTCTGCGTGGCGGTGGGCGACGAGGCGGTGTTCACCTCGTCTGACCCGACAGCTGGGGCGGGCTCGTGGACAGAGACGAGCGGTGTCGACTCGGGCTCGATAACCGGTCTCGATTCAGTCTCCTGCCCGACGACGACGTTCTGCAGCGCAACCGACTACGAATCACCTCCGCCGACCCCAGCAGCGGGCTCAACTCCTGGACGGTGACGCCTACCACGGAAGTGCCGACAGGATTGACGGCTGTGGCGTGTCCGGCAACGGATCTCTGTGTCGCCGTCGACCCGGAGGGGGCCGTGGTCGTGTCGACTAACCCGAGTCAAGCTGGATCCTGGGTCATTGTAGACGGGGTGCTTCCGGCCGCCACCGGCAGCATCGCTTGTCCGTCGGTCACATTGTGCGTCGTGATGCGCAAACATCAGCCAGATGCAGGCAAGCAGAGAAGTGGGGTCCCGCCAGTGGCGCCCGACAACGTGGCTGGTGAGATGCTTATAGTAGCTGCCGGCGGAGCCCGAGGCGAGCCGTAGATGCTGAGCGGCCGGGAGGTTCGCGTCGGTCCTGACGTCTCGTGGTGCAGTGAAAGGAGGCCGTCATGAAGGATGAATCAACAAACCTCGAGGGCCCGGCGCCCGTCGCCACCAGTGCACCGAGCCTGCCCGCGGCCGTCGACCGGGCCACCTTCCAGGCCGAACTGGACAAGCTGCGCGTTCGGGAGAAGGCGCACACCCGGGAAGGTGACGCGGTAGCCGCCGCCCGACGGCGCCTACCCATGGTCGAGGTAGACGCCAACCTCGCGCTGATCGGTCCCCACGGGCCGCTCACCCTGCTCGGAGCGTTCGAAGAGCGCCGACAGCTCATCGCCTACTACTTTATGTGGAACCCCGGCCGCCCGGCGGCCGAGCAGTGCGAAGGCTGCACGTGGGTCACCACCCAGGTCGCGGAGCTGTCCTACCTCCATTCTCGCGACATCACCTACGCGGTCTTCTGCCAGGGTCCCTACGACGAAAGCATCCGCTACCGCGACTTCATGGGCTGGGACATGCCTTGGTACTCAGCTCACGGCTCCCTCGACGCGCTCCTCGTCGAGCGCCAAATCGGCTTGTTCCACCTCGTGTGCTACGTACGGGACGGCGACCGTATTTTCGAAACCTACTGGACGAGCCGCCGCGGCGCAGAGGCAATGGACTACAGCTACGCGCTCATGGACCTTACCGTGTACGGACGCCAGGAGGCGTGGGAGGACTCGCCCCCCGGGTGGCCACAACGGTGCTCCAACACGCGGACGAACGGCGGCGCGCCCGATTGGCCACCCGTGTCAGTGTGGCCGGCCGGACGGCCCATCGCCCAGTGGCGCCGCCTCGAAGCGGGACACTCTGACGACCTCGCCGTTGGGCCCTGACCGTCAGCGGAGAGGAGCGCTCCTCAACGCCGAGCGCCGCTGTAGCGCTAACGAAAGCCTCCCGGCGGGCGTCGTGTTTGCTAATCCCGCGCGAAGGCGGCGATGTCCCGGGCAGTGTCACGGCTGACGTCCGGGCAGGCGATCGTGAAGATCTCGGTGCCGTGCATCGTCCCCATCATCTGCCGGCACCGCGCCGGAACCCCGGCTCGGAGCAACAGACGGTAAAAGTTGATTCCCTCGTCGCGCAGCGGGTCGCACTCGTTGACGCTGATCACCGTCGGAGGCAGCTTCTCGACGTCCTCGATGCCGGCGAACGACGGCCAGGCGAGCGGATTGCGCTCGTTGAAGGCCTCGATCCCGTACCCGACGGCGCCGCGGTTGTGGTGCAGGTCGAGCAGGATCCCGTTGTTCTCGGAGGATGAAGGGTTCTCCGGCAGCGGCCACTGCCCGGCTATGTACGGGCAGAGCGCATAGAGCCCCTTGACGAGGCCCGCGTCGCCATCTCGCTTGAGCATGAGACCGGTGGCGAGGGTCAGGTTGCCGCCGCCACTCTCGCCGGCGACCACGATGCGGGCAGGGTCGACGTTCAGGTGCGCCGCGTTGCCGACGACCCATTTGAGCCCCGAGACGCAGTCGTTCAGCCCTGCGGGGAACGGTGCCACCTCGGGCACCGAGGAGGCTACGACCGAGTTACGGAAGTCGACCATGACGACTGCGACACCGTTGGCGGCAATGAGCTTGCCCCAGCCCCGATACATCCCGTCGTAGCACGAGAGCGCCGCCATACCGCCGCCGTGGATGTAGTAGACACACGCCAGCGTCTCGTCGGAGTCCGGCCGGACGACCTGCAGATGGATGGTGTTGCCGTCCGGGGCGGAGACGAGCCGCTCCGTATGGACACGAAGCCCAGCAGAGGGGGCGGCCTCTTCGGTGTCGCACAGCTCCATCACTGACCGGAAGAGCTCGGCCGCCCGGCGTGCCTGCTCCGAGTTGGCCTCGGCCAGCAGGGCCTCGCGGCTTTCCACATCACCGGCGGCATTCACCGGCATCGCAGACAGGATGGCCTTGATACGTGGGTCGAGTCGGGAGTCCTGTGCGATGTCGTACGCCATGTCTGGTTCTCCTAGCTCGTGCTCACCGTTCGGGACGCCTCCGGAACGGTCGTAGCCCACCTCGATCTGACCTCGCCAGTTGGGCCCTGGGCGAGAACGTCACGGTCGATCCGGATGCGATCTGTCCAATCCGCTCCGACCTTGCCCGGCGTAGCTCCAATTGGAACCGTACCTGCAACCCTGCATGGTGTCGGGTCGCCATCGGCTCAGCCCAAATGAGCTATCGCATCGAGCAACATCTTCCAAAAGGCGGCTGCGTTGAGCTTCACCGCTACTTCGTGACCTGCTCCCGGTGAGCGAGCGGAGAAATCGGTCACGGTGGTCCCGGCCGTGAGGGCGCCACAGGCCTCGACTCTGACGTGAGCGGGTCGTGTCTCGAAGAGCTCGGGCGCAGCGGCATAGGCAATCGCGCATGGGTCATGCACGGGAGGGTCGATGAGCCCAGTTGACTCTAGATAAGCCCGACGGTAGAAGGTGAGCAACTGGTCCACAAAGCGGGCGGGTCCGGTTCCGAGTGACCGGAGCGACTCCTGCACACTGTCCGGGCAGCTGGCCTGGCGCGTCAGATCAAGACCGATCATCGTCACGTGCCAGGGGGCGTCGAAGACAATCGCCGCAGCTTCCGGGTCGACGTAGATGTTGAACTCGGCGACCGGCGTCACGTTGCCCGGGCCATAGGCGCCGCCCATGATCACCAGCTCACGTACGGCCTCTGCGAGAGCGGGATGCCGGCGGAGCGCCAGCCCGAGGTTGGTGAGCGGCCCTGTGGCCACGAGCGTGATCTCACCGGGACGGGCGAGAATGGTCTCGGCAAGGAAGTCACTTGCGTGACCGGGACGGACGGTCACAGTCGGCGCCACTGGGCTCGGGCCGTCGAGGCCGGAGTCCCCGTGGATCTGCGCAGCAGTGCGGAGCACCCGCAGGAGGGGCCGGTCGCATCCTGCGACAACAGGGACGTGGTCGAGCCCGGCGACCGTGGCTACGACGCGGGCGTTGTGAGTGGTCTTGTCGAGCGTTTGATTGCCCGCCACCGTGGTGATGCCGGCCAGCTCCATCATCGGGCTGCCCGCCGCCAGCAGGATGGCGATGGCGTCATCATGTCCGGGGTCGCAGTCGAGCAGCACAGTCCGCTGAACCGGGCCCCCGGCCTCACCACTCATGGACCATCCGCGCCCTGCGCTTGTGCGGGCACATTTGCCCGGGGTACGTACGGATCGTGGAAACCCTCCGCTCACGCCTCGGCCATCCTATCGGGTAGGGTCCGGCCGCACCCGGAGGGGTGCTCGCGTAAGGGAGGTGGACAGATGGCGGTGGAGGCCCGGGCGAGCCGACCGGCCGGCTACGAGGTGATAGCGGGCGACATCGAATGGCACGAGCGCTACCTCGAGCTCGTCCCCCCGGCGAGGGTGCACGGCCTCGAAGAGCTCGGCTACCCGAGGGACGACGACACGGCACTCTCACCTGTCGCGGTGACCGAGCCGTTTCGCGTCCTCAGCGACGAGGGAGTGGCTGTCGCACAGGGGATCGCCCGAGAGCTCGAGGGCGCCGCGACAGGCGACGCCCGTTCCAAGCGACTGCGTGGCTGCACCTATCGGTCGCCGTTCTTTGCGGGCATGTACTCAGACCCGCGGCTCGTGGCGTTCCTGTCGGGTCTGGCGAAGGCGGATCTGCGCGAGCATCCGATCGGCCACCACCAGGTTCAGCTCAACTTCGCGCCCGAAGAGCTGACAAAGGATGTAGACGTCTGGCACAACGACGTCGTGGCGTTTGACTTCGTGATGCTGCTGACCGATCCCGCCGCCATGAGAGGCGGCAACACGGAGTTCTTCGAGGGCACAGTCGAAGAGGGCATGAAGATCCTCAGCGAGCAGGGCTCCCTGCCGCCGGAGCGCGTCGTATCCGTCGGTTATCCGGAAGCCGGCTGGGCCTTCTTGCAGCAGGGACATCGCGTCCTTCACCGGGCGGCCCGCCTGGAGTCTCCCTATCCCCGCATCTCGCTCGTCGCCTCCTACTACTGCGCCGACGCCGAGTTCCGGGAGCCGACGATCCTTCCCCCTTTGCGCAAGGTCGACGGACAGGAGATCGCCCTCGTGGAGTGGGCGACCTATGCCGCCTATCGCACAGTGGAGAGGCTGCAGCAGTTCCTGGCGAGTCAACCGGACTTCTCGGTGCCGGTAGACGAGGTGAAGCGCCGTCTCGCCGGATGCCTCGTCGACGCGGAGAGGGCGATCGAGGAGTTCGACCGCGACGATCCGGGTTTCATCATCGGCATCGACTGAGCGGGGTCGCTGAAGTCGCTCGAAACGGCACCGGCAGGTCCAGCGACGCTCTCACCCCAGGCGATTGGCGGCAGACTCGGCTGCGAATCGCTGGAGACTTCCTTCTGTGCGGGCCATGATGTCTGCATGGTGACAGTCGTCGATGGCCCAGGCAGTTTCCGCCGCCTCGATCACGTGCCGATCCCACTCGAGGACGGCACTCGTCTCGCGGCCCGCATCTGGCTACCGGAGGGCGCCGAGGACCGCCCGGTTCCGGCGATCCTCGAATACATCCCGTACCGCAAGAACGACTTGTTCGCCGTCAACGACGAGGGTCGCTTCGGCTACTTCGCTGCCCACGGATACGCCGGCGTCCGGCTCGACATCCGCGGGAGCGGCGACTCCGACGGAGTGCTCACCGACGAGTACGTCCTGCAGGAGCAAGACGACGCCCTGGAGGCGATCGCCTGGATCGCCTCGCAGCAGTGGTGCAGCGGCAGCGTAGGGATGATCGGCAAGTCGTGGGGTGGGTTCAACGGGTTGCAGGTCGCCGCCCGCCGGCCGCCGGCCCTCAAGGCGGTCATCACCGTCTACTCGACCGACGACCGCTACGCCGACGACGCCCACTACATGGGTGGCTGCCTGCTGACACCGGGGATGCTCGGGTGGGGCACGAACATGCACACCGTGGCGACGTTGCCGCCCGATCCGAAGTCGGTCGGCAACGGCTGGAAGAAGATGTGGCAGGAGCGCCTCGACGCCTTTCACCCCCAGATCCACACCTGGCTGACCCACCAGCGGCGTGACGACTACTGGAAGCACGGCTCGGTGATTGAGAACTTTGCCGACATCACGTGCGCCGTCTACGCCGTCGGCGGCTGGTGCGACGGATACCGGGATCCCGTCTTCCGGCTCATGGAGGGCCTCTCCTGCCCGAAGAAAGCGCTCATCGGTCCGTGGTCACACCAGTATGCGATGGATCCCCTCGAGCCCGGTCCCCACATCGGCTTCCTGCAGGAGTGCATCCGCTTCTACGACCACTGGCTGAAGGGGGAAGACACCGGCATCATGGACGAACCCACCATGCGCGTCTGGATCCAGGATCCGGTCCCACCGGCGACCCATTACGCCGAACGTCCGGGCCGGTGGGGTGCCGAGCCTTCGTGGCCCTCCCCGAACGTCAATCGGCGCCGGATGTACCTGAACGACGGGCGGCTAGGTGACGAGCCGGGGGAGGAGCAGCTCGCCGCCTTTCGCGGCTCTGAGGCGGCCGGCCAGGACGGCGGGGCCTGGTGTGCGTTCGGAGGCCCGCTCGACGCCCCCCCGGATCAGCGTGCCGAGGACGGGCTCTCCCTCTGCTTCACGTCCGAGCCCTTGACCGAGCCGCTCGAGATCCTCGGACACCCGGTCGCCAACCTCGAGTTCGTCTCCGACCGGCCCCAGGCCCTCGTTGTCGTGCGCCTCTGCGACGTGGCCGAGACAGGCGAGTCCACCCTCATCACGAGGGGCGTGCTCAACCTGACACACCGCGAAAGTCACGAGCACCCGCAACCCCTCGTCCCCGGGGAGCACACGTCCACGTCCGTCCTGTTGCAGACGATCGGGCAAGTGGTGCCGGCCGGTCACCGCCTGCGCGTGGCCGTCTCGCCCACCTACTTTCCTTGGCTGTGGCCCTCGCCGGAGCCCGTCACCCTCACCGTGGTGTCGGGGGCGAGCTGGATCGACCTGCCGCTGCGCGGCTCGAGCCCGCTCGACGGGGAATTGAGGTCGTTCGAGCGGCCGGAGATCGCCCGCAAGATCGAGACGGAAGTGCTGCGCGAACCGTCGAAGGAGCACACCCTCACGAAGGATCCTCTCAGGGGCACCACGAAGGTCGAGGACCGCAACACGGGGTCGGTGGTCCGCCTCCCTGACGGCCTCGAGATGGAGCAACGAGGAGGCTCATCTCATTCGATTTCGGAGGGCGATCCGTTATCGGCCCGTTTTCGGACCGAGAGGACGGTGGGCCTCGGCCGCGGTGACTGGGCTACCAGGCTTGAAGCCGAGAACGACCTCACTTCGGACTCGACTCATCTCCATTTCCGCGCCACGCTGCGGGCATTCGACGGTGACGAGTGCTTCTTCGACCGGGAGTGGTCCTTCGATATCCCCCGCGACCACCTGTAGGGCGCCCCAGGTCAAAGTCGCCTGGCGCCTCAGCTGTAGGTCGTGTTCCAGGGGATGAACGAGCCGTTGGCCGGGTTGAGGGAGACATCCACATACGGGGCGGTGCCGATGAAGCTGTCCGACTGGCAGATCCACACCATGCCCGCTTCGGCGTCCCACAGCTTCTGCGCCTCGATGTAGAGCTTCGTCCGCTCGGCGACGTCGTAGGTGTGAAGGGCGTCGTTCGTGAGCGTCGTGAACTCCTTGTTGCACCAGTGGTCCCAGTTCCACTGGCCCACCTGCGGACAGGTCCACCACTCGAACCACAGGTTCGGGTCGAGCGTCCCGCCGTAGTAGTAGTACACGAGCTGGGCGTGCGGCCCCCCGCCGCCCGGTCCGGGGATGTTCGACATCGTGGCCGGGTCGACCGGCGTCAGGTTCACCTTGATGCCGATCTGGGAGAGGTTGGCCGCGATGATCTGCGCCGCCGCCACGTCGTCTTGGACGTTGTCCACATTGAGCGTCAACGTGACGTTCTTGAGGCCGCTCCTTGACAGGTAGGACTTGGCAAGGGGGATGTCCTGGTTGTACTGGGGGGCACCGGCCCAATAGCCGATGGGCATCGTCTTTGGGAGGATGGCGTTGATGCGGGTGTATATCCCGTGATAGGCGGCCTTGATGATGCCGGGCACGTCTATGGCAGACCGGATCGCCTTCCGCAGCCAGATGTTGTTGAGGGGAGGCTGGGTCACGTTCATAGCCAGCCAGTAGTAGTTCCCCGAGAACAGAGACGTCACCTTGATGCTCGAGTTCGTCCTGGCCTGCTCGACGGTCGACGATCCCAGCTCGCATAGATTGACCGCCCCGGATTGGAGGGCGCTGTAGGCGGTCTCGTCGTTCACGATCGGAATGGCGTCGATCTGCTCGAACAACGCCTTGTTGGCATAGGCCTTGTTGGCTCCGCCGTAATGGGCGAACTTCTCCATCACGAGCTTCTGGCCCGGCACCCAGGACGTCCACTCGTACGGGCCCGATCCGACGGGGTTCGTCCCGAAGTTCTTTCCCAGCTTCTCGACCGCCTTCTCCGGCAGCACGAGGCCGCTCCCGCTTCGCAGCGTCGAGGTCATCGTGGGGGCGAAGATCTCCTTCATGATGATCGTGCCCTGGTACTTCCCGTCGACCCGGACGCTCTCGAGGGCGGCCCAGTCGCCTTGGTAGGGCGAGTGCAGGTTCGGCTTGGTCAAGCCGGCGATCCGTTCGTAGGAGTATTTGACGTCGCTCGCCTGCACCTCGCCATAGCCCTTCTGCCACGGGATGCCCGGCTTCAGGGTGAAGTGGAACTGCAGGCCGTCCTTCGACGCCTCGAACGTCTCGGCGAGGCAGTTCACCTGCCGACCCGTCCCCGGATGGCTCGCGATCAGGCCCTCGAAGAAGATTTGCGCGTATGTCGGATCCTCGAGCCCCGGGAGGAGCGAGGGGTCGACGTTCTTCACATCGGCGAGCGGGCGCCACGAGAGCGTCTTCGTCGGTGCTGCCGGCGCGGCCGTCGTACCGCTGGACTTCGGGGACGCCGAAGAGCCACATGCGGCGAGGAGTGCACTCGCCGAAGCGGCAGACATGCCGATGACCGCCGCCCGCTGGAGGAACTGCCGGCGGTCGAGCCTGCTGTGGAGCAGGTCCTCGACGAGGCCGACTGCTTGGTTGCCGCCGGCGGCGAACGCTTGATCCTGCACTGACGGCTGACGATCAGACGGTGCCACTTACTCTCAACCTCCCCTAGCCGCTCCCACCTTTCGCCGAACTGTAACAACTCCGCACGGATCTGGCACGGGCGCACAGCACTACGGTCGGCTCGTCAGGGCGAGCTCGCCGATCCAACCACCGGGCAGCTGCCGGCTGCCCTCCCGAAAGGCACTGAGATCGTGCACACACGGGTCCGCACGGAGTTCCCGCGGCGGCTTCACGTCATTCGCCACACGTGGATCCCCATGTCCGACGGGGCGCGCCTCGCCGCCCGGATCTGGCTGCCGGAGGACGCCGCGGACGACCCGGTCCCGGCGGTGATGGAGTACATCCCGTACCGCAAGAACGACGCCGTGGCGCTCCGGGACGGCCCTATCCACGCCTACTTCGCAGGTAACGGCTACGCGTCCGTCCGCGTCGACCTCCGGGGATCCGGCGACTCCGACGGGATCATGCTCGACGAGTACCTGCCGCAGGAGCAGTCTGACGGCGTCGACGCCATCAGGTGGCTCGCCGCCCAGTCCTGGTGCACGGGCAAGGTCGGGATCATCGGCAAGTCCTGGGGCGGCTTCAACGGCCTGCAGATCGCCTCCCACGCCCCGAGGACACGCGCCGGGAGATCCGCTTCGACGTGGGGAGCCGGCGGGTGGAGAACGACGAATGGAGCGACGAGGGGAAGATCCGCCTCGCCGACGACGGCCTCGAGTACGGCTACTGGCAGGTTGACTTCTTCCGGATCTTCGACGGGGACCCGCTCTCTGCCCTCAACCGCTGTGAGCGGGACAGCGTCGTTGGGCGGGGGGACTGGCAGACTCGGGTCCATACGTTGAGCACCATGACCTCGACGGCCGACGCATTCCAGCTCTCCAACGTGCTCGATGCCTACGAGGGCGAGGCGCGGGTCTACGTGTTGGCGTCCACGGTCAGCGTCCCCCGGGACCACGTCTAGTTGGAGCTGGGCGCTCCCCGGCCGGCGTGGCGGCACCGGAACCCCGGAGCGGCCGGACCGTGGGGCGGACTTATGGCAGGGCCCATGGCCGAATGAGTGGCACAACCGCATTGAGCAAGCGTGTAGCAGGCAGGCACGAAGGAGGAGATGATGCCGAGCCTTGTCGTGGCGATGGTCGGGGCAGGATGGATGGCCCGGGAGCACGCGCAGGAGCTGTCCCGCCGGCCGGACATCGTCATCCGTGGCGTCTGCGACGTGGATGGCGAGCGGGCCGCGGCGCTGGCCGGCGAGCACGGAGCCCGGCCCTTCGGCGACTGGGCAGACATGGTCGATGCCGTCGTGCCCGATGCGGTCTGGGTGTGCACGCCACCCGGCCTGCACGCCGAGCCGGCGCTCGGGCTCTTCGAACTCGGGCTGCCCGTCTACCTGGAGAAGCCGATCGCCCGGTCGGTCACAGATGGCAGGGCCATCGCGGCGCGGGCCGGAGAACTAGGCGTCGTCTGCGCGGTGGGATACCAGTGGCACGCTCTTGACTTGCTGGGCGCGGTCCGCCACGCGCTCGACGGCCGGCCCATCGGCTTCGCCGTGGGCAAGAACATCGGGAACGCGATGGCGAGGCCGTGGTTCGTGAACCGGGCCCAAGGCGGCGGCAACATTCTGGAGCGAGGGAGCCACCACATCGACCTCGTGCGGACCCTGGGCGGGGAAGTCACCTCGGTGCAGGCCGCCGCCTCGGCGGTATCCCTCGGCGGTCGTCCTCCGGAGACCGGGGACATCGAGGACGGCCTCACGATGATCCTGCACCTCGAGTCCGGGGGGACGGCGACGATCCTCGTGGTGTGGCTCGGTGCCGGCTTGCCCGGTTCGTACAACCTCGAGATCGCTGCGACCGACGCTCTGCTCGCTTTGGAGCTCGATCCCGACTTCCGCCTGTCTGGGACGGTGGGCGGCACCTCGGTCGAGGCGCACTCGACCTCCCCGCCGTTGCGCAGCTCCATCGACCGCTTCCTTGCCGCAATTCAGTCTCGGGATCCGTCCGATGTCGCCTGCACGCCGGCAGATGCCCTCAGGACCCTCGCCGTCGCCCATGCGGCGGAGGAGGCGCTCGAGACAGGCGAGAAGGTCACGGTGGCCGGTTGACCACCTCGAAGAACGGCCGCTCGGCCCTCGACTTCGTCCGACTTCCACCACCGACCGCCACAGGCAGGGCGCCTTCAACCGGCTCCCGCCGGCTGCTCTCACACAGCGAGCGAGAAGGAGACGACACATGCCGCACCTGCAGGCTGAGGGCGTGACCATCTGGTACGAGCAGTTCGGTGCCGGGCCGGACATCCTCTGGATCCCGGGAGGGGACCAGCCCGGCAGCGACTGGCACGAGTACCAGCTCCCGCATTTCACCGGGAAGTACCGCAACACCACCTACGACCCGCGAGGGATCGGCCAGACGGCGGCACCGCCGTCGTCCAACTGGACGATCGGCGCTCACGCCGCCGATGCGGCGGCCGTCATCCGTGCCGTATGCGAGCCGCCCGTCAACGTGGTGGGTCTTTCCATGGGCTCGCTGATTGTCCAGGAGCTCTGCCTGTCGTACCCGGACCTCGTCCGGTGCGGGATCGCCATGGGCACAGCCGCCAAGGCCGAGGGCTACCTGGTGGAATGGATGACGGCCGAGGTCGAGTTCCGGCGGAGCGGCGGGAGCCTGCCGGAGGATTTCGCCGTTGCGCACTATGGCGTGTTCATGTACCCGAGCGAGGTCCTCGGCGACCCCGAGCTGTGGAGCAGGGTCCGCCCGATAGTGGCGGGTGCTTACGGCAAACGTACGGGCGCTGAACTGGCGGCACAATGGCAGGGCTGCATCGACTTCGACTCCGTCTCACGCCTCCCGGGCTGCCAGGTGCCGCTGCATGCTGTGGGCTTCTCCCAAGACGTACAGTGCCCGCCGGCACTCGGCCGGCGGGTGGCCGAGCTCGCTCCGCAGGGCAGCTTCCACCTGCTCGAGGGGCTGGGCCACTGCTCGGCATTCGGCCACCGGCCGGAGGTCGTCAACGCATGCATCGAGGAGATCATCGAGCAGGCGGCGCCGTAGCACCAAACGAAGTGTCGCCTGCCATCGGGGCGGCCTGCCTTCCCGGCTCGAGGTCGGGGCGTGACGGAGCCAGCCTGCGGACGCCGTCAGTCCCCCGTGTCCATGCCGGCGAGTCGCGCCTTGAACTGTTCGTCGAAGTGCTCGGCGGCCGTCTCGTCGTTGGCGATCTCGCCGTCGATGTCGGCGTCGGCGAAGGCGAGCACACCCATGTCGTCGAAGGCCTTCACGATCTTCGGGCCGAACAGGCCGATGTCCTTCAACACCGGGACGATCCGGAGGAAGAGATAGCTCCGGAACATTCGCAATGTGTCGCTCTGCTCGACGTACTTGGCCACTTCGACCGGTAACCCCAGCCGCTCCCAGACCTCCTCGCCGAGGAAACGGTCCCGCATCCGGTAGCAGGCCTCGACACAGAAGTCTTCCCGTTCCGCCCGCTCTGCCTCGGTCAGCTGCGGGTAGTAGTCCCTGAGCGCCAGCCGGCCGAACATCACGTGGCGCGCCTCGTCCTGCATCACGTAGGCGTTCAGGGACTGGCCGAGAGGTTCTGTCGCCATGTTGCGGATGAACCCGAAGGCCGCCAAGGCGAGACCCTCGATGAGCACCTGCATCCCGAGGTAAGTCATGTCCCAGCGGCTGTCGCTTATGACGTCGTCGAGCAAGCTCTTCAGGTTCGGGTTGAGCGGATAGACGAGGTTGAGCTTCTCGTGCAGGTAGCGGCTGTAGACCTCGACATGCCGGGCTTCGTCGATCACCTGAGTGGCGGCGTAGAACTTCGAGTCGATGTCCGGCACCGTCTGCACGATCTTGGCGGTGCATATCAACGCGCCTTGCTCTCCGTGCATGAACTGGCTGAATCGCCACGCTTCCACGTGCAGGCGCACTTCGGCCTTCTCGGCGTCGTTCATCTTGTCCCACCAAGGAGTCCCGAAGAGCGGGGTCACTTCGTCAGGGAGGCCGAGCGGGTTCTCGAGGTCGACGTCGATCGTCCAGTCCAGCCGGTCCTTCCCGATCCACTGGCGTCGCGTCCCCTTGTCGTACAGCCGGAGAAGCTGCTCGCGTCCACCGGTGTAGTCGAAGTCGAACACCGTCGTGGCCGCCGACGAGATCGGCCACTTGGCACCTCGGTCGGCCGTGACGGCCTCGAGCGTCGTGGCGGCAGTGACGTCCATGGCGCGACCTCCTTCTCGGGCCTGATGCGCTGTTCGTATCGGGCCGAACTCTACGACATCGGCTCAAGCGGCCCCGAGCCGGTTGAGCCTCCGCCGCTTTCGGGTCGCGACCCGGGCTCGGCCGCAGTATCGGCGACGCCGGCGACAGCAAGCTGGTCGACTACTGCCCCACGCCCTGACTTGAAGACAAAGTGCCCAGCCCGTCGATTACCTCGGCGCCAGGCAGTGCTGCGAGCAGCCGTCCGGGAAGCAGGATCTTGGATCGACGCACTCCCGACCCGATGACGACCATTTCCGCCTCGACGACGCGCACGTCGACAAGCACCGGCCAGCCGGCAGGAAGTCCGATAGGCGTGATGCCGCCGTACTCCATGCCGGTGAGGCTGACGGCCCGCTCGGCCGGGAGGAACGACGCCTTGCGGACGTCGAGGTGGCGTTTCACGACCCCGTTGACGTCGGCCCGAGTGGTCGCCAGCACCACGCACGCTGCCAAACGCTCGCTCCCCTCCCGCTTGCCGCCGACCACGACACAGTTGGCGAGCGCGTCCGGTGGCAACCCGAACTCCCGCTGAGTGGTGGCGGTGTCCGAGAGAGCCGGATCGATCTCCACCACGCCCACGTCGTCGAGGGAGCCGGCGCTGGTCAGGGCGGCTCGCGTCGGCTCGGCGAGCAGATCGGGCCGAAGCGACGCCGGGACGCCGGAGAGGCTGCCGAGGTCGAACGTTCCCATCGGCGCCATCCTGTCACGGGCTTACGCCGGCTCGGCGCGGATCGGCCTGCCCGGCCGGGCGTCGAGGACGAGGCTGCCATCGCTGACGACGAACGTGCCGTGGACCACCACGTGGCGGATGCCACGAGAGCGCCGGACGCTGTCGTCGTAGGTGGCTTGATCGGTGATCTCCTCGTAGTCGAATACCACGAGGTCGGCGTCGGCGCCTTCCTGTACCCGTCCCTTGGCTCGCATCGACGGCGTGCTCGCCTCGAGCACCCGTGCCGGATCGAGAGTGCAGCGGGTGAGAGCGGCGAGCAGCGGCTTGCCCTCTTCCCGCCAGAGCCGCATCGCCCGCGAAAAGCATCCGGCTGTCCGAGGGTGGGTAATCACACCTGGCGGAGGCGGCCATTGCTCCGGGTCCAGCTCCGCCGACGCCGTGTTCACGAGGGGCATGGCGTCACTTGCCACGATGGACCCGTCGAAGGTGAGCGATCTCCGCAGCATCTCTTTGTCTGCCGGCCTTGATTCGTCGAGGAAGTCGAGGATGACGATGCCGCCCGGGTCGACTTCCCGCAGCTCGAGCAGCCGCGCCTCGTCGGCCAGACGCTCGCCGGTGGCGAGGTATGTGAGGGAGGATGGCGTGAGCCCGCGCTGTGCCAGCCTGTCGGGAGCGAGGAAGGCGGCACCGATGGCGGTCGCCCCCGACCCGTAGGGATAGGCCTCGACCGACACGCGACCGCCCTCCGCCCGGCACTTCTCCACGAGAGAAAGGACACGGTCGATGTGGCGGACGGATGTGCTGTTGATGTGGCAGTGGTGCATGTGGGCTCCGGTCGTCCCCGCCGCCCGCACGAGCTCCTCCGCCCCGTCGATCCTGGTGTTGGGTGACAGCTCGACGAGGTCGCGGCAATGGGTGAACGTGGGGACGGCCGCCTCCGCAGCCAGCTGCGCCACGGCGAGATACTCCTCCGGGTCGACGCCCGGCGCGTAGCCCATCAGGAGACCGATGCCGATCGCCCCAGCAGCCAGGTCGGATGCCAGCGCCCTCAGGATGAGCGACACCTGCTCCGGCGTGGCCGCCCCTTGCCATCTCTCGTCACCGAGGAGCCGGAGCGTGCCGTCGGGCCCGGAGATCGGTGCCAGGCCACCGACCACACGCATCCGGGCCGCCGACCACGAGGCGGAGAAGCCGTAGTTGATGGGCGAGCCCACTCCGGCCTCCTCCGCGTAGGCGTGGGCGGTTGACGTCCGGCCGGCCTCGAGGTCGAGAGCGGTCGTCACCCCGTCGCATGCTTGGAGCCGCCGGCCGGCCAGTGTCTGCGCGTGGCTGTGCATGTCGATGAATCCCGGCGCGACGACCAGCCCCGTCGCGTCGATCGACGCCGTGCCCTCGAGGTGATCGGGGGTGACGGCGCTGACCCTGCCGCCGTCGACTGCGACATCGCGGACGGCGTCAAGTCCCGTTTCCGGGTCGACCACCCGTCCGCCGCGCAAGACCAGTTCGTGGGTGCCCATGCCGAATCCTGCCACGGTCAGGAGCGGAAGTCCTGCGGGCTGGAGATGAACGACTGCCGCCGCCCGGGAACCCGAACGGCGGCAGTCAAAACCTCTCATGCTTCATCTGCACCTCAACGCACTGGCGGCGTCACCTCACCACGAGCACCCTACGCGCTCCCTCGAAGGGCAGCCTGTCAGGCCTGACCCACCCCCCGCTCGGGTGCCTCCACAGGTCACACGGAACTTCAAGAAACCCGCAGCAGCGTTCACAGCCGGCCGCGTGTACTCCAGGCCGAACAGGTTGCCGCACGGCAAAAAGATGCCACTGCCGGCGAATGTCCGGGCAAGGATGCGTTGCGTCAGCTGGCGCACTCCCGGCAGCGACCGAGGACGGCGAAGTGGCGAGGATCGATGATGAAGCCGAACCTCGCCTCTGCGCCCCGGGAGAGGCCGCGAAAGAGATCCTGCGGCGCCTCGATCGTCGTGCCGCAGCTGTCACAGACCAGGTGGCCGTGCAGCGACGAGGACAGATGGTATGTGGCCGGGCCATGCCCCAAGTGAGTGTGGACGATCACACCGAGGCGCTCCAGCTCGTCCAGGTTCCGGTAGATCGTCGACATGTGGACGTCCGGAGCCCGCGCCTGCACCTGCGCGGCCAGATCCTCTGCAGTCCGGTGACCACCGGCGTCGAAGAGGGCATGCAGCAGTTCACGGCGGGCTGTCGTGACCCTGCCACCCTGGCCGCGTAGTCGCGCCAGAACCTCCTCTACCAGGTCAGACGAGGCTTTGGGAACGGACGCGCCCACGGGGCGAGCTTACAACCTCCCCGCTGTCCCAGGACACTGTCCCTCTAGCCACCTGGTCACTGTCGCACCAAGTTCGCAATTGGTCGGCAGCCCGCTCGAGCGGACCGGCCCGTCACCTTGTCGGGCCCGCGGCCGCGGGTGCAGAAGAGGATTGGTCCTCCGCCGGACGCTCTCCGAACGCTCTAGTGAGGCGCCGGGGAGGGATCGGCCGGTACGGCGGCGAGCAGCCGGCTGATCGGTCCCCCGGCAAGCTCGTAGCGGATGACTCGGCCGTCGCGTTCGGTGGTGACGACTCGGGCGGCCCGAAGGTGACGGAGGGTCTGGGAGACAGTGCTGTCGTTGAGGCCGGTGGCAGCCGCGAGGTCAGAGACGCTGATCGGCCCGGCGGCTTGAATGCACGTCAGCAGCGAAAGTCTGGTCGGGTCGGCCAGCACCGCGAACTGTTGGGCGCGGGAGCGAAGATCCTCTCCCGCCCCGAGGGCGGCAATAGCGGCACAGACACGCTCGGGGTCGATGACCCGTTGCTCATGGCGCTCGGCCGGCAGGAGGTGCACCCCGACAGTCTGCCAGACGATGAACATTCAACAACTGATCATCCAATCAGCCTTGACGCCTAACGGCGCGTCTTGTAACTTCCCCGGACGCCGGGGCCCTGACGCCGCGGTGACAGGCAACCCAGCGAAGTCCGGTGAGAACCCGGCGCTGTCCCGCAACGGTGAAGCCCTTTCGGAGGGATGAGTCCGGGCGCCTGGGTTGTCGTGTCGACGGAACCAGTCCTCGGAGGAAGGGCGGTTCGTGCGGGGCCACCGGTCCCGCAAGAGCTCTCTTCGTCCTCCGGTCACAAGGAGGATGAGTTGGTGCAGCACGGCGGAGATCGCCTACGAGCCCTGCGAGTTGCCCTCTCCCCGAGTGAGTGGGCCCGCTTCGGAGGGATGACGCTCGTGGTGCTCGGTCTCAACGCTCTCGGCTGGGGGATCTTCTTGCTCGCCATCGAGCCACGCCACTTCCAATACCGGGGTCTCGGCATCGGCTTCGGCGTGGCACTCACGGCGTGGACCCTCGGCGCCCGCCATGCCTTCGACGCCGATCACATCGCGGCGATCGACAACACCACGCGCAAGCTCATGGCCGACGGGCGCCGGCCGCTCGGAACCGGGTTCTTCTTCGCCCTCGGGCACTCGACGATCATCGTGGTGGTCGGGATCGGCCTCTCGGTGGCGGCCAAAGCCGTCTTCGGTGCCGTGGTCGACCCGAGCTCGGGCTACGAGAGCGTCGGAGGCGTGGTGGGCACGTCGCTGGCGGCCGGCTTCTTGTACCTGATAGCCGTGCTCAACGTCGTCGTGCTGGCCGGCATCTTCAAGGTGTTCCGGGGACTCCGGGCCGGCCTCTTCGACGAGGGCGAGCTCGAACGCCAGCTGCAGGCTCGGGGCATGATGTGGCGTTTCTTCGGCCGGTTCATGGGCTCCATCACAAAGACATGGCACATGTTCTTCGTCGGGATCGTCTTCGGCGTCGGCTTCGACACAGCCACGGAGGTTCTCCTGCTCGCCGCCACCGCAGCGGCTGCGTCCCAGGGTCTGCCGTGGTACGCCGTCCTGGCTCTGCCGTTGCTCTTCTCGGGCGGCATGACGCTCTTCGACACCCTCGACGGCTGCTTCATGAACTTCGCCTACGGCTGGGCGTTCGCCCGCCCGGTGCGCAAGGTGTACTACAACCTCGTGATCACCGGCCTGTCCGTTGCCGTTGCGTTCCTCATCGGGACGATCGAGATCGTCGGGCTGCTCTCCGCCAAGCTGCACCTGCGCGGCGGGTTCTGGGACTTCATGGCCAACTTCAACATCAACCGCGCCGGCTTCGTGATCGCCGGCCTCTTCGTCGTGGTGTGGGCGGCGGCGATCTCGTACTGGAAGCTCGGCAAGCTCGACGTGCGCTGGGCGCCAGCCTCACCGGGTCAGCCCGTCATGCCCGCGCCGCGCTCTGACGAGTGACCGTCCCCTTGTAATACAGGTTGCAGTACATCGTGCACACGTTCGGGCAACGGACAGCCGGGCGCCGTTTCGGGCATCGTAAGGTCGGCCGTCATGGCGCGGAATGACATCTCCGACCTTCTCCGCCGGCCCGTCGTCGTGGCCCCGATGGCCGGCGGGCCGTCCACCGCCGAGTTGGTGATCGCGGCCGCGGGCGCCGGCGCCGTGGGCTTCCTCGCCGCCGGCTACAAGACGGCGCCGGCCATGGCCGCCGAGATCGCCGCCGTCCGTGCCGGCACCGCCGAGCCGTTCGGGGTGAACGTCTTCGTCCCCGGCTGCGCATCCGCCACTCCGGAGGCGGTCGCTGCCTACCTCGAGTCGCTCGCCGGCGACTGCGAGGCCGTCGGTTGCACGCTCGGCGAGGCAACATGGGACGAGGATCACTTCGACGAGAAGATCGCCCTCCTGCTGAGCGATCCCCCGTCGCTCGTCAGCTTCACGTTCGGTTGCCCGTCGCCGGAAGTGGTGGCCGCACTGCACGAAGCAGGGAGCCTCGTCGCCGTCACCGTCACGAGCGCCGCAGAGGCTGCCGTGGTGACGGCCGCCGGCGCCGATGCTCTCTGCATCCAGGGGAGCGAGGCCGGCGCGCACCGCGGCTCGTTCTCCAACGACGACCTTCCGGCGCCCGCCCTCGGCCTCTTCACCCTGCTCGACGAGGTCCCGGCAGCGAGCCGGCTGCCGCTGATCGCCGCCGGAGGGATCATGGGGCCAACCGACGTCAAGGCAGTGCTGGCCGCCGGAGCGAAGGCCGTCCAATGCGGGACGGCATTCCTGCGGGCCCCCGAGAGCGGCGCCCACCCGGTCTACAAGGCAGCCCTCGCCGACGGGCGCTTCACGGCAACGGCCCTCACGCGGGCATTCAGCGGCCGGCCGGCCCGTGGCCTCGTGAACGGATTCATCGGGCGCCACAAAGTGGCCCCGGCCGCCTACCCCGAGATCAACAACGCCACCCGGCCACTTCGGTCCGCCGCCGCTGCTGCGGGCGACGACGAGCGGATGAGCCTCTGGGCCGGTACGGGATACCGCGCAGCGACCGAGCGGTCAGCAGGCGAGATAGTCGACTTCTTGTGCTCGAAGCAGACGGGCTGACTTATTTTCGCCCAGTCCGTTTGCGGAGTGACGGCCAGCGGGTAGGCATAAGTTACCCACGGGACACAAGGAGGAAACATATGTCTAAATGTCGCACCCGCGCCCTGATCGCGGGTGCAGCAGCAGCCCTCGTAGGCACGGGGATGGTGGCAATCGCCGCTGCCACGAGCGCCTATGGGTCGACGACAAGCCCATCATGGGCCCCCACCCACACCAAGTCGCTCGCCTCGCTCCTCACCGGCGCCACCAAGCTCGGCCCGCTGGGCAGCACAGTCCCATTGCGCGTCGACGTCGGCCTTCCCGCCCGTAGCCCCGCCGCCTTGGCGGCTCTCGCGGAGGGGGAGTCGACGCCGGGCCGCACCGACTTCGGCCATTACCTGACACCGGCGCAATACCTCGCCCGCTTCGGCCCGACGCAAGCCAGCGTCAACGCCGTCACCGGCTACCTCCGCGACGAGGGGTTCACGCATCTCGGCGTGGACGCAAACCATCTCCTGATCAGCGCGACCGGGACGGCAGCCGACGTGGAGAAGGCGTTCAACACGAGCCTCGACGTGTTCAACGCGGGCGGCCACCACATCTACGCCAATGCGTCCCCGGCGGAGGTGCCGTCGTCGCTCGCCGGCGACGTCGCAGTCGTCCTAGGGCTGAGCGATATCCCGATGAACTCGGTCTCACCGATGGTCGGTACGCCGAAGACTCCCCTCACCGGTTACTACCCGAAGGAGTTCCAAACCGTCTACGACGCCACCGGCACCCCAACTGGTGCAAAGACCTCCATTGCTGTGATGGCAGAGGGTGACCTGACTGGCGTGATCAGCGACCTCCGCTACGCCGAGGCGAAGCAGGGACTGCCCCAGGTGCCGGTCACGGTGGTACCAGCCGGCCCGGCGAGCTCCGACACGTCCGGGGCCGACGAGTGGGACCTCGACACACAGGTGTCGACCGGTATGGCCCAGACGGTGAGGAGGCTATACATCTACGACGCCTCCACCCTGACCGACTTCGACTTCGCCCACGCGATCAACCTCTTTGTCACCCAAGACAAGGCTCGGCTCGGGTCGGCGTCAATCGGCGAGCCTGACGCTCTCGCCTACCTCGACGGCTCGATGATCGAGATTGACCAATCCGTCGAGGAGGGCGTCGTGCAGGGACAGTCGTTCTTCGCCTCGACCGGGGACACGGGTGCGTCGTGCGCCATCGAGGACACGAACGGGGTGTCGGACAGCGGGCTGACTGCCCAGCTCTGCTACCCGGCCGACGGCACGTGGACCACAGCAGTCGGGGGCACGACCCTCGTCACCGACAGCAGCGACAACTATGTCGCCGAGGCCGCCTGGAACGCCGGCGGTGGTGGCGTGAGTGATCTCGAGTACCCGGGCCCGTGGACGGACAACGCCAACCCAGCGGCGGCCGCCGGCGCCAGGGGTGACCCGGACATCGCAATGGATGCGGACCTCACCACTGGAGCCGACATCTACGTCAACAAGGTGGCCGAGACGATCGGCGGCACCAGCGTGTCGTCGCCACTGTCGATGGGTGCCGTGGCGCGGGTGCAGTCGGCGCTCGGCAACAAGCTCGGGGCTGCCGTCCTGCGCTTCTACGCCCTTTACAACGCTGCCAATCCGGCGGCTGGAGATGTGAATGCCACGCCGGGGTTCCATGACATCGTCGCCGGGAGCAACGGTCTCTACGTGGCCACGCCCGGCTGGGACTACACGACCGGGATAGGTTCGATCGAGGTCGCGGCGCTGATCAAGGCGCTGTCGTAAGCAAGCAGGCCTTCGGCCGCCAGACGGCGCCATCAGGCCGGAAAGCGACAGGCAGGGCGCGATCCCCGCAGCAGAGCGGGGATCGCGCCGTCGCGCCACGACGCCGGCCGGTGATGTGAACGGGCCTCGGGTGTCAGGAGGATGTCAGGACGTGAGTCCCACTATATTGCAGGGCACCTCCGTCTTCTCGTCGAGGTGGTAGCTAGCGCAGACGCGGTGGTAGCCATCGGCAATCCAGAGCGGGCTGCCATGGACCAGCAGTACGGGGGACAACTTCCGGCCCGACTTGACCTTCTCGAGGTCGGCCGCCACCTCCGAATCATCCGGCGCGAGCAGCGGCAGGCCGGCCGCCCGCAGGATGTCCTTGGCCGCGTAATGCCGCACCATGTCCTCCTTTTTCAGTGCCCTCGCCAGCTTGGCTGCCATTGTGGGCCCGACGAGGAGGCTCAGGTAGCTCTCGGCGGCGGGAAAGTCCTGCGGTTCTGGCTTATTCTTCCAATGTTCGCCAGCCACGATCAGGCGGCCTCCTCTTGTCGGCCGGGTCGAAGCGAGTGACTCCGAGTTTGAAAGGATAGTGCGCAGCCGAGCATCCGACTTGTCTCCCGAACGGCAGCAGCTGCCCGCACGCCTCGTCCGGTCGGGCACGGCTTGGCAAGATCAGGCGTCACCATTTGACAGGGGGAGCATGCAGCAATCGCCAGTCCCGTTTGAGCACGAGCCTCTCCAGCTGCGGGAGCCTTTAAGCCTCAGGACGCCCTGGACCCGTGACTTCCACAACCCCGCCTATGAGTGGCGGCGCCTTTTCTCCGAGGCGCTCGGCACCTTCTTCCTCGTACTCGTGGCGGCCGGCGGCGCTGTCGTCAATGCCCAGAGCCACGGGCAAGTCCCTCTCGACGCCCGCGTGGTTGCGCCAGGGCTCATGGTCATGGCGACCATCTACTTCATGGGAACCATCGGAGGGGCACACCTCAACCCGGCCGTGTCCCTCTCCTTTGCTCTCCGCGGCAACTTCCCCTGGAGACGCGTGCCGGGATACGTGGCCGCGCAGTTGGCCGGCGCCGTCCTCGCCGCTGGCTTCCTGCGGGCGATGTTCGGCAAGATCGGACAGCTCGGTGCCACGATCCCGGGAGCAGGCATCAACGGGTGGAAGACGGTTGTGATCGAGGTCGTCCTCACCGCTGGCCTCGTGAGCGTCATCCTCGGCACGGCGTCGGGCGCTCGCAACGTCGGCGTCAATGCCGCCATCGCCATCGGCAGCTACATCGCTCTCGCCGGGCTGTGGGCGGCACCGGTCACCGGGGCGTCGATGAACCCCGCCCGCTCTCTCGGGCCGGCACTGATCGGCGGCGAATGGACCGACTGGTGGGCTTACGTCGTCGGTCCGCTAGCCGGCGGGCTCGTCGCCGTCGGCTTCGCCTGGATCTTGCGCGGCCCGCCGAGCAAGGCGGCGGACGAAGCGGCACAAGGCTCACCCCCGCAGGCGCCCGCGCAAGAGAGGTAACGCGCGGCGCGGACAGGGCGTTGAGCCGGGAGGCGGATCGGGGTGCTACGTCACGGCAAGCACGCCGGTCATGAACTGATGGATGGTGCAAAAGAAGGGATAGCTGCCGGCCGCCGACGGAGCAGTGATCGTCCTCGACTGGCCGGGCAGGATGAGGCCTGAGTTGAACTTGCCGGATGCTGACCCGGTGGCTGTGAAGGTGTGGGCGACCGAGTCCTCGTTCTTCACCACGATGTGCTCCCCGGGCTTGGCGGTGGCGTGCGCCGGCTTGAAGGCGAAGTTCTTGATGGTGATGTGGAGCGTTCCCTTGCCCACGCTGGCCCCGGTCGCCGGGGGAGAGGGGCCGGCGGGAGCGGCGAGTCCGGCGGCAGTGGCCTCGGAGACGGCCAGCACGATGATCGCCACCACTGACAGCGGCAGGACAGCCCACTGCCCCGGCTTCGGCACTCGTGCCGCTGCCAGCATCCCCAGCACAAGAAAGGCGGCTATCTCCACCACCGCCGCCACGATGCCGGCTGTGGTGCGTATCTCCTTGAAACCGAACAGTCCGACCCACATGCTGAGCAGGTAGCCGCCCAGCGTCGCCACGGCGAAGAGGGCGCCGGAGGCAGAGACGAGTCGTCCCACCCCGCCTGTCCCTCCGAGCGCCAGCACGGCGAGACCGAGGGCGAAGGCGGAGACCACCTGCAGAAGGAACAGCCAGCCGATCGTCGGGATGCCCCTGTAGCCGGTGAGATAGAGGTCGAGGTGGATGGCACCGGTGGCTATCAGCAGGGCGCCACCGACGAACCGGGCGGCGATCTCCGGTAGCGGAGACCGGCCCGGTGGCGTGCCCGTAGTGACGGGCGGCGGCGTGGTCATCACCGGAATGGTACGACTGAGAAGACGTTCGGGATCATCCTTTCCCGTGCGGCTCCTCACGCGCCCGATTCCCAGGGGCGGCCGCCGAGACGGCTTCCTTCCGCCAGCTCGAGCTGGAAGTCGAGTCCGACGGCGGGGAGATGTCCCGAGCAGCTCCAGACGGTGCTCGGAGAGCATCATGACGCCGTCGCCGCCGCGGAGTGGCTCCGGCGTCCGTGGTGAGGCTCACGCCGGCGGCTAGCTTCGAGGCCGGTCGCCTCGCCGCCGAGCAGGAGTGGCGCCAACGGGAGCCGCGACGCGAGTGGAGACGGGTGTGGAACAAGCTCGACGGGAAGAAACTGCGAGGCTGGCTGGCCTAACCGCCGGCAGGGCCGGTGGCTGTGGCTGACATCCGCTGGGTTGTGGTTTCTGATCTGCATTTCGGTGCCGAGAACAGCGTGCTGACGTCGCTCACCGAGGCGCCCGCCACCCCCTCGAGCACCGGCTTCGCCGTCGACGAGCGGACCCCGAGCCCGATGCTGTCAGGGATCCTCGAAGGTGTGCGCCGGCTCACGCAGCATCAGGCGCGGCCACCCAGTCTCGTGATGGCGGGCGACATCCTCGACCTGGCGCTCTCCCCGGACGAGACCTCGTCCGAGGTGTTCAGCGGCTTTGCGCGGTTGGCCTTCGGCGACGCGACGCCGGTCTTCGACCCCGTCGTCTACTACGTGCCGGGAAACCACGACCACCACCTGTGGGAGGCAGCCCGCGAAGCACAGTACGTTCAGCACCTGTCCAAGGTGCCGAGAGGCGGCCGACTCGGCGCGCCGACCCATGTCACCGGGCTCAGCGCCGACGACGAGTCTCCGCGGATCGCCTCGGCGTGGCTCAAGTGCCTCATCGAGCGGGAGGCGGCGAGCCCTGGGGTGGAAGTGCGCGTCGCGTACCCGAACATGGCGTTGCGCCTTCCGGCGGGCGATCGGGCCGTCGTCATCAGCCACGGCCACTTCACCGAGTCGATCTACACCCTCATGTCGCAGCTGAAGGACATCCTCTACCCCGAGCAGCGCCAGACGAGGTTCAACGACATCGCCGTGTGGGAGCAGGAGAACTTCGCCTGGATCGACTTCCTCTGGTCGACGCTCGGCCGGTCGGGCCAGGTTGGCTCGGACCTCGGGCTGATCTACGCCGACATGGCCTCCCCGAAAGACATCGACGGCCTCATCTCCAACCTGACCAGATCCCTCTTGGCCAAAGGTCGCGGGCCGGCCTGGCTGCACTTCATCGAGCGCGGGATCATGAACGCCATCTTCCGCCACGAGGCCAACCACTTCCTCCGCAGCGAGCGGGGGACGACGACTGCGACGCTCAGCGCCGCCGGCCAGCTCGGGCTTCGCACCTACCTCGAGGGTCCCGTGCGGAGCCAGCTGCAGAAGGAGCTGGGCGGAGTGCCGGGGGACGTCTCATTCGTCTTCGGCCACACCCACAAGCCCTTCGCCGACACCTGGCCGATCATCGGCTTCCCCTCGCCAGTCCGGATCTTCAACACCGGCGGGTGGGTCGTCGACACGGCGGTGCCGGCGCCGGTGCAGGGGGGAGTCGTCGTGCTCGTCGACGACGACCTCGACGTGGTGCCGTTGCAGATCTACCGGCAGAGCAGCGGCCCTTCGTCGGACCCGGTGCAGCTCCTGCCGATCAAGAGGGCCGAAGGGCCTCCGTCTGACTTTCGGGCGCAGCTGGCGGACCGCATCGACCCCACCGCTCCCCCATGGGCGGCCATCACGGCGGCGGCGACGGCTCTCACGGCCCAGCGTCACCGCCTGCAGGCCGCCACCACGGCCGCCTACCGGCAGGCCGGGCCGCGGCCGGACACCGACAAGGTACGAGGCCCAGCCACGCCGGGCGCCTGATCGGCGGGTGACGCACCGCCTGCTGGGCCGGGCCGCCACCGCCGCCATCTGCCTCTTCATCGTGGCCGTGGTGCTCGAAGCGCCAGCCGCCGGCGGTGAGTCGGCGACCAGCGCTCAGGCGGCAGCCGGCAGCCGCGGCGTTGTCCTCCTCGGCTCCGATCCTGCCGCCTTCGCCGTGCTGGCGCGCCGCCCGACCGAGATCGTTCTCCATTTCGACCGCCCCATCGGCGCCGGACCGGTCTCGATTCGAATTCTGGCCGACGGCGGCGCCAACGAAGCTGCCGGGGCGGCGTTCCGGCCAGCCGGTCGCCCTGCAGACGTAGCCGAGAGGCTCCGCCCACTCCGTCCGGGCGTCTACCTCGTCGCCTGGCAGGGACCTGCCAGTGGGCCAGGAAGCGGTGTCGGGCAGACGAGTGGTGGTTACTGGTTCACGGTGCTCAGCACCGGGCCGAACGCCCATCCGCCGACGTCGTCGGGCAATATCCGGGCGCTCCTCGCCGAACTGAACGAGGCGAGCCCGAGCACAGCCGTCACTGTCCTCTACTGGCTCGCACGGCTGCTGGCGGCGGCGGCCACGCTGGTGCTGGTGGGACTGGCAGCCGCTCTCTCGCTCGTGTGGCCGGAAGGCTGGACGCGGCGGTCGTCCATCGGCCTCATGTGGGCCGCCTGCGGGACCCTCGTGCTCGCCACGGCAGCCGGAATAGGGCTGAGGGGGTTGGACGGGGCCCGGCGGCCGTTGTCGGGTTTCTTCAGTTGGTCGCGGTACGACGCCTCCCTGCACACGACGGCAGGCCACGCCGACATCGCCACGTGGGTGCTCGTCGTCGTCACCGCTGCGCTGTTGCAGTTGCTCGACCAGCGATTCCGTCAGGGTGAACCCGCTCCCGCAGGGTGGTGGAAGCTGGCCACCGGGGCGGTGGGTGTCGCTCTTCTCGCCGCCTCGGCGCTCGGCGGCCCGGGGTACAGCGGCCGGTGGAGGGTGGTCGGCCTCGCCGGCGACTTCGTCCACCTCGGGGCGGCGTCGGTGTGGCTCGGGACGCTCATTGTCATCGTCTCGGCCATGGGTGGCGCCTCTCCTCCACCCGCGGCCACGCGGATCGCCCGCCGCGCGTCGAGGTTGGGGCTGGCGGCGGTGGTGGCGCTGGCGATCTCCGGTGCGGTCGAAGCTGTCCGTCAGGGCGGCGGCCTCGATGGCCTGACCAGCACGTCCTATGGATGGCTGCTGGTCACCAAGTCGATCGTCGGCGCGCTGGCCATCGTGCTCGCTCTCCTCGTCACCCGGCGGCTGCACCGCCGGCGGTCACTGCGACTGGACCAACCCCGTCCCGCCCACCGCTTGATACTGCGCTCAGCTCTGCTCGAGCTGCTGCTCCTCGCCGGCGCCCTCGGGGTGACCGCCTCGCTCGTCGGCATAGAGCCGGCGCAGGAAGCCCTGTCGGAACCGTTCGGCCACGTGTTTCCCATCGGGAGCACCAACGTGAGCGTCATCGTCGATCCGGCCCGGGTCGGAGCGGACAACACTCTCCACATCTACACCCTCCGCCCGAACGGCACGCCGGTGGGCATTCTCGAGATCAGCGGGGTGCTCCAGCTGCCGGCCGACGGTATCGGGCCGGTCACCGTCCCCCTCATAAATGCGGGACTTGCCCACTTCATCGCCACCGACATCGATCTGCCAGTGGCGGGCAACTGGCGGCTGGCGCTGACCGTGCACACCGGCCTCACCTCCACGGTCGCCATCGTCACGACGGTCTCTGTCCGTTGAAGCGGCGCACCCGCAGGCGGGTCAGGGTGCCCGGACGCGGTTGCCCCCGGTGAAGATCGATCCCTCACTACACTCCGTTTGATTGACCTCCTTCTGCCAAACGCTCACCAGGCGCCGCCGATGTTCGCCATCGCCTTGGTGCTGGTGGTGAACCCCACCAGCACGCCCTCGAGGGCGCGGACGTTCAAGTTGCCCGTCTGATGGCCGATTCGGCAATGCCCCCTCGGCGGGCTGAGCCGTGGAGCCAGGAGTCGGCGCCCTCGTCTGGCCCGGCCCCGGGCACGCGCTCCGGCAGAGCCGGGCCGGCCGGCGGCCCGAACCCGGGCACGCGCTCTGGCAGAGGCGGACCGGCCGGCAGACGCTCACCGGCACCGGCGAAGGGGCGGAGACGGGCACAACCGCCGGGAGCCCAACCCCTTTTAGCTCAACGGCCGGGCAGCCGGGCGCCGAGGCAGAGGCCGGGGTCGCCGGCTAGGAGACCACCGGCAAGGACATCCCGAGTAGCGCGGTCGGCGAGGTCGGCTCGGGCGGCGGCAGGTCGCCGGCCGGCCCGCCGACACCCCACCCCGGCGATGCTGTTCGCCCGGTGGGCGACGCTTCTCGCCGGGGTGGGCCTTGTAGCACTCCTCATCGCTTTGGCGCTACCGAGCGATTCCGCAGCTCCCCGTCACTCCTCTTCCGGCAGCACCGGCGGCACTGGGGTCCCGAGCGACAAGGCCTCGGGCAGTTCGACGCGGCACGGCGTCGGCCCGTCCCCGCCGGCGCATTCCTCTGCTGTGCTCACCGGCATGCCGCCCGTCCTCAACCCCGACAACATCTACTCCGCCGACGCCCCGAACATGCTCAGCCCAGCCGTCAAGGGCGACGTCTCGATGATCTACGTCCCGAACAGCCTCAGCAACACCGTGAGCGAGATCAACCCGGCGACGTACAAAGTGGTACGGACCTTCCGGGTCGGCGAGGAGCCGCAGCACGTCGTGCCGTCCTGGGATCTGAAGACGCTCTGGGTGACGAGCGACCTGGGCAACTCCCTCACGCCGATCAACCCGCGGAACGGCCGGCCCGGTCACCCTGTGGCAGTGCGCGACCCGTACAACATGTACTTCACGCCGAATGGCAAGTTCGCCATCGTCGTCGCCGAACGATACGAGAGCCTCGACTTCCGCAATCCGCACACGATGGCCCTCGTGCACGCGCTGCACGTTCCGTGCCTCGGCGTCGACCACATGGATTTCTCCGCCAACGGCACCTACCTCATCGCCTCGTGCGAGTTCGGCGCCAAGCTCATCAAGGTCGATGTGGCCACTCAGTCCTATGCCGGCAGCATCTCCCTACCGGCCGGGAGCAAGCCGCAGGACGTCAAGCTCTCCCCGGACGGGAAGATCTTCTATGTCGCCGACATGATCTCGAACGGCGTCTGGATGATCGATGGGCAGAACATGAAGATCCTTGGCTTCATCAAGACCGGTCAAGGCGCCCACGGCCTCTACGTCAGCCGGAACGACCGTTACCTCTACGTGACCAATCGTGACGAGGGCTCCATCTCGGTCATCTCCTTCGCCACTCACAAGGTCGTTCACAAGTGGTGGCTCCCGGGTGGCGGCAGCCCGGACATGGGGAACGTCTCGGTCAACGGGAAGATCCTCTGGCTGTCGGGCCGGTACAACTCGGTCGTCTACGCCATCGACACCACCAACGGCCGGTTGCTGCACCGGATCGCGGTCGGGGCCGGGCCGCACGGCCTGTGCGTCTGGCCACAGCCGGGCCGGTACTCGCTCGGTCACACGGGGATCATGCGCTGAGCTCCTTCGCGACGACGAATAGGTCGGCGCGCTGTGTATCAGCCGGAGGGGGCTTGGATCTTGATAACTGTCCTGAGCGGAGCGGACGGACCTGCGGCTGTCTCGCCACCTATGAGCCAGGCGGTCTTGCCGGTCACGGCGGCACCGGCGTTGCTGACCGCGTAGGGCAGTGTCCCGGCCGGGCGGGTCTTCCCGCTCGGTTCTATGAGCCAGATCTTCGAAGACGGGATGCCGTCGGACTGGCCGCCGGCGACGTAGAGCTGCCCACCGAGGTCGAAGGCCATCGCCTGCCCGAGCGGCTCGGGCAGGTGCCCGACGACTCGTGTCGTGCTCGTGGCGGGGTCGAACACCTGGATGTCGTTCGTCTGGCCACCGACGCTGCTGCTCTCGCTCGTGCCCAACTGGCCGCCGATGATCCAGATCCTGTTCCCCGACGATGCGACGGCGCCGTAGCGGACCGGTTGCGCCAAAGCTCCCGTGGTTTGGAACGTGACTCCGTCCCTCGTGGACAGCACGTTCTTCTGCAGGCTCTGCCCGTCGAAACCCCCCAGTACGTACACCACCGGGCCGACGGCGGCGGTCGAGAGATCCGATCGCGCCGCCGGCAGGGCGCCTACCACTGACGACGAGGTTGGCGACCAGGACTGCACGCTCGCCAACGACGTGCCCGCACCGCCACCGAAGACGACGAAGTGGGACCGCAGCACCGCTCCGGCAGCGTCATGGACCGCAATGCTCAACTCGCCCGCCACGCCGCTCAAGCCCGTGGTGGGCTGGAGGCGCTCCACCGCCGCGCTCGACACGTCGCCCGTCGTGAGGCCTCCGAGGACGAGGATGTTTGAGCCGTCCGCGAGCACCACTGCCCGCGAGACCGGCGATCTGAGGCGCCAGTGCGTCACGGTGGCGACCAGGTGTGGAGCACTGGGTGTCGTCGCGGGCGGTTTGGTCCGCGATGAGCCAGTCAGGTCGGACTGGTTGTGCCTCGAGGCGGCCCGATGCGGCTTCGGGGCCGCTGATGAGACGGCGCCCACAATAACGATGACGAGGACGGCCACAACGGCGACGAGGACGGCCCAGCGCCGGATCAGCACTGCCGGCGGGGGCCGCCGGCCCCGGCGAGTCGTGACTGATCTGGCCAAGGCGCGCATGGTACCTCGCCCCGGACGTCGCCGCCGCCGGCCCCGTGGCGACGGCTTCAGGCGCCCGGCAAGGCGCACACGTTGATCTTCTTCACTGCCAGCACGGCGCTGTCGGCCGCCACGAGCTGCGAAAGGGGCAGGGCTTTCTCCCTGACTGCGGCTGCAATGGCGGCGCTCGTCTGGCGGGCAACGAGGAGAGCGCCACCGGCGGAGTTGGCGGGCCCGTAGAGGATCAGGTCGTCACCGGCTTGCAGCGACCGCACGGCGGCGGCGGCCACCGACAGCGGTTTTGGAGGGTGCGAGATGGCCTTGGCGGACAAAGAGTCGGTGATGATGAGGCCCTTGAAGTGGAGGTTGTCCCGGAGGTAGCGGGCCGGTTTCGAGGAGAGGCTCGCCGGCTGGGCGGTGAAGCCGCGGACTCTGGCGTTCGACATCATCACCACCGGCGCCCGTGCGGCGATGGCCGCCACGAACGGCGGCAGGGCGAACCTCTGCAAGGTGCGCCAGGGACGCGTCCAGGCCGGGCCGTCGTCGGTGTTGCGGCTCACGCCACCCAGCCCGGGGAAGTGCTTGACGACGGGGACCACACCGGCGGCGAGCATCCCCTTCATGAACGCCACACCGTCGGCGGCGACGACTGCCGACTTGCCCGAGAACGAGCGAAACCCGTCCGGATCCGCCGCACCCGGCGCCACGGCCCGGCCGTCGACGTCAAGCACCGGGGCCAGATCCATGTTCACGCCGTTGGCGAGCATCTTCCGCCCGAGTGAGGTAGCGAGAGTCTCGATGCGCGCCGCCGAGTCCGATCTTCCCAGCTGGCTCGCCCAGGGCAGCGAGCCTACGAGGTTGGCCATGCGCTGAACTGCGCCGCCCTCCTCGTCGGTCATGACGAGCCAACCGAGGTGGCCGGGAACGAGCCGCCTCAGGGCCGCCAACTGGCTCGCCAGGTCAGCGGGCGCCCTCGCTCCGAACAGCAAGAGGCCGGCATACCCGGCCCGGGCGGCGGGAGCGATGGAGCTCAGGCTCGTTTCGTCTGCGGGCACGACGATGGTCTGGTTTGCCAGGCGTTGCAGCGGCCATCTCGAGAGCACCGCCGTGGCGTTGCATGTGGGCGGGGAGGCGGACGTGCGGGTCTTTACCAGCCGCTGCACGCCGATCACCAAGGCGCCGGCGAGGGCCGCCGTCACCACCAGCGCGATTACGGAGCGACCGATTCTCGGCCTCCGTGCCTTATAGACGTGGCGGCGGGAGCGAGATGTGCCGGGTCGCCCCGTCCCTGGAGTTGGCGCTGTGGGATCGCCTGCCGTTCCTGGTCCCTTCGACGACGCCACTCTTCACCTCCCCCACAGGCCCCCGCTCTCGCAGAGTAGTTGGGTCACCGCCGGTTGGGATATCTCGCCGCTCAGCTGAAGTCGATTGGACCCTCAGTGTCCTGCTGGATGACCCAGCCGTTGCCGTCAGGATCCTCGATCGACACCCACCGGCCCCATGGGGCTGACTGAATCTCGTCGTCGGGGTCGAGAACCTCTTTCGCCCTCAGATCAGCGGCGGCCACTTCGATGTCGGGCACCGACATCACCGTGCCTCGGAGGGAGCCCGGCGGCATCGTCTCGAACCACGTCACGAGGGTGATGGCCGTCTCGGCACCGGGAGGCCGGAGCATCACCCAGCGCATCCCGGCGCCGAACTGGTTGTCCATCACCAGCTCGAAACCCAACATGTCCAGGTAAAACGCCTTTGCCACATCAGGATTGCTGACCGGGACGGAGACGACCGAGATGTGCGTGCGCTCCACTGGGCCTCCTTTGGTTGGCGACGGGAGTGACCCTAGGGGACGGTCTGGCGGGTGGCGGCGGCCGGCCCGGCGCTGCGGGGGCGTGTGCTTCGGTCGTTGACCCTGCCGACATGCACTGGCCGCGTTGTCAGGAGAGGTGCGAGAGCGGCCGAATCGGGCTCACTGCCAATGGGCTGGGAGCCGTCTCTCGGGTACCCTACATTCCATACCAAGCGCTCTGAGCTGCTGTTTTGTCTGCGGTGTATCCCGCGGTCTAGCCCAGTGGAGTTGCCCGCCTCCGATCGGCACTTGGAGGGCACCCATCGGCCGGTCTAATTGCGGGCTATTGAGGCGGCTCCACGGACCTTGGTGGGAGCGGTCAGGGGTCGGTGCGCCGCAGTAGTTGTGGAGCTTGGGTCCTCGAAGTCGGCCACGTGATAGACCCTGGGCTGGTCCTGCTGCGGCCGAGTGGGGGTCACGCGTCGCGCATCCGCAGCAGGAGCACGGCGACGAGCAGCGCTGCTGCTGCCCATGCGGCCACGACGCCGAGTCCGGCCCAGGGGGCAATGGGTTGGGAGCGGAGGTCGATGGTGGCTTGGATGGCGAGGCCGGCGGTCATGGGGGCGATCTGTTCGAGGTGTCGCCGCCAGGTTGGGTCGCCTACGAGCTGTGCGGCGATTGGGGGTAGGTAGAGCAGACCGAGCACAACTCCCACTGATGCGGCGGTGTCGCGGATGGCGGTGGCGACGCCGAGGCTGAGTAGGCCGATGAGCACGAGGTAGAGCACGCTGCCGACAGCGGCGCGCAGCGTCGGGGCGTGGCTGAGCGAGATGAGTGCGTACCCGTGGGCGGGGTCGATACCGGCTGCCGGGAGTATGAGGCGTCCGGCGAGGAGACAGCCGGCCACCGCTATGAGGCCGACCAGCAGGGTGAGCCCGGCCAGGTTGGCGGCTTTGGCGGCGAGGACGGTGAGGCGGCGCGGGATGGCAGTTAGGGTGACGCGGATCATGCCGGTGCCGTATTCCTCGGAGGTGGCAAGGATGGCGAAGACGCCGATCAATGCCTGGCCGATCTCGACGCCGGCGAGGCTCAGCTTGGTCGGGTCCTGCGGGCTGTCGAGATTGACGTGCAAGACGGCGGCGGCGGCGGCGCTCACCGCCACGGTGACGATGGCGGCGACGACGAGCAGCCAACAGGTGGAAGGCAGAGTGCGGAGCTTGGTCCACTCGGCCCGCACGGCGGCGGTCACGCGTCCCTCCTGTTGAGCAGCACTGTCGCTGCGGCGAGTGCGATCACGATGTAGCCGCACAAGACGGCGAAGCCGGCCAGCGGGGTGAGCGGGTAGTAGCCATTACTAAGGGTGTAGGCGTAGCTGACCTGGCTGTAATGAGGCAGGGCCTGCAGCATGGATAGCCCGGCAGCGGGGGTGAGACGCAGCAACCACTCGGACGCCCCTCCGCCTGCGGCCGCAGCGACGATGAACGGCAGCAGGAAGACGGCGACACCGGCCGTGATCGCTACGGCGGCGCGTCGGACCATGGCGGACAGAGCGATGACCGTGATCGCCGCCATCGCGAGGACGGCGCTGGCGCCGATCGCGATGCGTATCTGGGTGAGGGTGCTTGCAGGAAAGACGTAGTTGCCGTCGGCCCGGAGTAGGTGTTGGCCGAGGGGAACGATCACAGCCATCGCGACAAGCGACAGCGCGAAGACGATCGCGCCGACGACCAGGCCCTTGGCCGCGAGGACTCGTCCTCGGGCCGGGATGGCGGTGAAGGTGGTGCGGATGAGGCCGCGGCGGTACTCGGTCGTGACGAACATGGCGGCGATCACGATCACCATGAGCAGCCCGACGATCAGTCCGAGCAGGAGGCTGCTCGAGGCGGTGTGGGTTCCTTCCAGGCCTTGGACGACGGCGGGGGCGATGTCACCGGAGCCGCTGACGACAACGGACCGGCCGGAGCGGTGGTAGCTACCGGAGGCGAGCGTCGGGTAGAAGGAGGTGCGACCGGTACCAATGTCTTGCCCGAGCCACGAGTTCGAGGCCGGGCTGCCGTCGACGGTGAGATAATCGAACGTGGCAGTGGCCAGGGTCGCATGCCCGGTGTCGCCGTAGAACGTGAGGGGCGAGGTGGCGAAGAGCCCGACCTGTACCGTGGCCGGCAGTCCCGACAGGTCGGCAGAGCCAACTTCGGTCCAACGCTGCCCGTTGGTGGAGACGTAGCTA
>Ga0182024_10001917_pt1 | contig 52464 bp, 36 predicted proteins | sample P32metaG_FD_120480 | JGI IMG/M metagenome (GOLD analysis project Ga0182024, IMG submission 120480) | Permafrost microbial communities from Stordalen Mire, Sweden - P3-2 metaG (Illumina Assembly) | ecosystem: Environmental > Terrestrial > Soil > Wetlands > Permafrost | place: Sweden: Stordalen... | reverse complement strand
CGTTGGAGACCCATCTGTTTCCGCCACCGAGACTCTCTCAACCTATACGTGCGGCCCCCAACAAGACCAGTTCAAGTGCGTAGTGATTTACTGCATCTACGACAGCCCTGGAATTTGCACCGCTGGGCAGTACGCCGTGCTGGATTACACAAAGGGCATCGCGCCGTTCATCTCATCCGGCTCTCCCAGCTATATCGCGCAGACCGCAGGGGTGAACTGGAATCCTTCTGGCCCGTTGCCGGTTGGTTACGTCAACTCGTTCGTCATGCCGGTCAGCGGAGGGTCCGGCTATGCCGTCAACGATACCGGCACGTTCAGTGGGTGCGGCGACGGTACGGCCACATACAAAGTCTATGCGGAGTCGGGCGGTGTAGTGTCTCAGGTTCTCATCACTGGCGGTGGGACCAGTGGGTATCACACCGTCGCCAGTTGCGCCACGACTACGACCACCGGCTCCGGCAGTGGCCTGACCGTAGCCGTGTACTCCTGGCTGATCCACAATGCGCGTATCGGCAAAGAAGGCCGGTATGTGGCGATCAGCACCATCGGAATCGGAGCCCCCTACGAGATCATTTGGGACTTGGCGAACACGAGTTCGAGCGCTACGCAAGGAACCTACGACACTATAGGCGCAAGTCACAAAGCGCAGGGCTATTCGACGATGGAAGGAGGTGGGACGGTGGGGTCGTATGGCCCGAATAACACGCTTTTCCCCAACCTTGCCTCTGCGAACACCGTTGTGAGGCTGTTGCCCATCAACAGCAGCCTTCCCTACTACGGCCCGATCTCGGATTATCAGTCGATGCAAAACGCCGACCCCTATTTCCCAGTCCCGGCGTTCGGGTCAACGAACATCTATGGGGCGGCGGGAACACCCTTGTCTCTCCCTGGCAATGGCCTGATTCTCGCTGTCGAAATCGATCAGAGGCGGGATACCGTGTGGGAATTCGCCAGCACGCGGACCTCGTTCTACACGTTTCCGTCTCCGCTCTATAACAACACGGTCACCGTGAATTATGCGACGGGCACCACGGCGTACCTTGTTGGCGACACGGGCACGCTGAGTGGCTGCGTCATCAACGGGGGACCTGCCGCAACCTATGTCGTAACCGGAGTATCCACATACGTCACTGGGATCAACATCACAGGCAACGCGGCGAACTACCAGCGGGGCGTGACGGCTTGCACCACGACGGCGACCAGCGGAACCGGCTCCGGATTAACCGTGAACACCGGCCCCATCTCCGTGAACGCGGGCGGCTCCAGCTATGCGGTCAACGATACGGGCACAATTACTGGATGCCCGTCGGGGTACGGCCCAACAGCTCCGCCCTATGCGACCTATAGCGTGTCTTCGGTGTCGAGCGGCGTGGTGACCGGGATCGACATCACCTACGGCGCTGGAGGCTACTTGGCCGGCGCGGCCGGCTGCACCACTACGACGGTCACGGGCTCGGGCAGCGGGTTGACGTTGAATATCTCTGCCGCAACTTTTAGCGGCCTGTGGAATTGCTTCGATTACACGCCTCGCGGAATCGTAAGCCAGGACGGAAAGTATGTCGCGTTTACGTCGGTCTGGGAAGGACAGTTAGGCAACGACCCCTTTGTAGTTGGATGCCCGCCGCCGCGGACGGATGTATTTGTTGTCGAGATAACCCCGCTGACGCCGCAGATGGACTCGCATGTCACGCCGGGCTCGCAGCAAGCTCTGTTCAACACGCTCGCCCCGGATATGCAAGCCTGTAGCGCGTCCGTCTATAGTGACGCCGGCCGCACGAATCTAATCACTCAGTCACCCGACACGATTCGCGATGGACGTACCAGCCAGATCCTTACCGCCGGACTCACACCATCCACTCAATATTGGACCAAGCTTGTTTGCGGCGGCGGGAATGGGACTATTCTTTCCAGCTTTGCGACTCGCGCTCCGGGATCAGGCACGTATCAATTCCCATTTCTGTTTCCTTCCAGCCAGCCGGTCGAGTATTGCACCAATGCGGCGATGACGGCCGGCTGCACAACGCTTTCTCCCGCAACTTCACAAACCGTGCCGGTTGCGGCTGGTTCGGTGATCTACGCCAAGCCGGGAGCAACGGGATCGATTTCAGTGCTCCTGACGCCCTGAGGGGCCGCGGCCGGACCGTCCAAGATCAGCACGGAACCGGGAGCTAAACACAGCGTCAGAGGTATTTGCGCATCCGCTCCGTGATGGTCGCGGTTCTGTTACGGAACCGCGCGCGTCAGCAAGCGGCCATTCGCAAATACTTATGACGCTGTGTTTTAGTGTAGTGCGTCACACAGATTAACGATTAACGTGGGGCGGACTGGGCGGACTCCCTCGTCCGCGCCGGACTCCTGGTCCGGCTATTCGGCCGCAAACAAGAGCCGAGAAAGGACCCTGAAAAACACCCTCTTGCGAAGGGGGGGCGTCGGCTGCGGAGGGGGGTCGGCCCCACCCAACTCCGTCGCGACGAGATCGTTACCAGGCAACGCGCTCGACGATATAGTCGCGCATTTTTTAAGCAGCGGCGGCTAAAGTTCCGGCTCCGGCACGAGCCGGGCGGTCGATTCTCGCGCGATCTGCGCCTTCGAAAGGCGTGCCCCGAGACTTATCAGCGGCTGTTCGATCCAGAAAAATGAGGCGACGCAAACGACCGCCGCCAGTGCCACCGCAACCGTGTAAAATAGTACGCCGGCGCCTTCATAGTATCCCAAGGCAAGCTGCTGCCAGAGATAAATGCCGTAGGAGATGCGGCCAATGAAACGCATTGCGGGATAAGAAAGAATGTCCTTGGCGGCACAAGGGACGTGGCTCGTGTAAGACAAAACGATCCCAATCAGGGGAGCTGATGCGAGAATCCTCAACATATTAGTGGAACGACTATAAGGAAGACGATGGATTGTGAAGAAGGCGACAATGAAGAGATAGATTATTAGAGGACTGAGTTTCCTTAAGTAAGGTCTAATGTCGTCGGCAAAAAGCGCCGTCACCACGCCGGCCGAGAGAAACTGGAATCTGGTGAGGTACTCTGCCAAAAAAAGTTCCTTCGAGAGGAAGCACAAGACAATAATGACGGGAAGCATCAGGAAGAATCCCAGGAAAATGTTCCGGCGCCGGGGTGAGACAAACAAGAACGTTATCGGGAATAGAATATAGAACTGCTCTTCGAATGCCAGGCTCCAGGTGTGCGCCACCTGCCAACTGGAACATGTGTGCGCCGCCTGCCAGTGGGAATCTATCGCGATGGGAAGGTTGCACAGGAACGCGGCGGCCTTCATCTGCTGCGTCACGGGTGTGCCTATCAGCCCAGCGCGGCTCAGTATGGCGATGACCACCAAATAACACCACAAAGGCGGCAAGATACGGAAGCATCGCCGTATGTAAAAAGCGATCAAAGAAATAGTTCCGCGGTTTTCGAATTCTTTCAGAAGTGCAGAGCATATAACGTAGCCGCTGATTACGAAGAAGATGTTGACGCCCAGTTCGCCGAAATCCCCAATGATCGCGTTGGCTGCTGGAACCGCGACGTGGAGCGCGCCTTTAGCGATGTGTTGGAGGATGACCAGAAGAACGGCGATGGTACGCCATCCGTCTAACGCATCGAGTCGTGTTGTGGGAACTACCTTGGGCATAAGACTAAAAACTTTCCGGATGGCGCTGGGGCCGATGGCTTCAGCCGGGGGCTCCCACTTCGACTCCGGGTCCCGGAAAGTGCACACCCGAGAACCTTCTGTGTGTTCCCTCCATGTGGAGTCTCGCCCAGGTGGCTGTTTTCAGCTTCGCCAAACGCCGCCGCGGACTCTGGCATCGTCGGGCGCCGCGGAAAGGGGCGTCGTGATTTGAATCGCCCGGCTCTGCGAAAAGGCCTAGTCCGTTGCAGTTAAATTATATCGTTTTCTTGAAACAAAAGCTGGCATGATACAATAGCGCAGGCTGATAGAGCCCACTCCAGCGTATTAGGCTACGGCGCAGATCCGGGCGGTAATGTCGACATGATCAACATGGCCACGTCAACCCCGCGGCTGGAACTCCGCCGCGGACCGATAAGCGGGATGCAGTATTCTTCTTCGTGGGGCAATTGCCGGCCGGTGCGGCCCAACCATTTATGCTCGTTTCAGGCAGATCCAGTGCGCATGAAGAGGTGGAGCGGGTGGTGGTTATGCAGATCGCTCCTTGAGGGCCGGCGGCGGGAGGCACGCCTCTGCCGATGAACCTGGATAGCGGACTCAAAGAACCTCAATTGGCGGGACTCAGCGCGATGCGCGCGATCGCCGCGTTCATGGTGGTGTTTAATCACGCGGGAGTCCCCTACATTTCGGGCGGCCTGGGCGTTTTGATGTTTTTCGTTCTAAGTGGATTTCTGATCACCTGGCTGTTGTTGAGGGAGAACGACGAGATTGGTTCGGTTTCCTTGCGTAAGTTCTACATTCGCAGATCGCTGCGCATTTTTCCCGCCTTCTATTGTTACGCCGCAGTGCTGATCGTCTTTGTTCTGGTCCGGGGGCATACTAAACTGATCGTACCCCAGATGCTGGCCGCGCTTCTTTATTACAACAACTACTATCAAGCGCTGGCGGGCGATCCGAATACGGGCTTCAGCCATACCTGGTCGCTGGCGATCGAGGAGCAGTTTTATCTTCTCTGGCCGATGGCGTTTCTCCTGCTTAGAGGAAATTACAGACGCATGAGCCGGTTTCTCATGGGCGCGATTGCGGTGATCTGGATCTACCGGGAGCTCCTGGTGTTCGTCTTCAAAGTCAACCAGCGTTACATTTACGAGGCGTTCGACACCAGGGCGGATCATCTGCTGATCGGTTGCCTGCTGGCGGTTGCATTGCGTGCGCGGCTCGCGCCGAGATTATGGGATTGGGTCACCGGGCGACCCTGGGCGGCGGCAGTCACAATGGGTCTGCTTGGGCTCTCCAACATCGGGGAGGCCGTCTATGGTCATCTATACAGGGACAGCGTGAGTTTCATCGTGAATCCGCTGTTAACCGCCATCTGGATCCCGCAGTTAATCGCGCTCCGTCACACGCCGATGTGGAGTTGGACGGGCTGGCCCTGGTTGCGTTACCTTGGGGCGATCTCGTATTCAATCTATCTCTACCAACAGCTCCTGTTCAACGCAGGAACGAAACTGCTCGAACACTACCCCCTAGTTTTGCAGGTAGCCGCAACCATCGCGCTGATCGTCGCTATAGCCAGCCTGTCCCACCATTTTGTAGAACGGCCGTTTCTGCTACTGAAAACACGATTCAAGGGAACGGCCGCGGGCGCGGCTCCGTGAAGAGAGAGCGACAGATCCGGAATGTCTGGTCATCGGGCGGGATTACCAGGCGCGCCGTGCCCGACGTGTGCCACATGCCGACGAGGGGCGCAGCGATCTTAAAGCATCCATACGGTTGTTGATGGCGGCGCCGTCCTCACCTGTTATCGGCGTCTTCCCAATTCCTCAGGAAGATTTTGGAACTCATTGACGCTACAAACGACGGCGGCTATGATGGATACAGGGAGATTCCGATGGCTCTGCTGGGAGGGCGTCTGGCAGCTCTGGTCCTCAGACGCTATCAGTGGCACGATCTCGAGGCCCTCCCTGGACGCGTCGCCAAGGGGAAGCTCGAATCGCTGTTCGGTACCGAATTCTGGGAGCGAATTCGCGGTAAAGTCGTCATCGATTTCGGGTGCGGCCAGGGACACGAGGCGATCGACATGGCTCGCCTCGGCGCGGCGCGAGTCATCGGAGTCGAAACGCTTGAGAAGTGGCTCGCGGCCGCGCGCGCCAATCTGGCGCGGAGCGGTGTGACCAATTGTGAGTTCGTGCGCCGGACCGACGAGCAGGCGGATATTGTTCTTTCCATCGACTCGTTCGAGCACTTTGACCATCCCGAGCGAATTCTGGAGGAGATGGCCCGGCTTTTGAAGCCGGACGGCAGGGTAATCGCTTCGTTCGGCCCTCCCTGGTATCACCCGCTGGGCGGTCACTTTCCATTGTTTCCCTGGGGCCACCTTGTATTCGCCGAAAAATCGTTGATGACGTGGCGCTCGCAGTTCAAGACCGACGGCGCGACCCGTTTTGAGGAGGCGGAGGGCGGCCTCAACCAGATGAGCATCCGGAAGTTCGAGCGCCTCGTCTCTCAGAGTTCCCTGCAACTCGAAAGTCTGAAGACAATCCCGATTCGCGCGGTGCGGCGCCTCCACTGCCGGCTGACTCGGGAATTCTTTACATCCGTAGTTCAGGCGACCCTGATTCACCGCACTCCACGAGCAAGGCGCTCTGGTATCCAAACTGGCTTGTCATAATCCGCGCAAGGCCCCGTAAATCGCCAAGGCCAGACGCCCACTTAACCGATGATTCTATCTCGCAACTTAGCAAGTTGGAGGAGACGTGCGTCCGTGTCAAGCGGTCCCGATCGCGAGCCCTGAGAAAGACCGGATTTAGAGATATCTCTATCAACAGAGGGAAGCATTTTCTGGTAATCGCCACCCGGGACTAATGGCGTGACGTGGATAGAGGCAATGGCAGAACGAGCAACCGTGCTGCCCGCGGCCTCAGACTTCGCTGTGGCCGACTTTGATCTTGTCGAGTTCGTACACACCCAGCCCAAGCTGCGCGGCATATTCGACGTGCCCGGGTTCGCGCACAAAATCGTTGATATTCGGATTATTTTGGTGATCTTCCTTCGTGCCCAGATACTTCGGGGAACGGTCCCAAATGGAGAGGGCGTGTTCGGCCTTGCGTTTGTCCTCAATGATCTCAATCAACAGCCGGTCGATAGCTACCGGGTCGGTGCCGAACAACATACGCTTGGGATAGAACCAATACCTGGGAACATCGGAAAAAGGTCCGTTGTGCCAAACTCCGCGGAGTCCATCCATCACGTGGAGGACCGTGCGGGAGCGAAGCGGCTCGACCGCGGCCAGCGTGCCGACAAAAGAGTATGTGTGAGTATCGGTGCCGTCGTGCGCGCGTGACACGTTGGCGAAGCTGCCGAAAGCGATGTTCTTCAGACAGCCGGTGACGCCGGCTGCCCCGTGATCCTTCACATTCGGCACATTGATGATCTTGGTAAAGGTACCCGACACCGGGCGAGAGATGTTGGAGCGCGCGTCGTCCTCATCGTAGAGCTTGACTTCAACGTACGTAGCGGGGTCGTACGCCTTCGCGGAACCGCGTTTGGTTGCCCCATCCCACGCGGTTTCCGCCGTCCAATAATGTACACCTTCGGGGAGGTAGCGCTCGTAATGGGCGGATTGCAGCTGTTGGCTGAAGCGCTCATAGAGCCAGATCGCGTCGGGTTTGACGCCGATCACCATCAGGTTCCTTACGATCTCAGCCACCACGACGGGCGATGAAAAGATGTCGGGCGCGCCGGAGCAATTGACCTTGATCCCGACAACATCGGAGGGTGTGATGAAGCGCGCCCAGGCGTCGCGAACGTCGGCATCGCCGGTCAACTCACGCATGCCGCGCGTCATCATTTCACGCACGACGCCGGGATCGGGCTTCTGGGTAGCCTCGTCGATGGATTTTTCGGCGTGGATGGAGGCGACGCGCCCGGGGTACGGCCCCGGCATGCCAGGCTGCGCCGCCGGCTGATAGGGCGAGACCACCTTGTACTTCGGGATCTTACGCTCCTTATCCGCCAGCGCGGCGGAGGCGGCAGCGGCCATTTGAAGAAACACGCGACGATGTAGCATCCAAGACCTCTCTCTCGAAGGCAGTCTCGCCAATTATACCCGGCTGCTCACCCCCGGCGTCACGGGCGAACGAAAGATTGTCCCGCCTTGCCGATAGCGACAGCCAGGAACGCGGCGTGGTCCCTGGCCAGGCTCGATTTTCGCGATTTGAGCTGATTGAATCGCACCAGCAGGAAATGCACCAGCATGGGTTCCGTTTCACCCTCCGGCACGCCCAGTGCCCGGCAGGCCTCCACAATCGATTCCCGGAAGGCATCCGCCCACCAACTATTCCCAAAGAACGCGGCCTCGAACTGAAACAGACTCGAAGACTCGGCACCGCCGGCCGGCGCGCGGTCCCCAAGAATCAAAGAAATGAACAACGAGAAGAGATCGTGAAGAGGCGAGCCGCCCCGGAACAGGTGTTCCCAATCGATGACGGTAAGCTTACCCGCGCGATCGAGGAACACATTCTCGACCGTAAAGTCGCCGTGCTGCACAGAATCAGCCGGGCAACGGGCGAGGGCAGCCTTAAGCCTCGCGAGAGCGCTCGGATCTGTTGCAATTTCCTCGGGAGGAGTCAACCACGCCGCATCCACGCAGGCCACCTGGTCTTCCGATGCGAGACTTTGGGTGATCTGAACGCTAGCCCGTACGCATAGAGGGAGCACCTTGCGGAGAATTTCAAACCGCTTCCGGCCCGTGGAGGGGAACGCAACGCGAGAAAGCGGAAGGCCGTGCGCGGTGGATTCCGCTTGATAGAAGAAACTTCCCAATCGGGAAGTACCCAACGGTCGTGGCACGGAGAAGCAGGGATCTTTCCGGCGGCCAAGGCATTCGTTCACAATCTGCAAACACCGGTATTCCCGCTCCAGCGAGAAACCGGCTGGCGCCGGCGTGGTGGTTTTGATGATGCAGGCAGGCTCCGGGGCTCCGTCCTCGAACACGCGGATTACGTTTTTCATCGCGAATGGATAGGAGCTTAACAAGAAAATGGGCGCACGAAGATCGGGCAGTTCCGGAAGATCTGCGCACAGCGCCGGCCAAAACCCGGGACTTTGGGGGATCGGCGTCTTGCCCGCGGTGATGACAAAGCTGTACCCCACGCGACGCAACAATCCGGAACGCGCGAGGGTCCGTTTGAGCCTTTGCTTCCAGCCATAATGGAGCGGAGCGGTAGGCTCGCTGAGCGTCGTGTCCACGCGATCCAAAATCAACGCGTCGCGAAGAGGAATGAGGTTGTAGGGCTGATTGTAGTCGGGATCGGGCCAATAGATTGTGCTCGATGGAAAACCACTGCCAACAAGCAGCTTCCGGTAGCCTCGCGCACCATAGGTATAGGTCCGATATTCCCGCTTGGAATTCAGGACAGTACGGTGATGAGCGCGGGTGGAGCGTCTTAGCCACCAGCTCGCGACCGGCCTCGGCATGAGATTGGTGTAGGGGATACCGGAATGATCGGTCTGCCCAAAGGCGGCGGAATAGCCGAACCGGTTTTCAATTCCGATCAACAACGTCCCTTCCGGCTTGAGGATGCGGCACAGGCGTTTCAAGAAGCCGATCTGGACGTCGCGTGGGTTGCCCTGATGATCCCATTCTCCGACCCATTCGAGCACGCCATTCACGACAATCAGATCGAACATCGAATCGGAGAATGGCGGATCAAGAGCGCTTCCTTGGACCAGTTGGACGTTGGAGAAGCCTTCCTGGCTCAAGCGGATTCGGGTAAACTCAATGCGCTCCGGAATCGCTTCCAAGGAGAATACCTGGCCGGCTGCGCGGGCCAGGGAATGCGTGATGGCGCCATAACCACAGCCGATATCGAGAGCGACGGAGTTCTCATCGAGTGCGAATAGCGGCAGCCAGGAAGCGCGCTGCCAATCGGTGAGCGAGATCTCCATTTCGCGATCGCCGGCGAAGCGGCTCAAAGCTGCGTCACGCCAGCCCATCTGCGAGGCTTGCTCAAGGAAATCGCCGGCCTCGGCTTTGGGCACCTCACCCCAGTAATAGGAAGGCTCAAAAAAACGCGGAATTCCGTCGCGAACGGGCCATGCTTTGCCGCACGCGGGACAAGTTAACGGGTCTTCGCCATCGAAGGAGAGCGGACCGGCGCACGCGGGGCATCGGAAGGCGGCGGTGACGCGATTCCGACGCAGATCGTTGGCAAATATTCCCATCCAGTCTCTCCAGGATACTAAACCTTGTCGGCGGCGCGCGTGAGCGTCTTTCGCGCAGCCATTTGAGGATCGGCGAACCAGAAGTATGCGAGGATCTCAAGACCATAAAGGAGCCCGGCCGCAGCCACAATCGCCGCCAGTTCTCTCCACGAGCGAGATTGGAATCGAATATCCAGGATACGAACCAGAATCGCCACGGGCGCGGTCAGAAGAACCGGGTATGTGTAGGAACTGAACACGAAGTCGCGCACGCGGAGGTGCAGCAGCCGGCAGAGATGAATCGGCAGGAACAAAACGGAAGTGCAAAAAAGCGGAATCGCGGTGCCTATCGCGACGCCATTGATACCGTACGGCCGGGCCAGTATGACGCTCAGGATGAGATTCGCCAAGCCTTCCGCTAACAAGACCACGGCCAGGGTCTTGTGGCGAGCCATGCCGTACAGGATTTTCGGAGAACCTGCCTGGGCCAGATAGAGTGCGGTCGGTACCATCAGGATTACCAGAACCGACTGGCTGGATACATACCGGGCCCCCAGCCACGCCTGGAGAAAGCGGGGACCGATTAACAGGAGGATCGCCGAAATCGGGAAGGCCACAAAGGCGGAGTAGCGATTGCCTAGAATCACTACCCGGCGCAGTCCATCGATACTTCCAGTGGCATGAAACGCGCTGGACATGGGAGTAAACACCTGCGCCATGCTTTGAACGACCTCTGTGGCATAGCTGACCAGCTTACCGCCGGCGTTGAAGAAGGTAACCGCCGGGAGCGAAATGCAGGCGGCCACCACCATCGAGTCCAGTTGGAAACGGAGCACTTGCGCGATGCCGATCCAAAACGTGACGACGCCGAATCCAGCCATCGCGGAAAAGGTAGATCGCCCCACATAGTTCCAGTGCAACAGATTCTGTGAGAAGGTACGGAAGGCCGCAAACATGAGCACCACGCCGGCGGCAAGATTGAGGGCGACGGTCACCGCGCCAACGAACACAATCCCATATCCGGCTCGAAGTCCCGCGACAATCAAAGCAGCGCGGAGCAGGGTCGCAATGGATTGCACAACTCCGACCAATGCAAACCGCTGGAGGCCTTCCAGAACCCCGCCGAAAAGAGCGATTGGCATGCCTATAGCGGTTCCGATCCCCACGACCAGCAAGAGCACGTGGGCGGTGGCCGCATCGTCAGGGGAGAGCGTGAACCAATGCAGGTTCAGCGCTGCGATCACGGTGATGGCACTGGCGAGGAGCGCCACGCAGAAATACGCGAAAAAACCGGTGCTCACGACCTTGGCCAGCTCGTCAGTTTCGTCCTTCGCGTGATGGCGGGCTACATAACGAATAATCGCGTTTCGAATGCCTAAATCGAGCAATCCGTAGTAGCCGGTGAAGGAGGCCATGAGCACCCACAGGCCGAATGCCGAATCGCCTAGCCGGTGGAGGATGAAAGGAGTCAGCAGGAATCCGACGGCCATGTTGGTGGCGAGCCCGAGCCAGCTTCCGGCCACGTTCCTGACAGTTTTGAAGAACACCGATGATCCAGCTTACCCGAAACCCGTGTGGACGCGAGAGATTCCCGCCCTGACGGGCGGGCTTGACGGCCTATTTTCTTTATCGGCTCGTAATGCGGGGTCGTTAGGCAATTTGCGTGTGCACATCGTCTTTAGGCGTAATATTCACGCAATATAAAGGATGATCGAAGTCGTGCATCGCGTACATCTGGTCATTCCACGGGGCGGGATTCAGTCTCGTGTGCCGCAACAGATGGATGGGGGAGAGTTTACGGTCCTGGTGTGCCTCGTTAAACTCACGTATCGCGAGCAGTTCCCCGACAAACTCGTTGTGGACGGCGCGCTCCGGCCAAATCATATCGTCGAAGTAACAGAATACGCGCGGCAGACGTGTGGTCGCGGAGCCATCGAAAATACGAAACGCTTGCACCGTGGAGCTGTAATAATCGAGATCAAAGCCAACGAAGCCGATCGGCATGAGATCCGCGCGGGAAATCCACTGTGGAACGGTCTGCGCCACATCGCCCAAAATTAAGTGCGCGGCGGTAAGCCGGGCCTGGAGACCCTCCACGTCCATTTTATAATAGCCTTTGGCCCAGACATGCGGAAGATCGCGATAATCGCTGGCTTCCGGCATTCCGGTTCCCATGTCAAAGCCGAACACATCGATGCGATAACTAAGGGCTTGGCTGATTTCGCGGGCAATCTTCTCGAGAGCGAGCAATCCGCTGCCTCCAGCGACACCGAACTCCGCGACTGAAATGCCGGGTAGGCCGAGAGATTTGGCGAGTTGTGCGGCCGAGTATACCCCGAACGCGTAATGCGGGCGCGCCCATATGTCGAGCGACAAACGGGTGGGGACCGAGCCGATCGGCCACTTCAGCCAGAGCGAGCGCACACCGGGCAAGCGGACCATCCGAGCCAAAATCGTATTCAGCACCGCGATCGTTCTCCCGTCGGATTCAGCCGTGCTTAACCAGGTTTGGCTGGATTTCCACGAACTCCGTCTATGGCAAATGATACACTAATTCAAGAAATCCAAGGGTCCGGGCGTCGTCTTTCTCATCCGCCGGGGAGTTGTTATCCTCGGGGCAACTTGCTTCTGAAATGGAGTTTACGATGGATCCTAGCGGTGCGCGCTTGCAGACGTGTTTCAAGAGAGTTTTTCCAAATTTGCCGGACCAGGAGATTCTAAGAGCCCGCATCGGCGAAACTCCCGAATGGGATTCGCTGGCGACGGTGACCTTGTTCTCCCTGATCGATGAGGAGTTCGGATTAAGCCTCGACATCGACGATTTCGAGGAGACCATGTCCTTTCAAGGCCTGCTCACCCGCATTCAGGATTCCACGGTTGGAGCATAGTGGAGGACGGCAGACTCTTCTCTCTCCGGCAGCCTGCGGCGCAAGTGCGAACGGCCAGTCACTGAGCCTCGCGGCCCGGGCGCGCTCAGCTAGGTTAGATAAGCGGGATTCACACCACTGAGAAACGAAGAGTCGCCGTCGATCAACTGAACCTGCAAAGGAAGGCCGGCAGGTACTTGCCCGCCCGGATCGAGGAGTTGCACCATATCGACGATGCGAGTATGAAACCCGCATTTCTCAAGCGCTGCGAGCGATGTCGCGGAAGCGGAGCAGGCGGTAACCTCGTTCACTCCGGGATGGCTAGACGCCTGGTGGATCGCGAGGGCGTAGATGTTCGCCCAATCCTCAACCTGGGTTGAAGGGGTCCATGCGTCCGCGATGCGCGCCTGTCCCGGCGGGAAGGTGAGACAGAAATAGCCGGCGGTCTTGGAATCACGGATGACGAGGAAGAAGGCAGCCCCGGTAAGCGGGCAGCCAGCGAGATATTGAAACAGCGCGGGATCGCGTTCCAGGAACAGAGTATCCGCACCACCGGCCGGCCAGGGAACGCGCGACTGGCTCAGCTGGAGCGGGTCGATCGGCTCAGCCTGCCACTCGCCTGCGAGCCGTGCCGTCCGGCTCCACAAGAGATTTCTCGCGAGCCGTGCCGGCGTTCTCCAGTTCCACTGGGAGGTGAGGATCTGGCGAACCGGGCGGAGCGGAAGCGCCAACGTGCGAACTTCGTTGCGCAATCGAAAGCCCATGGCGGTTCGCATTTTGCGGGCGATCTCGCTCCCTCCAAATAGAAAGATGACGGGCACGATTTTGGTCATATGCTTCAACAGCGAGACTCCCGCGCCGGGAAATTCCGGACTCGCCGCCCAATCGATCAAGGAAAAACAAGGGATCGCGTTTGCGGCCATGATCTTGGAGGGCCAGGCAGCTCCGTGGGCAATGATGGAGCCGCCGCGCTCCAGCACATAGCTACGGGACCCTTGCCAGCCCGGGCGCTCTTTCCAATACTTCCATTCCAGCATGCGTGGATCAATGCCCGGTTCGCCTGGATCAGCTTCAAAAACGCGCGCCAGAAATGCGGCGATGGCCGGTAGGTCGGCGGGCGTGGTGGCTCGAAACTCAGGCTTCATCGCGCATACCGGAGGCCATCTATCACTTCGAAAGCATCATTCGAACTCAATGTGTGAGTCGCGAGCAAGCCCTTTCGCCATTTGGGATAGATCATCTCGACGAGTTCTTCAGCATAATCGGTGGGAGAGATTCGAAGCACCCGGTTCAGCGCGATGGCGTAGCCGTAGAGAATCGAGCAATCTTGACCGGGGCGGATCAGTGCTCCGTGATGGCGAAACAGAGGACCCGCTCCCCTTGCCCGGCGGACATCGGAACAAATGGGATTGCGCGGATGATAATGCCATTCTCCATCGAGGCTGTGGGACCAGAATAGGAACGTTTCGTTGCCGAGGCGTGAGGAGGTTGTGAAGAAGTACCAGATGCCATCCAACAAGACCGGAGTAGTGTCGACCGCCCGAACGTTGGAGCACAGAACTTTCTCCAGCTTCCATTCGAACGGGAATCGGGTAGTCCGGTATAACTGGATGTCGTGATTCGCGGAAGTTTCCGGAATCATGAAGAACTCGCGGCCGTCGCGAAAAACGAAAGGATAGGAGAGATGATAAGGCTGTTCGAGTATCGGAACAGGTTTACCGATGCCACCATCCGCCCCCAGCTCAAGCACGGAAAGGCGCCCCTTCGACGTGCCGTCAGGCAGCTCTTCCACAAACAGCCAATTACGCCCATTGTCTTTCACGACCATGGGATCGGCAAACTGCGAGCCAGCGGGGGAGGAGACATCGCGGAAACCTTGAGGTACAAACCCGTTATGGTGCGTGCGGAACAGATTTCGGTCGGTGCGAATAGCCACGAACCACTCAGCTTCGCGTCGAAACGCTCGACACCGCGCAGATGCCGATCCAAGCGCCTGCCGGACCATCAGGGAGGCGGTTTCGAGATTCCCTGGTGGGGCCAGACTGTGCCTGGCCGGCGGGCAATCCAGTGAACCTTCGCCAGTCTGAATTTCCCGGTCCAAGACGTCGAGAAGGTGGCGAAGGAGGACGGGGCCGGCCAAGGCGAGCGCTTCGACAGCGTTTCTGGTGATACGCAACCCCTGCCGTGTGGCGACCTGACAGACCGCCATGCGTTGAACGCTCCGGTGGCCGTTGTCACGCTCCAGGGCGAGAGTGTTCACCGTGCGCCCGGTGGCGATCTCTTTCCAATACGGCGGATCGGAAAGCGGCTCGTCGGGATCTCCGCAGCATAGATACCAGACGCCCAAGCGAGCCAGACCCTCGCAATCCAGATCGAAGGGACGGCTCTCCAGCCAGATCAGCACATCCAAGCCGGCTGCAGCAATCCGGGTGCGAATTTCTTCGCGGCTTCCGAGCCCGATAATGGGCGCGCCTTCCGGAGCGCGAAGCTCTATCCGCCCCAGAGGCGAATCGGTTAAGCTGCTCCATCGATGGAGCAATCCGAAAAGGGTACTGCCCGGCGAGCGGCCTGGCGAATTCGAGGCGGGCAGAAGGTAGATCGATTGGATGCCGATTGCGGGCTCGCGGCTCAAAAGCTCGATTACGCGCAGCGCCCATTGCTCGATGCCGCCATGGCCGTTTATGAGGATTCCGCAATTGAGCCGCCCTGAAATGACCCGGGTCTGTCTCCAGAGATGCGCATTCAGGTCAGGCGGGTAGTTGGGTTCCAGCATAGAGGCGACGATGCACAGGATTCTCGGGTCTTTTGTTTTTACGGACGGCCGCGCTCCAGATATTCCACCAGTAATTTGTCCCGCGTGTAGATCCAGGCGATGCGCCGGCCGTCGAATGCCACCGCCGGCGCTGGTTTTTGTGTGACCACGGCACCCACGGAGCGACTGTATTGCAGTTGCTCTTCCAGTCCATCGACCTCATAGCACAGATGATGAAGTCCTCCGCCACGGCTTAGAAACGCCGTGACGCGCGACTGCGGCCCGTCCGGCTGCACCAGTTCGATGAGGGCCTCCGCGGGGGACGGCTGTTGAAGAAATGTCACATGGACGGTCTGCACTGGATCGTGGATAATCCGCCCGTCCCACGCGCCGCGAATCGCTCGTGTGAAGCGTTCCGCCGAGTCGGCGATGGACGCAACGACAAATCCCAGATGGTGCAGCGTCGGTTCACTCATTCACGATTCCCTATGGTATCAGCCGCGGCCGGATCACGACGCTGAGCTGCGTGAGAAGTTGGTCGCATTGGCGCGGGAGAAACCGCGCTACGGCTACCGGCGATTATGCGCGCTGCTGGAGCGCCGCGGATCGAAGGCCAGCGCGCAGCGCGTGTATCGGATCTATGCTGAGGAATATCTGGCGATCAGACGGTTGAAACGCAAACGGATCGTCCGGCCGGCACCGGAAGCTAGGCTACTGAGCCGGACAAACCAGGAGTGGGCCATAGATTGACGGACGATTTCCGCGACCGAATGGCATTAGCCGGCCTTATAAAATCCGTCGATCGAATCGACCACGTACTCGATCTGCTCACGCTGTAAATCGGCGGGAATCGGAGGGCCAGGACGATCTGCCTTCGATCGAGGGCGGAATTCCGAGTCAGTGGGCATTGGCAAACTCGACCCGAAGACGCTACGCGTGGACAGCGAGGCCATGCAGCACCTGCGAGACGACTGGATTCGAAAATCGGAAACCGTGGCGTTACGGGCTCCCTCTGCAGCAGCATTTCGGGGCCAGCGAACATGAGAGCCTGCTCAAAACTGGAAATAAATGAAGGGAGCCGTTCTCAGGGATGAAAATAGAAATACCGCCAGCAACCAAAGCGCGAGCAATGCCCCGCCCCAAAAACCCGGAAGCGGCAGGAGGACATATATGCCGGCTACACCACTCGGTTTCAGGGCGAATCGCCCGCCGTTACCGGCATAGAGGCCAGTAGCCCAATGGGGGGCTGGACATCGCCGGTGGCTGGATCCCGGAACGTGAAACTGACTCTGCGCTATGACACCCAAGATATGGCCGACCACAACGAGTGGAATCACGGCGAAAAGTGGCGAATAGAAAAACGTCGCACCACTCGTATCCAGCCAAGAGATTTTTCGCAGGATCAGGAGAGATGTGTCGAAACTTCGCGAGCGGAAAAATACCCATGCGACGCAAACGAAGATATATGTTGCCGCCCATTTCACGACCAGCATGAGCGGCCCCTGAGGCTTCGGCGCGGTCCGCCGGGCGCCGCTCCTGCGGTCGCGGGTCCACCAGTGATTCACCGCAAGAGCGGAACCGTGAAGGAATCCCCAAAAGACAAAGTTCCAGCTTGCGCCATGCCAGAGACCGCCCAGCAGCATGGTCAGCATGAGGTTGCGATAGGTTTTGAGCCGACCATGCCGATTGCCGCCAAGAGGAATATACAGGTAATCGCGGAGCCAGCCGGAGAGCGTCATATGCCAGCGTCGCCAAAAGTCCGTGAGCGAAGTGGCGAGATAAGGCATGTTGAAATTCTCAGGCAGATCGAATCCGATAATTTTAGACACACCGATCGCGATATCCGAATATCCGGAAAAATCGCAATAAATCTGTAGCGAGTAGGCAACAATGGCGGAAGAAATCGTGAAGGGAGAATAGACCGCTGGATTCGCGAACACGGGATCGACCATCACCGCAAGCCGGTCAGCGATCAACAGTTTCTTTGTGACGCCAAGCAGAACCACCTGCGAGCCCACCATGGCGCGCGCAAGCGAAGGCCGCAACGAACGGGTCATTTGCGGAAGAAAGACGGATGCCCGCACGATCGGCCCAGCCACCAGCTCCGGGAAATAGGTCACGAACATGGCGTACCGCCATAAGCTGCGGCAGGCGGGGATTTCCCGGCGATAGACGTCGATCGTGTAGCTGAGGGTCTTGAACGTGTAGAACGAGATTCCGATGGGCAGCAGAATATTGACGTACGGGATCTGCCACTTGAAGAGCGCGGCCATATTATCGAGGAGGAAGTTCGTGTATTTGAAATAAGCGAGGAGTCCCAGGTTTGTAATGAGGCTGAACAAGAGCCACCTGCGCCTCGCGACCTTGGAATCGCTATCTTCGATCCGGATCGAGCATACGTAATCGATCAAGCTGGGGATCATCAACAGCAGCAAATACGCTGGTTTCCAGTAGGCGTAAAAGAAAGCGCTCGCTACCAGAATGAGCATCTGGCGCAGCGCCCGGGTGCGCATTAACCAGAGGCCGAGCAGCACCACGGCCAGGAATTTCACAAAAGCGAAGGAAGTGAAGACCATGGCCGCTTATGGAAGCTCCGAAGAAATCCTGCGCCATATCGCCGTGCCGACTGCCTGGAGACCAAACCGGTTGAGATGCCCCTCCCCGGGAGCGGTGTTGTGGAATCCACGCAAGAGGTGGTGAGTGGATTGCATCTCGGCGACCATGTCCGCCCGGGTGGAAATGCAGTTCACGGCTTCGGTGCGGCAGGCGTCCAACAGTCTGGCTTCGCCTTCGTCAGGAGCGGGATCGCAAGTTTGGCGACAGAAGGGCGTGTACGCGATCAGCAGGCGGGCGCCGTAGGCGGTCTTTAGTCCCCTAACGGAAGCAGGAATTACGAGCGGTACTTGCGCTTGAATGGGATCGGGCGCGTGGTCGGCCGCCGGCCTGGGCGGGAGGGGAGCTTCGTCGCCGGCTAGAAAAATGAGCACAGCGCGACGGCGCAGACTGAGCATCAGGGGAGAGCGTCCCACGAAATCCCTGACTTGGGCGAGCCGGCCGGTCCCTTCCGGCGTACGCACATCGACGAGGCGGAAAGTCAGGTCCGGGTTTATTCTCATCTGCCAATACCAACCCTCGGTGAGTGCTTCGCGGGCGAAATCCGTGCTGTTCAATACAACCACAACGAGCTTAGGATCGAAGCTCTTCAGAAGGAGTGGGGCATTCGCGATGTAGGTGGGCGCCGCGGTGGAATACCACCCATATTGGCGGATATTTACGGGCTTGCCATCGGCTCGCGACTGCCGTTCAATGACCGCGCCCATAGTGTCGGAATCGGGAACGGCGTCCTGGACCAGGTGCGAATCGCCCAGCAAGATCACGATGGGCGCGTTGGGCGCAGGAGGGTTTCCAGTGAGGCGATTTCCGTAAGTGCCGAATCCGTCGGCGAGGAAATGAGACGTGGTTGTGCCCTCTGTTAATTGGCGAATCGTGCGGATAGGTGTTTTGGGATAGTTCCACCCCGCGATGAAAAAGCCTAAGACGAAATTCAGGAGGACAGCGGCGACCAGGGCACCGATGATCGTGAGTATCCATAATCGCGCCTGGGGCGGCTTATCGAGGCGGCGTGACGGGATGCCCGGTGGGGATGAATTCATGACGAAGCGTTATTGGATCGAACGACGGGTTGTCCGGGCGGTGAGCACTTATTGAGTATGCCATGGAGCGGCGAGAGCCATTAAGTCAGTCACGGCTGGCGGCGGAGTGTTCATCGAAACAAGATCTGATTTGGCGCGAATCGGGATGGTATCTTAGCCGTAGTTGGAAGTTAAGGCGGGGGTTCCCCATGATTCTGAATAGAATCAGGTTGACGAAACCTTAAAAAGGAGAACCGCCGTGAAACGAAGGCTATCACACCATTGACAAGCAGGGCAAGGTCGGCGAGCGGAAGCTTACCGGGTTTCTGGTACGCGACAGCGAGACATTGCTGCCCATGCTGGGCGGATCTTAAGCTTCGGCCAGAGCAAGCCGATAGAGTGGATGTGTTACCATTATCCGCAGTTGTGTTACGTAACAACGAGCTACCTATGCTGATGATAACGCTCCTAGAAGGTGGAGCGTGAACCTCGCGCGACCGCGCCTAGACATCATGCCGAACACCACGCTGCACCGCCCTGCGGAAACGCCCTCACCTCACGCGTTCGCGACGGGCCTCCTGCTGGTCCACCTATTCGTCCTGATGAGCCGCATCCTCGAGCTGGTCTTGCCAGTCCTGGGGGTGAATCTTCGTTTGTCGCTGATCCTGACGTTGGTTTGCCTGGTGGCCGCGGTCTTCACCGGAGGATTGCTGGCGTCCATACGGACTCCGGTGGTTGTGATGTTCTCGGCGCTGACGGCTTGGCTCATGCTCACGGTCTTGACGAGCCAATGGCAGGGCGGCAGCGCGATGATGATTGTCAATATTTGGTTTCCGTGCTACGCGTGCGCGCTGTTGGTGCCAAGCCTGATCTCCAACCTGGATCAATGCCGCAAAGTGTTCTCCGCGCTGGCATTTTCTCTGGTTCCGATATTGTTGGCGACGATTGTGTTTCAGGATCAAGTCCAGGGCAGAGATGAAATAACTTTCGGAACGCTGGCAAATCCCAACGATCTGGCGTTTTTTTTGCTGCTGCTGATTCCATTCGCAGTTTTTGTAATCAAAGGTAACTCCCTGTTGAACTGGAAAACAATTGTGTGCGCCTCGGCAATTGTATTCGGACTGATCAAGGTGTTGAGGACCGGGTCCAGGGCAGGCATTTCCGCGATAGCGATCTGTTTTTTCATCCTATTTGTCGCCGCCACAGCAAAAGCGAAGGTAAAAATGCTCGGTGTAACGGCACTGATTGCAGTACTCGCTTTCGCCTTCCTACCGGAAACCCTTCTGCTTCGATATGCGACCATTTTCAACGGGACCGGTGACGAGCAGGGCATGTCCGATGACGAATTGAGTGCGGTGGCGTCGTCTCGCATACGGAAAATGCTATTTGAAGAGAGTGTCCGCATGATGGTGGAGAACCCTGTGTTCGGGGTTGGCCCAGGTATTTTCACCGCCGCCCTGGCAAAGGACCAGAAAGCACGCGGCGAGCAAGAAACGTGGCATGAGGCGCATAACAGCTTTACCCAGATCGGCAGCGAAGCGGGGATCCCGGCGTTAGCCATCTATCTCGCGCTGGTGATCTACTGCTTGCGGCAAACCACGTCAATTTATCTCCGCACGCGCCGCGACCCCAACCAAATCGTCATTTCCCGGATGGCGGCGACTCTCGCGATGGCGCTCGTGATTTTTGTTACCTGCGGGGCGTTCGGGACTTATTCCTACACTTTCCATTTCCCCATCCTCGCGGGGCTGGTGCAGGCTTTCGTCGTGGCCGTTCGCAAGGAGCAGAAGACAACGCCAGCGGTGGTGCCGGTTCGCCTGTCTATGCTTTCGGCGACAACCCCAGCGCTGACCCCGTCGGTACCTAACTATGTGCGGAATCGCAGGCTACGTCACGGCCGCGCCTGAGGACGCGCCAGGCTCAATCCTTCACCGGATGACTGACCGGATCGCGCACCGCGGCCCGGACAGCTTCGGATACTACGAAGACAGGCACGCTCATCTTGGCCACCGGCGGCTCAGCATTGTCGATCTGGCGACCGGGCAGCAGCCGATGACGGATGCATCGGAGTCGCTGTGGGTCAGCTACAACGGCGAGATTTTCAATCACGCGGCGCTGCGCCAGGTACTACAGCGACTCGGTCATGAATACAGGACGAGGTCCGATACCGAAACCATACTTCACGCCTACCGGCAATACGGAACGAGCTGCGTGGAACATTTTCGCGGAATGTTCAGCTTTGCGATGTGGGACAAGAGCGCCAGGACACTGTTTTGCGCTCGCGACCGGCTCGGCATCAAGCCATTTTATTACTTCTGGGATGGAAGGCTTTTCCTGTTCGCCTCAGAGATCAAAGCCCTGCTCGCGCACCCCGCTGCCTCGGCTTCGATCGAGGAGCCAGCGCTTCCGGAATACCTGGCGTCGGGATACCTGACAGGCGAGCGCACCCTATTTCAGAACATCCGCAAGTTAATGCCGGGACATTGGCTGTTGCTGGACCTGAAGCGCGAGACTGTCGCTCCGCAGCTCCTTCAGTATTGGGACATCCCGGAACCGGGCCGGCCCGAGTCGCGTTCAAACGATGACTGGATCCGGGAATGCCGGCAACGCCTGGAAGAGGCGGTGGAGACGCGCCTGATGAGCGACGTGCCCCTGGGTATGTTCCTGAGCGGAGGCGTGGATTCCAGTGCGATTGCGGCCCTGATCAAGCGAAAAACCTCGGGACCGGTGAAGACTTTTTCGGTAGGCTATCGGGAGGCGGAATTCAGCGAGTTGTCGTATGCCGCCGACGTCGCGCGGACCATCGGAACGGAGCATCACGAGACGGTCCTCGGCATGGAGGAATTCTTTCAGGCGCTCCCGGGGCTGATCTGGCACGAAGATGAGCCGATCGCATGGCCTTCCAGCGTATCGTTGTACTTTGTTTCCAAACTGGCCGCCCGGCAGGTCAAGGTCGTGCTGACAGGAGAAGGAGCGGATGAGCTTTTCGGCGGTTACAAGCGCTACGCGTGGCAGCTTCTCAACGAAAAGGCCCTGCGGTCCTATCGCGTAATTCCAGCGGCTGTGCGAAAGTGGCTACGCGGCCGGATCGCGGATAGTGGGCTGCTTTCAGCGTCCCTGCGCCGGAAGCTGAATCATACGGTGGTGGGACGCGGGGAGAGTTTCGAATCGGTCTATCTGGACAATTTTTACAGCGCATTTTCCGCGGAGCAGCAAAAGGATCTGCTGGGATACGAGCCCTCCCGGATTTACGGCGATTATCCAATGTACTGGTCCCGCAGGCCGGAGACATCGAGCCTGAGTCGAATGCTCTACGCGGACCAAAAGACGTACCTGGTGGAGCTTCTGATGAAACAGGACCAGATGAGCATGGCGTGTTCCATCGAAAGCCGCGTCCCGTTCCTCGATCATCCCTTCGTCGAGTTCGCGATGCGCGTGCCCGATCGTCTCAAGATCCGAGGGAACACACAGAAGTACATTCTCAAGAAAGCCGTCGAGGATCTGCTTCCCAGTGAAATCCTGAATCGACGAAAAATGGGATTCCCGACGCCTTTGGCCGCGTGGTTCCGCGATCCGAAAGCCGAACCGTTGTGGGATGCGCTGGGCGCACGCGACGGATTTGCCGCTTCGTACTTGGATCTTGGCGCCATTCGCTCGCTCATTGAACGCCAGCGCAACGGTTTTGAAGACGTTACCGACCGGTTGTGGCGGCTGCTCAACCTTCAGATTTGGGGCGATCTCTTCCTAACGGGCCGGGAGGAACGCTGGCGGGAAGACACTCCCGCCTCCCACCCGGCGGCCTTCGGAATATGAAGTTGTTATGGGTAAAGACGGATTTTCTCCATCCCACGACTAGAGGCGGCCAGATTCGCACGTTGGAGCTGTTGCGGCGCCTGCACCTCCGGCACGAAATCCACTACATTGCTTTCCACGACCCGGATGAACCGGAGGGATTGAAGCGCGCGTCCGAATACTCGTCGAAAGCGTATCCCATCGATTTTCAACTTGTGGACAAGTCCTCACCCGCCTTCATTGGCGAGCTGATCGCGGGGCTGTTTTCGAGCATGCCGGTCACGGTCAGGCGGTGCCGATCGGCGGACATGCGGCTCCAGATCGAGCGGTTGATCCGGCAGGAGCGCTTCGATCGCGTGATCTGCGATTTTCTGTCGCCGGCGCCCAACATTCCCGACCTCGGTTCGTGCGTTCTATTCCAGCACAATGTGGAAGCGGTGATCTGGAAACGGCGCGCAGAACACGCGCCCGATCCGTTGCGCCGTCTCTATCTGAAGCTCCAGGCGAAGCACATGATTCGCTATGAGGGCCGGGTCTGCCGGAGCGTGGAAAAGGTAATTGCCGTTTCCGAAACCGATGCAGCTATCATGCGGGAATGGTATGGAGTGAAGCGGGCGGAAACGGTGCCCACCGGAGTGGACGCGGAATACTTCAAATCCCGCAGTCCCGTTGCTTCCGCGACGGACCTGGTTTTTGTGGGTTCCCTCGACTGGGCGCCCAACATCGACGGAATCGATTGGTTCCAGCGGGAGGTGCTGCCTCTGATTCTCCAGCGCAAACCTGACTGCTCCATCGCGATTGTTGGACGGAAGCCACCCCACGCTATCCAGGAACTTGGCGCGCGTTATCCCGGCATCCAGGTCACGGGAACGGTCCCTGATGTCAGACCCTGGCTGTGGCAATCGAAACTGTCCATCGTACCCTTGCGCGTGGGCGGAGGAACCCGCTTAAAAATTTTTGAGTCGATGGCGGCCGGCGTGCCCGTGATTTCAACCGCAATAGGCGCCGAGGGCTTGGGTGCGCGCGACGGGGATACTATACGGATCGCGGACGCTCCGCAGGATTTCGCCGCGGCCTGCATCGCAATGCTGGAAGACGCGGCCGAACGCGAACGCCTCCGCGACAGGGCTCTTCAAATGGTCACTGAACGGTATTCCTGGGAAGTGGTCGCCAGTGCTTTTGAGAAACTGCTGATCGCATCGGCGGCGGTTTCTTGAACAGAGAGGAATCGATTGCGTTCAGAATCCCCGGTCCCTGTGTTGCTCCTGGCGCAGGCGTTGAGCCAAGGCGGAAGTGAACGCCAACTGGCAGAGATCGCCAAAGCGCTGAACCGTTCGCGTTTTGCCGTGCACGTCGGATGTTTTCGCCCGGGAGGACTTCGGAGCGCCGAGTTGTCCCGTGAGGGAATCCCAATCCTGCACCTTCCGGTTGACTCGTTCCGGTCCGTTGCCGCCATTCGGGCCGCGTGGCAATTGGCTCGGTATCTCCGCCGGCACAAGATTCGGCTGGTGCATACGTTCGATACTCCGATGAATTGCTTCGCCGTGCCGGTCGCTCGAATCTCAAGCGCTGCGGTGGTGCTCTCGAGCCAGCGCGCGTCGCGCCGGCTGAGCAGCCGTTGTTATCACTTCGTCCTGCGTGTTACGGATCATCTTGTCGACGCTGTGATCGTGAATTGCGAGGCAGTGCGGCGCCACATGATAGACGATGAGGGAGTCCGACCGGAACATCTGCGCATCTGTTACAACGGAGTGGATACTGGGCATTTCCTGCCGCTGCCGAAGCAGCGGCCTCACGCGCTGGCGGACGCCTCCCTCGTCGTCGGAGTGGTGTGTGCGCTCCGGCCGGAAAAGGGACTGCCCACGCTGATCGACGCGTTCGCCAAGGTTGTGACGGGCCCTCCCTCGGCACTGCGCTCCGGCCTTCGCCTCGTCGTGATCGGGAGCGGCGCCATGCTCGAAAGGCTCCAAGAGATGAGCCTCCGGCTCGGTCTGCAAAACAGATGTCATTTCGAGCCCAGCACGGCGGACGTAGCCGCCTGGCTGCGTGCGATCGATATTTTTGTGCTGCCTTCTACTTCGGAGGCGCTGTCCAATTCCCTGATGGAAGCCATGGCGAGCGGCTGCGCGGTGGTGGCTTCCAAAGTCGGCGGCAATCCGGAGCTGGTTTCGGATGGAAGTACAGGGTTGCTATTCCCACCCGGCGATGCCTTGGAATTGGCCGACCGGATGGAGCGTCTCGTCTTTGACCAGGACCTGCGCACGCGCGTCGGCGCCGCAGCATCGGTCCGCATGCGGCAATGCTTCCCCCTGGAGGCATCCGCCTGGAAAATGGAGGAGATTTACGACGAACTGCTCGGACGGCACACTGACTGAGGCTAACGACCGCTGCGCCTGTTTCGAATCGTGGTACGCTTTCGACACACGAACGGGCTCATGAACTTAAGGTAAGCCGATCAAGCGCCGAAAAACCGCCTGGGCTCCAATTTCAATCGGTTGCCCGGCTCACCTCCGGTTGTGCGATCGGATTTTGCGGCCGCTTCCGGGATTTGAGCGAGAACGGCTTCTCGACCAGCAGGTAGAGCATTGCGGCGGCCGCTAGTGTCGCCGCTACGCAAAACACGAACAAACCGATGAAATTTAACTGCGAGTGTGGCAGGAACCGAAGCCGGGAATTGATTACATACCGGATTCCATTCAGCACGAGTCCATGGACAAGATAATACGAATAACTCATGTTCCCCACCCATCTCAAGTAGACCCAAGAAAACACCGTCTTCAAGATTCCGTCAAAAAAAATCGTGTGCAGAGTCAGAAAGAAGCCTGTTACAAACAACGAGATGCTGTATAGGTATGAAATGTTCGTCAGCACCGCGGACAAAGGGCCGATCCGAGAGAGGTCAAGCCCGATGAGCGCGAGATTAACACCGAATGCAGCAATCGTGATGTACTCGCCCCAAGCACTAAGCTTCCGGGCGCGTGATTGGTAACGGCCGATTTCCCACAGGATGATGCCCGAAGCGAACATGATAAACCGAGGATGGGCCGAGATTCCCGCTAAACAGAGCACGGTTTGAGCGACAGCAAGGAGGAGAAAGAATGCAATACGTTGGAGCGAGCCCCAACGGCGAAGGACCAAGGCTGTCACAACCAGCGGCAAGGCCACGTAGAACGCAAGCTCGTAGCTCAACGACCACGCTACCGTGATCATAGGTACAATATTCAGGATGCCCGGCAGCATGGCTAGATTCGCCAGCACATAAAGAGTCGCCGCAGGACCCCATTTAGGGATCTTCGACTCTTCCGGGAATGCGAGTGACAGCAAGACGTAGACCCCAAAAATCACGGCGAAAGTAGGATACAGCCGCCTTAGCCGATGCAACAGATAGCGACCGTAGTTCGATCGGCCTTCCATGACAACTCCGTATATTAGAAGTCCGCTCAGAAGGAAGAAGAGGTCGACACCTGCATGTCCAAATGAACCGGCGATGGCAGCGGCAGTGTGCAAGAAAGAGCTAGCCGCGACCCGATCTCCGAATAGCGCGCGAAAATGAACGAAGAACACCATCAGTGCCGCAAATCCCCGCATTCCTTCCAGAGGCACTATCCGTCCGGGGGAAGGCGGCATTTCGAATTTAGAGGCAAGAAAAGACCTCATTCAAAGCATCCAAAGATTCTCGGATCCCATGTGCGAAAGCTCAAGGTAAACCCCAACATTGCTGAGCAACCCGTCTGGCAACAGCCCATTGCCGCGATCGGGGAGGGTTGGCTTCGGGCCCCTGAAGATCGACGCGAGAGATTGTGGCCTCGTCGGAGTGTTTACGCCCGCGCTATAAGGGCCCCACGCAATGAGCACGGTCCTGCGATGTTTGGCAGCTCCAAAAGCAGCCGGCGCGGGTCGCGATGGGCTTGGACGAGTCGGCTCCCCCGCGGCCCTTGCGAAAAAATCGGAACTCATCGGAGCGCGCTTCCGAGCAAGAGTCGAGCTACCCGGATCTCATCTACGGTCGTCAAAACAGCGATTCTCAGCTTTACTCAGTTTCTCACAAATAGACCCGCGACATCAACTACTTAGCGCCAATCATCGATTCGCTGCGCCATCGATTAGCTGCGGCATCTGCTCCCTACCCTTTCTAGAAGCAAGCGAGGTTACTGTTTTGACACGGCATTTCACCGGATGGGACTTAGGAGGCGCGCCGGCGCGCTGTTCCCGACGGCGGAAATGAGATCACCAGATTCCACGGCGCGCCGAGGGACATATCGACCTCGTTCCCTCGATCAGTGACCGCCAACCTGCCCTCGTTCAAAGCTGCCGAGAAGGCCAGGACCGCTCCGAAGTGCACCACTCCGCTGCCCCTGCGTCGGGAAACAATCAGGGGACGGGGCTCTTTCAACCCATACGCGGGCGATCGCCACCCGAATTCTCCACCGTCCGTGAGTTCCGCCGCATCTCCGTCCAGCAGGAGCGTTCCCGCGTCCGCAATCCGAAAGCACCCCGGCGCGCACCGCTCGATGCCGCTTCCGGGATGCCAGAATTGCTCGGCTTCCAACCGATCGCCCTCGATATCATCGAGGATGAACAGGAGCTCTGGTTTGAGGAAGTAAAACCGGCGCCGGTGCCTGAAGCCTCGGTAACGGCAGGCAGCGTCCAGAAAATCCGCCGCGGCATCGGTTCGCCACGCCAGAGTTTCGACCTGCGGAGGGTTTCGCCAGCCGAAAGCCCCCGCTGGATCGGCCTGATCCAACCCTCCAATACGGATGGTGTTGTGCGAGGCCGTTCCCCGGAATCTATTCCGCCAGGGCGAATCGCCGGCGTAAGTAAATGTCCCGGGATCGAGGAGCAGATCGTGGCCCTTTGCGCTCGCCACGATGCTTAACGTGTCCGCATGACTGTGACCGCCGCGAAAGGGACCGAACGGGCCGGCGTCCACAAGGCAATGCGTGGTTCCACTTTTCAGCGCCACGATCCCGGCGTCAGGGAACCGCATGGAATCGCTGGGAGTTGCACTTGGTTGTGTTCGGACCGGACCTGCTGACGGGCCGAGCCACCAGAGGGCGATCTCTTGAAGCTCATCTTCGCCACAAATCCACTCTGGATGGTTGAGGAAGCAGCCGCATACCGCCAGCGTCGCTCCGCCGAAACGCTCCCTCGGCCCATACGGATGAAAGAAACGTCCTCCATCGTCATCGCCGATGAAGGGCAGCCGGCGGGACGGACCCATGAGCGCCTCCAGATACAGCGCCATGCGTTCCAGGCTGCGGCAATAGTCTTCAGAAGGCTGCACCAGAGTTGCGTGAAACACGAACATATCCAGCGCGTAGACATGATAGTAGCTGGATTGTTCAAAGTGACTCCCATCCGCGCGCACTTGCCGCTGCATCTCCTCGCTGACAATCCGCGCGCCGAGCCGCTCCCATTCCTGGGCTCGATTGGAGAGTTGCGGCGCCATACCGCCGAACATGATTCCGAGCGCATGCAGGGCGACGGCCTCTCCCAGCAGGTGCGTGTTCGGCGAGAAGTAAACGGAAAGGTTCGCCTCCAGGTGCAGGGCGTGCTGGTACAGACCCTCGATTAGCCGCTGACGCCGGGCTCCTCCCAGGCATGCGCCGACCAGGTGATCGACCCACATCCACGAAAGGGCACGAAACGCCACTTCGAGAGCGCTCGCCCAATTGATGCCGCGTTGAACCGGATTCGCCCGGAACCAACTCTCGAGCTGTTCTCCGATTTCGTCGAGATACCGCCGTCGCTCGCTCAAGCGATACGCTTGTGCCAGCAGGACCAGGTGCTGGTGGCGGCTGAGCTCCCAGATGAGCTTATGATCCCCGGCAAGGGAGGGATCTAAGTAGGGAATTCTCCGAAAATAATCGGCGGCTGTTTCCTTGTCATTTACGTGATCGCGGCGCCAGCGGATTTCCGGACCAGTGTCAATCTCCAAGCCGAGCAGCGGGAACCGATGCAGCAGTATCCGGTCGGCTAAGCTGGTGATCGCGTCCCCGGCGGGCGTCGACCTCAACGCCTTCACCGCCGGATCCGCGTCTGGAAAAGGCGCGCGCGGGTCGGCGCCTTCCTGCAACTTGGGCGGTCGCGCGAAGAGCGCGAGATTACGCGCTTCCTGGCGCACCCGGAATGCGATCTCCGAAGGGCTGCGCCAGCGCATCCTCTCATGATACCCCGCAAGGGTTAACCCGCTGCTTCAGTAAACGAGTCGTGCAACATCCGCGCCATGAATAGCCGGCTTTCTCTTGGAATTGGGTACCAACGCTTGAGCGTCAGCTTGCCGCGGAGCCTTCGTAATTCCGGGCAAAATCGATGTTGGCGAATCACGCGAGACCGCGGGCCAAGTCCAGCACCGGGAGTCCGCTTGCTCGTATTTGGGCCGCCAGTTCCGGCCCCGGCTTTTGCGTGACGACCAGGTGCTCGGCCCACCCGCAAAGCTCAACGAAATGCTTGGTCAGAAGTTTGCCGATGTGCGGAATCGCACTGAGGATGTAATCGCGATTGGAGCCGTAAATCTTATCCATCTGGATATGTGGATCATAGACTCGAAGGTCGCGGCCTTTCCCGATCAGGTACTCAAGCATCCCTACCACGGGGCTCTCCCGTAGATCGTCCGTATTTTCCTTGAAGGCCAGACCGACTACGCCCAGCTTCACCGGGCCCAGATCGACCGCCGACTGGATCGCCCGTCTCAGATGTTCGTCGTTGCTCGGAAGCACGGATTCCAGCAAGGGCAGCTTCAGGTCCAACCGCGAGGCTCGATAGCGTAGCGCGCGCAGATCCTTGGGAAGGCACGATCCGCCAAATGCAAAGCCCGGTTTAAGGTATGCTGCGGAGATATTCAGCTTATCATCGCGGCAAAGCGTGTTGAGCACTTCCTCCGGGAGCACGCCCAAAACCTCCGCAACCGCGCCGATTTCGTTGGCGAAGCCGATTTTGAGCGCATGAAACGCGTTGCACGCGTACTTGATCATTTCCGCGGTGCGCAGAGCAACCAGGCAGGGCTCCACGTCCAGGCTCGCGTACAACGAAGCGACGCGCTCCATCGCGTTCCGGTCTGAGCCCCCCACCACGACCAGCGCCGGCTCCATGAAATCCTTCACCGCAACGCCTTCGCGCAGGAACTCGGGATTGGTCACCACGCGAATCGCATCGATGCCGCTGACCGCGGGGATGACCACCTGGTCGCAGGTGCCCGGGAACACCGTGCTGCGGATCGCCAGCACCAGCGGCTTGGTGCGGCGTGCGCATGCCGCCGCGACATCCTCGGTCGCACGCCGCAATTGGTCGAGCCCCAGATTTCCGTTGCGTTCCGACGGCGTGCCGACGCACACCAGCGCAATATCGGCGTTCTCAATTGCCTCCGCCGTCGAGATAGAAGCCGTCAGGCGCCCCGCGGCGGCGTTTTCCTTCACCAGTTTTTCCAGGCCGGGTTCGTAGAACGGAGCCTCCCCCCGTAGCACGCTGGAAACTTTGTGGTCGTCGCGATCCGCGCCGCAGACGGTGTGCCCCGTGGCGGCCAGACAAGCCGCGGTCACGCAGCCGACGTAGCCCAATCCGAGCACTGCGACGCGAGACGGCTCAATGTTTGAATCCATGGGTTTCCGTTGGGGAATAAATTAACCGACGCGCGCCGCGATCGCTTGCAGGGATCGCGCAGCCTACGCTGATCGTACCGCGCATCCCATGCCCGAGGCAAGACACCGCACTGAACGCCTCTGTCAGTGAATCCGCGCGCAGCTTGCTGCAACCTCATGTTACGCACGCGATCTTGGACCGGGCCGCGGCGGCGCGCTGGCGAACCATACGTCGGTTATGCAGCCGGCATAAACCGAAACGAAAAAACGCGATGTGCGCCGACATGGGGTTAATCGACTCGCCCACTTAAGCGCAGCGCATCGCCCGGAGCACGGAAATAGCCGTGCTATGGAAGCGTGCGGTACACTACGAATTGCGCGTTGCGAAACTCTTCCGTCTGCTGGGGTATCGCATCCTGCGCAGCCACCACGACGTAATCCACATGCATCTCAAAGATCTGATGCAGGACCTCGGCCGACGGCTTCCAGCGTCCCTCATGAGTGTTTCGCCAGCGCTGCGACCACTCCACTGTGAACGCGGGGAAAAACACCGCTTGCCCGCGGCCTCGCCAATCCACGTAAATCGTCCTCTCAGAGCGGGCGCGGAAGATGCCCGGCGTCGGCTGCACACCGACGTAAGGAAACAGAAATACTGCGTCTTCAGGCGTATGTTCGCGGGCCCATCGCGCGACATCATCCAACTCGCGTGTTTCGACCGCCGGAGGCTGAGCGAGCACTCGGGGATCAGCCATGGCCAGGAAAGGAATCAAGCCCGCGACTGCCAGTGTGGCGCCGCGTGTTCGCGACGCATAACACACAGCCACAACAGCCGCCACGGCCAGCCCTGCCACCACAAGCGGCACCACCGGGTTTACGAACCACGTGATGACGGCACTCTTGACCGGCAGCAAGAAAGCGACAACCATCCACGCAACCGCCTCAATCCACCGCCGCTCGCGTACTGCGAAAATTCCGCACGCTGTCGCGAGGATCCCGGCGATCAGCTCTATATATATGGCCGCGGTAGTTGGGCGCCACGGCGAAATCAGCGCGAGGTGCAGTTGCTCCAGCAGCAGCCACGATACCGGTACGCTCAGCAACCCCGCCAGTGGCAGTCCGATGAGCAAGACGCGGAGAGGTCCATTGAGCCGCCGCCAAAGTCTCCATATTGCAATCGCCACCGCAACGCAGGCGCCCCCGAGTTGCAACATGGTCTTGGGAGGCCATTCCGAAACGAATATTGCCGAATAAACTCGGAGAAATTCCTCGCGAAACGGGTCGAGTTTTCCAAAGAGTTGTGCGGGTTCGGTAACGCCGGATTGAAAATGCGCCAAAGTGATCAGAAGTAGGGCCGCGGGCGCCACAGGGACCAACAACTTCCAGCTCGCCCGCCTGATCGCAACGGCGATCATAACAACGATCCAGAAAGCCAATGCCGTTGAAGGGTGGTAAAGCAAGGCCAGCCCGCCGGCAGCGCCCGCCTCCCAGTCACGCTTCCATGCCGTGAGGCCGATCGCGAACGAAATCAGTCCAATCGCGAAGGCTCGGGGAACCGGCTCCGGCTCGACCGTACCGCCCGCTCCGTCGCTTGATATCCCGAGCGCATACACTGCCGCTACGAACCATGCGCTCATCGGGTCCAGTCCCAGCGCGAGACCGATCAGAAACACTCCAGCGATTCCCATCCCGCGAAAAACCAATTGCTGAAGTTTGAGCGCCTGCTCCAGGTCGAGCGGCGTGTAGTCCGTCAACACCAGCGTGACTTCGTCGTAAACGGTATAGGCAAGATGCGGCCGCGACGCCATGAAGTCGGTTTGAAACAAAACCGGGTTTTGAAGACGCTCCAGCATCGGCACCCAGAACTGGGTGTCCCATTTCAAGTAGGAGTGCCCTGGGAAAACAAAGAAGCTAAGCAGCGTTAGAACCACGATCCCTACCGCACACAGCAGGCGCGGGCTAGTCATTTGCGCGGGTCTCTTCTTGAGTTGCTGCGTGATTGACGTGCACTCGGGTTCCCATCCGGCCGTCCCGCTCGCAGTGGCGTCGGGCGGGATTTGGCCCTTGTACCTTCGGCTGATCGCGAGCCCCTCGATGCGCATGGGCTGGCTGCCTGCTCTCGAGGCATTCGCTGCCTGCGGTTCACCTCGCGCGACGCCACCGCGAACCCTCGATCGGAGGAACACGACACCTGCGCCGGCGGTCGATGGAAACAACCCGCACCTAATATCGAAACATTCACGAGTTCTTATCTTACGACAGGCATTGCGGTGGAAAATTCGAAACGCAGGCGCGCGTGCGATTCGCCTACCGCGGTTTCGGCCGCTTCAGTCCGGTCTCGGGTCCGAAACTGAATCCAGAGATAGCCCGCGCCTTCGGGCACGGAACGAAGACCTCAATGCGCCCACACGCAGTAGCCCGAAATCGAGCCAAGGAAACCGTCGACCGATCGACGACTTCGACGACGATCCAGCAGATTCGGAAGGGGACAGGCGGCCTAATCATCTCTTTGGCACCAGACAGGCTAATTCGGTACAGCAGCAGCGGAACATTTGAGAATTGTTGGCGCCGTGCCCTTTCCGACACCGGTTTGACACTGTTTTGGCGCCTGTTTCCCGACATTCGCAGGACCGGTCTAACTTGCGTCGACTGCAGCAGGACGCTCGGCGTAGCTTCTCGTAACGTGTTTGGTTTGAGCCCGAACCACGTGGCGCGACGGGACCTCTGCCGCGTAGTGCTTGCCAGCCACAAATCGCATAAAAAGGACCGAACGATTTGGCCGCTGTGGTTCCAACGAAGTACAGGCCGGGCGCCGAAGATTCAAATCCTGGGTTGAGTACTGGATATCCGTTTGCGTACGCACACGTTCAAGGAGATCCGTCGACAGGAGACCATAGCGCACGATGTCGATTTTGTGGCCGGTGCCCAGCAGCACGTGGTCGAACGTCCGTTCAGCGCCGTCGTCCAATTTTAAGTGAGTCTTGCCCTGACGCTCCGCGGCAGCGACGACATGCCGGCTGGTGGTGAATTTTATGTGTTCGTTGCAGGTTGGTTCGAGTGCCCCTTCCCGGCCGCGTTTCGCCGGGCGAAAGATCGCCTGGATCACAACCGCTACCCAAGAGCGCGAGACCCGTGCGGACCCTGTCCGCCCACACCCTGCGTTGCAGCGCGCACGCGGAACATACTTCGTACCCGCGGGCTGCCAGGTTGCTGGATGTCAGCTTTTCACTGGCTGGCCGCGAGTCCACCCGACTTCAGGTCAGGCTGCCAAAGACTGCGTATTGTCCACCGAGCGGAATGCGGGCAAGAGCTTTCTCTAACCCGCCAATTGAGGAATACAGACTCGTGGGCAAATATAGAAAATACTGGCGTTTCTGGATCCTGAAGCCGCATTGCTCCATCAGGCCGCATGTTTCCGAAGATTTCAGCAGTATGGCGCACTCATCCACGGGAGTACGGCTGACGATCAACCGCGTCGCGGGGTTCCACGGATTGTGCTCGATGATGCACAAGGTACCCGCGGGCTTGAGAACGCGGCGCACTTCCCTGGTCAGATTCAGGCGCGCCTCCACCGGCACATGATGATACACGCAAACTGCCGTCACAAAATCAAACTGCCGGTCATCGAAGGGGAGCTTTTCCGGTTCCGTTTGCACGCGGGTCTCAATGCCCTGGATTGACCTGAGCATTTCCCGCGATGGATCGCATCCCGAGACCCCGGCAAAATCATCCTTGAGCAAGGTCGCCAATTCGCCCTTGCCGCATCCGACGTCCAGATACTTCAACGTCCCGGAATCCTGCTGTTGCTTTCTGAAGTATTCGCGGACCAGATCTCGCTTCCGTAAATGGAAGAACTCGTGCCCGCCCCCGAACCGGTCTCTAATCGGGTCGCGGAGCAAATCTTCGTATGCTCCGGAATACCTATCGAATTCCGGCTTCACGGGTAAGTGTCCTCCATCCGCTTCACGCGGGCCGCAACTCATACGAAGTGTACAATAAAGCCTAACTTAGCGACCTATGCCTGCCACGTACCATCCGCTCCAGCCGCGCAGCGGACCGCAGCTCATTTCCCTTGTAATTCCCATCTTTAACGAAGAGGCGATGCTGCCTCTGCTTTTCGCTCGTCTCGAAAAGCTACTCGATGCGCTGGATTGTGAGGGCGAGGTCGTGCTGGTAAACGACGGAAGTTCCGATCATAGCATCGATCTCCTGCTGCAACGTGCCGGCAGAGACAACCGCTTCAAGGTGGTTGGCCTGGCTCGGAACTTCGGTCATCAAATGGCGGCAACCGCGGGACTCGATATAGCGCGCGGCGATGCCATCGTGTTAATGGATGCCGATCTGCAGGACCCTCCCGAGGTGGTTTTACAGATGGTCGAGAAATACCAAGAAGGGTACGACGTAGTCTACGCGCGACGACGCAAACGAGAAGGCGATACTTGGGTAAAACGTGGGACGGCCTGGCTCTTTTACCGGCTGATGCGCGCGCTGGTTCACCGCGATTTGCCGCTGGATGTGGGTGATTTCCGGTTGATGTCGCGGTCCTGCCTCGAAACCTTGCGATCCATGCGGGAACTGCATCGTTTCCTGCGGGGGATGGTCACTTGGGTTGGTTTTTCACAAACCAGTGTCGACTTCATCCGTCCCGCCCGGGCCGCGGGGGTAACTAAATATCCCACGCGCAAGATGCTGCTGTTTGCCTGGAATGCCGCTTTGTCGTTCTCGGCGTTGCCGCTCCGTCTGAGCTTTCTCGCTGGTTTCGCGATGATGGCCATCGCCTTCGTGTATGGGATATACGCGTTCTATCGGATCACTCAAGGCGCGTTCGTAGTGCCGGGCTGGATGTCACTGATCATGATAAACTGCCTCACCTCGGGCGCCATCCTGTTTGGAATCGGAATCCTCGGCGAGTACGTGGGCAGAATTTTCGAAGAAATCAAGAATCGTCCGCTGTATAGCATCTCATTGACCGCCAATCTCGAAACCGGCGGAACAATGCCGCACTGTCATCCCGGAGAGCGCGTAAATCTAGGGCAGAGTGGGGGATTATTGAAATAAACGAGAGCCCGTCAACACCGTCCAATGCCATCGGCATCTCGCGACTGAGAGTCCTGCCCGCTCATTCGCGAGGCCTTGCTCACTTCCGCTAGGACATCGCGATCCGGCCCGTAATTTTGCACGCCTTCCAGCGCCGCTGCAGCAGATGGGAAAACGGGCTGGTGTGTAAACGAGGCAGCATAATCAGGTCTAAACGAGCATTCGGCCACAAGGCAGGCTAACTCGGTACGGCTTCGGCGGGACGGTGCTCGTATCGTTCGCGCAGTGGCGATTTCCGACACCGGGTTGAGACTGTTTTGGCGCCTGTCCATGCCCGAAAATGAACCCCAGACAGCTCGCGCCTTCCGGCAGCGGCGACGCACACAGGCCTAGTCGGGTCTAACTTGCGTCAACGGCCGCCGGGCGCTCGGCGTAACTTCTCGCCTCGTGTTTGGTTTGAGCCCGCACCACGTGGCCCGACAAGACCTTGGCCGTGTATTGCGTGGCGGCAACAAATCGCAGAAAAGGACCGAAAGAATGGGCCGCGGTGGCTCCCACGAAGTACAGGCCGGGATTGGAAGATTCAAATCCCCGGCTGAGGACTGGATATCCGTTTGCTGTGCGCACACGTTCGAGGAGATCCGCCGACAGGAAACCATAGCGCGCGATGTCGATTTTGTAGCCGGTACCCAACAGCACGTGGTCGAAGGTCCGGCCGGCGCCGTCGTCCAATTTCAGGTGAGCCTTTCCCTGACGCTCCGCGGCAGCGACGACATGCCGGCCGGTGGTAAGGGTTATGTGTTCGGAACGAGGGCGCAGCCAGATACTCGCCGCGGGGCGAATCGCGCGATAGGCCATCTTGTCCTGAAGACCTCGCGGAGCCATTGTAAACAGCGCCGGATGTTCCAGCAGCCAGTTGAGGCCAATCGGGCCTATTCTACCCGGAGCCTTGAACGGGTATAGCTTGGAGTCCATCATCGCTTCGATGAAGTGGCGGGTCTGGACCCATCGCAATTGCGGCTGGCGCATGACAACCTCGACTTCCGCGCCTTGCTCCCGCAGAAGGACCGCTGATTCGAACGCGCTTTGCCCCGCGCCGATCACCGCCACGCGCTTGCCGGCAAATCGCCCGAGATCACGATTGGGCCGGTCGCTCGTATGAGAACACAATTCCGTTGACAGCGATCCGAATAACGCGGGACGATTCGCGAACGATCCAATACCCGCAGCCACGACGACGTTCCTCGAATAGAATCGTTCACCGTCGTCGAGACTGATGCGATAGCCGTCACCACCCCTTTCGACTCCGGCAATGTTGCGCGGGTCGAGATTTGGCAGGGCCTGCTGGTGGAACCACTGTCCGTACCGGACGAAATCATCGAGAGGAAGCTGACGGTTCAACGGAGAGCCTAGAGCCGCCTCATACTGATCCAGCCCAAACGACTGGTGCGGATCCCCGATATTCGATCCAGACCACGGGGAGCGCAGCAGCATCCCCTTGGGCATCTGGCTGCTCCAAAAATCCATGGGCTTTCCAAAGATACGCGTCTCGACGCCTGTGGCGCCCAGGTGGCTGGCGACGGCCATCCCGTAGGGGCCGGCTCCGATGATTGCGAATTGACAGCTGGTGTGACTCATGTCGATCTCCAAAATGATGTGAGTAAATTTATTGAACAGCGTCGTGGATGCGTGACGGCGCACTTTCGAGCGCGTACAGAATATCCGATGCGGCCTGCGTGGCGCGGCCCGTGATCATTACGCCGTCGTACCGTGAAGACTGCACGCCGGGCTGACAGCGCAGCCATGCGGGATCCGGTTCCGCACCCTCCGCCCACGCTAGAAGCGCGGCCGGAAGATTAGCACCGGCCATGTGAGAAAACGGGTATCCGCCGCCGAGACGCGGATTGATATCGAGCACGTAGCAGTCCCGTTCGCCAACGATCACGTCGCAATCGACGCTGCCAATGTGGCGCAGGTGTTGGCCGAGGGATCTTCCCAGGCATTCGAGCCTCGGCTCTATGACACTGACGGCGCGGTCGGTATTGCCGCCCCGCATCGACAATTTCCGGCGGGCCAGCGTGGCGGCATAGTTGCCGTCAAAGTCATTGATGACATCCATGCCATATTCGTCTCCCACGACGCACTGCTGGAACACGAAGGAGCGATCGGGGTCCGCTTGGGTCATCTTGGCCAGGACCGTTCTGCGTAGTTGAATCTTTCCCCATTCGTGAGCAAGCTCCAACTCGCGTTGGCTGTGGACCAGTTCGACGCCCATGGAACTGGTGCCCCAGCGGGGCTTGATCAGCAGCGGAAAGTGGAGCTCCCCGTGAGCCAGAGCCACCCGTGCGGATTCCAGGGTCGGGAAGGTCTCAGGCGTCGCGATCCCCAGTTTGCGAAGCCACAGAAAAGTGGACCACTTATCGCTGGACGTGGCAACCATTTCTGGCGAAGGGACCACTGGAATAGCGCCCACGTCACGAAATCGCGGCGCATTGCGGGCAAGCCCGGCGAGATCCAGATCGTTGGCCGCGATGATGAGCCGTACATCTTTTTCCCGGCAAATCGAGTGGAGCACGTCAAAGTAATCGGGGTGATCCATCTCCGGCACCACGATCCTCTCGTCGGCTTCGGCCAGCGCCGGAGCGGAGGCGTTTGCCTCGCAAGCGATCACGCGGCCTCGGGGACCGAGCGCCGCCCGGAAGTAATGCACCAGAAAGTTTCTGCGCGCGGCGCCTGTCAGCAACACGTTCATGGGTGAAGCACCTGTGCCGGTGTGACTCTGCTCATAGTGGATAAATGCGGCGAAAGCAAGGCAGGCCGGGTCACCGGCGTGCGATATTGCGGGAAAAACGCAGGGTTAGCCTCCGAGATGCCGTTGGCTTCGAGCCACAGCAATCGCTCCTGGCACAATTTCTCGTGGGCGGCGGAATCCAGTACCCAGCGCCACGCGGCAAAGTCGTGCACACGATCGGAGAACCCAAGTTTGAAGTGAAGGAGCGGATCGTCCGCCTGGGCAGTGGCTCCGCCTCCCAGGTGGAACACCTTCAGGTTTCTTCCGCTGGCCCAAATACGCATTTCATCGAGCAATAATTTCATGGGCGCGAACTCGAGAGCTCCGTTGGGCGTGCCGCCAAGGTGGTATTGCAGGACATCGCCGCACTCGATGAAAATCCCCCCACAGACAATTTTTCCTTCCGATAAGCAGAAAGCGAGATGGAAGCGATCGCCCAACGTCTGAAAGAGTTTGTCGAAGTATTCGCGTGGGAAAAAATACATCGGTGCCGCGTCCACTCGCCGCATGGTTTCGTGATAGATCTCGATGAAGGCATCCAGATGCACGCCCTCAGGGTCGTGTACACAGGTCACGCAGTTACGGCGGAGTTTGTTCAGCGCTGTCTTGAGACTGCTCCGGTAAGCGGCACGCTGCCTTTCGAGGGGAAGGGTCAGGTCGATGGAAACGGTTTGGCTCAGCGTCCGGCATTCACCCAATCCGGCGAGGAGGCTGTGTTGCGGGATGACGGGATGCAACCGGGAGAAAACGGTGACAATCTTTATATCCAGCAGGTATTCCCGCAGACGTTCTTGAAAGTTCCTCAGCACCGGCTCCGGCACAGCTGCATGCGATGCGACCGGGCCCGCATAACCGTATACCGACGTTGCGTCCCGCCAGTGCGTCCCTGGCCGAACGCCCGGAATGCCATCCAGAGACCGGATCAGCAGGGGCAGCGCAATGGAATACTCGCCTTCGGAATAATGGAACAGCAGGGCCTTGCCTTCGCCCGACCGTTCGGCCACCGCGTGATACTGCGGCCCGTGATAGAAATCGTGCGAGCATTTCTTGAGGGCCTCCATCCATTCCGCGGATTGCGCGGTGGTGAATACGTTCATCTTCATAAATAGCGCTGTCCTTTCCCTCAGAGATTCACGTTCGCGCGGGCGCCCACCGGACGGCGCGAACGTCGCCGCTCCTCATCGAGCGCCGGTACTGTCACGCCGGCTTCCACATGAACGTCTTCGCGCCGCAGAACTTTCCCCACCGTCAGTACAAGAACCTGCACATCCAGCTTTAAACTGCAGTTATCGACGTAGTGCAAGTCATGCCGGAACCGGTCGTCCCAGCAAAGCGAGTTCCGGCCGCTGATCTGGGCCCAACCTGTGATCCCCGGCAGGACGTCAAATCTCCGCAATTCTTCCATGGCGTACCACTGCTCATAACGCGTATACAGCGGCCGCGGGCCCACCAGACTCATCTCGCCATTGAGGACATTCAACAACCCCGGCAGTTCGTCGAGACTTGTCGCACGCAAAAACCGGCCCAGGCGGGTGATGCGCGCGTTATCCGGCAACGGCTCTCCAGCCGGGTCGCGCCCATCCGTCATCGAGCGGAACTTCAGGATATGAAACGGGCGCTGATGGAGACCTCCGCGTGCCTGGCGGAACAAAACGGGTGAGCCCAGAGCAATCCGCACGACCAGCGCGATTAAGCCCAGCAATGGCGAGAGCACGAGCAGCGCAACCGAGGCGACCAACACATCGAAGATGCGTTTCCCCCGGTGGCGATAAAAATTGCTGCGAGGATCCATGTGGCCCTCCATGTTCGTCATCACCCCCGTCATGCCCGGGCCTCGGCCGGACGCGGGGTGGGAAGGAGCAGTTTTGCCGCGTGTTCCTGGGGCTGAAATGGAAGGATGCGCTTGGCCGGGCGATACTCCGGCACCAGCTCTATAAGGACGCGCATCGCTCCGGCTTCATCTCCGGCCTGGCAGAGTTTCATCAGTTTCCTGATTTGGTTCTGCATAGAGCTGGCCGTCAGGCCGTTGCCCGCAAACCGCTTGATTTTAGGATGCTCGGTGGGTAGGTAAACTTCGTCATCCAAGCTCAGTTCTTCATAAAGCTTCTCTCCGGGTCTGGTGCCGGTGTAAACGATCTTGATATCCACGTCCGGGACCAAGCCCGAAAGCTGAATCAGCTTTTGAGCGAGATCCACGATCCTGACCTGCTCGCCCATGTCGAGCACGAATATCTCGCCTCCGTCGCCCATGGCTGAGGCTTGCAATACCAGTTGCGTCGCTTCTGGAATGGTCATGAAGTAACGCCGCATATCCGGATGCGTGATGGTGACCGGACCGCCAGCCGCAATCTGCTGCTTGAAGAGCGGAATGACGCTGCCGTTGCTACCCAGAACATTCCCGAAGCGGACCGCCATCCGACGAGTATTCGAACGGGGATGGGAAAGGACCAGGAGTTCGCACAGCCGTTTCGTCGCACCCATAATGCTGGATGGCCGGACAGCCTTGTCGGATGAGATGAGGACGAATTCGCCCACTCCGCAGTCCTCTGCGGCGGTGATGACGTTGTAGGTTCCGAAAACGTTATTCTCGATGGCATCTAGTAAACTCGCTTCCATCAGTGGTACGTGTTTGTATGCTGCCGCGTGATAGATAACGTCCGGACGATGCGTCTCCATCACGGACGCCAGGCGGCGCGGATTTTGGATGCTCCCGATTTCGGCGAAAAAAGGAACTTCGGGAAACTGCGCCCGCATTTCGCGGTCGAGATGAAACAGCGGCGTCTCTGCGGTTTCAAACGCGATCAATGCAGCGGGTTGAAAGCGCGCGATCTGGCGGCACAATTCAGAGCCGATGGAGCCGGCGGCGCCGGTGATCATCACGACTTTGCCTTCCATCCTTTCGCGAATGAGAAAATGGTCCAGATGCACTGGAGAGCGGTACAGCAGGTCTTGCACATCCACCTCGCGGATTTGCGACGCGATCGCCTTGCCTTCGATGATCTCGCCTAGAGCCGCGACGGTGCGGTACCGGACCTGGGCGTGCTGGCAACACTGCAGGATCTTCAGCATCTTGCCTCCGCTGGCCGAAGGCGCGGCGATCAGCACCTCGGTTGCGCCGGTGCGGGCACAAACCGCCTTCAGTTCGGACCCCCTCCCCAAGACTTTGATCCCCCGCACCCAGATTCCGGCCAACGCGGGGTCATCGTCGATGAAGCCGCGGACTTTGTAGCCCAGTTTCCGATTCGCACGCAGCTCCGCCAACAGACTCACCCCTGCCTGGCCCGCCCCGTAAATCAGGATTTCCCGGCCCGGACCGTCGGGACTTTTCGAGACGCACTGCAATGTCAGACGCCCCGCCAGAAATACGGCGCCGGTGATGAGAGAGCACAACAGCAGATCGAGAATGAGGATCGCGCGCGGGAAGCTTGAACCCGCGACCAGGTACAGCAGCACGGTGCTTAGAACGGACCCTACGGCGTTTGCTCGAGCCAGCCGCAATGCGTCATCAGCCGAGAAAAACCGATATGAACTGCGATCCAGGTCGTAGAAATGAAACACAGTAAGTTTCACGACAACCCAGCACCCGAGCGCCAGCGGAAGATACCGCAGGTAGTACGGAGGAATGTCGAATTCGAAGCGCAGCAGGAACGCGCTCAGCCCGGCCGCGATCACCATCCCCGCCTCGCCGAGCACGGAGAAAACGAACGCCGGGCCGATCGCCAGTTTGAATGCGGGTGTCATAGCCGGCTTGAGTACGGGTGTCATAAAATGCTCCGGGTGATCGTCAGGAATGCTGCGCGATTTACCATCGCTTCAGCCTGCCAATGGCTCGATCGAGCGCCGAGGTCACAATCTCGATTTGGCCGTGGGTCAGATTGTTGAAGAACGGCAAGGCGATGGTGCGGTCCGCGACGTGCTCGGTGACAGGGAATTGTCCGCGGCGAAACCCGAACATTTCGCGGAAGTATTTCTGCAAATGAATCGGCGCGAAATAATTGTTGCAGCCGATGCGCTCGGCTCGGAGCGAATCCAGGATCTGATCCCGTTGTTCGCGCGTAAACTCGTCCTGCAGCCGGACCACGTACACGAACCAGCTCATCCCCGGATCGGGACGCGGGGGAATGACCGCCGGAACAGACTCCAACGCTTGCCGGTAGGCTTCAGCCACGTCTTTGCGCTTCTGCAGAATGTGATCCAATCGCGAGAGCTGCCCAAGGCCCAGCGCGCAATTGATATCCGACAGCCGATAGTTGTAGCCCAGCCGTTCGTGTTGCAGCCATGCGCCGCCTTCCCCGCGCCCCTGATTGCGCCAACTGCGGCACGCGCGAGCGACGTTCTCATCGCTGGTAACCACCGCGCCGCCTTCTCCAGTGGTGATCTGCTTGTTCGGGTAGAACGCAAAGGAACCGCTGACGCCGAAGCTGCCAATCTTGCGGCCCTCGTACGTGGCGCCGATCGCTTCACAGGAATCCTCAATCACCGCCAGGTCGTGACGGGCGGCGATGGCAGTGATGGTGCGCATATCGCAGGGGCGTCCGAATACATGCACGGGGAGGATGGCGCCCGTCCTGGAATTGATGCTCGCCGCGATTTGCGAAGGGTCGATGTTGTAGGTGTCGAGGTCGATATCGACGAAGCGCGGGATGGCGCGCTCATACAACGCGCAATTGGCGGATGCGACAAAACTGAACGGCGTCGTGACCACCTCGTCGCCTTCACCGATGCCGGCGGCTTTGATGCAAAGATGCAGCGCGCTGGTTCCGGAGTTGACCGCCACCGCGAAACGGGTTCCCGCCGCCTCAGCCATCGCGGCTTCGAAGGCCGGCAGCGCGGGCCCCAGACTGAGCGTCGTACCGTTCAGGACGGCCATGACGCGCTCGCGATCCTGTGCCGAAACGTCCGGAGACGAAAGGGGGATCTCGGGCATTGCGGGAATTGCAACTTCCGGAAACGAAACGACACTTAGCAGCGCAGGTGCGGAAGACATGGAAAAAAGTAATTCCTTTGGGGTCTTTGTGAACGTGACGGGTCTTGTGAAAGTGACGAGGTCTTTATGAAAGCGAAGAAGTCTTATGAAAGGGCGACTTACGGCCGGCGATTCACCCTATGGGTTTTGGCGGTGGTGGCCGGGTTGTACTCGAAGCCAAATATGCCAACGCCATAGGGCTGGACTTGCGGCGTAATCGTCACCCCCGCCGCCGACGATTGGAAGGAGACCGGCTGATCCGTGATGTACTCCGAGACGGTCCAGCCTGAAGCGCCGTTTGGATACACGACCACGTTTCCGCTCCAGACGGAGCCGGAGTTGTTGATCAGTCCCACCACGATTTTTCCTGGAAGCTGGTCGACGATGTATTCGATCGGCGGGCCGGTAACGCCTGCAACCGCATAGCGCGTCATCAGGGAATCGAGCAGTTGCGTGCCGTGTGTGAGCAACTGATTCATGTTGCTCGATTGCAGGTAGGACGCCGTGGTGAGGAGAACTTGGCCGTTTCCCAGCGTCTGCTGCGTGATCAGTGGATCGGAGAACTCGTTGGTGGCCAGCACTGTGGCTGTGCCGGCTCCGACGGGGGTGTAGAGATACGGCGGCTCGCTTTGCTGCACCTGCGTCGCGACCCAATAGGAGGTCGCCGCCTGCCGCGGGGGCGAACTCTTGAGAGTCACACCCGTCAGGCTTGTATCGGCGGAGCTCATCTGATTGAAGTTGATCGCAAGAACACCGCCGTTGGCGACCCAAGCTTTCAAATCGGTTCTCAGCCTCGTGTCGAGGCTTACGTCGCCCAACAGAACGATTACGTTGTAGGCGCTCAGCGCCGAGGCGCTGATACTGGTGGTAATGATGTCCACGTTGTCGCCCCAACGCGTGGACGGCATTGGCTCATAGGGCCTGGGGTCGCCGCCACTGGCCAGATAGGCCTGGAACGCCGCGGGACTGGAGGGGACGCCGGCTCCATTCGCAAATGGCGCGCCAGGAGTGAGGCCGTGCAGCCAATGATTCGGATACGCCAACTGCAACAGGTTGTTGATCATGAAATCGCCGTTGCTGTACGGGATGTCCTGATACCAGACCGCATGGGCTTGGTTGTTTGCCCCGTGCTTGGGGTCGAAGCCGTTGTTGGCGGAGACCATGAATGCCGCGGTGACGGCCGGCTTGCCGAGATCGGCATGACGTTGGAGCGCGACGCCGGCGAAATCCTGAGTAGCTTGTCCAAACGGATTTACCTGCCCGTTGGCGTTCGAATAGGTGGCAGCCTCGTTTTGAAGTACGTTCGCGCCCGACAGGTAGGCCGCATAATAGTGCCGCGACAGGTAGCTCGCGGACCAGCCTCCCAGCAGCAAGTTCTGATCGTTGTATTGTGTCGCCATGTTGTTGGAGGTGCGCCAACTGGAAAGATCGATGCCCCAGGCACGTCCATATTGCCGCGCGGCCCCGCGCAGAAACGCGACGCCCGTCGAGAGATCTCCCAGTTCGTCGATGCCACGCTCGAGCAGACAAAGATCCACGCCCATCTGATACGCGTCGAAGGCGTTCGCTGGATAGTCCGTCACGGCCGCCAGTTGATAGTTTCGGGAGCTTGCGGGCTGGCTCACGTCGCTCATGAGCTGCGGGAAGCTGCTTTGATAATAGCTGCTGAATTCCGCATGGGCCGCGGCTTTCGAGAGACCTACGTATAGCGGTCTGCCATTAGGGACCCAGGCCCCGCCCGATTGATCCCACTCCGGCATCAGATCCCAGGTGAAAGCGAGCTGCGGATTCGCGGCGGCCAGCGCACTGTAAGCCGCTGCCTGCGCCTCGATCTGGTCACCGGACATTCCGGCGGGTGAAGCCGCGTCAGGCAGGCGAAGCATCAGCTGCGCGCCAAACGGGCTCACCAACTGCGCCACGCCGTTGACCACCGGTGGCGTGAAGATGATTCCGTTCGCGCTTCCCTGCGCCAGTTGGGCCGCCGCCATTGGATCCGTGTAGCCAAGGCTTCCATAAAATTCATGGAAAAAGACAAACCCGGACGGTACGGCCGCCTGGGTGGCTGCCTGGGCGTGTGAGCGCCTTAATCCGATGCTCAACAGGCATAAGCCCGCCGTGATCAACAGCATGGTGTTACGGAATGAAAACATAGTAGGTTTACCTGGGTGTTTCGATATGCGTGAGGCGGTTCACGAACCCTCGAAGAGACCGGGAAACGAGCTCGCGATATTCCGAGATCCACAATTGGTTCACGCGCTGTTCCGAGAAGCGCGCGCGGACGAATTCGGCCGCCGCGCTCCCGAGCGCGGTTCGCAGCGCGGCGTCATCAATCAGTCTCTCCACTGCATCCGCAAAGGGCGCCGATTCTCCGGCGGGGACCAGCAGTCCGGTGACGCCGTCCTGGATAGAGTTCACAACTCCAGGGACGCGAGTAGACACGATGGGAACGCCCATAGCGGCAGCCTCGAGAGCCACTTGCGGCAATCCCTCGCGGAACGTGGGAAGAACCACGATGTCCGTCGCGGCATACAGGGCCGGCATGTCTTCCAGCCAGTCACCAGTGAAGTGGACGTGGTCGTGATTCCGCAGTTTCCGCAGATCGGCCTCGGGCACGCGATCGCTGGCATCCTCAATACCCGCCAAAAGCAGGTGCACGTGCGGAAACTCCACCAGTCGAGACCATGCGGATGCGAGAATGGCGATGCCTTTGTCGCGAGCGATCCGGCCCACAAAGGACAACAGAAGCGCGTCTTGCGGAACCCCGCAAGAAAGCCGCAAGGCCATTGCGCGTTTTCTCACGTCATCGCTCGAACGGAATCGCTCCACGTCGATTCCGGCGCAGGAGCCATCGCCGAGGGTCGATACTTTATCCGCGCGACAGAGGTTCATTTCCGTGGCAACGATCTCTAGCGATGGGCTCACAGAATACACCTGAGTTGCCAGCGTGCAACTGGTTCGCTCGGCAAACGCAAGCACGCGGCGCCACATTCCCCTGCGCGTCATCAGCGGCAGTCCATGAATGGTGTACAGGCGCACTGGAACTCCAGCGGCCCGCGCGGCGATCATTCCCAACAGGCCTGCTTTGGGCGTGTGGGCGTGCACAATGTCCGGACGCAGCCGGCGGATCAGGCGAAACAGCCGGAGAACGGAAACGGCGTCGCGCCACGGATCCGGCCGCCGTCCCATCGGCACACGATACGTTGTCACGCCAGACAGGTTTTCCAGGCCGGGCAGTGGTCTTCCCGGCGCGCACACCGCGTGTACCTCGAATCCGCTTCGGCTCAGCAGCCCGATCTGGCGCTGGAAAAACGATTCGATGGTCTCCGGAACCGTGGTCATCACCAGCAGGCGCAACGGGTTCGCCAGGCGTACTCGCGGGGACAGCCCATTTGCGAGATCGAAAATCTTGCGCCATCCGTCGGCTTCCTCGGAAGTTAGACGTTGCTCGCGTATTCGCAACATGGCATAGCGCGCCGAGGCTGCGACCAACGCGGCATCGCAGACGAACTTGACACCCTCGGCCGCCGCCGCGCGGTAATACGTCGCCCGCTGGCTGATTCCCTGGGGTTTCAAATAACGGATCCGTCCGATCCGTGTCTGGAAGCGTTTCCAAACTCCACCGCGCATCTCTCGATAGCCATACAGGATCTCCGGCAGGTTCGCGAATCGACTGCTCCTGTAGGATCGGTAAAGCATTTCCACATCCTCGTAGCGGAGTGCTGCCGGATCGTAGCGATACCTGCGAAACCAGGCGTCCCGCGCCATCCAGGTGGGATGTGCCAGGCCAAATCCGAGATGGGGCCGGGCCACAATCCTCGCGTGCTGCTCCGGAAGACGCCGTTGTCCAAGGGGCGATCCCCCCTCGCCGAAGATCAACATCTGGCAACCTACCAGATCGATCTCGGGATGGGTCAGGAGGAACTCTACCTGTTTTAGAAAACGCTCGGGGTAACTGACGTCGTCGGCGTCCATGCGGGCGATGAATTCGCCCCGTGCGCGATCGATGCATTCGTTGAGTCTTGCGGCCAGTCCTTTGCGCTTGCCATCCGACCACGCGATCACGCGTTCGTCGCCGACACTTCGAGCGAGCGTGAGGCTTCCATCCGTGGATCCGTCATCGCACAGCAGCAGTTCCCAGTTCTCGTAGGTCTGGCCCAGGATGGAATCGAGCGCCGCGCCAAAACCGTTTCCGGCGTTGTAGAACGGCATCAGAATGGTGAGGAGAGGTGTTCTCGAGTTCGAAATCATAACCGTCTCTATGCCTGTCTCTACGCCTGTTGATAGACCTGATACAGTTCGTGTGCGATGGTTTCCCACGCGAAGCGCCGCGCGTTCCCCTCGGCGGCGTTGGAGAAGCGTTGCCGCATCGCGCCGTCGTCCATTAGAGTGCGGAGCTTTTGCGCGAGGTCAGCGGAATCCCCGGCGCGAAACAACAGACCGCTCGATTCGCTGATCACCTCCGGCAATCCTCCGTGGTTGCTGCAGACCACAGGCTTGCCGCAGGCCTGTGCCTCGATCGCTGCCATTCCGAACATTTCGTAGGCCCGCGTGGGCATGACGAAAACGTCGGCCATGTTGTACACCGAAGGAAGCACCGCCTCGTCCACGGGTCCGAGATAAATGACCTGGTGCTGTTCCATCAGGCGGGCGAAGCCGTTGTCGCCTTCGTGCCCGAACTGCGCCAACGGTCCTGCCATCACAAGGCGAACGTCGCGGCCCTCGGCGCGCAGAGCCGAGCAGGCCTCCATCAGCAGGTCGGATCCCTTTTGTCGGCAAACGCGTCCTACGTAGCAGACCACAAACTCGCGGTTCAACCCTAGGGCAGCGCGGCGCACCGCGGCCGCCGCCGGATCGGGGTGAAATTGCTGTAGACTCACGCCGTTGTAGACAACCTGCATGCGTTGCTCCGGGATCGACCAGTAACGCGCGGACTCGCGATGGCAGTACCCGGAAACGGGCAGCAGCGACGAAAAACGCTCCAGAGCCCGCCGATACCACGGAAAGAATGGATTCTTTTTGCCGCGCCGGAATTCGAAGAAGTCGAAGGAAAGCACCGTCTTGGAGTCGAGTCCGGAGGCGAACATCCCCGCAGCGGCGGCACCCTCCGCCAGGCTGTGGAAATGGATCACGTCCGGCTTTACACTGCGGGCGTCCCGCAGGCTTTTGAACAGGAATTCGGCCGCGCGCAGCACGCCACGCTGCCGGCAGGCCACCGCTCGTACTTCCACTTCTCCGTACTGGAGGGTTCTGGGGCGTTCCTCGGCGGAATACACAATCACACGAGACCCGGCCCGCGCCTGGCGCGTGGCAAGTTCGCGAATGCGCCGTTCCGTCGCGCCTCCCAGATTGTAGAGGATCGGCAGAAGGGGAGGACCGATGTGAATGATGGTCATGACTTACTTGGATGCTGGAATCTGCTGCGGTGACGTGCGCGGCGCAACCGGCGGACCCGCGGTTCCCCAGCGCTCCGCGATGGTTCTCGCGATCGGGGTCAGTCCGCGCAGCAAGGACCGGTGCCTCCGCGCCGGGACGCCGGACAGGCGTTCGTACAATTCGATGTGGCGCTGGATCATGGATTCGATCGAGTACGTATTCCTGGCTTGCTCGCTCATCTGAGCAGACGCGGCATCGTACCGCGGGTAGTGATCGAGCACGTGCTCGATGGAAGCGGCGACTTCGTCCACGGTGCCGTTCTCAAGAAGGTAGCCGAAGCCGGCCGCTTGCTCCGGAATTCCGCCCACGGGACTGGCGATGAACGGCAGGCCGCACAGCATCGCTTCCGTAATCACGGACGGCAGCGCCTCGGTGCGGCTGGGCAGCACCAGGACGTCGCTCGCGCGGTACAGCGCCGCTAGTTCGCGGGGTTGCACTTTTCCAGCGAAGCGAACCCGCTCCGCAATGCCGAGAGTCGCCGCCAGGGTTTTCAGTTCCTGTTCGAGCGCCGGATTCTGGTAGACCATGGTCAGGTGTGCATCGTGCCGCGGCTTCCGCAACTTGGCGAAGGCCCGCAGCAACACGTCGCAGCGCTTCATCGGAATTAGTTGGCCGCTGAACAGCAACTGCCAGGGCTGGCCCTTCCCGGCGGCGTTTTCGCGCCGGTAGCTGTATTCGTCTGTATTGATGCCGTTCGGAATGGTTTCATGCATCGCTCCGCGCACGGAGTAGACGTCGCACTGGCGCTTTCCTTCCATCTTGGAGAGGCTCACCGTAGCGTCCGCAATCGACACGACATAAGCCATCGCCCATTTCGCGAGCGTGCTGAACCGGACCCCGTCCATGTGGCTGGTGTCGTGCGGAGTAAACACGAAAGGCGTGCTCGACCGATCCGAGGCAACCCTCAGCGCGCCATAACTCAGGTGATGGACATGCACGACGTCGAACTGCCCGAAATCCGCTTCATCGTAATGGCTAAGCGTGGTCACCTGATGTCCGGCGGCGCGGCAACCGGCCGCGAGCGTGGTCTCAGGCGTGATTTTCAGGTAATCGGTAGGCGCGCCGCCCTTTGCATAGATGCCGCCGATAATGCAGATTTTCATTAATATTCTCCAGGTCAGGAAAAGGAGCTCGCCAGTGTTGGGGTGCGCATGCCGCGCAGCCACGTCCGTATTTGAACTACAGCGCAGTACAGGTAAATGGGTCCGAGAAAATAGATCGCAATCTGGCTGAAGACGCTCATGCTCCACACCGTCAGCGTGGCGCACCACATGAGCACATATTGAATCGCGAAAGCGCCGAATGACGATCCCACCGCGGCAAACCACAAGTGCCCCCGACCCAACACCTGTCCCAGCAGGAAAAAGCCCGCGAGCACGCCCAACGCGTGAAAGTTCACGAACAACTCAGCGGAAAATGGAATGATCTGATCGTCGAATCCCGGCATGCCGTACAAGGCCCGGTTGTAAAGCGTGGCGCCATTAGAATCGCGAAAACCTTTTCCCAAGAACGGAGCCGGCGAAAGTAGTGAAGCCACCAGGGTCGATCCCCCATACGGGTGAGCGCCCCACTTGGCGTCATCCAAGAAAATCGCCGCCAGAGGCGGGCCACCCGTGTAGGCCTGGATTTCATCCGCTGCTTCTTGGAGCGAAGCCTCGGCGCCGGAGGGGGCCGTGGGAGGAGCCAGCAGCTTAGCGCGATAGTTTCCGAGGGCGAACAGCAACGGCGCCAGAAAAATCAACGCCGCCGCCGTAACCAGAGGCGAGATTCTCCGCGCCCGCGCGCTATAAACCGCCACCAGCGCCACCACGGGGAATACGAACGCGGCGCGGTTGAAACTGAATGTCATGTTGGCCAGCGTGATGCCGATCGCCGCAATCGCGCCGGCAAGCATCGGATGCCAGGAACGCCCATCCCCTGCGCGTTTATCGACCGACCGCGTCCACCATGCGACCAGCGCGAATGCCAGGAACGGCCGCAGAACCGTCCCCAACAGCCCGCTCCAGGTTCCCTCGTAATCGTGCACCACATCCGTGACTGCGGGCGGGTCAACGAAGTATTCCACGATCCTGCCGGGGCTTCCGAATACCAGGAGGAACCCCATTAATCCCAGCGCGGCAAAGAAGATCACCATCATCGGACCCGGCGTGTGGGAAAGCGCATCGAGGATCGAGGAACGCCACTTCGCTCCCAGATGCGCTGGCGTGAACGCCAATCCGAGACACAGCGCGATGTAAGCGATCAAGTCGATTGCGACTGCGCCCTCCATCGACTCGCGCGAAGGCACTCTGACGAACAGATCGTTGGTCACGCCCACTGCCATCGCCAGAATCGGCGCGATGAACACTTTGACCGACAGCAGCAGAAGCGCCAGGTTGATCGGAGAAAAATAGTGATCCCTACGGAATCGGCACTTGGGAATCAGCCATTGCATCAGCGCAATAACGGGAGCCACCACCAACACGCTCCACAGCCTTCGCTCGGGCGGACTTGCCAGCACGGCGGTTACCGCCAGGAGTGGTAGGGCAAGCGTCCACCCCGGATGTAGCAAGTGCGAAGCGCTCGTCTTGGTCCGTTGCATTTTCTTCAGGAAGCGGATTCTGCGAAAGACGGCTGCGGCGCCGCCGCGCCAGCCCTCTGGCTCGGTTGGTAGCGGAGGAAAATCCACAATGTGATCGACGCGCAGGTGTAGGCGATCGCAAACGCCGTGGCTAGTCCCGCTGCTTTCCAGAGTGGAACCAGCCACCACGCGCTCAGAAAAAATACGCCGGACAGCACCGCGTCCGTGCCCGTTCGCGCCCACGCCCGGTTATTGCTCATCAATGCCGCCCCCAGCTGCGTGTTCAGCACGGTAGGGATCGCCGAAAGCGCCAGAATCGCCAGCACCGGCCAGCCCTGGGCAAAGCCTTTTCCGAACGATGCCATCAGCGGCCGCGAAAGCGCCGCGCACACCAGGACGGGTGGAACGGTGGAGAATAGACCGAAGCCCACATTCCAACGCATGGCGTTGCGATAACCCGGTAAATCCCCCAAGGACCGGAGACGCGACAGCGTCGGCACTGCGATCCGCGAAACCGAGATGGGCACGAAGATCAGCAGAAAGCGGAATCGATCTGCCGCCGTAAACAGAGCCATCTCCGCCAGCCCCCCGGCTTGTTTCACCAGCAGCGCGCTGGTCATCCAGGTGATGGGGGCTACCAGGATGCCTGAAACGTAAGCCGGGAAGCTGAACATGAACAGAACCTCCCGTTCCTCTGCCCATCTGGAAAAGGAAAGATGAATGCCCCTTTTCCGGCATTCCCCGCGGAGGATAAATCCGTTCACCATGCAGGTCCAGGCCAGCGCGATGGTCAGGCCGGCGATGGCCCCGGAAGCGCCGTGAGTTCGCGCCAGAAACACGACCACGGGAATGCTCAATACGCCGTTCCACGCGCTCAGCTTGGCGATCCTTGAAAACGCCTCCATGCCTGCGAGCGCTCCCGTCTGCACGGATTCGATCACGCCTAACACCAGCAATCCGGATGCCTGAATCAACGGGCGCGTAAGCCCGGCCGACCCCAACCCTTTGGACGCCAGCTGCGGAGCGAGGAGAATCAGCGCGATCGTCATCAGCCCCCCCGCCACGGTGGCCGCCGTTAATGACAGCGCCAAGATGCGGCCCGCTCTGTTCGGGTCTTTCCGGCAGTACTCGGCGAGAAACTTGGTGGTGGTGATCGACAGTCCCAGCCCGGCGATCGGTCCGAACATGCCGACCGTGCTTTGCATGATCGCGACCTGTCCGAACTG
>Ga0182024_10001916_pt1 | contig 52525 bp, 45 predicted proteins | sample P32metaG_FD_120480 | JGI IMG/M metagenome (GOLD analysis project Ga0182024, IMG submission 120480) | Permafrost microbial communities from Stordalen Mire, Sweden - P3-2 metaG (Illumina Assembly) | ecosystem: Environmental > Terrestrial > Soil > Wetlands > Permafrost | place: Sweden: Stordalen... | reverse complement strand
GGATCAACAAGGCTGCTGGTTCTGAACGAGTTGCAAGCTGCTCAAATGGCTATGTTTAGAGAATTTCACCCGATCTGGCTACGAACCAGTAGGTCGGGCGTTCGAATCGCTCCGGGCGCACCACTTCAAATCCAATCAGATACGGCGACCTAGCGTAGAGCATCTGGTCTGTTGCATCGCCGATGTAGGTGATTTTGCGACGGTGAGAGCCACAAATTCACCAAAGCGATCCTCAGTGCGGAGACCGACGCGGAAAAGCTATCGAATCCGAAGGCCTTTGAATGACCGGTATCCGATGACGGGATGCGTTTGACAGCACCAGTGCGCATCCGTTAACGGTTGGCTTTCGACCCTCTAACTGATACCGATGCCGCGCATGAAGTCGCACTTGAAATCGACCGGCTGAGAGATTTGCTTCGCACCTAGTTCGGTCGTCGTGATAGTGGCGAACGTACTCAGTCATGATATGGTAGAGTAGTGACGATGAAGATGACTGCCAGGATGATCGGTGTGCGTTGTAGCGATTGTCGCAACGCCGCACTCGTGTCTTCTGGCATGAGGAGATTGCCGATTTAGCAGCTTCGTCCGCGCAATTTGCCTCGCAATGTGACCCACCGCCAGAAGTTGATCTGGCTGGTGGGTTTTCTATTTGGTGCACAAAAAAGAGGAGCAGCCCGTGAGTGTTCAGGAGATTCGAGCAGAGGAGTTGAAGCAACGTCTTGACAAGGGGGATGAGCTTCTTCTGCTCGATGTTCGCGATGAATACGAGTACGAAATCTCCAACATTGGAGGCCAGCTCATTCCTCTCGCCGAACTTCCGAAACGGCTGAGCGAACTGACCGGTGGGCTCGAGATCGTCACCGTCTGCAAGATGGGACCACGGGGCGTAAAGGCCGCGGAGCTTCTGCAGCAGAAGGGTTTCAAGAAGGTCTCTAACCTGCAGGGTGGGATTCATGCTTGGTCTGATCGTGTAGACCACAAAGTGCGCAAATACTGAAAAGGAAGAGCGCTCTATTCACTTTTCGACAGCAGGCAGGGTTTACAATTTGCCTCAACAACGATGTCGTAGCAAGGAGCCTTCCGCATGGCCGAAGATGTGACGCGCACTTCTCTAGGCGAACGAGCTGCTTCTCAGCTTGCCAACGTAACCAAGACCGCACCCATCTATGGCGCGATCACGCCGCGATGGCTTGTCCGTCTGCTGGACTGGAAGCCGCTCGAGGCCGGCATTTTTCGCCGCAATCGCGTGGTGGAAGAAAAGGCCATCGAGGTACTCTGCGGCCATGTGGATGAATCGAGGATTCCCGGGACCTATGCGGAATACGAAGAGGCCCCGAGAGAATACACGCTGGCGGGAATCAACTCGGTGCTGAACGTGCACTCGCGTGTCGCCGATCTCTACAGCAATCCTTACGATCAGGTGCGCGAGCAGCTTCGCGTGACCATCGAGACCGTGAAGGAGCGGCAGGAGAGCGAACTGCTTAACAATGCGGACTATGGCCTATTGAACAATGTGCCGGACTCGCAGAAGATCTCCACCCGCAAAGGTCCTCCGACTCCGGACGATCTCGACGAACTGCTCACCAAGGTATGGAAGGAGCCCTCGTTTTTCCTGGCGCATCCTCGTACTATCGCGGCATTCGGCCGTGAGTGCACGCGCCGGGGTGTCCCGCCTCCGACGATCACTCTTTTCGGTACGCCATTTCTCACCTGGCGCGGTCTTCCACTGATCCCAACCGACAAGATCCGGCTCACGGGCAAGGGAGCGAAATCTAAGATCCTTCTGCTTCGCGTGGGCGAGAAGAAGCAGGGCGTCATCGGTCTCTTCCAGCCGGGACTTACCGGCGAACAGAGCCCCGGACTCTCAGTCCGCTTCATGGGCATCAACCATCAGGGCCTGGCTTCTTATCTGATCTCCCTCTACTGTTCAGCGTCGGTTTTGACGAATGATGCAATCGCCGCGCTGGAGGACGTAGAGGTGGGACAGTACCATGAGTACAAGTGAGACCAGACCATTCGCCACTACCGCCGGGGTAGCGCCCGAGACGGCAATCTCCGGCCTTTTGCTGGAGCCGCCCGTTGCTCCCGGCTGGCTCGATCCCGCGGTGCTGACGCGCATGGCGAATGAGTTTTTTACTAATATGCCAGCGCTCGATGTACTGCCTGATCGAGGGGGCTCTCTCGATGCGGCCCTTGGCGCTACGCCATTCGGCTCAGCGCCGGCAACAATTCCGGCTGTGCCGCCGGAGATCTCCCTACCATCCGATCCGCAGCTGCCCGGGGCACCCGCGGGGGGAGGGCCCGCGGTCGTTGCCCCCATCACTGCTCCTGTCCAGGCGAACGCTCCTGCGCTGCCAGGTGTAACAGGGGAGGGCCCCAATTTGTCTCCGGTTGAGCCGCCGGTCTTCTCCTTCCTTCGGGATGCACGACCGATCTTCAGTGACAGGAACGCTGCTCCGCAGGCACCGCATCCGCAGGCGAAGCCGATGAGCCAAGTTATGGCCGCCGATCCTACCCCCGCCGCCCCTGGCAATGCCAGGGTTGACGACGCTCAGCTGGCGCAACTGGGGGAGGCCTCGCAACCTCCCTCTCCGGCCCTGCCCGGTTCGGCTGCTCCGGTCGATTCATCTGCCATCCCGGCATTCTCTTTTCTGGAGGATGCTCGGCCACTGTTCTCCTATCCTCCGGCCACACCAGGTCCCGCACCTGCATTTCCCAAGGTCGAGGGGGATTCGTTTGCGGGCGAAGATGAGCTATGGGGCTCTACCGTCTTCGGACGTTCGCAACGACCCGAGCAGGCCGGCCCACAATGGTTTGGCTTTGTCGAAGACGCTCGCGGCCTCTGGCCGGAGAAGACAGGCGACGGGAACAATCTATCCGGCATTGAGCCGGGCCTGGAGATTGACGTTCCTCGCGCGCTGAACCTTTCGTCCTATCCCTTCGATGTCCAGGCCATCCGGCGCGACTTTCCTATCCTGCGCGAGAGGGTCAACGGGCGACCGCTGGTATGGCTGGACAATGCAGCCACCACCCAAAAGCCGCAAAGCGTGATCGACCGGCTCAAGTATTTCTATGAGCACGAGAACTCCAACGTCCATCGTGCGGCCCACGAACTGGCGGCCCGGGCTACGGATGCCTATGAATCTGCGCGCGAGAAGGTCCGTCACTTCATCAATGCGCCTTCTACGCGAGAGATCATCTTTGTGCGAGGCGCAACGGAGGGTATCAACCTGGTTGCGCAGAGCTGGGGCCGGCGCAATGTCCAGAAGGACGACGAGATCGTCATCACGTGGCTCGAGCACCACGCGAATATCGTTCCCTGGCAGATGTTGTGCGCGGAGAAAGGCGCCAGGCTGCGCGTCGCCCCTGTGGACAACACCGGTCAAATCATCCTCGAAGAATACGAAAAGCTTCTGAGTCCGCGGACTCGCCTCGTTGCCTTGCCGATTGTCTCAAACGCGCTTGGAGTCGTTCCTCCTGTACGGGAGATGATCGAGGCCGCTCACCGCTATGGGGCGATGGTTCTGCTTGACGGCGCACAGTCGGTCTCGCACATGCGCACCGACGTGCAGTCGCTGGATTGCGACTTCTTCGTCTTCTCCGGGCACAAGGTCTTTGCGCCGACGGGTATCGGCGTGGTTTATGGAACTCCTGAGGTGCTAGCACATATGCCCCCGTGGCAGGGTGGCGGCAACATGATCCAGGACGTCACCTTCGAGAAGACCGTCTATCAGCCCGCTCCGCAACGATTTGAAGCGGGCACTGGCAATATAGCGGATGCGGTTGGCCTAGGCGCAGCTGTCGATTACCTCGATCGCGTGGGAATGGAGACTATCTCGCGCTATGAGCACGATCTTTTGGTTTACGCAACGGAGTCACTGCAGCGCATTCCGGGGCTACGTATCATCGGGACAGCCAAGGAAAAGGCCGGGGTGCTGTCATTCGTGCTGGAGGGGTTCAGGACGGAAGAAGTTGGCGATTTTCTCAATCGGAATGGGATTGCTGTCCGGTCGGGCCACCATTGTGCGCAACCGATCCTGCGCCGCTTCGGACTAGAGAGCACTGTCCGTGCGTCGCTGGCTCTCTACAACACGGTGGAAGATGTCGACGCCTTGTGTTACGCCTTGTGGGATTTGCGCCAGGAGCGGAATTCTATTGCCTGATTGCAGGCTTATAGCTCTAGATCCGCGGCGCTCCCCACGTCTGGTTCTCGGCCACCATACGAAGGAACAGATCCCACACTTCTCTTGGAGTTGGCCGTCTGCCGCGCCTCCTTCTTCTGCGTGAAAGCCACGTCCAATAGAGCTTGAACCCGCTCCGGTGCCAGCTAATGATTTGACGAGACACAGCTGTCCAGTCGCTAGTATTTAAGCGTTCATCTTTGCGGGATCGGATGCCGTGATGATTTTTAGTCCCTTTCCTTCCGGATCGTTACGTACCTCACAAGGTGCGTTGAATACCATGGTTGCGCGCGTGTCAGCCGTATAGGCGGGCCAATGCGGCAGGCCGCTGTGGTTTGGATTTCCTGTGCGTGCAAAACTGACCCAGGCCGTGCTCATCTGTTTGTTTAGGACATATGCGGCTGGATCGCCGGCACTGTAGTGGTCGAGAAGTTCGGCGTTGTCGAAGACGAACGGCAGCTCCGCGGCATGGAATGAGCCGGGGCGATTATCCAAAATGGGAGTTCTCCAGGAATAGATGTAGGCGTATGCCGGCGCTGCGCCGAGGGCCGCCTTCCGTGAAGCCTGCTGAAATTCCGGGATGCGCCAGCTGGAAGTAGAAATCGTGGCATAGAGTTCGAACGGAGATGCCCTGGGATACTCCTCGCGGTAAGCGGCGATGATCGCGTCGCTCTGGCTGCCGAAATCCTGGCGAACCCGCTGCTTCATCTGCTCGACGGTCATGTCATTGACGTGCGGATTGTCGATTCCGTTGACGCTCTCGTTGAGGCTGGTGCCCGTGATCAAGGGAACATCCGCTGAGACCGCAGGCGCACCTGGATCGAAGGGATGAGTCGGAAGCGTGAGACCGTCGACCGTGGGGCCCCAGCCGAGCCTGGTCTCCCATCCATAGCCATAGCGAAGGGAAGGTGGGTTGCTATTCGCCTTCTTCATTGCTTCCACGGCTGCCCCCGACAGCCGGTCCGCAGGCACATTTTGCAGTTCCCTAACTTGCGACTCGGACAATCCCAGCTCGTCCAATAACGATCGAGCTACCCGATGGGAGAATTCGGGTGTGACTGCTTTCACAGTGGGCCCGCTTTCAATGATTGCGCGATGGAATAATCCCTTGGCGGCTGGCATGGCCATGAGCGCGGCGACTTTGCAGCCGCCTCCCGACTGACCGAAGATCGTGACATTATTGGGATCGCCGCCAAATGTTGCGATATGAGTGCGGACCCACTCAAGAACGGCCACGAGGTCAAGCATCCCGACATTGGCGGATGATGCGAATTCATCGCCGCCAATGCCTGCGAGATTGAGATACCCATATACGTTCAAGCGATGATTATGATTCACGACAACGACGTCGTGATTGCGCGCCAGGTTTTCGCCGTCATAGGAGAGCAGGTCCTGGCTGCATCCGTCGCTGAATCCTCCTCCGTGCATCCAGACCATGACCGGGCGCTTTCCTGAGCCGTTTATCTGCGGGGTCCACAGATTGACGCGCAAGCAGTCTTCGCCAGGTATCAAAATGGCCTCACCGCGATGAATCAAGAACGGATATTCGTCGCCGCCCGCCTGGTTTTTGCCATCCATGTTGAAGTGTGCCGAGTCTTGCGAAGGACAGATGCGGCCATATCCCAACGCATTGCGAATCCCCGTCCAGGGCTCCGGTTCGGCGGGCGGCATAAAGCGCCTGCGTCCGGAGGTCGACGCGCCATAGGGGACGCCTTTGAAGATATAGATGCCATTGCGCTCATATCCGCGAATCTTCCCCGCACTTGTCTCCACCACTGTCGCGGCGTCAGAGGCAACAACCTTGCTCCTCCCGTATGGTGCCACGAAACTTTCTGGAGCCGTGTGCTGGGCAGTTCCTGCATCCGCGTGCAACTTCCGGGGTGCGATCATAGAGCCGGCCAATCCTGCGCCCAGGGTTGCCATGCTTCCTAGAAGCACGCGCCGGCTGCTGATGGCAGGCTTAGAGTTCTCCTCGGCCGCCTCTGAATAAGTGCGTTTCTTTCCCATATGCCGCCTCCTCCTGAAGAAGGGTTTCATAGATTGGATAGATCCACCACAACTAGTCCAAAGAACTTCCAGCCGCCCCAGGAATTCTACGATACGAAATTGGCTTGTGCCTCGCCAAAATGCGATCCGGGCCAAAAGCGCGGGGTCTTGACACAAAGGAGCATCAGCCTTCACGTGAGATGGGCAATGACTACGGAATCGACGATAGGCCTTGGCTGTAGTCGAAATTGCACCTGTGAGACGATCGCGGATGTAGGCGGTTTCAACCGAGATCAACGAGCGCTGTGATTCTGAACAAGTTGTAAGCTGCTGATGCAGAGCTATTTACTGCTATTCGTTCGATCTGTCTACGAACCAGTAGGTCGGGCGTTCGAATCGCTCCGGGCGCACCACTTCAAATCCCTCCCATTCAGGCAGATGCAGCCGCCACGGCTAGAGCATCTGGTGTTCGCGCATCTAACGCCGATGCCCTCGTCATCACCCTGCCGGTCAACCCGCCCATCCCCCCATGCCCTACACCCTCCGCATCGAAGGCACCCACGCCCTCAGCCTCGGGTAGTTCCATCCGCTATACACTCATCGGTGAGGAAGACCAAAATGCTGCGGCGATTAGCGTGCCTTACAACTCTCATTGGCGTCATCGGCTGTAGCAACTTACAGGCAGCACCGGTCAAACGCGTTGCCAAACAGCCGGACGGCGTGCTGCTTACCATGCAGACCGGTATTTTGCGCATACAGATCATGTCGGGCACTGTAATCCACGTAACCTACGCGGCGGGAAGCCGAATGCCGGAGATCAAGAGCTATTCGGTCGTCGCCAAGCCCGCCAAAGACGTCAGGTGGCGGATGCTTCAGACAACTGACTCGATCACGATCGAAACCGATTCGGTGAGGGCACGGGTTGATCGGAAGAATGGTGCCATCACATTCCTTGATCGGGCAGGCCAGTCCATCCTCGCCGAAAGTCCCGACGGCCGCGAGATTGCTTCCACCACCCAGGCGGGGGTTCAGGGCACTCTCGTGCGCCAGGCGTTTGTGCTTTCACCCGATGAAGGCATCTACGGTCTTGGACAACACCAGCAGGGAATATGGAACTATCGTGGTCATACCGTTCGCCTGCTGCAGGAGAATCGTGAGGTTGGTGTTCCCGTTATCCTCTCGAGCAAAGGCTACAGCGTGCTTTGGGACAACCCGGCGGTGACGACCGCCGATGTCGGCGTTGCGGCAGGGCCGCAGTCCACCAGGCCTGCTCCAGATGCGGTGCCCGCAGGCGAGGGAGTTATTCGCTGGACCTCTGAAGTTGGCGATGCCATCGACTACTACTTCATTAACGGACCGAACCCCGAGGGCGCCATCCGCCACTATCGCGAACTTACCGGCGAAGCGCCTCTGATGCCGGAGTGGATGCTTGGCCTTTGGCAAAGCAAGGAGCGCTATCGCACTCAGGATGAAGTCCTCGGCATTGCGAAACAATACCGCGATCTCAAGGTCCCACTGGATGGCATCGTTCAGGACTGGCGTTACTGGCCTGACAATACCTGGGGCTCGCATCAGTTCGATCCCGCGCGATATCCCGATCCCGTTGCAATGACCAAACAGCTTCACCGCATGGGCTACCACATTCTGATCTCCGTCTGGCCTAAGTTCGATCTCGGTACCGATAACTTCAACCAGTTGGAGCAGGCGGGCGCAATGTTCGATCCCGTCATTCCCTACGCCGGCCCTCCAGGACAGGGCAAGTGGTATGATCCGTTCTCTCCGGCCGGCCGCGATCTCTACTGGAAGCAGGTCTCGTCGGAAATATTCGCGAAGGGTTTCGATGGCTGGTGGTTGGACGCGCCCGAGCCGGAACTTTCCGGCAAATGGGGAGAGTTCCGCACGTTCCGCACCGCCGCCGGACCGGGAGCGGGGGTCTACAACGCCTATCCGTTGATGCACTCCACGGGAATCTATCAGGGACAGCGCGCCCAGACTGACACACAGCGCGTTGTCATCCTCACTCGTTCCGCCTTCGCCGGGCAGCAGCGAAATTCGGCGATCACGTGGTCCGGCGACATCGGCAGCACCTGGAAAATCTTCCAGAACCAAGTTCCCGCCGGCCTTAACTTCTCCGTCAGCGGCATCCCGTACTGGAACACCGACATTGGCGGCTTCTCCGGCGTGCGGGATCCATCGGATCCAAAGTATGCTGAGATCTTTTCCCGTTGGTTTGAGTTCGGCTCATTCTGCCCTATGTTCCGTGTTCACGGCGACGCCCCGCAGGGCGGCACCGGCATCGGCAAGGAGTACTGGCGCTTCGACTCAGCCACTCAATCCATTTGGCGGACCTACGACGATCTCCGCCACCGCCTTATGCCCTACACATACTCGGTGGCATGGCAGGTCACCCACAACGGCGCAAGCATCATGCGACCCCTCGTTATGGATTATGCCGGCGATCCGCAAGTCCTCAACATCGGCGATCAGTACCTCTTTGGCCCATCGATCATGGTCAATCCCGTTACCACCCAGGGAGCTACTTCACGGACCGTCTACCTTCCCGGCCACACCGCCTGGTTCGACTTCTGGACCGGCGACCGCGAAACCGCAAGCCGATCCATCGTCGCAACCGCGCCCATCCAAACTACGCCGCTCTACATTCCCGCCGGATCGATACTTCCCATGGGGCCGACCATGCAATTCATCGGCGAGAAGCCTGCCGATCCGATCGAACTTCGCATCTATCGCGGCGCCAACGGCTCCTTCACCCTCTACGAAGACGAGGGAGATACTTACCACTACGAGAAAGGCGTCTACGCTACCATCCCCATCGATTGGAACGAAGCGACCCAGACACTTCGTATCGGCGAGCGCAAAGGAAGCTTCCCCGGGATGCTGAAGGGTCGAACCTTCAACATCGTGCTGGTCTCCCCTAACCACGGCGTCGGCGTCGACACCACCACTACCCCTGACAGAACCATTCAGTACTCCGGCCGATCCGTGTCTGTAAGACTGGCCAGATGACCGTTGCAGAACTTTCACTGCTCGTCGCGGGCACGGTCTCCGCGCGCTTCCGCATTTGTATACGTCACGCATCGCCATCTGAGCACGCGCCCGTCAGATACCAAGGGATGTTCACTACCACGATGCGCTGCTTTCCCTTCATCAGCAGCGTCAGCTTCAATAACTGCACCCGCTGGTTGTGCAGAAAGTACTCCCACCACCGCCGCACAACCAATTCAGGCAGCAGCACCGCAATCTTGACGTGGGGGAACTTCTCCTCCAGCTTCAGCACCACATCCATCAGTGGCGAGATGATCGTCCGGTAGCTGCTCTTCACGCTGATCAGCTCCGGCTCGGGCAGGCCGGCCTGCCGCAGCGGCACCAGCACCATATCGTGCCACATCCGGAGCACCGCATCCGCGTCATCATCGTCCGAGTCGACATGCACGACCTTCAGATTTGTACTCATCGTCATGCCGAAGCGCAGCGCCTTCTCCGCAATCTTGTTCCAGCGTGCTATCGGGATCACCACGATCGGCGGCTCCAGGTTGGTTGTGCGCAGCGGCGCTGCTTCGTTTACCTCCGCTGCTACGCACTCGTAGTGCCGTTTGATCGCCACCATCATCGCGATCAACAGCGGCACCAGAATTGCGGTTATCCATGCGCCTGCCGCGAACTTCGCCACCAGCACCACCACCAGCGTGATGCCCGTCGCCACCGCGCCCAGCCCATTCAGGAACATCTTGATGTGGCGATGCGCATCGTCGCATCGCATCCAATGCCGCACCATTCCTGCCTGGCTCAGGGTGAACGCCAGGAACGCACCGATCGCATACAGTGGAATCAGCCGGTCAGTCACACCGTCAAAGACGATCAGAAGCAACGCGGTCATCCCGGTCAGCGCGTAGATGCCATAGGTGAACAGCAGCCGCCGTCCGCGCACCAGGAATACATGGGGGAAGTAATCGCTCATGGCAATTGCCCGCGCCAGCCGCGGAAAGCCTGCGAAGGCCGTGTTGGCGCTGAAGGCCAGCGCCGCGAGCACGCTGCCCATGGTCAGAAAGTAGAACCACCCGCGCCCAAACACCGCCGCCACCTCGATGGAGAGCACGCTCTGGTAGCCGCCGGCATTCGGGTCAGCCATCGCGGAGACGCCGTACGCCCTTGCTACGTATGACAGCCCAAACAACAGCACGACCAGCACGCCGATGATCACTGTCAGCGCGCGGTTCGCATTCACCGACTTCGGCTCTTTGAACGCCGTCACCCCGTTCGAGACCGCTTCTACGCCAGTCATAGCCGCGCATCCTCCGGCAAACGCCTTCATCAGCAGCCACAGGGTCAGGTACTTCATCGTCTGTGACGGAGCCGGTGGCGGAGTAGCCAGGGCAATCGGATGTCCGCCCGCTGCCAGCGCGTGGCTCACTCCTACCACCACTGTCACCAGCAACGTGCCCACAAACAGGAAAGTCGGCAGCATGAAGGCAAACCCCGACTCCTTCACTCCGCGCATGTTCACCAGCACGATGATGCCAAGGATTAGCATGCACATCCCAAGCTGATGCGGATGCAGCGCCGGAACTGCGCTCACCAAGGCCGTTACGCCGGCCGAGACGCCCACCGCGGCCGTCAGAATGTAGTCGATCATCAGCGCGGCCGCCGCAAACAGCCCTGCCATGTCGCCGAGGTTCTCCGACGCTACCGTGTATGACCCGCCGCCATTTGGATACGCCGTAATCGTCTGCCGATAGCTGAAGTAGAGGATCACCAGCAGCGCGAGGATCGCCGAGAAGATTGGAAGCAAATAATGCTGCATTCCCAGCAATCCCAGCGGGATCAGCAACGACATCGTCTGTTCGGGACCGTAGGCTGCGCTGGTTAAACCGTCGAGCCCAAAGATCGGAATCCCGGCCGCAACACCGATGCGATGATCGTGCTCTGCACTGGTCTCGAGGGGTTTTCCAAGTATCAGATCTGAGAGCTTCATAGCCCGCCGTCTGGGAAGGGAAGTGTCTCCCGCAAAAAGGCATGTGGAGTTGGTGGCAAGGAAAAGATGCAGCAAGGCGATGGCAGGCGCCTTGCTGCATATGGAAGAACGCTCCACCAGGAGGACGAAGAGCGCATCAAAACAGGAGAGACCGCGCCTGGTATTGCGGCGGCTTGGTGAGGCGGCTTAAAGAGCTACTTCACCGCGCTGGCGGTTGCGGATGCGGATCGCGTCCTCGGCCTTGTAGAGGAAGATCTTGCCATCGCCGATTTCGCCGGTGAAGGCGCTTGCGATGATCGCGTCAATGACCGGCTCTACGCGGTCGTCGGTGAGGACGATCTCCATCTTCAGCTTGGGCAGCAGTTGGATGTCATACTCGCGTCCGCGGTAGGTTTCGGTCTGGCCCTTCTGGCGGCCGTGCCCACGCACCTCTGAGACGGTCATGCCCTCGACCCCAAGGCCGGAGAGCGCTTCTTTAACCTGGTCGAACCGATTGGGCCGGATAATCGCTTCCAATTTCGTCATGGAACTCTCCTTTGATCTTGTTCGGTGATCCGTTCATTGCGCTGAGTCGAATTCGCCGGAGGATAATATTGCCGCGGGGATGACGCCGGCGAGCGACGCCACCCCCGCAGCAGTTATTTCTCCGTCAGGCCGGCCGGTGAACCGAGCGCTGTGATGACGTACTCGGGGTAGGCGGAGATGCCGTGCTCGTGGAGATCCAGGCCGTGGAGTTCGCCCTCTCTGGAGACGCGCAGCAGGCCCATCGCGTTGACCGCATACATCAGCGCCAGCGAGACACCAAAGGTGGCAAGCGTGATGGTGATATTGCCGATCATCTGCGCCTTGAGCAGTGTGAGACCGCCGTGGTAAAAGAGCCCGGCGAGCGGAGCGCTGTTGTCCGGACCAAACGGACCGGTAGCGCCGTACTGCCCTGAAGCGAAGAGGCCAAGCGACCAGGTGCCCCAGATGCCGCAAATGCCGTGCACAGGAACAGCGCCAATCGGATCGTCGATGCGCAGCCACTCCAGCAGCTCCACTCCGAAGACGACGATGACGCCAGCGATGCCACCGAGGAGAATGGCGCCTGTTGGGCTGACCCAGTAGCAGGGGCAGGTAATAGCGACCAGGCCGGCGAGGAAGCCGTTGACTGTGAAGCTCACGTCCCAGACCTTCGTCAGGAGATAGGCCGTGAACATAGCCGTAAGGCCAGCGGCGCAGGCAGCCAACGTAGTGTTGGCGGAGATGCGGCCGATGCCGACGAAGTCCATGGCCGAGAGCGAGGAGCCAGGGTTGAAGCCGTACCATCCGAACCAAAGCAGCAAGCCGCCTGAAGCCGCGATAGTAAGGTCGTGCGGCAACATAGGTCCGCCGCCGTCGCGCTTGAACTTTCTGCCAAGGCGCGGTCCGAGAACGATGGCACCGGCCAACGCGACCATTCCGCCGATGGTGTGCACGACCGTGGATCCGGCGAAGTCATGGAAGCTCTGCCCGAGGTTGGGCAGGAAGTAGCCGGCGCTGCCCATGGTGGCGAGGAAGCCGTCCGGCCCCCAGGCCCAGTGGCCAATGATGGGATAGATGAAGCCGGAGACACCAACGGAGTAGAGCAGGTCTCCGACGAAGCCGGTGCGGCCGATCATGGCGCCGGAGGTGATGGTGGAGCATGTGTCGGCGAAGGCGAACTGGAAGATCCAGAAGGCGAGGAAGGCGACGCCGGTGGTCTCATAGGTCGCTGGCGCGTTCTGCAGGAAGAACCAGTGATAGCCGATGAGCCCGTTGCCGTGGCTGAACATGAAGGAGAAGCCAATGGCGTAGAAGAGAAGACCGCAGAGACAGGTGTCGACGATGCACTCCATCAGCACGTTGACGGTCTCGCGCGAGCGGCAGAAGCCAGCCTCCAGCATGGTGAAGCCGACCTGCATTCCGAAGACGAGGAAGGCAGCGACCAGCGTCCATGCGGTGTTGACCGGGTTGACGATGTCATTGCCGCGCAGGCTGGGATCGGCCGCGAAGACACGGTGGCCGAAGAGGCCGGGGTTGAAGTAGTAGACGATGACGGCGACCGCCGCGAGACCGGCGATCTTGCCGGCGAACAGGACCGCGCCGTACTTGCGCCACTTGGGATCGCGAATACGCTCGCGCAGACGCGCGAGCCTGCCCGGCACATAGGCCGGCTGCTGCCTTCGGGCGGCGAAGTATCGTCTCATCGTCATGACTATGAAGGTCATGGCGACCATGCTCAGGAATAGCGTTGTAGTGGCGCTTATGCTCATTCGTCGTCTCCTTGAGGTGTGGTCAAAGGCCCAGAATCCCGGTTTGTGCTGCGTTGAACTGCATTTAGAAACTTGCGTTGAGTTCAGCAGGAGCCATCCGCTCCAGCGCTCCTCCGGTGAGAGAGAAACGGAAACCACATAACTTGGCGCGCATGACCAGCGACGCTACGCTGCGCAGGCCATATGTCTCGCGCTCCACATCGCCAATCATCATCAGCTCCGGCGCAAGGCCCTCCTGCTCGCGATACATGCGCAGCCCGGCTCGCTGGACGCCGGGAAAGCCGCTGAAGATCAGCTCGCGGATCTTCAGCGCGTCGCGCAACGCCTGCTCGGTGCGGTGTTCCTGTTGCCGCCGCGGCGCTAGATGAATGTCCCAGGGGTCGGGCGAGCGCATGAACCAATCGCACTCAGCTGAGTCGTCCATGATCTGAAAGCGATGTACGCGAATAGGCAGCCGGGAGAACTCACCGAAGCGCATCTGGCTGCGCACGGCATGAAAGAACTCAATTGTGTCGAGGATCGGTTTCATTCGGTCGTCACCGCCAAATCCTGCATAGCGGTGAACGAGTAGAAGGCTGCGTTCGCTTTGCGGCGTCTGAACGAAAGAAATAGGCCGGATTTCACAGACACCTCCTCGCCGCGTTGGCAGCAAAGGTCTGCGGCAACGCCCATGTGCTGGGTTGTGATTTCGAATCGCAGCCCGCCGGCGATGCGTTGAGCGTGTTCCGCTCATTCCGACGGTTCTAAACTTGAGCGGCCTTGCGTAAAGCGGAGACACTGCGCCACAGATCCGGTGTGGGACTAGGTTGGGTTGCTATGTCAGTGTGCGACGGTATGGCGTGATACTAGGGCGGGTGGGCCAGGAAAACAACCTATACCTTGGTATAGGTGGGCCTATCGGAAGAGGAAGAAAACTCTTACTTGCCTGAGTTGGCAGAACGAACGCGTTCGCACATCTTCACCAGCTCGGCCAGCGATCCCGCCTGCATTCGTTCCATTACCCGGCGGCGATGAAGCTTGACCGTGATCTCACTCAGATTCAGCTCAGCGGCGATCTGTTTGTTCAGCATGCCGGTGGTCACCATCGCCATCACTTCGCTCTCGCGGCTGGTAAGAGAGCCAATGCGTTGGCGGATTGAACTGATAACCTCCTGCTCCAGACGACGCGAGCGGTCGAATGCGAATGCATGCTCGACTGCATGGAGCAGTTCCTCTTTCTGGAAGGGCTTGATGAGGAACTCGACGGCGCCCGCCTTCATCACTTTGCGGACCATGGGTACGTCTCCATGCGCGGTCATGAAAATCACAGGAAGGTCAATGCCCAATCCCTGCATCTGTTCCTGGAATTCAACGCCGCTTATCCCCGGCAGCCGTGCATCCAGCAACAGGCATCCAGCGAGGGACTCGTTGCGATCTTCGCGAAATGCTTCAGCCGACGGGTAATGTTCCGCCCTCACTCCAACGGCCTCAAGCAGGTTGCATAGTCCTTCGCAGATCGATGCGTCATCGTCGACGATAAAGACCGTTTCCAGCGTCCCGCGTGCCGTGTCTGCCTTGTCCATCAAGATTCCGCCCGTACAGTAAATTGAAAGATTGCGCCGCCGTGCGGGGAGTTGGTTACCCAGAGCCGGCCATCGTGTGCTTCCACAATGCTACGGCTGATCGCAAGGCCCAGGCCTGTGCCTTGCGGCTTGGTGCTGAAGAAGGGCTCGAATATCCGGGGCGAGATATCCGGGGTGATGCCCGGACCATCGTCCTCGACCGCGACCATGATCTCTCTGTCGTACCTCTCGGAGCGAATCGTAAGTTCACGCGGACCTGAAATCTGCATCATTGCATCCATACCGTTTGTGGCCAGGTTCAAGAGTACCTGCTGAATCTGCACGGAATCCATCTTCATCTGGGGAAGATCGCTCGCCAGCAGCAATCGGAGCGAGACGCCGCGCCGGATCAGCTCGTCGCGTAGCAGGCGCGCCAACTCCTGAATCAACCGGTTCATGTCGGCTGTGTCTCTTACCTGCGCCTCCTTGCGAAAGAGAGCTCGAACCCGCTTCACGACCGCGCTGGCCCGCGTGCTCTCCTGCACAATTTTTTCCGCGGTGGATGATGCTCTCTCCAGATTTGCCGGATCGCTGCGCAGCCATTCTCGGCAGGCATAGGCGTGCGTCACTACTGCCGTCAGCGGCTGGTTCAGTTCATGGGCGATTGAGGCCGCCATCTCCGCCATGCTCAGAGTGTGCGACAGCCGCGCCAGATCGTCCTGTGCCAGCACCAGATCCTGCTGGGTGCGGCGCTGCTCCTCAACGTCGATGTGAGTGCCATACCAGCGCACGATCTCGCCGTCCTCGGAGCGCTGCGGGATGCTGCGCACAAGAAACCAGCGATATGCGCCGTCCGCCCCACGCACGCGTGCGGCTACTTCGAACCTGTCGCCTGCCGCAAGAGCCTTCTTCCAGTCCTGGCAAAACAGCGGCGCATCCTCGGGGTGAAGAATGCTGAAGAACCCGTCGCCATAGAGGTCCTCTACGAGTCCTCCGACGTAGTCGCGCAGATGATAGTTGCAGTATTCAATACGGCCTGCCGCGTCCGTGCGCCAGATCTGCTGTGGAATTGCCTCTGTCAGAAGGCGCAATTGCCGATCGCTTTCCAATATTTCCAAATTGGATTGCTCCAGCTCGGCAGTTCTCTCCCGCACCTTGGTCTCAAGCTGATCGTGGGCCTCGCGAATCGCGTTTTCGCTCCGCTTCCTCGCCGAGCTGACCACGGTAATGGCAATTGCGCAGACAAAGAATGCGGTCAGAAAACTCTGCGAATCCTTAGCAACCGACATCGAGAAGAAAGGAGGAATAAAAAAGTAGGTAATCAGAAGGGTGGAAAGGGCAACGGCTATAGATCCAGCGACGAAGCCGCCAAACCACGCGCTGCCCATAATGGCGGCGAAGAAGAGGAAGACAAATGGGTAGGCGATGACATGCTGCATCGGGAAGGTCCACAGCAGCGCTACAAGCACAAAGCAGCCCGCTATGGCGCATGGCTTTACCACGTACTCCATCGTCCAATGGGAGAGCCCAGTCGCAGCGGCAGCAGTCATTGTTGCATCATAAACCGGTGCTCAAGGCTACTGCCCATCGGTATGGCGGGACTTGCAGGCGCGCACGTCTGCTATCGCTTCTTCGTGGAGAAGCTCAACACCCAGGTCGTGCTGGAACAATGGATTTGCGAAATCCCCGTTTAGAGAACCGGCAATAGTCGGTTGTCCGAGAGAGCGGCAACCCTTTCAAAGGCCTGTTTTATGGTCCCCTGTGTGTCCCTCGAGGAAATGTTGAGCAGCCTAACGGTCTTTGCGACCGTCTGGCAAAGCTTATAACGATTGGCGATGGTCTCACTCGCACGATAGATGACTTCTGAGCGCATGTTTTCTCCGGTTGTTGGCGATGTGCCCGGTGCACCCTTGCCAGGGATGTCTCCGAGAGGCTTTATGGCCAAGGCTGTCCGGGGAGATGATCTTCGAAAGGGTTCTGCGAGGAAACAACGAGCTATGGCTTTAGAGTAGCCTATTGGGCTGGTGTACCGACTCGCTCAGAATCCATACGGAAGGAAAGGGAAGCGAAATTTATCCACAATTAGTGTTTCAGACTAGAAAGACAATTACTGAGCGTAATTGCTCACAAGCCATTTCTCGCTTCGATTCATCTATCCCAGGCGTCTGAGAATATTGTCCCGGAGATTGAGAATATTGTCCCGGAGATTCCGATAACAAACAGCGCGTAAATACGGCACGATCGTTATGGGTGGAGTATGCTCGGAGCTACTGGCAACCGCTTCTCGCCTTCAGCTGTTCTTGCTTCGCTCCAGACGAGCCCCTTCTAATGTAAGCAATGCGTGGCTGGAGCTACTATGATCCCTGAAGTAACCCCGAGAGCTCCTTCGCTGCCGCTGCCGACTCGCATTGCCTTTATCGGGAACTATCTGCCGCGACAATGCGGTATCGCCACCTTTACTACAGATCTATGCGCTGCCCTTGCAGCCGGATACGGAGCCGGAAGGCTTTTCGCGATCCCCGTCAACGATCCCGACTCGGCCTACGAATATCCTGAGCGGGTGCGGCTGGAGCTTACCCAGGAAGACGAGACATCCTACGAGCGGGCGGCCGAGTTCCTTAACTTCAACGGGAATGATCTGGTTTGTCTGCAGCATGAATATGGGATCTTCGGAGGGGCGGCCGGCAGTCACATCCTCATATTGCTTCGCAAGTTGAAGATGCCTCTGGTGACGACCCTGCACACGGTCTTGCGCGACCCCGATCCCAACCAGCGCGCTGTGCTCAACGAGATTGCACATCTCTCGGATCGTTTGATTGTGATGAGCGAGCACGCGGCCTGTCTCCTGCGCGATGTTTACAACGTGCCCGCCGCAAAGATCGACCTAATTCCCCATGGAGTGCCGGACCTCCCATTCACGGACCCCAATTATTTCAAGGACTCGTTTGGAGCTTTGGGCAAGTCGGTGATGCTTACATTCGGGCTGCTGTCGCCCAACAAGGGAATTGAAAATGTGATCCGTGCGCTGCCGGCTATTCTGAAGCAGCATGATGACGTGGTCTACGTCATCTCCGGCGCAACCCATCCCCATGTCAGACGAACGGAAGGCGAGAGATATAGAGAGGGCTTGAGCGCATTGGCCGCTGAGCTTGGAGTCTCCTCCCACGTGATCTTCAACAATCGCTTCGTCAGCTCTGAAGAGTTGATAGAGCATGTCGGCGCCGCTGACATCTACATCACCCCCTACCGCCAGGAGGCACAGGTTGTCTCGGGAACGCTTGCAATCGCCCTAGGGGCGGGTAAGGCGATCATCTCCACCCCATACTGGCATGCGAAGGAGTTGCTCGCAGACGGGCGAGGCGTGCTCGTTCCGTTTGACGATCCGGCTTCCATCGCCAATGCAACCCTCAAGCTTTTGGATAACGATGTGGAACGACATGCGATGCGCAAACGCGCCTACCTTTATTCCCGTGGTACGACGTGGGAAAAGACTGCGCAGGCTTATATGGCTAGTTTTCAACGTGCGCGGATCGAGCGAATGTCGCGGCCCCGGCCAGCCTTCCACGACATCTTTGCCACAAAGGCGACCGACCGATTGCCCAGGCTGAATGCGTCCCACCTGATCAACATGACGGACGACACCGGCATCTTGCAGCACGCTATTTTTTCTCTGCCCAACCATCTTGAGGGCTATACGACGGACGACAATGCGCGCGCACTTATTGTGGCAACCTTGCTCGACAGTCTCTCTCTATCCAGAACCTATGAGCACGTCACTCTATCGCGCCGCTATCTCGCGTTTCTGTGGCTTGCCTTCCATGAGAAGAAGGGGAGGTTCAGAAATTTCCTCAGCTACAGCCGGCAATGGCAGGAAGAGGTTGGCTCCGAGGACAGTCACGGGCGTGCCTTGTGGGCGCTTGGAACCGTGCTGGGAAACTCGAGCGATGCAGGGCTAAGGGGCGCGGCGGGCAGACTCTTCGAAGCCGCGGCGCCAGCGTCATTGACGTTTACCAGTCCGCGCGCGTGGGCCTTCTCTGTGCTGGGCATGCAAGCATATCTCGACTGGTTTCCTGGGGACAGGGTTATTCAAAGCTCACGCAATGCCCTCGCAAATCGGTTGCTGGATATTTATGAGCAGACCCGTTCCGATACCTGGTGCTGGTTTGAGAAGAGCCTCTCCTACTCAAATGCCAGGTTGCCGCAGGCGCTGCTCATCGCGGGATGGCACAGCGATAACCGGCGGATGATCGAGGCGGGATGTGAATCGCTTCAGTGGCTCGTCGGCGAACAGCATCGGGGGGATGACGCGGTCTTCGTTCCGATAGGCTCCAGGGGATTTTTTACTGCGGGGGAAGAAAAAGCGCGCTTCGATCAGCAGCCGGTCGAGGCCTGCGCGACCATCTCCGCCTGTCTGCTTGCACATCGCATTACGAACGAAGAGCGCTGGATTGAGGAGGCGCGGTGTGCCTTCCGATGGTTTCTCGGAGAGAACGATCTGCAGGTTCCGCTATACGACGAAGTAACAGGCGGATGCAGGGACGGGCTTCACCCGGATCGTGCCAATGAAAATCAGGGCGCTGAATCGACGCTTTCGTTTCTGATGGCCCTTCTCGATATGCAAGGCATGGAAACACTAAGCTCAGAACATGTGAATCAGGAAATGAGTGTGGCCGTTTGAATTCAGTTGCTCCTCCCCCAGTAGTGCCAACGAACTTCGTTGCCAAACACACCGATTCAAACAGAGATGCTGACGTCTCCCTGTTCACTCGTCACTCCAGTAATCCCATCCTCAGCCGGAAGGATTGGCCATACCCCATCAACAGCGTATTTAACGCCGGTGCGGTAAAGCTCGCCGATGGGGACACTCTGCTGCTCTGCCGCATCGAGGACCGGCGCGGGCTCTCCCATCTTTGTGCGGCGCGTTCCGCAAACGGCATCGATGGCTGGCGCATTGATGCTGCACCGACGTTGGCGGCGAGTCCCCGCGAGTTTCCTGAAGAGATATGGGGCATCGAAGATCCCCGGATCACCTATGTTCCGGAACTGGAGCGGTACGCCGTTGCCTATACCTCCTTCTCACGCGGCGGCCCGGGCGTCTCACTCGCGCTGACGAAAGACTTCAAGAACTTTGAGCGCTATGGCGTGATCATGCAGCCCGAAGACAAGGACGCCGCTCTGCTGCCGCACAGGATTGGAAATTATTGGGCTATGATTCATCGGCCGGTGACCACGCTTGGAGCGCATATGTGGATCTCCTACTCGCCGGATTTGCGCCATTGGGGCAGCCACAAGGTAATGCTGCAGGCGCGCCGAGGCGGATGGTGGGACGCAAATAAGATAGGTCTTTGTTCGCCGCCCATCGAGACCCCGAAGGGATGGCTGGTGATCTATCACGGGGTGCGTAACACAGCATCGGGCAGCATCTACCGTCTCGGTCTTGCTTTGTTCGATCTAGAGAGGCCGGATATCTGCCTGCAGCGTGGAGACTCCTGGATGTTTGGTCCGGAGGCTCCATACGAGCGAGGCGGAGACGTTAGCGACGTGGTCTTCCCCTGCGGGCAGACCATCGGTGCGGACGGCGATACGATCTACCTCTATTACGGCGCCGCAGACTCCTGCATGGCTCTGGCCACCGGCAGCATCCGTGCTCTTCTTTCGTGGCTGGACTCCAACTCCAGTGCCACAGCGGGAGACGGTTCCTAATCGCATTGTATGAACTGTTGAGGACCACTTATATGGATGCTCCAGGCACCAGCGGCCCCAGTCGATTTCCGCAGATACTTTGGTGGCGCCGCAATTGTCCTCTCTGCAGCTCCATCGAGTTCCAACCAGCCGACTCGAACCTTTGGGATCGCGCGTTAGGTCTGTTCGCGCTCAATCCGGTTCGCTGCACAAATTGCTGGCGGCGATACTACTGGTTTGCGAGAAAGGCCAGGAATCCTGCCGCTTGACCTCATCGAAGGTCGTTCCACGGGCGAGCATTGGAGGGCACGGTCGAAATTGTGCCACCCGCGGCATCTAAACTCAGAATCTCCTACGCGAGTTTGCAGAGATTAGCTGCTACTTTGCGGCGGCGAGCGGTGCGTCCGGCCGTATCGCCGAGGGAACAAGGGTCTGTGCGTTGCTTGCGCCGAGACTCCAACTCGCATAGTCCGCCAGGTGAAGGATGTGGCCAGGAAGGATCCCCAGAAACAGCGTGGCAGCTGCGGTAAGCACAAGAGCAATCGCAGCAGGCGCACTGAGAACGCCGGTCGTGGTGGCCTGCAAAACGACGGTGCCGGATGAAGCGTCTTGCTCGCTCGTATGAACCGCAGTGTCCTTCGGCCTTGCGTAGATCGATGCGAGTAGCCGGAGGTAGTAGAAGCAGGCAACGCCGCTGTTGAGGAGGCCGACGACGGCGAGCCAGACGTGGCCGGCAGCGAGCGCCGCCGTAAAGACATAAAACTTGCCGAAGAAGCCGCCGGTGAATGGGATTCCGATGAGCGAGAGCAGGAAGAAGGCGAACAGCGCGGCGAGGATGGGACGGCGCGCGGCGAGGCCCTGATAGTCTTCGACGGTGCGCAGCGTCTCGCTGAATCCGCTGACCTGGGTAACGACCGCGAAGGCGCCGACGTTCATCGCTGCGTAGGAGGCGGTGTAGAAGCAGGCAGCGGCGATGCCCGCGTGAGGCAGTGCAGTAAATGCGACCAGCAGATAGCCGGCGTGCGCGATGCTGGAGTAAGCAAGCATGCGTTTAACGTCGGTCTGCTTGAGCGCTCCGAGGTTGCCGATAGTCATGGAAAGCGCAGCGAGCGCCCACATCAGCACGGACCAACGGTGCTGCATCTGCGGGAATCCCGAGAACGTGATGCGCAGCAATACTGCAAAGGCTGCTGCCTTGGGTGCGGTGGACATGAATCCGACGACCGGAGCGGGCGCGCCCTGGTAGACGTCGGGCGTCCACACATGGAAAGGCGCTGCGGAGATCTTGAAGCCGAGGCCGACGATCATCATGGCGAGTGCGAGGAAGGCCATGCGTGGAGTTGCGCTGGTGCCCAGGCCGGCAGCGATGGCTGCAATGCTGGTCGAGCCGGTTGCACCAAAGGCGAGCGCAACGCCGTAGAGAAAAAAGGCGGTGGCGAAGGAGCCGAGCAGGAAGTACTTGATGGAGGACTCGGAGGCCGCGGCCTGGGACTTGCGAAAGCCGGCCATGATGTAGGTCGAGATGGAAGAGATCTCGAGACCGATGAAGACCATCAGCAGATCGACCGAGCAGGTCATGAACATCATGCCGACGGCGCCGAAGAGAACGAGCGCGTAGTACTCGCCGGCGTGGCTGGCGTTGCCTTCAAAGTAGTCGAGCGAGGTGAGCAGTGTAGCAACGACCACCGCGGCAATAAGCAGATGGAAGAAGATGCTGAAGGCGTCGACCAGGATGGTCCCGCTGAACGCGGTGAGCGGGCCGAGATGGAGCTGGCAGTAGCTGACGACGCCGGTAGCGACGGCACCGGCGATGGCGAGCCAGCCTAATGGCTTGCGTGTCGTCCCAGGCTTGAGCACGGCTTCGATGAGCATGATGAGCACCGCTGTGCCGGTGAGGATGTACTCCGGCAGTAGCGCGATCACTTGGGTAGGGAGGGGCATCAGCGAGCGCCTCCAGAAGTGGCGTGAATTGCCGCAAGCGAGGTGGTGCCCGTTGCCGATCCGGCATCAACCGCGGATTTGAAGGCAGTCGTCGGTTGAGGGGTCTGTGTTTCTGCGGGACGAGTAGCCACACTTGTGGCGGAGCCGTCGATCGCCTTCATCCATATAGGCGAAGCGATGCCCATGACGAGAAAGAGCGCGACCAGAGGCCAGAGCGCGAGGTGCTCGCGTGCGTCGAGGTCGCGGGCGACGAGCTTCTCCGGCTTGGGACCGAGCCCGGCGTAGAAGACACGCTGGATCATGGTGAGCATGTAGGCCGCGCTGAGGATGACTCCGGTGGCGGCGAGCGCGGTCCAGAAGTGGTGATGCGCGAAGGGCGCCTGCATGGAGCCGGATAGGATAAGAAATTCACCCACGAAGCCGCCCAACATGGGAAGCCCAACGATGGCAAGCGCGGTGATGACGAATAGGGTGACTACCCAGGGAAGTTGCGAAGCGAGGCCGCCGTACTCGCGCATGTCGTAGGTGGCATAGCGCTCATAGAGCAGGCCGAGGAGCATAAACAAGGCAGCTCCGGCGAGCGACTCGTTGAGGATTTGAAACGTTCCCCCGTCTAGGCCGGCTATGGTGAAGGTAAAAAAGCCGAGGATGACGAAACTGAGCGCGCTCAGGGTGGAATAGGCGGCCAGCTTCTTGAGGTCGTTTTGCACCAGGGCCAGTAGTGCGCCATAAACGATGCCGATGGCGGCCAGCACGATCATCAGCGGTGCGATCCGACGTGACTCGGCCGGGAAGATGGCGAAGGAGAACCGCAGAATGGAGTAGAGAGCGGTCTTGCCCGCGAGCACCATGACGGCTGCGGTGGGCGCTTCCGCGATGGCATCGACCAGCCAGCCGTGCAGCGGGAAGATGGGCACTTTAACCGCGAAGGCGACGAGGAAGCCAAGCGATGCCAGCCAGAGCGCGGCAGAGTTGGCGGAGATGCCATGCTGCGCGGCGAGCGACGCGAGAGTGGGGAGGTCAAAGGTCCCAGTCTGCGCATACAGCCACAGCATGGCGACGAGCAGCAGCGCGGAGGGGATGAAGGCGTAGAGAAAGTACTTGATGGCGGCATGCTGGCGACGGTCGCCGCGGCCGAAGGTGGCGATAAGTAGTGTCATTGGAACGAGTGACAGCTCCCAGAACGCATAGTAGAGAAAAAGGTCGAGGGAGACGAAGATGCCGAGCATGGCAACCTGCTGCAGCAGAAAGAGGACGTAGAAGAGTTTCTTGCGGCTAGCGATGGCGCGCCAGGAGATGAGCACGCCGAGTGGCGCGAGTAGCCCAGTGAGCACGATCAGCCAAATGGAGAGCCCGTCGACGCCGACGTGGTAGTGGATGGAAGGCGAAGCGATCCAGGGGACATTCTGCTCGAACTGGAAGGCGCCGGGACGTGTCGTGTACGAATAATGCGCGGGGAGACGCAGCGTCAGCGCGAAAGTAAAGAGGGTGACGGCAAGCGCAGCCCATTGCACGGTTTTGCCGCGGTCGGGCAGCAGCGCGAGCAGCAGCGCACCGGCAAGCGGCGTGAGCACAATGAGGGTGAGGATGGAGTGGTCGGTGTTCATCGTGTCCTCACAGGTGCACCCACAGAGAGCGGCCGAAGATCATGGCAGCTACGACGACAGCAGCGCCCGCGGCCAGCCATCCGGCGTAGGAGCGGATATTGCCGGAGATCTGACTGTGTGTGAGCCATGCGACGCCGCGTGTTGCCATGGCCGCCGCGCGACCGGAGCCGTTGACGACGCCGCGCTCGAAGATGAGTTGGAGGAAGCCGCGGGTAAACATCAACAGCGGAGTGATGAGGAAGCTGGCGTATATCTCATCGACCCAGTATTTGTTGACGAGCACGTTGTATGTGGGTCTAAAGCGATCGGCTAGCAAGGCCGCTGTGCTTGGCTTCTTGTAATAAAGGATGTAGGCAAAGCAGAAGCCGAGCGCGGCGACTAGAACCGAGACCAGCGTAAGGAAGAGTTCGAGGGCATGGCCTGTAGTGGTGGTCTCTATGCCGGCACCGCTGGCAAATACAGGATCGAGGAAGTGCGCGATCTCATTGTGGCCACCCAGCGCGGTGGGTATGCCAATCCATCCGCCGATGACGGAGAGGATAGCGAGGACGACCAGCGGAAAAAGCATGATCCAGAGCGACTCGTGGATGGGATGTGTGTCGTGCTCGCCGGAGCTGACGTGGTCCTCGAAGCGCGGTTCACCGAAGAAGGTCTTGAACCAAAGACGGAACATGTAGAACGAGGTCATGCCCGCGGTAATGAGGCCGACTACCCACAGCAGCTTGCCCAGCGGGCCACGCGAGATAAAGGTCTGGTAGAGAATCTCGTCCTTGGAGAAGAAGCCGGCGAAGGGAGGCATGCCAGCGATGGCGAAGACGCCGGCGGACATGGTGTAGAAGGTGATGGGGATGCGTTTCCGCAGGCCGCCCATATTGCGCATGTCCTGCTCGCCGGAGAGCGCATGGATGACCGAGCCGGCAGCGAGGAAGAGCAGCGCTTTGAAAAAGGCGTGTGTGAGCAGATGGAAGATGCCGGCGGCGTAGGCGCCCACTCCGCAGGCCAGGAACATGTAGCCGAGCTGCGAGATGGTGGAATAGGCGAGGACGCGCTTGATGTCGTGCTGCACCATGCCGATGGACGCGGCGAAGATGGCGGTGGCCGCGCCGATGCAGGCGACGACGGCGAGCGCGACGGGCGCGCGATCGAAGAGCGCGTGGCAGCGCGCAACCATGTAGATCCCGGCGGTAACCATGGTGGCCGCATGGATGAGCGCGGAGACGGGCGTGGGACCCTCCATCGCGTCGGGCAGCCAAACATAGAGGGGAATCTGCGCGGATTTGCCCGCGGCTCCAAGGACAAGGAAGAGCGCAATGGCGGTGAGGAAGCGTGCGCCTAGCCACTCCGGATGCTGGCCGATGGTGGAGAAGATCTGGTTGAAGTCCAGTGAGCCGAAGTGCGCGATCAGCAGGAACATCGCGAGCAGAAAGCCGAAGTCGCCGATGCGGTTGACGACGAATGCTTTGCGGCCCGCGTTGGCGGCTGAGGTCTTCTGGAAGTAGAAGCCGATCAGCAGATAGCTGGCGAGACCGACGCCCTCCCAACCAACGAAGAGCAGCAGGAAGTTGGCCGCGAGCACCAGCACCGACATGAAGAACATGAAGAGGTTGAGATAGGCAAAGAAGCGCCAGTAGCCTTCCTCATGCGCCATGTAGCCCACGGAGTAAAGATGGATGAGGAAACCAACCCCAGTAACCACGCCGAGCATGATGAGGGTGAGGTGGTCGACGGCGCCGGCGAAGTCGACATGGAAACCGGAGATGGCGATCCAGGGGCCACTGTCGAGCGCGATCGAATCGGGTGCGCCGGCGGCACGCATAGTAATCCAGAGCCAGGCGACGAGAGCCGCGGGAATCGCTGTGCAGAGCAGCGCAACAGCGCTGACCAGAGTGCGGGGCAGCCTCCGGCCCAGCGTTCCATTGACGAGGAAGCCGGCGAAGGGCAGCAGCGGGATGAGCCAGAGATAGGTTGCGGGCATGGGGCTCATGATTTCATCAGGTCGATTTCGTCGACGTTGAGCGTCTGGCGCGTGCGGAAGATAGAGATGATGATGGCGAGCCCGACGGCGGCCTCGGCGGCCGCGACCACCATCACGAAGAATACGAAGATTTGCCCCGCGACCTGGTGCCACATGTGGGCGAAGGCGACAAAGGTGAGGTTGACGGCGTTAAGCATCAGCTCAATAGAAATGAAGATGGTAATGACATTGCGTTTGATGAGGAAGGCGGCGATGCCGATGGAAAAGAGGACCGCGGCGAGCACTAGGTAGTATGCAGTGGGGACCATCAATCAGTGCTCCTCTTTGCTCTCCATGCGGCCGCGTGCTGCGCGTTCTTACGCAGGCGCCGTGCATTGATAAAAGAGCCAATGCCGTAGACCAGTAGGAAAGCGAGCAAGCAGGAAACGAAAGTGAGAAGGAATAGGGCCATTGGCTATTGTTCCTTCCGCGCGAGGACGACCGCGCCGAGGATGGCCACGAGGATTAAAACCGAGGTGACCTCGAAGGGAAGCAGCAGTTTGGTGAAGAGCATCTGGCTGATCTGTGCGATGTTGTCCGCGGCATTGCTTAGGTCGCCGCCGACGCTGGACGTGCCGAGTGCACCGCGCTCCGACAAAAAGACGAAGCTGAGCAGGCAGAAGAGGGCAGCGGCCCCGGGGATGCCGACGGCGTAGGCTGCGCGGCTGCCCTGGGTGCGTTCTTCAACACCGGCATTGAGCAGCATAATGACGAAGACGAAGAGCACCATGATAGCGCCGGAGTAGACAATGACCTGGGCTGCGGCGAGAAACTCCGCGCCGAGGGACCAGTAGAGGACGGCGAGCGACATCATCACGACGACCAGCGATAGCGCGCTGTTGATGGGATGACGCTGGAAGAGCAGGTTCAGTGCCCCTGCAACCGCCAGTGCGCCGAAGATGAGGAAGAGTGCGAGCTGCATGAGAGGCTGGACCTGCGCGAAGACGTGCGAAAGCAATCTCGAAATCGTTGATAAACCTTTGCGTATTCTCTGATTGTAAAGCAGCCGCAGCCTAGCTCCGCAGCGCGAGGACGAGGCTGGTGATAACAATGTTGGCCATAGCGAGCGGCAGCAGAAATTTCCAGCCGAAGCTCATCAACTGGTCATAACGGAAGCGTGGCAGCGTGGAACGGACCCAGATATAGAGGAACAGAAAGGCAAAGACCTTGACGACGAACCAGAGGATGGAGAAGACAGCGTTGAAGACCGGCGTGTTGAGAAAGCCATCGAAAAAATGGCCGAAGAGCGAGGACGCACCGCCGAAGAAGAGCAGCGTGGCCACGCAACTGACGGTGATCATGTTGGCGTACTCGGCCATGAAGAACATGGCGAACTTCATGGAGCTGTACTCGGTGTGGTAACCGGCGACGAGCTCAGTCTCCGCCTCGGGCAGGTCGAAGGGAGAGCGATTCGTCTCCGCGTAAGCAGCCATCAGATAAATGAAGAAGGCAACGAACTGGAATCCGCCGAAGAAGTTCCATCCAAGCGGGCCGATGCCATGGGTCTGCGAATCGACGATGGTGCGCAGGTTCAACGAACCCGCGCGCAACACGACGCCTACCAGTGAGAGGCCAAGCGCGAGCTCGTAGCTGATAACCTGTGCGGTCGAACGCAACGAGCCGAGCAACGAATATTTGTTGTTCGACGACCAGCCGGAGAGCGCGATGCCGTAGACGCCGATGGAGGTGATGCCGAGGATGACCAGCAGTGCGATGTTGACGTCGGCGACCTGGAAGAGATCGACGCCAGGGGTGCCGTGAAGCGAGACGCGTGTGACGGCGCCGAACGGGACCATGGAGACAGAGATGAGCGCGCAGGCCAGGGCAATCATGGGAGCGAGAATAAACAGCGGGCGCTCGACGGCAAGCGGCATCAGGTCTTCCTTGAGGAAGAGCTTGAGGCCGTCGGCTAGCGGCTGCAGCAGGCCGAACGGCCCGACCCGGCTGGGTCCCCAGCGGTTCTGCATGTGGCCGATCACCTTGCGTTCCAGCAGCACGGTGTAGGCCACGCACGTCAGCGTGATGACCAGCACCACGGCGACTTTGACGACGCTCAGCAGCAGAAAGACTTCGAAGTTGGTCAGATGGCTCATGGCGTTCAGTCGGCTGCAGTCTGGTCAGCGGCGGGTGTCGCGATGCGGTCCTGGAACCTCTGCACGTCCTGGAGCATGGTGGAGTAGCGGCCCAGTGTTCCCGATGTGAAGAGCGTGTCGTTGGCCGACAGCACCAGGTCGCGGCGGTTGGAGATCTGCACAAGGCCTTCGCTGTCCCGGATAGGGGTCGCCGCAGTTAAAGTGTGCTGATCATTGCCAGAGAGTAGTTGCAGCCGCGAGAGGTTGTAGCCAGGAACGAGACGCTGAATCTCGTCGAGGATGGCGGACGGGTCGAAGGGGCTGAGGCGCGGCTCCAGGTTGTTCGCGGTCAGCCAGACGGCATGGCGGTCGGCCTCCCCGGACTGCGCACCGCGGCTCTGGCCCATGTCTGCGCGAACGCCTGAGCCGAAGGGAACGAGGCGGCGCACGTCGGCGCCCATCTTGTCCGCGATGCGGACGATCATCTCGAAGTCGCTGCGGACGCCGGCGCGGTCGCCTGCCTTCTTCACCGGCTGCAGGTCACCATAACTGTTGGTCGCGGAGCCGGACTTCTCGTAGAGGTTCGCGGCCGGAAGAACAACGTCGGCGAGCGCAGCTGTTTCGGTGAGGAACATATCCTGCACGACAACAAAGGTGTTCTTGAGTGAGCTCGGGTCGACGCCATAGCGCGCGACTGGATTGGACGCGACGACATAGAGCGCAGAGAGGTCACCGCCGGCAGCTGCGTCGAAGATCTGCAGCAGATCGAGACCAGGCGCTGTGGGCGAGTCGTATTCGAGCGCGATCCTGCTGCCTGGGTCCTGCGTATCGACCGGCCCGATGGGCGTGTAGCCAGGCATCATGTCGGGCAGCAGGCCCATGTCGGCAGCACCGCGCGAGTTCGCGTAGTCAGAGAGCAAAGCAAACTTCGCGCCGGGAATCGCGAGGCCAAAGCCGATCAGGCGTTTGAGATCCACGCCGCGCAGTTCGGAGCCGATAAGGATCAGCAGGTTCTCCTCGGCCTTGACGGTATCGCGGAGGCTCGTGAGCGCAGCAGCGTCGGCCGCGGCAGCGCTTGCCGAAGAATCATCGCCTGCGAGATATTGCGCAAGCGCGCCGTAGCCAAATTCCGCGACTTTTAGGAATGCCTTCGCCTGACGGCGCAGTTTAATCTCAGCAGTGTTGGCGATGTAAAGCTTCGTGCCATTCAGGCGGACGGTGGTACGCAAGTTCCAGGCTGTTGCGGGGGCCTGGTTGGTTGGGTCGCCGCCGACCAGCAGCACGGCCTTCGCGGTCAACGTATCGCGCAGCGAGGCGGTGCGGTCCGTCGTCCCGGCCAGCGATTGTACAAACGTGACGTAATCCGCGGTGCGGTGGTGATCAATGTTATTGGTCCCGAGCACTGAGCGCGCGAACTTCTGCAGCAGATAGCACTCTTCGTTAGTCAGGCGGTTGCCGCCGATCACGCCGATCGATCTGCCGCCGCGCGTGTCTCGCAACTCGGCGAAACGTTTGCCAACGTGGGCCAAAGCCTCTTCCCAACTGACAGGCTTAAGTTCGCCGTTAGATTGACGGACCAGCGGATGCGTAAGGCGCTCCGTCGAGTTGGCGAAGTCGAACGCATAGCGGCCCTTGTTGCAGAGGAAGTCGCCGTTGATGCCGGACTTGTCGCGGTTGTCACCACGCACGATCTCGCTGCCGTCCGAGGTCGACCGCACGCCCAGCGTGACCTTGCAGCCGTCGCCGCAGTGGGTGCAGACCGTGGCGACATGGTTCATCTCCCAGGGCCGCGTCTTGTAGCGATAGGTGCCAGAGGTAAGCGCGCCCACCGGGCAGGCATCAATGCACATGCCGCACTGTTCGCAATCCACATGGGCCAGCGCATCGGGCGAGTTGGCCGCGGGGATGTTAGGTGCGATGATCGAGGACGCGCCGCGATTCTCCACGCCCAGCGCGAAGACATCCATGCCCTCGCCGCACATGCGAACGCAGCGATAGCAAAGAATGCAGCGCGGTCGATCGAAGTAGACCACCGGCGACCACTGCTGCTCTTCGCGGTGGTTCTTGGGCTCGGCGTAGAAGCTATCGGCCGCTCCGTATTTGAAGGTCATGTCCTGCAGCTCGCACTCGCCGCCGGCGTCGCAGACAGGGCAATCGAGCGGATGGTTGCCCAACAGCAGCTGCAGCGTGGCCTTGCGCGCCTGCACGATCTCTGGCGTCTCGGTGAAGAAGACCTGGCCCTCGGCGATCTGCGTGGTGCACGCGGTCTGTAGCTTGGGAACTTTTTCCTGACGCACGACGCACATGCGGCACGCAGCCTGCAGGCTGAGGCCGGGGTAGTAGCAGAAGGCGGGAATTTCAATGCCCGCACCCTTGCAAACCTCGATGAGCAGCGAGCCCGCCGGTGCGGTGATCTTCTTGCCGTCTACGGTGATGGTTACGTCAGGCATTCCGTCTCGCCTTTTCCTAACTACGCTAATTCTGGTGCAACTTCTGAAGCAGAATCTTCTGGTCGGCACTGCGGTGGTGGTGAACCGTGCCCCATGCGAACCACAACAAAACGATTGCCACTACCACCATTGCAAAGACTACGAAATTACTTGGACCCCCATTACTTGGGTCATCGCCGCTCAATGTTCGGCCCCAACCAGCTCGTGCTCTGCATTGCCCTCGGTCGTCATTAGCGGCGTGCCGGCCTTCTTGCCTTCGATGTAGTCCTCGAACTCCTTACGGAATTTTTTGACGAAGCCAAGCGTGGGCATGGCGGCGGCATCGCCCAGCGGGCAAAACGTCCGGCCCATCATGTTCTCGGCGAGATATTGCACATTGTCGATGTCCTTCTTCTGTCCGCCGTCCAGGTAGACGCGGGTCAGCGTCTTCTTGATCCAGTCCGTGCCCTCGCGGCAGGGAATGCACCAGCCGCAGCTCTCATGCTGGTAGAACTTGATGGTGCGTAGCGCGAACTCGACGATGGAGACCGTCTCATCGAGCACCACGATGCCGCCCGAGCCGAGCATGGTACCGGCCTTAGCCATCTGGTCGAAGTCGAGGCCGACATCAATCTCATCCGCGCACAGAACTGGACAGGACGCGCCGCCAGGGACGACAGCTTTAAGTTGTTTGCCGCCTTTGATGCCGCCGGCAACTTCGTATATCGCCTTACGCAGCGAATAGCCCATGGGCAGTTCGTATACGCCCGGGCGTTCCACGTGGCCGGAGACGCCAAACAGCCGCGTGCCGCCGTTGCGCTCCGAGCCGAGCGCGGCGTAGGCCTCGCCGCCCATCAGAAGGATGTGCGGTGCAGAGGCGATGGTCTCCGCGTTGTTGATGACGGTGGGGCCGCCGTAGAGTCCGACCACGGCGGGGAAGGGCGGCTTGATGCGCGGCACACCGCGTTTGCCCTCGAGCGATTCCATCAGCGCGGATTCCTCGCCGACCTCATACGCACCCGCGCCGGTCTGCGTCACGATGTCGAAGTCCAGCCCCGGCGTGCCGAAGATGTTCTTGCCCAGGAAGCCCTTGGCATAGGCATCGGCGACCGCGCGCTCTACGATGTTGAGCAGGTAGCGATACTCGCCGCGCAGGTAGATGAAGCCCATCTTCGCGCCGATGGCGAGGCCGGCGATCATGGTGCCCTCGATTACCGCATGCGGGTCCTCGAGGAAGAGTACGTGGTCCTTGCAGGTGCCCGGCTCGGACTCGTCGCCATTGACGAGAACATATTTGGGCTTGGGCGAAGTCTTGGGGACGAAGCTCCACTTCATCCCGGTAGGGAAGCCTGCGCCGCCGCGTCCACGCAGGCCGCTGGCCTTCATGGTATCGATGATCCAGCCAGGCATCGCCTCCGCGCCTTTGGCGATGGCTGTCTGTACGGCCTTGTAGCCGTCGAGGGCGATGTATTTGTCGATGCTGGCCGCGCCCTGGCCGAAGCGGCGCTTGAGCACGATCTTTTCGTCGGGATGGGAGACGAGACGCGGCATTATTTCGCGTCCTTTTCCGCGGCGTAGTCGGCCAGGATCGTGTCGACCTTCTCCGGCGTCAACTCCTCGTGGAAGTCGTAGTTGACCTGCATGGCGGGCGCCCAGCAGCAGGCGCCAATGCACTCGACTTCCTCTAAAGAAAAAAACCCATCTGCCGTGACCTGCTTGTGCCCGATGCCGAGCCTGGCCTTGCAGTGGTCCAGGACCTCATAGCCGCCGCGCAGCATGCAGCTGATGTTGGTGCAGACCTGGATGTTGAACTTGCCTGCGGGCTTGGTGCGCAGCATGGAGTAGTAGCTGAGCACCGAGCGCACTTCGAGGTCGAAGAGGTCTAATCTTTTTGCGATCTCCTGGATCACGGCCTCGCTCACGTAGCCGACCTCATCCTGCGCATAGAGCAGCATGGGGATGAGTGCGGAGCGCTTGACCGGATACAGCGTCACCAGCTTGTCAAAGCGCGCGGCGAGCTCGGGCGAGAAAATCGATTTTTCAATCGCGCTCACTGCATCAGCTCCCGCGTGATCTGTTCGGCTGCCATATCCATTTCGTCTATTTTACCGTCCAGCGAGACGGTGCCGTTCTCGTTGAGTGCGAATAGCGACCGGGCCCCGTCGCTCGATTCTATTTCGCTATGTGTGATGCGGACCCATTTGCTTCCTGCTCGCGCCGTAATGACTTCGTCTCCAAACTCGATCACTGCGAACTGATGGCTGTTGAGCCCGTGGGCCGCTGCGTAGGAGCGCAGCAAAGAGGCCCAGGAGATCCAAAGTTCGCGCTGAAGTCTTTCGCTAACGATCGATCTCTCCCAACACAATGTCGATACTGCCGATGACGGCGACCACGTCGGCCAGCAGGCGGCCCTTGCACATCGTCTCCAGAGCCTGAAGCGTGGCGAAGCTCGGGTTGCGCATATGCACGCGGTAGGGCTTGGCGGTGCCGTCCGAGACGACATAGTAGCCCATCTCGCCGCGCGGCGACTCGACGGCTTGGTAGACCTCACCCGCAGGGACAGCAAAGCCTTCCGTGACAATCTTAAAGTGATGGATGAGGGATTCCATCTGCGTCTTCATCTGCTCGCGGTTGGGCAGCACGATCTTGGGCGCGTCGGCGACGATGCGGCCGGAAGATGGCATCGAGAGGTACATATCCAGCGCCTGCTGGCAGATCTTGACCGACTCGCGCATCTCCTGCACGCGGACCACGTAGCGCGCCCAGACGTCGCCATCGGTCGAGACGGGCACCTTAAACTCAAACTTCTCGTAGCCGGAGTAGGGCATGTCGCGGCGCAGGTCCCAGTCAATGCCGGACGCGCGGGCGGGCGGGCCGGTTACGCCGAGCGCGATTGCGTCCTCGGGTGAGAGGTAGCCGACACCCTTGATGCGACCCATCCAAATGGGATTGCCGGTCAGCAGGTTCTCGTACTGGTCGATCTTCTCCGGCATGTCGTTCAGGAAACGCTGCACCCACTCCGCAAAGCCGATGGGCGGCTCGAGCGAGACGCCACCGATGCGGAAGTAGCTGGTCATCATGCGTTGGCCGCTGATGGCCTCAAAAATTCGCAGCAGCTCTTCGCGCTCGCGGAAGCAGTAGAGGAAGACAGTGAGCGCACCAATGTCCATGGCGTGCGTGCCCAGCCAGACCAGGTGCGACTGGATGCGGGTCAGCTCGTTGAGCAGGACGCGCAGCACCTGCGCGCGCTCGGGGATCTCGAGCTCCAGCAACTTTTCCACCGCCAGGCAGTAGGCCAGGTTGTTGGTCAACGGGCAGAGGTAGTCGATGCGGTCGGTGAGCGGGATCACCTGCTGGTAGAACTTGGCCTCGCAGGTCTTCTCGATGCCGGTGTGCAGATAGCCGATGTCGGGCGCGAGCGAGACGATGGCCTCGCCGTCGATCTCCAGCACCAGGCGCAGCACGCCGTGCGTGGAGGGATGCTGCGGGCCCATGTTCAGCACCATGGAGTGCTCGTGCGTGCCGCCTGTGCCGTGGCGCTGCGCGTCGGCGACGACGTCCTCAATCCCCGGGGTGATCATGTCTGGTGCAGCGACAGGTGCCATCAGGATTCCTTTGTTGCGTCCATAGCGCGCTCACGCTTTAGGGCGCGGCTATCTATATCCCTCGACCGGATAGTCCTTGCGCAGGGGATGGCCCTGCCAGTTGTCGGGCATCATGATGCGGGTGAGGCGCGGATGGCCGTCAAAATTGACGCCGAAGAGATCGAAGACCTCGCGCTCGTAATAGTTGGCCGCCGGCCAGATAGGGGTGATGGAGCGGATGCTGAGATCGGCGGAGTCCAGCCGGACGACGATGCGCAACCGCTGCTTGAGCGTGAGCGAGAGCATGTGGTACGAGAGCTGCATCCGCGGCTCCTGGGGATACCAGTCGACCGCGGTCACGTCTTCGAAGAAGTTATAGTCTGCTGCCTTGGCCGCTTCGCACGCGGCGACGATCGATTGCTTCGCTACTGCGATGGTCAGCTCGCGGCGGTCCCATTTTGCGTCAGTCGCGAGATCGGCGAGCGCCTTTACGGCTGAGTTCTCCGCCATCGCCTCGAAGACGGCGGTCTTGCCGTGGAGAGGAATGCTGGGGTCCTGGGGTTTGCCGGTGGCGTCGGGGCCGGGTGTCGGACCGGCGTGCGGTCCGGGCGTGTCGGCGGAGGGAGTAGGGGTTGGCGCGGTGCCCACTTAGAGGTCTCCCTTGTCGTCGGCCCAGGTCAGGATGCCCTTCTTCCATACATAGAAGAGACCGACGGCGACGAAGCCGAGGTAAACCAGCATCTCCCAGAAGCCGAACATCTTCGAACCGGTAATTCCGGGCAGGCGGCGGAAGATCACCGCCCAGGGCAGCAGGAAGACTACCTCGACATCGAAGAGGATGAAGAGCATTGCCACCATGTAGAAGCGCACGGAGAAACGGCCGCGCGCGTCGCCTATCGGGTCCATGCCGCACTCATAGGCACCCAACTTGGTGCGCGAGTTCTTGTGCCGGCCAACTAAAAAGGATGCCCCAACCATGCCCACGGCCAGGCCCAGCGCAGCCAGGATCTGCAGCGCCAGCGGCAGGTAATTCCATATGTAGGGGTAAGTTGTCATCCTCGTGATCGGCCATCTTTGACTCTAGAAGTGGGACGGTCAAGTGTCAAGCAAACGGCCGGTTAACGGACGCGTGGTTGTTTCATTGCAGTCAGCGCAGCAGACCAGCGTACCAGTCGACTATCCGCGCCCCGAAGAGAGCCGCGAAAAGGCCGCCGGCGGCGAGGAAGCTGCCGAAGGGGAGGCGCGTGGCCGCGCCGGCTCGTTTGCGTGCCAGCAGGATGATCCCAAAGGCCGCTGCGGCGAGGACGCCGAGGAACAGCGCCAGCAGCGACTCGGCGAAGCCAAGAAACGCAGCGATCATGGCTAACAGCTTTACGTCGCCCAGTCCCATGCCCTCGTGTCCACGCACGGCCTTATAGATCGCGCGTATGGCGAGCAGCAGCAGCGCCGCGCAGGCGATGGCGATGATGCGGCCGAAGATCAGCGCCTCGGTGCCGGTCATAAAGACGTTGCCCTGCGCGGTGAAGCTGCCGGGGCTGGAGAGGCGAAGCTGGTGCTCCGGGTTCATGACGATGTCGCCCTCACCCGGCATGAGGAAGAAGGCCTGCACACAGGTGATCAGGAAGCCCAGCCCGATGCCGGTGAAGGTGAAGGCGTCGGGCAGCCGCCGCGTCTGCCAGTCCATCACCATCAGGCCAATGAGGAGGAAGCCGAGAATGGCAAAAGCGATGGTCCTCACCGTCTCTTCGGGGACAAGCACCCACCCGTCGATGGCGAGTGCATAGCGAATCTCATAGAGGCGGGTCGCGGCGGACGCCATCCAGAGACCGACCGCCAACTCTACCGCCGGATAGCGCCAGGAGATGTGCGCCTTGCAATCGCGACAGCGGGCGCGCAGGAGCAGCCAGCTCAGCAGCGGTATGTTGTCGTACCAGCGGATGGTGTGGCCGCAGTGCGGGCAGCGCGAGCGCGGCGAGACGATGGACTCGTGCGCGGGCAGTCGCGAGATGCAGACGTTGAGGAAGCTGCCGAAGAGCAGGCCAAGCAGGAATCCAAGCAACTCGTACAACTCGGAGACGCGATACGGGGCCACACAGGAAGTATACGGTCGGCTTATCGCTTAAATAAGCAGGGCAAATTCAGAGACTCTCCCGTTCGGCTCGCTCCACTCGCTCAAGGTCAGAATGACGGTGCCGGGCGTGTCAAAAATCCACATGCATGCGCACGGACTCCACCAGCACCGGGCCGCGGTCCTGGTTATAGCCGGGGTGGTTGATATATTGTGCGTCCAGCGCGTAGTAGAGCCCGCGCCAGGTATGCACGGTGTAGTAGCCCTCCAGGATGTCCTCGCGGGCGTAGTTCAGGTTGCCGTCGCCCAACAGAAATCCGAGGCCGCCGAGCTTTAGGTACTCCTGGTGGTCGCGCTTGATGGCGTTCGAGACAAACGCAAGGCCAATCTTGTCGTTGGCGCGGCTCCAGCGCTGGCCGGAGTAGTCGCCGCCAAACTCCACCGTCAGGTCTACTTCGGTGTACGCGTAGCTCTCATGCTGGCCCTCATTCCAGCCGAAGCGGCCGAAGGCACGCAGGTTCTGGGTCAGCTCCTGCTCGGCGTTCAGGCCGAAGCCGTACTTCACCGAGCTGAATTTTTCCACCGACGCGATCTCCGGCGTGGGCGTCTCGCCGGCCAGGTACGCCTTAATCGCATCGCGATAGAGTCCCATGTGCGCGTGGTTCACATAGCTGAACGCGCGGATGACGCCTTTTCGATCCGGTGTGACGAACCCGCCCAGCAGGTTGTGCCGCCACTCCACCTCCATGTTCTGGCCGCTCGCCCGGCGCAGGTCCCAGTCCATATCGATCCCGTTGGCGACGGTGGGCATCAGCGCAACGCCGTAGCGCGCCGACCACTGTTTGTCGTCGTACTCTGCGATGGCGCCCCAGGTGTAGCCGCGCGTGTCGGCCGCATAGTCCCACGCACCGTTGTTGTCCACGGTCCAGTTGAGGAACTGCAGATGGCTGTCCGTGCCCACGCTGTTCAGGTCGAAGGTGTCGGGCAGGCCTAGCTTGCCCACACGCAACTCCAGGCGGCGCTCGGGGACCTCAGTGGCCAGCGAGAACGGCCCGCGGTCGGCCTCGGTCATCTCGCTTGTGAACCCGATGGTCTGGTGCAACTCGACCCGCGCCAGGTAGGGCACGGGGCCAAGGTTGGGATTGCGCACTACGTCCAAATTTGTGAAGCCGGCCAGACCAAGCGCCTCCGAGATGCCGCGGCCTCCTGCAGACTCTTCGTCGTAGATTGCCTCCAGGTGGCGCGAAGGGTTGCGTACCAGCTCGTAGCCCATATAGAGCGTGCCCACCAATGAGCTCTTGTACTCGCCGCGCGAGAGCAGGCTGTTCGGCCCCTTGTACGGAGAATGGAATGGCCCATGTGCCTGGAAGATGATGTTGGCGTGGCCGGCGATGTAGTAGCGCGCCATGTCGGAGTGCGGAAACATCGCGGGATCGCCAGACGACTGCGCCTCGGTCGGAGCTTCGGCGGTTGGTGCAGTTTGTCCCGCCTGCACAGCGGCCGTGTCTTCGGGAGGGGCCGATTGCGCAGGCTCGGCCGCGGCACTGACGTGAGCGACGAGCAACAGAACGACCAGTGCCGGCAGAAGCAAGCCTGCCAGCGGCGTTTGCGGCGAGCGAAAGAGAGGCATTCGCCTGCCATTGTCGCTTTGCCGTGTGAATGGGATGCAAACAGCCATGCGGGAACTGCCGTCCTTTGGACTTGCCTTCAGGCTCAGCCGACTAAGTATTCTTATAATATACCCCACTATGGTATATTTACTGAAGTAAAAGGGACATCAAAGCAATTCAAGGAGGTGGACGCATGTCCCACACTGAGCGCGACCGGGCCAAACTGCGCAATCGGATCAAGCGCATTCACGGGCAGATTGAGTCCGTGGAGCGCACGCTTTCCACCGACGACCACGACTGCGCCCAGGTGCTGATGCTGCTGGCCGCGGTGCGCGGCGGCATTAACAGCCTGATGGCGGAGGTACTTGAGGACCACATCCGGCTGCATCTTCTCGATGACGGTCATGCGCCACTGACGCCGGACCTGGGCGAGGAGCTGATCGACCTGGTGCGCGCGTATCTGAAGTAGCGATTTGTCGGTGCTAGCTTCTTGCACCCACCACAACCAGTCCGATGCCACCCACGAGCGCAATACCGCTGAGCACGGGCGGTATGGGTACCGTCTTTGTCGACTGATGGTTGATCTCTAACGGACCGATCTTCGCGTCCTGCTTCTCGTGGGTGAAGCTGAAACCGCCCATGGCGAACCCGACGATACCAAGCACGATCAACGCCAGCCCGATCATCATTGCAGGCTTCATCTTCCATCTCCTTCGTATTGCCATGCCATAGGATGCGAGATCGCGGCTGAAGGCTGGCGAAGTAGTCGAGCGCGCCACTTGACCCCCGCAGCCCGCTGCCGTAGGCTGCAACTACACGGGAAAGGAGGATGGTCCAGCCTATGAAAATTGACAGCAATAGTTGCACAACGCTACGTGAGGTGACTGAGGCTTAGAGCGCGTCCCGCTCCAGGCTTGATGTAGTCGGCGATCTGAAGTTCCACGCCGAGGCCCGTCCGAGCAAAGGACGCCTCAGGTCAAACTCAACAGCTCACCGCCGCAGAGCCCGCGCCATCCGGTGCGGGCTTTGTGTTGCTCGCTCGCAACAACGGACAGGGGAGAGCTTGTAAACTGTCCGCATGGAACCTCTCGTCATCGCAGGGCGCGCGTTTCAGTCGCGCCTCATCGTCGGCACCGGCAAGTATAAGGATGGGCCACAGACGCAGGCCGCCGTCGAGGCCTCAGGCGCGGAGATGGTGACGGTCGCCGTGCGCCGGGTAAATCTCGACCGCTCGCGCGAGTCGCTGCTCGACTTCCTCGATCCGCAGCGCTACTTCCTTCTGCCCAACACCGCTGGCTGCTACACGGCCGATGAGGCCATACGCGCCGCGCGCCTCGGCCGCGAAGTTGGCCTCTCGGACTGGGTGAAGATCGAGGTCATCGGCGACCGCGCGACGCTCTATCCGGACATCCAGGCCACGCTCGAGGCTACGCGAGTGCTCGTTGCCGAGGGCTTTACCGTGCTGCCCTATACCTCCGATGACATTGTCTACGCCAAACGCCTGATCGAGGCCGGCGCTGCCGCAGTGATGCCACTTGGTGCGCCCATCGGCAGCGGCCTTGGCCTGCGCAATACAGCGAATCTGCGCATCCTGCGCGAGATGATCACCGAAGTCCCGCTGATCGTGGACGCGGGCGTAGGCACGGCAAGCGACGCGACGCTGGCCATGGAACTGGGCTTCGACGGCGTGCTGATGAACACGGCCATCGCTGAGGCCGGCGACCCCATCCTGATGGCCGAGGCGATGATGCACGGGGTGCTCGCGGGCCGCCAGGCGTTCCTCGCTGGCCGCATGCCACGTCGCCTCTACGCAACCGCCAGCTCGCCGCTGGAAGGCATCTCGATCTAGAGTGCAGTTCGGCCTCCGGCATTGACAGATCATCCTCTCCGCTGATTTATCGTATGTGCCACTATTTACGACAAGGCTCGAGCGCCGGAGTGCGATCGGGGCCTAAAGGGGAGGAAGCTGCACATGTGCGTATCGAGGAGTTCGTTGCTGATTTTCGCTTTGGTATTCTCTGTTGTCGGAACGTCGCCGGCGCAGCCCGCCGCTTCCACTCAGGGAGATATTGAGCACCGCATAGCGCATGCGGATCCCACCAAGTATCAGCACCTGAAGGCCGTGCATGACGGGGCGGGCGAGATGGACTTCCGCGTGATGCTCGGCGCTGACGCCGTCGAACCGAATCTGATCTTCTTCCACCGCGGCGTCATTATGCCGCACAGCGGTATCGGAGAGCACTTCCATAACAAGTGCGAGGAGATGTTTGTCATCCTCGACGGCGAGGCGCAGTTTACGGAGGACGGACGCACTTCCCTCATCCAGGGGCCGGCCGGGGTGCCGGACCGCATGGGCCATGCGCATGGGATCTACAACCCGACCGACAAGCCAGTCCAGTGGCTCAACATCAATATCGGCATGAACAAGGTGTACGACACCTTCAATCTTGGCGACTCGCTGGAGCACCAGACGCTGGACACCATCCCGCAGTTTGTCAGCTACAAGCTCGACAAGGGCCTGCTGCGTCCAGTGAAGGCCATGGATGGCGGACAGGGCGCGGTCCAGTACCGCCGGGCCCTGCAACCCACCGTATTCTCCACAACGTGGTCCTACATTGACCATCTGCTGCTGCCGCCCGGCGCCTCCGTTGGGCCGCGTGCGCTGCCCGGCTTTGCGGAGGTGTACTACGTCATCGGCGGCGATGGAACGGTCACGCTCGGTAAGGAAACGGCCCAAATCCACACCGGCGACGTCATTCCGGTGCGGCTGAACGAGACACGTGCGTTGGCGAACACGGGAAACGCACCGCTTGAGTTCTTGATCGTTGGGGTCGCCAAGGACATGGCCACCAAAGACGACCTGATGGCGAATCCGCCGCGCGGAGCCCGCTGACGAAAAACCAAAAGACGATGCCGCGTCGCCGCCTCTATGCCACTACGAGCTCGCCGATGGAAGAGATCTCGACCTAGCATTTATCACTGCTATCCGGCGACTCAACAAAGCCATCGCGCGGCGTGCATGCGTGGGTTTAGACTCACATCCATGCGGGTCTTTGGCATCGACTGCGGCACCGAGTTCACCGGCTACGGCGTGGTCGAGATGGACGTGAGTGTACGCACGCCGCGGCTGACCCACTGCGCCGCCGGGACCATCCGCCTCAGCAAGAAGGAGAAGACGCCGCAGCGGCTGGCGCAGGTCTTCGCCGAGCTGACCGCCCTGATGTCGCTGCACGCGCCCGACTGCGTAGCTATCGAGGAGGTATTCTTCTCCGCGAATGCGAAGTCGGCGCTCAAGCTGGGCCAGGTGCGCGGCGTGGCGCTGCTGGCCGCTGCCACCTGCAATCTGCCCGTCGCCGAGTACGCGCCGCTCACCATCAAGTCCTCGGTCACCGGCTACGGCATGGCGGCCAAAGAACAGGTGCAGTTCATGGTGACGCGACTGCTGGCGCTCGACTCGGCGCCAGACTCGCCCGACGCGGCTGACGCGCTGGCCATCGCCATCTGCCACATCCACACCGCGCAGACACTGCTGCTACAGGGAGTGAGCCAGTGAGGCTCGCGCGACCTGTCGCTGGATTCGCAATCGCGATTCTGGCAGCATGTGCAGGTTGGTGTGCATGTGGTCAGGACGTTCCAGCGAATCTCCCAGCGAATGCTCGGCCGGTCTCTACTGCGGCTGCTTCGCCCACGCCGGTCCAAGCGACCATTACCTTCGCCTTCGCGCGTGAAGGAGTTGGAGCGCCCGTTCCAAAGTACACGCTCATCGTCCACGACGACGGCACAGGAAGTTACGAGGGTGAGGCGCTGCCGTCCGCGACACGCTACGGCCCCGCTGCTGCGCCTGCAACCCAACCGTTCCGCCGCGACCTGCGCATCTCGCCGGCGACGGCCGCTCGCATCTTCAAGCTCTCCGCACAGCTCAACCACTTCAATACGGTCTGTGCCTCGAAGGCGAAGAACATCGCCGACACCGGGACCAAGACCCTGACCTACGCAGGCGCGGACGGTACCGGTTCGTGCACCTACAACTACACCGAGATCAAGGAACTTCAGACACTCACAGGCGTCCTCCAAGGTATCGCCGAGACCATGGACGAGGGACGTGAGCTGGACCGTCTGCATCGTTACGACCGGCTGGGCCTCGACTCCGCGATGACCTATTTGGAACAGGAGGTCGCAGCGGGGCGCGCGCTCGAAGTGGGAACCGTCGAGGCGTCGCTGCGCTCGATCGCCGAAGACGCGGAGGTGCTGGCGCGCGTGCGGTCGAAGGCGAATGCGCTGCTCGCCCAGGTGGCCGCGCACTGAATAGACTGGAGGGCTGAGTCATCTAAGTGACGCTTGTGTGACTAAAGATCGGCGACCGAATCGAATCCAGCGGAATGGCCGCGCGTCTAAAATAAGGGATTCGTTGCTTTGCAGGAGGCGTCGCCATGCTTGACCGTGTCTCCACCCGCTCTATCGCCGCCTGCGTTGCCATTCTTCTCCTCACGATTCTGATTCTGCTGCCTTCGGCGTATGCGCAAGACCCTTCTATTTCCACTTCCACTTCCAACGTGCGCGCGGCGCGGCTCACCTTTATGCAGGGCGCGGTTACAGTCAATCTGGGCGGCAACACCGGAATTCCCGCCCAGATGAACCTGCCGCTGCTGGCCGGCGTGCAGCTGGCTACGGGCGTCGACGGCCAGGCCGAGGTGGAGTTTGAGGACGGCAGCGTGGCCCGGCTGACGCCTAACAGCGTGCTCTCACTCGACGCGCTCGCGGTCGATCCCAGCGGCGTCTTTACGACCAACCTGAGCCTGCTGCGCGGGCTTGGCTACTTTGAACTGCGCGCGACGCCGCAGTACGTCTACACCATAGATGCCGGTGGCGATGTCCTCTCGCCAGTCGAGAACACCACGGTGCGGGTCGACTTCGACGAGGCTCCGGCGAGCTTCGCCGTGCTCAACGGAACGGCGCAGGTGGAGCGTGGGGCGGATGCCAACACTGGCGGCTACCAGACCGATGCGCGCGCCGGCGAGAGTCTGCGAGCGGACCCAGCGAACCCGTCGCGCTACTTCCTGACCGAGCAGATTGCTGGTGACACCTGGGACCAGTGGAACGTCGACATGGACCAGAACGCCGCGGCTGAATCCGCCGGCAGCACCGCGGTGCGTAACGACTACGCCGGCGCGCAGGGCTACGGCTGGTCCGATCTGGATGCGAACGGAACGTGGTACGACGTTCCGGGACAGGAGCCAGTCTGGCAGCCGCAGGCGGCGATGGACGACGCGGACTTCGATCCATACGGGAACGGCGCGTGGGTTTGGTATCCGGGAACGGGATATTTGTGGGCGTCGGGCTATGCGTGGGGCTGGACGCCGTATCGCTGCGGAACCTGGGGTTTTTATAACGGTTTCGGCTGGGGGTGGGCGCCGGGCGCGGCATGCGGAGGTTTCGGGTGGGGTTTCCTCGGCGGAGGATTTCCGGTCAACATCGGCCTGATTCCGCGCGGCTACCGGCCGATCCATGTTCCGGTAGGACGGCCGGGACGTCCGGTCCTTCCAGTGCGGCCAACGCATCCGTTGCGACCGGCGTCTACTGCTGCGCCGGTGCAGCGAGGGCCGAGGACGATTGGGGGCGTCACGGCGCGGCCGATTGCGCCAGTGACCAGCTATGTTGGGGGCGAGGGAGCGGCGGGAGGATCGCTGCGACGCGATTTTCCGATCGACCGCGCGACGCACACTCCGGCGCTGGGGCTGGCCAGCACACGGCCGGCGACGGCGTATACGGTAGGATCGGGAGCACGCCCTGCGAACGCGGCGCCCGGGAACAGGGCGGTGCCGGAGAACGGAGCGGCGCCAACGAATAGAACGGTGCCAGCAAACAGAGGAGTGCCGACGAATAGAGCAGCTCCGGCGGACGGCGATCTTCCCGAGACGATCTATGGAAATGGAAATGGATCGGGGCAAGCATCTGGATCGGGTGAGCGGCCGGCGGCGCAGGGCTCGCAGCAACAGGCGCCGCAGCAACAAGGACCGCAGCGGTCGCGAGGGTTGACGCAGCCGGGTTCGCCGGGGCAAGGCGGCGGGCAAACGCAGACTGTGCGGCCTGCGCCAACGGCTCCGCAACAACAGAGAGAGCCGGAGCAGAGGCAGGCGGCTCCGCCGCCACACTACTCGCCGCCGCCACCTGCGCCGCGGCCGAGCTACACGCCTCCTCCGCCGCATTTCTCGCCACCACCACCACCGCCTCCGCACGTCTCTTCGCCACCACCTGCGCCTGCGCATAAGTAACGGCGCTGAACGCGAGCCGGGCTGGACTGCCGAATACGCACCGAGCTGGGCCCAAGAACGCGAGAGGCTCAGCGGCGCGGCGAGTGTGGACGGAAGACCTCAGCATTTGACTGGCCTTGCTCCGGCTCTGACGAGGCCGCGGTAGAGCAGCGCCATGGGGCCGAGCGCGATGGATTCGGCGCGGGCCTGGAGGTCAATCTCGGCGGGCCAGGCGTTTTGGAGTTGCTGGGGTGAGTAGCCGGCGGCGCGCAGATTGTTGGCGAGGGTCTTGCGCTTCTGGGCGAAGCTGGACTTGAGGAAGGCGTCGAAGCCGACGGGGTCGACGCGCAGCTCGCGGAAGCGCGGCGCGAAGTCCAGGCGCAGAACGGTGGAGTGGACGTCGGGCGGGGGCGCGAAGGCGCTGGGCGGCAGGGTGAAGAGAATCTCTACGCGGGCGTGCATCTGCGCGGTGGCGGAGAGCAGGCCATAGTCGCGGGAGCCGGGTGAGGCGGCGAGGCGGTCGGCGACCTCGCGCTGGGTCATGATGACGGCGCGGGCCAGTGCTCCGCGCGCGGTTGGGTCGGTTTTGCCGCGGGAGGCGGCGAAGATCTGGAGCAGAATGTCCGAGGTGATGTAGTAGGGCAGGTTGCCGATGAGGTCGGCGGTTTCTGAGAGTGGGACGAGCGCGGCGAGGTCGGTCTTGAGGACGTCGGCCTCGAGGATCTCGACGTTGAAGGCGTTGCGAAAGTGGAGGTGCAGCTCGGTGGAGAGGGTGGGGTCGAGCTCGATGGCGATGAGGCGGCGGCAGCGCGCGGCGAGGATGGAGGTGATGGCTCCGTGGCCGGGCCCGATCTCGATGACGGTGCGATTGGAGACGTCGCCGAGGGCGTCGGCGATGGAGTGGCGGGCGGCGTCATCGACGAGGAAGTTCTGGCCGAATTTGGGCTTGAAGGGCATGGTCCAGGGCTACCCCCTCCCCCCCCTATCAAAATCGCATGATCTTGTAAAAAAAGCAGTTAGTTGCATGATCACCTGCATGATCTTGATTCTATTGGAACGAGTGGACGCTCCTTTGGAATCAGAGGGTTGCGACCCGAACGCGAGAGTGCACAGTTCTCCCATACTTCTATTCTACGCTGTTGGGGAAGCTGGAATGCCAACTCTATGTTGTTTGGGGTGATGGAGTTAGGCGGTTTTGGGGCTTGACAGGATTTGGCAGAGGCAAAGGCTTAACACGGATTTACACGGATCACACGGATTCAGCTCGATTTTCTTCGTGGGGATGGCGCGCGCGCTGCTGGAATGGCGGAGTTAAGGCGAGTTAGGATGGCTGGGCGGGGTTGAGGAGATCGATCGAATGGCAAAGCGAGCGATCGTGAAGATGGCTTTGGTCCCGGTACTCCTGTGGGGTTGGCTTCACAGTGTGGCGGCGCAGGAGAAGACGGCTGCGCAACCGCCAGAGCGGAGGCCGCTGGCGCAGTCGAAAGCGGCACCGGTAGAGGGCAAGCTGGTGGGGAACTGGCAGGGGACGCTTGGGGCGGGCGAGGGTGGCGATGGGCTGCGCACGGTGTTGAAGATTACTGGAGACGATGGAAAGTATCGCGGCGCGCTGTACTCGATTGACCAGGGGCCAGAGGCGATGGCGTTCAGCTCGATTTCGTTGCAGGGATCAGCGGTGAGCTTTGCAATTAAATCGATTGGGCTGACTTATAAAGGGACGCTGAACCCGGATGGCAATACGATCTCCGGCAGTTCCGCGCAGGGCAAGGAGACGCACACGCTGAACCTGAAGCGCGTGACCGAAGAGGAGACCTGGGCTATTCCGGAGCCGGTAAAGCCGATGGCCAAGGACGCGCAACCGGGCTTTGAGGTGGTGACGATCAAGCCAGGGCAAGCCGAACACGCCGGGGATGTGGGCACAGACTTTGAGGGGCGGCACTTTAAGGCGCTGAACTACAACGTGAATGACATGATTGCGGATGCCTATGGGCTGCATACCCGGCAGATTGTCGGCGCGCCGGACTGGTTCGATTCGGAGCTGTTCGATATCGACGGCATCCCCGATGTGCCGGGTGAGCCAAATGACCGGCAGGCGGGCATTATGCTGGGAAAGCTGCTGGCGGATCGATTCGCGCTGAAGTTTCATCATGAGCAGCGCGAACTCTCTGCATTTGCCATTACGGTAGCCAAGGGTGGTCCGAAGATGACGGTGAGCGCGGCTCCGGCCAGCGATACGGTGAGCGACTTCGGGTTTTCCAGGCCTGGCAACCTGACCGCGCTCAACATTACGATGGGTGAGTTTGCCGCGCAGATGCAGTCTTCGGTGACAGACCGGCCCATCATTGACCGGACCGGGCTGACGGAACGCTATGACTTCAAGCTGAGGTGGACGCCGGACGATTCGGAGTTTGCGCAGTTCCGTTCGGCGGGCGTGGCCGTGCGCAAGAGAGACAACCCGAATGGACCGCCACCGCTGGACGTCGCGATGCAGCAGCAGATCGGGCTGCGGATTGAGCCGGTGAAGGCGATGGTAGACGTGATCGTGATCGACCATGTGGAGCAGCCGTCGCCGAATTGAGGCAGGTTGCAGATCGAGCCGGGGAAGGTCTAAAGAAGATAAGCTGGCCTGAACCTGGATTTGGGTCTGGATTGCGAGGAGATTGCCATGAAGAAGGCGATGGTGTGGATGGTGGTAGCGATGCTGGCGGCGAGTGCGCACAAGATGCGCGGGCAGGGCAACGCGCAAACAGCGGCACAGCCGCAGGGGCAGGCTTCGCCGCAGCCGGAGAGAAAGCCGCTGACGCAGGGGACGCAGGCACCCGCATCGGGGAAGCTGGTGGGGAACTGGCAGGGGACGCTGGAGGTGGGCCAGGGGCAGCGTGTGCTGATCAAAGTGACGAGCGAGGGCGCGCAGGGAGCGCCGTATAAGGGAACGCTGTACCTGATCGACAGCGGCGGGCGGGCGGTTGGAGTGCCCGCGATCGCGCTGCATGGGACGGACGTGGACTTTGCCATTGCGCCGATGCAAGCCAACTATACGGGCACGCTGAATCCGGATGGAAGTTCGATCGGCGGCAGCGTGAAGATGGCGGACGGTTCAATGCACGCACTGAACCTGAGCCACGTGAGCGACGATAATGCCTGGGCGATCCCGGAGCCGCCGAAGCCGATGCCGGCAGATGCGAATCCGAAGTTCGATGTGGTGACGGTGAAGCCGAGCGATCCGAATACGCCGGGCAAGCTGTTTACCATCCGCGGGCGGCATGTGATGACCATCAACACGACCGTGAGCGACCTGATTACATTTGCCTACTCGATCCAGACAAAGCAGCTTGTGAATGGGCCGGCGTGGCTGGATGAGAAGTACGACATTGACGGAGTGCCGGATGTGGAGGGGCGGCCGAACATCCAGCAGATGCGCCTGCTGATCCGCGATGCGATGGTGCAGCGGTTTGGGTTGGAGTTCCATACTGAGCAGCGCGAGCTTGCGGTGTATGCGCTGATGGTGGCGAAGGCCGGACCCAAAATGACGGTGACGACAGACGCGCCGAGCGCGCCGGGGAATTTTCTATTTGGAAAGCTGGGACAGCTGCACGTGACCAACTCGACGATGAAGGACTTCTGCCGTGGGATGCAGGAGGCGGTAATGGACAAGCCAGTGGTGGACCAGACGGGACTGACCGACCGCTACGATTTCAACCTCAACTGGACGCCGGACCAATCTCAGTTCGCGGCGATGGGCGCTAGAGTGCCGCCACCGAGTGACGATCCGAATGCGCCGCCGAGCCTGTACACGGCGCTGCAGGAGCAGCTGGGGCTGAAGCTGGAGACGACCAAGGCGATGGTGGATACGTTTGTGATCGACCAGATCGAGAAGCCGTCACCGAATTAGCATGCGAGCGACTCGCGTATGCTGGTGGGGATTTGCGCGAGGGAGTGAGCGATGCGGGTTGGGTTGATGACGCGGGAGTATCCGCCGGCAGTGTACGGCGGCGCAGGCGTGCATGTGGAGTACCTGAGCCGCGAGCTGGCGAAGCGGATCGAGGTGGAGGTGCACTGCTGGGGGACGCAGCGCGCGGATGAGGGGAACCTGCACGTGATCGGCGATGAGCCGCCGGCGGAGGTGACGGCGGGGTCGGACGCGAAGTTCAAGACGGCGGTGGATGCGCTGGCGCTGAACCTGACGCAGATGAAGGAGCTGGCGCGGATTGACGTGGTGCATACGCATACGTGGTATGCCGCGATGGCGGGGTTCCTGGCGAAGAAGCTGTACAGGATTCCGTTTGTGCTCACGACGCATTCGCTGGAGCCGCTGCGCGCGTGGAAGGCGGAGCAGCTGGGGTCGGGCTATGCGATGAGCTCATGGATGGAGCGCACCGCGATTCTGGATGCGGACGCAATTATTGCGGTGTCGCATGGAACGAAGGCGGATATCCTGCGCGCGTATCCGGAGGTAGATGCCAAGAAGGTGCATGTGATCTACAACGGGATCGATTTGAAGGAGTACCGGAAGACGACGGCGACGGACGCGTTGGCGAAGTATGGAGTGGATGTGAGCGCGCCGTATGTGCTGTTTGTGGGGCGGATCACGCGGCAGAAAGGCGTGATGCATCTGGTGGACGCGGTGAAGTATCTGCCCAAAGGGATGCAGGTGGTGCTGTGCGCGGGTGCTCCGGACACCGCGGAGATTGCGGCGGAGATGCGCGCGGGCGTGGAGGCGGCGCGGAATGCGGGTGGGAATATTGTGTGGATCGAGAAGATGGTGACGAAGGCGGAGGCGATTGAGCTGTACTCGAACTGCAGGGTGTTCTGCTGCCCGTCGGTGTATGAGCCGTTCGGGATTATCAACCTGGAGGCGATGGCGTGCGACGCTCCGGTGGTGGCGAGCGCGACGGGCGGGATTCTGGAGGTGGTGAAGGATGGCGAGACGGGATACCTGGTTTCGTTCGCGGCGGACGCGGTCACCGGCTTTCCTATAGACGGCGACAGGTTTTCGCGCGACCTTGCGGCGCGGCTGACGGAGCTGATGGCCGATCCTGCGAAGTGCGCGCGGATGGGCGCGGCGGGACGCAAAAGAGTGGAAGAGACGTTTGCGTGGGAGGCGATTGCGGCGCAGACGGTAGAGCTGTACGAGCGACTGGTGGGGAAGTAGCGGGTTTACCTCATTTGGTGCAGGCGCAGGCGGCGAAGGATTTGGCGGAGTCGTGGGTGAGGGAGCAGGCGTAGGGCTGCCAGGCGGCGGAGATGACAGCGGCGTTGTCGGTCGCGGCGGCGCCGTCGCTGGGGAAGTAGGCGCGGAGATAGCTCTGGCTGGCTGAGGTCTTGGCTGCGGGGTCCGCCTGAAAGCCGGCGATGAGTGCGGTGAGCGAGGCGGGGTCGAAGGCGGGCTCGCTATAGGCGGTGGAGTAGGTGTACTCGGGCGACCAGGCGATGGGAGATTGTGTGGGGTCAGAGGCCTTGATGACGGTGTAGTCGATGAGCGTGGATGTTGAAGGGTCGACTTTGGCGAGGGTGAAGGTGGGGCGATTGCCGTGGACGGGTGTGATGGAGGAGACGACCTTGAGGGGGACGCCGAGCGACTGCGGATGGCTTGCAGCGGTTGATGCGGATTCGGGAGCGAGAAGGCGGAGCTCGTCGTCGTGGGTGTGGCCGAAGAGGGCGAGGGGGATGATGTCGGCATTGGCGGCGAGGGTTTCGGCGAGGGCCTCGGAGCCGAGGAACATGGTGGGCTTCTTGCCGCCGCAGACGTTGGTGAGCTTGCGCGCGGTGGCGTAGAGGTCAACGCCGGGTGGGATGTGGCCGACGACCCAGACGCGATCATGCGCGGTACGGGCAGAGGCGAGCTGTGCGTTAAGCCAGGCAAGCGCGGCGGCGGCGGGCGCGGGGTCCGGCGAGCCTGCGCAGGTGACATATTTGGCGGAGAAGAAGAGATCGTCGAGAACGAGGACGCGGGTGTGAGGCAGAGGCGCGAGCGGAGCGCTGAAGGAGCCGAGGGCGGCGAAGTCATGCTCGGCGGAGGTGCGGGTTGCTGGGGTGAGTTGGGCGAGACTGGCGACGAGGGGCGCGAGGCGGGCGAGGAAGCCGTCGCGCGTGGCGTCGAGCGCGTAGTCGACGCAGCCGGAGTCGTTGTTGCCGAGTGCGGTGTAGATGGGAATGTCGGGAAGCGCGGTGTGGAGGGTGGAGAGGATGTAGTCGACGGTTTTGGCGGTGAAGTCGAGGTAGGAGGCTGCGGTGGCGGTGGGGACGAGGGCACGATACTTGCAGTCGAACTTGTGCGCGAGGAGGTCGCCGGAGATGACGACGAAGCGGGAGGATGTGGCGGTCTTTTTGAGCTCGGTGAGGGTGGACTGCCAGAGGGCGTAGGAGGTGTCGGGGCCGTCGTAGCACGCGGCGAAGGAGGACTGCTGGGCTGGGGTGAGCGCGGGGCCGGCGGGCGCGGCGAGGATCGACGACCACTGGGAGGCGGGCGCGGCGTTGAGCGCGACGGCCTTGGTGGGATCGATGAAGGGGTCGAGGTGGATGTCAGAGAGGAAGAGCGCGGGGAGGGTGGGGGGTGCGGCGTGCGCGGCCGCTGAGACGTGTGTCGCAGCCGGCGCAGCAGTCTGAGCTGAGAGAGATGCGCTGGGAATGATGGCGAAAAGAAGCGGAAGCATCCAATGCGACAGGAGGCGAAAGGGCCGAGCTCCGAGCCGTGATGTGAAGGTTCCGTTCAGGGTGAAATGCCGCTGCAATCCTCGCACTTTTATCTCCTCAAATCGATCACAGTGTCCGAGGTATCGTGGACGACGGAAACCGCGACGTCGTCGAAGTTTGGCTTGCGCCACCTGTGGAAGGGCCGCCAGAACCCGCTCGGCTCTTTCGGTCCCATCAGGCCCATGTCGAGGACTCCGTTGCCGTTCTCATCTTCGTAGGCACTCAGGGCCCATCGTCCGGTCGGAATTTGGAATTGGAAGACCGGATCGTTCGGCGGGTCGAGGCGGATCTGCTGAGTCGGCTTCTGCAGGAAGTTTTGTTCGGTCCACAGCGCTACGTAGATCGTGCGCTTGCCGGAACTGCCGGTGACTTTGCCGGAGAGGCTGACGGTCTTTGAAGCGGGAGCGCCGGCGATGGCGCAGGTTGCAACCGTGAGTGCCGCCAGAATGGGCGCGATGCAGCGCCAACGGCCAACCGTCTTCACGCCATGACTCGGATCGCCCACAAGAGAAGGATAAGGCCATACGCATTAATGAGGAGTGTACGAATCCAGTGGGTGGAGAGGATTTTTGCGAGATACGGGCTGGCTGAGCCACGATTGTCCTTACTGAGCTTCGCCTGCCAGCGGCCCCAGAGGAGCGCGGTGAGCAGATGCGAGGTGAGCTGACAGAAGAATCCGCCCCAGACAGCCCAGGCTGGTGAGCCGGGCGGGTGAATCCAGATAAGTGCGATGGAGCCGAGGAAGGTGAGGCCGACTGGCGCGAAGATCCAGTAAGGCAGCTTGCGCCAGTGAGTGGTCTGGACCGTGCGGAAGGTAGCGGGATCGAGTAGCTTCCAGGTGCGGAAGATGTCTACTTCATGCGCCCAGATGGCGCCGACGCCATAGAACGCGAGAGCCAGATTGAGGAGGAGAAAGGCATTTGGATTCATAATGTGGGTCAACGCGAGTTGAATTCAGAGAAGCTTTTCGTAGGCGGCGATCTGGGCGAGGGTGAAGGTGTGCATGTCCGCACCAGACTGCCAGGTACGATACCAGGCGACGAGCCATTCGAGCGCGGTTTCAAGCGAGAGGCGCGGGCGCCAGTTGAGTTCGTGCTGGGCCTTGCTGGCGTCGAGCATGAGATAGCCGGCCTCGTGGACGCCGGGGTCGGGATCCAGCGCCCACTTGGCGCCGCCGCCCCAGAAGGCGGTCATCTTTTCGGCGATCCATTCGACAGGTTGGGCGTCGGAATCGGGAGGGCCGAAGTTGTAGGCGGTGGCGTAGCGCGCGGGGTCGGCGGAGAGGAGATGCTCGGCGAGGGCGATGTAGCCGGCGAGGGGCTCGAGGACATGCTGCCAGGGACGGATGGCGTGAGGGCGGCGGATGCGGACGGGCTCTCCTGCGAGGAAGCCGCGGACGAGGTCGGGGATGAGGCGGTCGGGAGACCAGTCGCCGCCGCCGATGACGTTGCCGGCACGCGCGGTGGCGAGGGCGACATGGTGCTCGGAAATTTTGTCGACAGGGAAGTAGGACTGGCGGTAGGCGGCGGAGACGATCTCGGCGCAGGCCTTGGAGGAGGAGTAGGGGTCGTAGCCGCCGAGGGGATCAGTCTCGCGATAGGGG